>Ga0272444_10005379_pt1 | contig 11099 bp, 12 predicted proteins | sample SSMForm13_FD_201033 | JGI IMG/M metagenome (GOLD analysis project Ga0272444, IMG submission 201033) | Marine sediment archaeal communities from Little Sippewissett salt marsh, Falmouth, MA, United States - SSM-Form-13 | ecosystem: Environmental > Aquatic > Marine > Wetlands > Sediment ... | reverse complement strand
TCCAGGCGTGCAAGCTTGAGGCAGCGCAAAGAAACAAGAACATAGCGACCATAGACCCCGTCCTTAAAACCGCGAAAAAACTATTTCCGTTGCATACGAGCGACGAGATATATGAGCTGAGCAGCACAGCCCTATGGATGATCCTTAACGAGCCCGAGCCTCAGTTCCAGCAGACCACGCTACTCGTCCACATCTAGCCCGGCTAGCTCCATAGCCTTCCTCATGTTACCCACGTCAGCCCTCCTCTCATCCATGGGCGTCTCCATGACCATGGGAACCTCCCTCAGCACACTGCCCAAGATAACCCTGAACCCTTCCTCACCGATGTTACCCAGCCCGATGTGCTCGTGTCGGTCCAGCCTGGAGCCGAGGGGATCCCTCGCGTCGTTCAAGTGGACGAGGTGAAGCCTGTCGAGCCCAACGTGGCTATCCAGCTCTTCCAGAGCATCGGATAATCCTCGACGCGTCGCTATGTCGTAGCCCCTCGTGTAGGCGTGGCAAGTGTCCATGCAGAGTCCGACCCTGTCAGACTCGGCTCTCTCTATGATACTGCCGATCTCTTGGAATGTGGAGCCCACCTCGTTGGTCTTACCCGACGTGTTCTCAAGCAGAAGGATGGGCGTCTCGTCGAACTCGGCGTTGACGTGGTTAAGCGCCTCTACTACTCTCTCAATTCCCCTTTCGGGACCAGAGCCGAGGTGGCTACCGAGATGCGTCACAAGATACCTTATCCCGAGCCGGTTACACTTCCCTATCTCCGCCTTCAAGGTCTCCACCGACTTCCGGTAGTTCACCGGGTCCGGGGTACTGAGGTTCGGCAGATAGGGCGTGTGACTGAACACCGGGTCGATGCCAGTCTCCCGCCGCCGGTCCTTGAACCTCTCGACCTCCTCCTCCCTGAGCTCCCTGTGCTTCCACATCCTGGGGCTCTGGGTGAATATCTGGAACGTAGCGCAGCCGATGGCGTCGGCTCGGTCAACAGCCCTGTCAACGCCGCCCTGTATGGAGACGTGGAAGCCTAGCTTCACGGACAAATAACCGGCTCTAAGATAGTTAAAATAATTGAAGAAGGTTTAGGCGTGCTTCTTTATGGCCGCCTCTAGGATATCTAGACCCGTCTCCAGGTGCTCGTCCTCGATGGTGAGCGGCGGGTGAAGCCGTATGGCGTTGTTGTACAGCCCGGCCTTCAGCGTCATGAGGCCGTTCTTGAGGCACTCCTTCATGACAGCGCTGCTGGTCTCGGGGTCTGGCTCCTTGGTCTTCCTGTCCTTAACGAACTCCATGGCCAGCATGGGGCCCAGCCCACGGACGTCGCCTATGGGCTCGTACTTGGAGTAATACTCGCCTAGACGCTTCCTCAGCTTCTTCCCCAGCTTCGCCGACTTATCCACTATCTTCTCCCGTTTTATGATATCTGTGACCTTGAGGGCCGTGGCGCAGGCGATGGGGTTTCCACCGTAGGTGCCTCCCAGGCTGCCCGGGTATATGTCCTTCATCAGGTCGTCCCTGGCGACCACCGCGCTCAGGGGGAGACCGCTGGCTATGGCCTTAGCCATGGTAATGAGGTCGGGCACCACGCCGTAGTGCTCTATGGCCCACATCTTGCCCGTGCGGCCAAAGCCCGTCTGAACCTCATCGTCTATGAGCATTATGCCGTGGTCCTCGCAGAGCTCCTTCAGCATGGGCAGGAAGTTCTTGGGCGGGTCGATGAAGCCCCCCTCTCCCTGCACTGGCTCGGTGATGACGGCGCCCACGGTGCCGGGGTCAACCTGTGTCTTGAATATGTTCTTCTCGATGTGGTGTATGGCCGCCTTGCCGCACTCCTCTTTATCCGTGGTGCCCCAGGGGCAGCGGTACGCGTAGGGGAAAGGCGTGAAGTATACTCCGGGGACGAAGGGGCCCAGCCCCACCTTATACGGGTCCCATTTGCCCGTCAGGGTCATGGCCATGTAGGTGCGGCCGTGGAAGCTGTTCTCAAAGCTCAATATGTTCTTGCGTCCCGTGCTCTGACGAACGATCTTGACGGCGTTCTCCACCGCCTCGGAACCGCTGTTGAGCATAAGGGCGCGCTTCTTGAAGCTCCCGGGGGTGATCTCGGTCAGCCGTTTAGCCAGGGCGACGTAGGGCTCGTAGTTGGCGACGTGTATGCAGCTGTGGATGAGCTTGCCCGCCTGGTCGCTTATGGTCTCCACGACCTCGTCCACGCAGTGGCCCAGGCTGGTGACGCCAATGCCTGAGGTGAAGTCCAGCAGCTTGTTACCGTCCACGTCCGTTACTATGCAGCCCTTGGATGAGGCTATGCTCACCGGCTGCACCAGGTAGACGCCCGGCGGCACCAGGTCGCTGCGCTGGTCGATGAGAGCCTGGGACTTGGGGCCAGGTATGGGTGTGACAACGTTAGGAACTTTAACCATGTTCCATCGGCATAAGGTAACTAATAGGGTTAATAACCCTAACGAATATCCGAAACATCCACCGTGGACGATTTGGGCTCCCTAACGAAGAGTATTATCAAAGGGATGGACAGCGCCTCAAGTATGCTCCCCGCTAGAAGCAGCATGCTGGGGTCACGATCATACAGGTATCCGCCGATGAGCGACCCGGGGAGCCCGATGACCCCGCTCACCGTGCCCATCAGCCCCATGATCTTCGCACGATCCTTGGACGGCACGATGTCCGCGATCAACGCCTGCCAAGCCGGGCCTCCCATGTAGCCTCCGCCTCTGAGCCTGCCTCCCCCGAGTCCACCGGCGACGCCTATTACGCCGTAGGCTAGCAGCAGCCTATTGTAATCCTTGAACAGGTAGAGGCTTAGGCTGTCAAACGGGCCGAGGCCTCTCGCCAGCAGGATCAGGGGCACCCTGCCGAATCGGTCGGCGATCATCCCGCTTATGAGGTACAGCGGCACCGAGATGGCCATGGCGAGGCTCTGAAGCATCCCGTACTGTGTCTTGGTGAGGCCGGCCACGTTAACCGCGTAGGGCGTGAGGAACGTCCAGGTCATGCGCATGGCGAACCCGCTTATGACGGCCACCCCTAGCATGGCGTATATGGTTCGGGGCTGACTCTTGAAGGTCTTCCAGAGGTCCTTATTCAGCAGCGTGGACCCGGTCTTGCTGGAGCCGGGGTCTTCGAGGGTCTCCTTGATTACTATGGCTCGCACAGTTGTTACTATAATCATAGCCCCCGTGAACATGAGTAAGCCGTATCTCACGGCGCGTCCGAGGCCAAACATGTCGAAGTAGTAGCCGCTGACGACCGGCATGAATATCTGCGGCACGCTGGTGAACATCCTGTACGCGCCGAAGGCTGAGCCCCTCCTATCCGTGGGCAGCGACTCCGATATGATGGCGTTGAAGGCGGGGCCGTAGAGGCTGGACATAGAGTTCAGTATGAGCCCTGGGACCACCATCTGCCAGGATCTAGCGAAGAACAGCATGAGCGGCGCTACGGTCCTCAACGCCGTCCCGAAGACGATTACCTTCTTCCTGCCGATCCTGTCCGCTATTATCCCGCCTGGAAGCTGGAAGAGTATCTGGCTCGTGTTCTGGATGGCGGCGAGCACCCCTATGATCAAAACCGGCGTCTTCAGCTCCTCCAGTAGGTAGAGGCTCCACCATAGCTCCCATAGGCCGTTGAAGACCTGGTACAGCATGTTTGTGGTCCCGATGGCCAGTATGTTGCGGTTGGAGAAGACTTCTTTGAGTATGGAGGCCACTATCTGTCTACCCGTATGAGATGGCGTAGTATCAATACGATCGAATATAGTCTTTATGTTTATAATGTGAAGAAAATGGTTGTTATGGGATGAAGAGGGCGAGGACAGCCTTCTCGGTGTGCATCCTGTTCTCTCCCTGGTCGAAGACGGCGCTCTGGGGGCCCTCTATGACGCTGTCCGTCATCTCCTCGCCGCGGTACCCTGGGAGGCAGTGCATGAATATGGCGTCCTTCTTGGCCAGCTTCATGGTCTCGTCGTTGACCTGGTACTTGGCGAACGCCTTCTTACGCTCCTCGATGTCCTTGTGGCCCATGCTGTGGAACGTGTTGGCGTATACCACGTCGGCTCCACTGAACGCCTCCTCCAGGTCGTCGGTGACCACCATCTCGCTGCCGCCGTCGGCGGCGTGCTCCTCGGCGAACTTGGTGACCATCTCGTTGGGCGCCCAGCCCTTGGGCACCGCAACGTAGCAGTCCATGCCCATGATGCCGCCGCCCACCATGAGGCTCTGGCAGACGTTCCACGGGTCGCCCACATAGGCCAGCTTGACCCCCTCAAGCCCGCCCTTTCGCTCCTGGATGGTGAGCATGTCTGCCAGGCCCTGGCACGGGTGGGTTAGGTCGGTCAACGCGTTGATGACGGGGCTGTCCATGTACTCCGCGTACTCCTCCACCACGTCCTGGCCGTAGGTCCTGATGACGAGGCCGTCGCAGTACCTGTCCAGTATGCGGGCGGTGTCCTTGATGGGCTCGCCGCGGGCCAGCTGCATGGTCTGGGGGGTGCTGTAGAAGCTCTGCATACCCAGGTGGGCGATGGCAGCCTGGAAGCTGAACCTCGTGCGGGTGCTGTGCTTCTCGAACACCATGGCTATAGTGCGGCCCCCGAGATGCTCGTGGGGCTGCTTCATCATCCGCATTCTTTTGAAGTCGGCGCTGACGTCGAGAATATACTTGACTTCTTCCTTTTTCCAGTCCATCAGAGTCAGATAGTCTTTTCCCTGGAACCTGTCTTTGAAGCTCATCTGTTTTCAAGCAGAATAAAGGGGGGTTTAGGTGTTTAATACTATCGTTTACTCTGTTTGGGACATTTTCTCCTTGAATTGTTTCGATCTGAGGTACCGCTCCTCCAGGAACTCCTCGCCTTTGAATATAGTGACCATGTCGGTGGCGCTGATCTGGAAATAGGTCTTCTTCGTCAGCTCCTGAAGCGCCTTGTGGTGGCGCTTCTCGTCGTCGCGCCATATCTCTAGAAGCATCTTGAGCCCCTGATTTTCGTTGATCATTCGTTTCCCAAGCACGTTGTTCGCCTTCTTGAGGGCCTCCGCCTCAAGCTCCAAGTGTTTCTTCAGGCTCTCGTGGAGCTCCTTCTTGTCCTCGATGAGCACGTCCTCCCCCTCGATGACTTCGACGACCGCCTGCAATATGTTGATGTGGCGCTGGCTGTCAAGCCTGAACATCTGCATGACGCGTCTCAGCGCCTTGTTCTCGGCGCCTCGCTCATACTCGTCGTAGAGGCCGACGAGCTGTCCCTCGATCTCCAGCTGCTCGCTGAGGCTCTCGACGATCTCCTTCCGTTCCTCCTCGTTCCATTCATCGTATAGGCCCATGGTTTACCGTCTGGAACCACTGAATAATATGCTTCCTGTTCTTGTCACGCCTCTCTCTTCTCCGGCTCCTTCAACGTGAACACGGCGATGACCGCGCCGACGGCCATGAATGCGGCCGCCACCCGGAACGGCGCACCTACTCCATGGTTCTGTACGAGCACGCCTCCGAGGTAGTTGCCGCCGCCGTACAGCATCGACCATATCACCGTGGTCAACGCGTTGAACCGTCCACGGTGCTCCCTGGGGCAGAAATCCACGAAGAGAGCGCTCCACGCGGGGTGACCCACCGCGGCGGACAGCGTTATCGCTATCCTGACCACCATAACGGCGAGGAAGCCGTCGGTGTATGTGTAGAGGAGGTAGGTAATAGGCCACGATATCATCGATGCCAGCACGAACTTCACCCTGCCAACCTCGTCCGAGGGCCCCGCGACCAAGAGCAGGGTGGCGCAGTGAGCCAATAGAACCAGGCTAGTTATGAACCCCCACTGAGACGAGGAAAGCTTCACCCCCTCCGTCGCGTAGGTGACGTAGTATGGGTCGCCGAGCCCAAGCGCCAAGGTGAAGACGAAGTCGGCAAACAGGAACGCCTTGAACGGCCCGCTTAGGCTATCCACCGTTTCCCTAAAGTTTTCGACCATGTCGCCAAGGGAGCCGGCTGATAGAGTGACGGGCTCACTCACCGTCAACGTCTCCTCGAGGTGCCGCTGTCTCACGAAGGCGGCTATGCTCCCCAGCGCGAACACGGCTATGTACCCCCACATCATCGCGGTCCTGACGCCGTGACTGTCCATCAACACGCCGATTATTGACGGCGACAATATGCCGACTAGCTGTGGGCCCACCATCATCAGCGCGTAGCCCATGGCCCTGTTGTCCGGCTCGGTGGAGTCGTCTATGATAGAAGACATCGAAGGCTGCCGGAACCCCATGAAGACGGCTTCAAGCACTGCGGCCAGCACCAGCCACCTGTAGCTAGGCGCAAAAGCCCGTATGAGCGCCAAGCTGGCCAGCAGGTAGGTCATGGTGTATACGATCCTCTTTCTGCCCACCTTGTCCGCGAGGTACCCGCCCAGAAACCCGGGGATCACCTTGATCACGGCGCCCAGGGCGTATATCTCGCCGATGTTCACGTAGCTTCCTCCGAGCTCAAGGACGTAGAGGGCGAAGAACGGCGTGGTCAGGTTCCCCGCCACGGTCCAGAGCCCGGTCGTGGCTATCATGACGCCGAGGTTCCCGGTCAACGCGGCTCGTATCTTACGGATGGTCTGTGTCATCTGCTTCACTTCACGATGCTTCATTGGGTCTACAAACACGGGACGGGTGGAGGTTCAGAGAAACTAGAGCACTATACCCATTATTTCCACAACGGCGAATAATATCAAATATCCTTGCTTTAAATCTACCTCATAAACGGTCTTTAGCCTGAATTAATGTTATGGGGTGGGATCAGCGCCTGGATTTTTCCTCCCATATCTTCTTCTGGTCGGGGTGCTCCTCGAAGAACCTGTCTATTATCTGGTCGCAGGTCAGCTGGGCTTTCAGAAGCGCGTCGTCCATGTCGATGGTCGTTAACGCTCCGTCCCGTTTGAGGAACCTGCCGTCGCAGACCACATTGTCTATGTCCCCGGGCGTCCCGTACAGGAAGACGCTGGTCACGGGGTCCCTCGTTGGGGTCAGGTACGGGTTCATCATCTCGAAGGTCACTATGTCCGCCTTCTTCCCAGCCTCCAGGCTGCCGATCTCGTCGTCCATGCCGAGGGCCTTGGCTCCTCCGATGGTGGCGAGTTCCAGTATCTCGTATAAGCTGGGCCGAGCCGTGCGGCGGCTGCTGTTGATCATCCCATGGTAGCCTCCGGTCTTGCCTGATCTGTTCATGACGCCCATCCTCTGCTCACGGACGAGTTCCATCATGTCGTGGTGATAGTCGTCTGTGCCGAGGCCGACGGATATGCCCATGTCGAGCCAATCCACGAGAGGAGACTCCACGCTGTGGCAGTGCAGTATGGCCATCCCCGTCTCCTTGATTAGCTGGAAGTCCTTGGCCGTGCCGTAGGTCAGGTGGGCGCCGCTCAGCTTCTCGTCCATCACGCCCAGGTCGTAGAGGTGCCTGGGCGGCGTCTTACCGAACAGCCTCTGTACCTGCCTGTACTCCCTCTGGCTCTGGCTCAGGTGAGTCGTCAACCTGAGGCCGTGCTCCTCGGCGAACTCCTTGCACTCCAGGTAGACGTCGGGCATCGCCATGTCCGGCGCCTTGGGGCACATCAGAGTCGTTATCCTGCCATCCGCCCCGCCGTGCCAGTTGTGGTACAGTTCCTTGGCCCTTCTGACCGCGGCGTCCCTCTTCTCCGGTAGATACAGGAACTCGCCGTGCTTCAGCCGCTCAAGGTCCACGTGCTCTATGTCCCCCGCCAAGTGGCACCTGTTACCCGCCTCGGCGACCGCTCTAGCATACCCGTCTGGGTAGGTGTACACCACCATGCTCGTGGTGCAGCCGCCGTAGATGAACTCGGCGCAGCTGGCGAGCCCCAGAGTCTCCATCTGCTCCGGCCGCCTGTAGCCCTCCAAGGGGAGGTTGGTCTCGAAGAAGTCGCCCATGAGCTCGTAGACGCCGCGGAAATACTGTTGGAGGTGGCTGTGGGCGTTCACAAACCCGGGCATCACCAGGTGGTGCCGCGCGTCCACGACGTGCTCCGGGTCTCTCACCCTGAGCCCTTCCCCGACCTCAACGATCCTATCATCCACGACGTGGACGTCGCCGCCGGGCAATATCCTGCCATCGGCGTCCATGGTAACGACGAACCCGTCCTTAAAGAGAATATCAGCCATACCACTCAGCAAATATGAAGCCGAAAGAAGCATAAAAAACATCCAATGCTAGGCGGGATGGGATTCTGTTACCTCGGGGTCCACTCTTCACACTCCCGCCTCATTATCACCGACTCGATGTAGCCCAGCTTCTCACAGTAACAGAACTCGTCAAGACTGAAGCCACGCCTCTCCAAGGCGTTTAATATCTCCTTGTTCTCCTGCCCAAGCCTCAGCCTGACCTCCCTCGTTATCTCCACGGCGTGGACGCAGTCGGCGCAGCTAACCATCAATACCGAAATGAATACGGCGTATATTGATATAGACCATTGGGCAAACAATAAAAACCCGCCGCGCAAATTCAACCAGAACCCGGTGTCCCCATGAAGCTAAAAGGCATCGTATTCGACCTCGACAGCACCCTCGTCCAGAGCCACGTGGACTTCACCAAGATGAAGAGAAACATAATACAGCTGCTGGAGAGCAACGGGCACCCCCCGGGCACCCTCAGCACCACAGAACAGACGACCGTAGTAATAATGGAGCACGCAGAACGAGAGTGGGATAGACAGAGAAAACCAGAAGGGGAACGCCGGAGGCTTCGCGACGCCATAACGGTCTACATGAACCAAGGCGAGCTGGAGGCGATAGAGACCCTGAAAGTGATACCGGGAGCCGCCGAGGCGGTCGAGAAACTCAAAGCCAAGGGACTAAAGCTAGCGGTTCTAACCAGAGGCCACCACGGATACGCGGTGGAGGCGCTCAAGAAGACGGGCATGCACCGTTACTTCGACGTCATACTGGGAAGAGGCGAGACGCCCCAACCCAAGCCCTACCGAGAAGCCATAGAATACACAGTCAAGCAGATGGGCCTCACGGTCGACGACGTAGTCATGGTAGGCGACCACCAGATCGACTACGACTCAGCCAAGAACAGCCGATGCAGGTTCATAGGCGTCGCCACGGGCCGCCGCGGCCTAAAGAGCTGGGAGAACGAGACGGCACCCACCGTGCTCCTCGACAGCGTAGCCGATCTACCATCATACCTCGAAGAAACCTCCTAGAAAAAAGATAGTTTTTTATCCCTACCCCTTAATCCTATACAACAAATCCTCACAAAGCAGTTGCATGGAAGAGATAACATGAGTGTCAAAGACGAATACAGGAGAAAGATGGAGCAGGCCATGTCCATACTAAACATGATCGCGGACGACAACACCACCCCCAGGAACATCAGGCGGACCGCCAAACAGGCGTCCGACATGCTCCTCGACGAGAGCCTCAGCGTCGCAGCCAGGGCAGCCAACTCCATAGCCATACTGGAAGACATAAGCCAGGACCCCAACATGCCCATGTACAGCCGCACCCGAATCTGGAACGCCATAAGCGTCCTAGAGGGAATACGGGACTAACAAACACAACTTTTAACCAACCATTCTTTATGTATTGACAAAGGTGAAACCAGTGGAAAGAAGGTTCAGATTCAAGGGCCCCCGTTTAGAAGGCATCGGAGTAATAGCGCTAGTCATCATAGTCATAGCGGGCGGCCTGCTGTTCTTCAGCGTCGGCCGCATAGGCGTCGGCTACGTCGCCGTCATAGTAGACCCCGTGTTCGGTTCTACCAACGTCGTAGGCACGGGTAGCAACGCCCAGTACTTCATAAAGGCGCCGTGGGCCAGCGTCTACCAGATATACGTGGCAACGGACAGCGTCCACATGTGGAGCGACGTCATGGAGGCGGGTGATTTCCCGGCGGTGGAGAGCCTCACGAAGGATGGGCTCAAGGTGGATGTCGACGTGACGGTGCGCTGGAGGATCGACCCCAGCGGAGCAGCAAACCTGTTCAGACGGTACCCTACACTGGACTGGAGGCAGAGGGCCGTGATACCAATAATACGGGAGACCATCAGGAACCTCCTCGTGGACTACACGGCCATACAGACCATAGAGCAGAGAGCCAACATAGGAGTGGTGCTTAGAGCCCAGCTGGAGGATTCCTTCAGCCAGGAGCCCAGCATAGGCGACGCCATAATACTTGACGCCGTCAACATCAGAAAGATATCCCTGCCCGTCAACTTCGTCAACGCCATAGAGAAGAAGCTCGCCGCGGAGCAGCTGTCCATAGCCGCCGAGTTCAACAAAACACGGCTCCTAGTCATAGCAGACGCCAATGCCCAGTCGGCCATCAAGGAAGCCGAGGGCGTAGCACAGTCAAGGCTCATAGTAGCCAACGCCACCAGAGAGGCGCTGATGACAATAGCGGAGGCAGCCCCCGGCATAGACCTGAACGAGCTAACACGGCTGTACCTCTACCTGGAGACGTTGAGCGACATCGCGGAGACGGGGAAGAGCCAGTTCATCGTGGTGCCTGAGGACACCCAGCTCATCATCCCCACGGGATGACATTTTTTATACCCTAAAGCCCATGGTAATGCAGGTGCGTTTTTGGAGACTGAGACCGTCTCGGCGCCGTGGATCCTGAGGATCTCGTGGGAGGAGCTTACGACTCTAATTGTGTGCCTGTTCCTAGACATACTGGAATTCGTTGCACCGATGTTGCTGACTCCTGTGCTCGGGGACATACTCGACCTGGCTGGCTTCCTTTTCTGCGCCGTATACTTCAACGTCATAGGAGCCATATCGCTTCTGGAGCTGGTGCCTGGGCTCGACGTCGTGCCCTTCTTCTCGCTCACATGGCTCACTTGGTACCTCCACAGGAGACGGAAGCTACGGCAGAGAGTGGAGGAGCATCTCGGCGAGTGGCTCTAAAGATGAAACGTTTCTCCATAACAGATAGATAACCACCGCCGCAAGAGACGGTGATGAGCTACCAGACACGGATAAACCCGGAGATATGGCTCGCCGCAATAACGGCGGTAGTGTTCTTCCCCATGATGTTCATGCTCAACCAGCAGAGAAACTTCGACCTCTGGCGCTTCAGCCTCCTATTCACGCTGATAATCACCG
>Ga0272444_10005377_pt1 | contig 11101 bp, 11 predicted proteins | sample SSMForm13_FD_201033 | JGI IMG/M metagenome (GOLD analysis project Ga0272444, IMG submission 201033) | Marine sediment archaeal communities from Little Sippewissett salt marsh, Falmouth, MA, United States - SSM-Form-13 | ecosystem: Environmental > Aquatic > Marine > Wetlands > Sediment ... | reverse complement strand
CCGAACGATGGCTGAGGAATACCCATTGACTTTGCACCGCTTGATCTTGACATACTCTTTGCCGTTGTAGTCCTTTGCCTCGAGGAACTCGTCGTACTCTTTGATGCCGAGCTCCGCGTAGCACTCTGTGATCTCGACATTCAACGTGCCTGGCACGATCTGCGGCACACCCAGCAAACGTGCAACTGTGCTATGTGACCCCCTCCCCGAGAATTGATCCAGGAGTTGTGAGAGAATCCAGACGGCTATAGGCCAGAAAGGGTTCTCAGATGAAGAAGCGGCATAGTGCGGAGCAGATCGTCTCGAAGCTTCGTCAGGCAGACGTAGCGCTGGGCAAGGGCTTGAGGGTACCGGAGGTCTGCAAGGAGCTAGGCATCAGCGAGCAGACCTACTACCGGTGGCGCCAGAAGTATGGCGGGATGGCTCCTGAGGTGGCGAGGCAGCTGAAGGTGCTCGAGAAGGAGAATGCACGCCTTAAGCGTCTGGTGGCGGACCAGGCTCTGGACATCCAGATCCTGAAGGAGGCTGCCCGCCCAAACTTGTAGACCCCGAGCGGCGGCGCCGGACGGTCCAGAAGGTGCGTCGTGGCCTGGGGGAAGACAGGGTCTCGGAGCGTCGTGCCTGTCGCGCTCTGGGCCAGCCTCGCAGCACGCAGCGCTACCGGCCGAAGCGTGCGGACATGGACCGGCTCCTGTTGGGCGAGATGCGCCGCCTGGCCGATGCGTATCCACGGTATGGCAGCGAGCGCGTGCACCAGCTGCTGGTGGGCACGGGCTGGCGGGTGAACTTCAAGCGGGTGCATCGTCTCTGGCGCCAGGAACACCTTCAGGTGCCCCGGAGGCAGCGAAAGCGTCGCAGGCTGCCCGGCAGCAGTGCCGGCGGGATCGTGCGCTACAGGGCGAAACATCCGAATCATGTCTGGAGCTATGACTTCCTGGCGGATCGCACTGAGGACGGCCGGCAGCTGAAGCTCCTGGCGGTGATCGACGAGTATACGCGGGAGTGCCTGGCCATCGAGGTGGGCCGGACCTTCACCTCACGAGACGTGAAGCTGACGCTTCAGTACCTTTTTGCCCTCCGGGGCGCGCCGGAGCACGTGCGCAGCGACAACGGCCCGGAGTTTATCGCGGCAGAGATTCAACGCTGGCTGAATCGTGCGTCAGTCGATACACTCTACATCCAGAAAGGCAGCCCTTGGGAAAACGGCTACGTGGAGAGCTTCAACGGCAGATTGCGGGACGAGCTGCTGAACCGTGAGCTGTTCCTGAGCTTGCCGGAAGCACGGTACGTGCTGGGCGAGTGGCGAGATGAGTACAACCGTCGCCGCCCGCACAGCGGATTGGACTGGCGTACGCCGGGGGCGTACGCCGCTTCGCTGGCTGCTCCTGCGGTCGGGGCTTCGCCCCTCCCTCCGGAGCAGCCAGCGCCACAGCCCCAACGGATTCTCTCATAGCAACTGGCACAAAAACCGGGAAGGGGCCACATCAACGAGGATGCGGCGGCCTATCCCGTCGAGTTCCCTCAGATCCTGGCCGGTGACATGAACTCGGACCGCAACAACCCCGTTATCCGCGCCTTCAAGGAAGCAGGATGGCAAGACTGCTACGAGGCCATCAACGGCCCTCAGGAGGCCGGGCATACTCTGCACCACTTCTCTGGCCTGGAATACGAATCGGAGGTCGGAAGGATCGACTGGATATTCTCTCGCGGAGCCGTCGATGCACGCGGGGCCGAGATCATCCGCGATTTGCGGGACGACCTCTATCCGGCCGATCACTTCTTCGTGGCGGCCAACGTGTCGCTCTCCGTATCAAGATCGTGATGGAGTTGAGAAGCATGGCAGTCAACGTAAGGGATATGCCAAGCACGCGGGTGCAAATGCTGGGACGGGACTCCGGTTACTGGCCGGTCGCCGTAACAACCGACGGGCGGCACGTGCTGATAGTGCACCGCGCTGGCGCAGGCCACGTGGGCCGCGGCGGGCGGCTTGAAGCGTTCATAAGCGAGGACTCCGCAGAGAGCTGGAGCGATCCCGTCGTTGTGCTCGACAGCGATTGGGATGACCGCGAGATCGCCATCGGCGCAACCCCCTCCGGCATTCTGGTTGCCGGCATAGCTACGGACCGGGCGTATGCGAACAATGATGGTGCTCCCCACGAAGACCGCCTAGACAACGAGGCCCGTCTGACACGTAGTCTCGACGGAGGCTATACGTGGGAGGATCCGCGCCCTATCAACATCGACGACTACATGGGGTTCATCCCCTTCGGCCAGTGCATCGCTCTCGAAGACGGCAGCATGCTCATGCCGTTATACGGCGGCTTCGACTGGAAGGACCACAAGAAGAGCCCGGCGATGAGCGCTGTTCTGCGCTCAACCGACCAAGGGCTGACGTGGGAACCGTGGACAGTGATCGCCGAGGGCATGAACGAGACCACCCTGTTACCCCGAAAGGGTGAGCGCCTCATGGCGGTCATGCGATCCGATCAAGACAAACACCTTTACCAGTCTATTGCACACATGAAGACGCTGGAGTGGACGGAACCCGTCAAGATCGTTGACCATCATCCGGGCTGCCTCGTTCGGCTCTCCAGCGGCCACATCCTGCTGGCCTACGGCGTGCGAACTGGCCCATCCGGCGCTCGGGGCATCATCAGCACCGACGAAGGCGAAAGCTGGCTGAGTGACCGCCAGATCATCTTCGGCGACGACGCCACCAACTGGGACTGCGGGTATCCCACGGTTGTGACTCTTACGGGCGGGCGGCTCCTTGTGGCGTACTACACCACGGCCCAGGAGGACATCTTGAGATGTGACGGGGCGCTCTGCCACGTAGTCGTGTGTGATGAGAGGGAAGTGCTGGACGCCATTGGGCTCTAAAGCCCCTTGGGTCGCACGCAATGCCCGTTCGCTTGTGTGAGAGATCGGCAGATCGGACAGACCGGCGACGTATCGCCGCTAGGCAATCGCCGGGAGTGCAAGAAGCCCACGAGCGACCTCGCTGCCCAGAGGGCTTGTTCGTGACAATTACCTTACCGATAAGGGAATGAGCATGGCCATTCATGTCAGGGAGCTACCTTCGACAAAGGTCCACGTTCTTGGGACGAATTCTGGCTACTTCCCGGCCGTCGCGACCACCGATGGCCGGCATGTCGTGATCGTGCACCGCGCTGGCGCCGGCCACATGGGCCGCTCGGGCCGGCTTGACGCCGTCATCTCCGAGGACGGCGGGGACTCCTGGTCCCAGCCGGTGACAGTGGCCGACAGCGAGTGGGACGACCGCGACCCGGAGGTCGGCGTCGCGCCGTCCGGCGAGGTGCTGGTTGCCTACCACGTGGACAGGAACTACACCTCCGAGGAACGAGGCTACGAGGCGACGCACTTCGACCAGGAGGTCCGCCTGACGCGCTCACGCAACGGTGGCCGGACGTGGGAGGCGCCGTATTCGCTGAACATCCAGGAATGTCGATGCCTCTTCCCGTACGGGCAGATGGTCACGATGCCCGACGGGACGCTGTTGATGGGCCTGAACGGCAGCATGAGTTGGGCGCACGGGCAGGATGGCCCTTCGCATTGCCACCTGGCGCGGTCTCGCGACGGGGGCACGACGTGGGAAGCGCTTGGCGTCGTAGCGCAGGAGGCCATCGAACCCGCCTTTCTCCCGCTCAAGGACGGGGGGCTTCTTGCCGTAGTACGTTCGCAGAGGGACGGTAACCTGTATTGCTGCTCTGGCCACCTGCCGAGCAGCACCTGGACGGAGCCCGTTCAAGTCACCACAAAGGGGAGGATTCCTCCCAGCCTAGTGCGGCTCTCCGGCGGCGCTATACTGATGGCTTACGGGGTGCGCATCGGCCCCTCGGGCGCGCGCGGCCTCATCAGCACCGACGAGGGCGAGACGTGGCCGGTGGAGCGCGAGATAATCTTCGGCGACAACGCCACCAACTGGGACTGCGGCTACGCCAACGCGCTCGTGCTGCCGAGCGGGCGGCTGATCGTCGCCTACTACACGACCGCCCAGGAAGACCCGTGGCGCTGCGACGGCGCACATCTGCACGTCGTCGTGTGCGACGAAAAGGAAATGCTGGACGCCATCGGGCTATAGGCACGCCGCGACTGATGTGAATCACCGGTATGCACGGATGTCGGCGATGCCGGCGGTCGTGCCGTTCAACGGCCACAGTCCTCTCATGGTCACCTTGATCCCCTTTGACGGGCCGGCGGGCCAGCCGTCAAGCTGGTTCAGTAACGCTCCGGCCTGGAAGTATGGAGGTAGGGCATATGGCACTGGCATTGCTTCCCGAACCATAGAAGCTCGGGATCCAGAAGGGGCGCTTCCTGGTGCCCCCAAGCGGCGTTGTGAGCATATCGGGGGGCACATGAACTGCAGACGTTCGAACAACTTCTATGAGGTGCCAGCGTCCAACATCGCAGAGTTGAACGCCCGAAAGGCCACGCGATGAATGTTACCCACGCCTGGACTGAAAGGACAGCGTTGATAGCCGTGCGAGGGCTCCGTCGACCGGTCCGGGTCCTTCATTCGACAGACGTCCATTTATCCTACATTGACGAGCGGGATGCCGACCGGATCGAGGAGGTGCGAAGCTGTTGGGGTGAGGCCCAGGACGAATCTGTGCGCCATCCCTTTGAAGAGCTCATGGGTGGGGCCAGCCGGATGGGCCTGGATCTGATCGTGCTGACCGGTGACATGATCAGCTATCCGTCCCAGGCGAACGTAGAACGCCTGCACAAGGCTGTGCTGCAGGCTGGCGTCCCGATCCTCTACACCTCCGGCAATCACGACTGGCAGTTCCCGGGCGTGCCGGGCGGCGCTGAGTCCCGTGAGAGCTGGTGGGCGGCTCCCAGGCACACGACGATCATGTCCAATACACAACACTCACGCCCCCTCCAAGAGGTGAAGTAGACTATGACTGAAGAACAAGCCAGCACCGAACGGGCCCCCCACGTCGGCAACGACGCCGGCACACTTCAGGTTGCTGAGCTCTTGTGCGAGTACTGTCTCGATCCGCTGGCTATCGATACGAGCACACCCCGCTTCTATTGGACCATGACCTCGAACCGGCGGGGCCGCGTGCAAACGGCCTACCGCATTCTGGTCGCGGAGAGCGAGATGCTGCTCGAGCAGGACCGGGGCAATCTGTGGGACAGCGGCAAGGTTGAGTCGTCCCGATCAACGCATGTCTCCTACGAGGGAGAGCCTCTGAGGAGCTGCACGGACTACTTCTGGAAGGTGCTGGTCTGGGACAATGAGGGGAGCCCCTCCTGCGGTCACGCTGCTCGGTTCGGTACCGCCCTGCAGCAAAGCAGCGACTGGAAGGCCGACTGGATCGGCACAGGCCCCTCCGTGGAGCCCAGAACTGATCTGGACGGTCTCGGGGCCGGCCCGGATCAGACCGAGATCACCAGGGACAAGAATCTTGAGGAACTGAAGCCAAAGGTGGAAGTCGACAGCCGGTCCGTGCTCTTGAGGAAAGAGGCGTCGCTATCCGCAGAGCCGATGAGGGCCAGGGCCTATGTCACCGGGCTGGGACTCTATGAGCTGCGTATCAACGGCGCCAAGATCGGCGACGACGCGATGGTGCCGGCGAAGACCGACTACCGCAAGCGCGTTCTCTACAACACTTACGACGTCACCGAGCAACTGAGCGCCGGACCGAACGCCATCGGCATTCAACTCGGCAACGGATGGTTCAATCCTGAGAAGAAGCACTGGGGCTGGCACATGCAGTGGTACGGCTCGCCGCGTGCCCTTCTGCAAATCCACATTGAGTATGGGGACGGGACGAGCGAGATCATCACGTCGGACGCTACATGGAAGGCATCGGCCGGGCCGATCGTCAACAGCTGCATCTATGATGGCGAGGTCTATGACGCGAATCTCGAAAGCCCCGGTTGGGATCAGCCCGGATTCGATGAGTCCGGCTGGCGTGCGGCCAACGTCGTGGAGGCTCCGGGCGGAGAGCTGTGTCCTCACACCATGCCGCCCGTCAAAGTTGTCGAAACGACGGTGCCCGTTGCAGTGACGGAACTCAAGCCCGGCGTCTACGTCTACGACATGGGCCAGAATCATTCGGGATGGGTCCGCTGCACGGTCAAGGGCCCCAAGGGCGCCAAACTGGTTCTGCGCTATGCCGAGAACATACACGACGACGGGAGCATCGATCCCGAAAGCAACTGCAAGGCGGAAGCGACCGACACGTACATCCTGAAAGGCGACGAGAACGGCGAGACGTATGAGCCGCGCTTCACCTACCACGGCTTCCGCTATGTCGAGATTACCGGACTGCCTGAGGGAGGGAGCATCGAAGAAGTGCAGGGCCGCGTGGTGCACACCGCATGCGAGTCAACCGGGCGGTTCGAGTGCGGCAATGACTTGGTCAACAAGATCCACCGCTGTTCCCGGTGGACGATACGGAACACCATGCAGGGGCTGCCGATCGATTGCCCCCAGCGCGACGAACGTTTGGGATGGGGCGGCGTCGCTCATGTCGCGTCCCATGCCGCGATGTACAACTTCGACATGCCCCTGTTCTACATGAAATGGCTCAGGGACATCGAAGTGGAGCAGAGCAAGGAAACGGGCGATCTGCCGCATATATCGCCCCGCACGGCGGTCAGGGGGCGCATCTCCGAGAGTTGTGCATACGTTCTGCTGACGTGGTACTTCCATCTGCACTATGGCGACACCGCCATCCTTGAACGCCACTACGACGGCATGCGGCGCTACGTGGAGTTCCTGCATCGGACGAGCACGGACCACATTATGCCGGTCACTCATCGGGAGACCGGAGACTGGCTGTCGGTGGAACCGGGATGGGAACGGGGCGATCCGGAGTCGATGAGCACGGGATTCGCGTTCTACAACACGAAGATCGTCGCTGATGTCGCTCGGATTCTGGGCAAGGACCAGGACGCCTGCAAGTACGCGCAGTTGGCAGAGGACATCCGTAACGCCTTCAACGCCCGGTTCCTGGACCGCGACACCGCCCAGTATGGCAAGGGCTCCCAGGCTGAGAATGCCTTCCCTCTCTTCCTCAACATGGTCCCGGAGGATCAGGTAGACGCGGTTCTGAAGAACCTGATCTCGAACATCACGGAGAAGAACAACGGTCACCTGACGACCGGAGTCTACGGCACGAAGTACATGATGGACGCCTTGGTGGAACTTGGGCAGGCAGACCTTGCCTACGCGCTGGTGCTCAAGGAGGGTTACCCCGGCTGGGCGCACATGCTTCGCGACCGGACAACCATCACGGAGAAGTGGGAGCCCACGGAGATGTCGAGTTGCCAACCCCCGTTCGGTAGTGTTGACGCATGGCTGTACAGGGTCCTCGCCGGAATCGCCCTTGATCCGGAGAGCCCCGGCTTCCAGCACTTCGTGATCAGGCCACGACCGATGGGAGAGATGCCATGGGTCTCCGCGGAGTGCAAGTCGATACACGGCAGGATCGTGAGCAAGTGGGAACTGAAGGACGGTTGTCTGCGGATGGAGGTTGAGATTCCCGTGAACACCACCGCGACGGTCCATGTTCCGACAAGCGACCCGACGAGTGTGACTGAGTCTGGCAAGCCTGTAGGGGATGCCGAAGGTGTGAGCTTGCTGCGGACCGAAGACAATGCCGCCGTGTATCGGGTCGGCTCAGGGCAATATGTCTTTGCTGCGCTGGTGTGAAATCGTAGCCGCTCCAGCGTTACGTGGTCCCTGTGGCCGCCATGTTGGCACACAAGATGGATCGGCAGAATGGCGAGCCTCTCGGCTCTTGGCATGTGCCCGGGAACGCTCTGGCGTTCGTCAAAGGCGGAATCAAGTGACCCGGTCCCCGAGAGTTGATCACGTGGTTATGGGAGAATCCGGATAAGATGGGGGCACGCCAGTCGGCCGGGGTGTTCTTGCGTTGCCAACAGAACGTCGAGTGCGATGTGCCATCGTAAGCTCGAGGGGGTTGCTTCCGGGGTCCGGTCCGTACGCGGTTGTTAACCCAGAGGGGGTTGTTCACCAGAGAGTCAGAGAGTTTGGGCGCGGATTTCTGGGGTCCGGGAGCAACCCCCATGGTTGCTTTCGGGACCAGCAGTGAAACCGAACTCTTGGGCCGATCGGCTCACGTTTCCGGCTCAGTTATGGCGGCTCTCTGTTCGCATGTGGCGGAGCAGGACTGGTCGTCCGAAAACAGCGATGAGGATGAGCAGACCGAGGAAAATGATCGCCAGCGGATCGGTTCTAACCAAGCGAACAACAAGCGCAACTGAAGCGGCGGCCGCGGCCAGCGCACCCAATCCCGTAATGATTCGTATCCCCGCTCGCTTGAGGAAGGCGAGTCCGCACACAACCGCAAATGTGAACAGAAACGTCAGGCTGGCGGCCTCGACAAGGGTTGTGAGCGTTCCCACCGCGGCAAGGACTGCCGCCACCGTGCCCAGCCCGATGACCGCCCGATCCGGGATGCCCGCCGCATTCTTGTGATCCAGCGCCGCTGGCAACTCCCCGTCCTCAGCCACTGTGTAGGCCAGCCGTGCGGTAGCAAAAAGCGTTGAATTGATGGCCGAGCCGGTGGAGAACGCTGCGGCGATGGTGACGACGACAAGGCCGACAATGCCAAACGCCTGCCGCCCTGCAATCGCCAGCGCGACCTCCTTGTGTTGCACGACCTGGCCTGCTCCGATCAGCATCGCCGTACCGAGTGCGACGATGACGTAGATGACAATCACGACCGCAATCGCCGATAGCACCGCGCGGGGCAGAGTCTTGCGCGGGTTCTTGATGTCGTCGTAATCGTAGGTCAGCAGTTGGAACCCCTCGTAGGCCATGAACACGGAAGCCGCGCCGAAAAGCGCTGCCCCGATCCCGGCGTCCGGCACGTTTTGCGCGAGCATCGGGGGATTCCACCGTGCAAGTCCGCACCCCGCCAAGCCCACGAGCACTGCCAGTTTGAACCACACCAGGATGATTTCGACGCCGCCAGCTTCCCCAACGCCCCGGAGATTCAGTCCGATGAACAGAAGCATGATGGCCACCGCAGCGGTGCGGGGAAACCAGGGCCCCAGACCTACGACGTGCCCCAGGTAGTGCCCGAAGGTGAAGGCATATACGGCATTGGTGAGTACATAACCGACGATGAGCACCCACGAGAGACTACCCGCAAACCCCTCGGCGTTGATCTTGCGGAGAAACGTGAATGCCCCTCCCCCTTCACCATAGCTGTCGGCCAACTTCACGTAGCTGTACCCCGCAGCCAACGCAATGAGACCCGCTGCGACGAAGCTGAGCCACGTATATGGGCCCGCAATTCCGATCACCACACCCAACGTCGAAAAGATGCCCCCGCCGACCATTCCGCCCACGGCCATTGACCAAGTCCCGTTAAAGCCGAGCTTGGATTGGGACTGGTTCATTCAAGCACTCTTTCACGTCGCAAAATGTGGCATAACAGGCGAAGTGCATTACACCATGCCACGTAAAGCTTTGCAATCCGAAACCTGCTCAGCCTTGGACGGTTGCTCCCGGAACCTGCCGCCATTTCGAACTTGCGCCGGGTAATTGGTTACTACCCGACCATTTTGATCTGAGCCAGACAGATAGCCGATCGCTATGCGAAGGCCGTTGTGGGCGCATCCGCAAGGAGCTCGCAATGACCGACATGCTGCGCCCCAGCCGTCATGACCCCGCCGCAACGCCGCTGCGAGATCAGGAGCCAGAAGGAGGGCCTACTTGGCGCAAGCACCATCGGGCCCTTCCTCATGCTCTACGGGAGGGTGGTCGAGCTGATGACCGAACGCTGACCGCGAGTTGCCTCCGATGCTGACGACGACCTACTGGCGCAGGCAGGTCGGTGTTCTCTCTGTTAGCCGAAGTCGGCAAGTTCGAGACGTCGGACCGGGGTCCAAAGCGAACGCGGTTGTTAACCCAGAGGGGGTTGTTAAACAGAGAATCAGAGAGTTTTGGCGCGAATTTTCGGGGTTCGGGAGCAACCCCCATGGTTGCTTGCGGACCCCAGAAACTCTCTTTCGAAACGGAGAGTACGGGCGAGGTGGCGGGAATGCGCTAAGGGGTTGCGCAAGGGCGAGATATGCGAAAACCCCGAAAGCTCTCACTCTCGGGGTCTTGCGTTAACAGGAAGGCGCTCGGATGTCCGCTACAAAAGGCTTGGCTCCCCGGCGAGGATTCGAACCTCGAACCTAGTGGTTAACAGCCACCCGCTCTACCGTTGAGCTACCGGGGAACTGTGTGTCAGTCGAAATCATCCCCATCCTGCCGGCGGGAGCCCTCTCTGGGACCGGCCGGCAATGGGCAGAGATCGCTTCCGTCTCAGCCAACCTGACCGACACCGGCTATTATGCGGTGATGATCCGAGCGAATCAAGTGCCCCCTCGCGCGGCCAGGGAGGGGCCTGACGTTTGACAGGCATTTGCCCGCAGGCAGAGAATACGGCTTGTGCATCTTGCGGAGGTCAGACTTGTCAGAAGATCAATCCTTCCAGCCTTTCATGGATTTGCCCGATCAGGCCCTCTGGGACTGCTACGCGGGGGGGCAGGACGAGGCTTTCGCCGAAGTGAGGCGGCGCTACCAGGGTGAGCTCTTCCGCTATCTACAGCTGAGCCTGGGTGAGGTGGGCGCTGCTGCGGCACAGTTGGGTAGGGCCTTGGGGCTGGCGAGGAATCATCGGGGGCCGCACGAGGGTTTCGATTCGCTCAGGGGCTGGCTCCTGGCAGTGGCAACGCAGGCGTGTGTCCCCGCTCACATCCCTCAGGACGATGGACTTGCGGCGTGGCTGTCTGACCTGAGGCGCCCCAAGGCCGGCAGTGAGGACGAACTGCTGCGGGAGGCCCTGCGTGACATCCGCCACGAGGTGAAACAGCCGTTTCTGCTCGTGGTCGTCATGGGGCTGGCGGTTGAGGAGGCGGCCAAGGCATGTCGATTCAGCGTGCGGCGAACCGAACGTTGCGTGCTCAGGGCATGCCGCGAGTTGGCTGCGCTGAGGGTGTTCAAGGGAGATTGAGGCTTTGGACTGCAGGCAGGCTATGTCGGCGCTGGTGAGATGCCTTGCTGAAGGGCAGGAGGCGCCGCAGGAAGGCGATGCGGGCATGA
>Ga0272444_10005376_pt1 | contig 11103 bp, 4 predicted proteins | sample SSMForm13_FD_201033 | JGI IMG/M metagenome (GOLD analysis project Ga0272444, IMG submission 201033) | Marine sediment archaeal communities from Little Sippewissett salt marsh, Falmouth, MA, United States - SSM-Form-13 | ecosystem: Environmental > Aquatic > Marine > Wetlands > Sediment ... | reverse complement strand
ATCAGCGTCGGCATTGGCCTGATCGGTATTACCAACGGTGGGACAATTATCGCAGGCATCTCCGACGGAATCGAAATCGGTATCCTGTTGATCGGAATTAGCTACGGCGGGGCAGTTATCGCATATATCACCGACATTATCGCCATCGGCGTCGGCCTGCTCGGGATTGAAATCATCCGGGCAGTTGTCGCAGACATCGCCGACACCATCGGCATCGATATCGGACTGGTCATTATTGGCGATATCGGGGCAGTTATCGCAGGCGTTGCCAAGGGTATCGGCATCATCATTGACCTGATCGGTATTGGCGGTAGTCGGGCAGTTGTCGCAGACATCGCCGATATCATCGGAGTCGATATCGGACTGGTCATCGTTGGTCGTATCGGGGCAATTATCGCAGAGATTACCTAGCGTATCGAGGTCATTATTGCCCTGATCGGTATTGGCCACATCCGGGCAGTTATCGCAGACATCGCCGATATCATCAAAATCGATATCGGACTGATCGTCGTTGGTGCTATCGGGGCAGTTATCGCAGAGATTACCGAGGGTGTCAAGGTCATTGTTGGCCTGGTCGGTATTGGCCACCGCCGGGCAGTTATCGCAAACGTCGCCTAAATCATCGGCATCGATATCGGATTGGTCATCGTTGGTGGTATCGGGGCAGTTATCGCAGAGATTACCGAGGGTATCGAGGTCATTGTTGGCCTGGTCGGTGTTGGCCACGCCCGGGCAGTTATCGCAGACATCGCCGATATCATCGGAGTCGATATCGGACTGATCATTATTGGTGCTATCGGGGCAGTTATCGCAGACATTACCGAGGGTGTCAAGGTCATTGTTGGCCTGATCGGTGTTGGCCGTAGCCGGGCAGTTATCGCAGACATCGCCGATATCATCGGAGTCGATATCGGACTGATCATCATTGGTGCTATCGGGGCAGTTGTCGCAGAGATTACCGAGGGTGTCGAGGTCATTGTTGGCCTGGTCGGTGTTGCCCACATCCGGGCAGTTATCACAGACATCGCCGACATCATCGGCATCGATATCGGACTGATCATCGTTGGTGCTATCGGGGCAGTTATCGCAGAGATTACCGAGGGTGTCGAGGTCATTGTTGGCCTGGTCGGTATTGGCGGTAGCCGGGCAGTTATCGCAGACAGCGCCGATATCATCGGAGTCGATATCGGACTGATCATCATTGGTGCTATCGGGGCAGTTGTCGCAGAGATTACCGAGGGTGTCGAGGTCATTGTTGGCCTGGTCGGTGTTGCCCACATCCGGGCAATTATCGCAGACATCGCCGACATCATCGGAGTCGATATCGGACTGGTCGTTGTTGGTGCTATCGGGGCAGTTATCACAGACGTTGCCGAGCGTGTCCAGGTCACTGTTGGTCTGATCGGTGTTGGCGGTAGCCGGGCAGTTATCGCAGACATCGCCGATTTCATCGGAATCGATATCGGACTGATCGTTATTGGTCGTATCGGGGCAGTTATCACAGACATTACCGAGGCTATCGGCGTCGGCGTTGGCCTGATTGGTGTTGGCGGTAGCCGGGCAGTTATCGCAGACATCGCCGACATAGTCGGAATCTATATCGGACTGGTCGGTATTGGCGGTATCGGGGCAGTTATCGCAAACAGTACCGACATCGTCATTGTCGTCATCCTGCTGGTCGGCGTTGGAGATGGCGGGGCAATTATCACAAACATCGCCGTAACCATCGCCATCGGAGTCGGTTTGAGTGGGATTATAAACGGCGGGGCAGTTGTCATCGGTATCAACGACATTATCGTCGTCGGCGTCGTTGGAGACTTTGGCGATAAAGGCGTCATTGTTGCCGTTATGGGTACTGTCATAGGCGACCAGGACAGGAAAATCACTAGAGGCGGCCTGACCGGTGACGTAGGCGAAGCCGCCCGTATCGACGGTCACGGCGCGGCCATAATCGTTATTGGTTCCGCCCAGAAAAGTGCTGTAGACAGCATAATAGGCGGCGGTGGATAGTTTGGCGATAAAGGCATCTTCGGAGCCGTTATGGGTGGAATCATAGGCGTTGAGGGTGGGGAAATCGGATGACCAGGTCCAGCCGGTAAGGTAAACGTGGCCATCGTTGTCGACGGCAACGCCGTTGCACCCATCGCTGTTTTGTCCGCCCAAATACGTACTATAGAGAAGGGCACTGCCGGCGGAGTTGAATTTGGTGACGAAGGCATCGCAGCCACCGCCAAAAGAGCTGTCCCAGGCGTTGGCGAGCGGAAAGTTGCCCGCGTACGTATAGCCGACGACATAGGCCTGGCCGGCATCGTCGACGGCGATACCGTTGCCGTAATCATTGGCGCTGGGACCGAGGTAAGTACTATAGACCAAAGCATTCCCCGAGGGAGTGAATTTGGTGACGAAAACATCATAATTGCCATTGTTGCCGGAATCGAAGGCTCCGGCCAGCGGGAAATCGGTCGACGAGGTTTTTCCCGTCAGGTAGATATTTCCGGCGGTGTCGAGGGTCAGGTCATTTCCCTCATCAAGGCGGCTACCGCCAAGGTAGGTTCCATAGAGGAGGGAATTCCCGGTAGCCGACAGAATAGCCATAAAGGCATCCTGGCTCGAGTTATAAGTACCGTCGTACGGATTGACGGTAGGGAAATTATTGGAAGAAGTGAAGCCGGTCAGGCAAGCCTCATTATCGGCATTGATGCCGATACCCTGGCCGCCGTCGGTGGCGTTGCCACCGAGATAGGTACTGTAAGCAAGACCGTTGCCGGCGGCGGTCAGTTTCAGAGCAAAGGCATCCTTGGTGCCGCCGAGAGAATTGTCGTAGGCATTGACTATGGGAAAAGCCGGTGACTGGGTGAAGCCGGTGACGAAGGCCTGGCCGATGGAATCGACGGCGATCGCTTCTCCCTTATCAGCATAGTAGCCGGTACCGCCGATATAGGTGCTGTAAACGAGAGTGCTTCCGGCGGGAGCGATTTTCGAAATGAAAATATCATACCACCCGTTGAAGGTGCTGTCATAGGCGCTTACGGCGGGGAAATCCGAAGAATAGGTATAGCCGGTCAGGTAGGTACTGCCGCTCGAATCGAGAGCGATATCGGAGACGATATCATCGGCGCCGCCGCCGAGAAAGGTGCTATATATCAAAACCGGATCGATGGTCACCGGGAGACCCGGATCGTAGTCACCTTTTAGCTGAAAGCCAAAGGAATTGGGGGAAATAATCCGGTAATCGCCGGAGATATTGCTTTTTCGACCATCGATATTCTGGTAAATAACCGGTTTCTGCTCGATTATGGTTCCCCAGTCGGTTTCGACAACCAGTTCACCGGATTCATTGACGGTAAGAGACTCAATGTTGCCGTAGTTTATCCGAATAAGAGCGGGATCGGCACCGGGCGAAACCACGAAATCGTATTCGAGACGGTGATCACGGCCATAGAATCTCAGATCGATGCCGGGATAAATGTCACGGTAAACAAGACCACCATAATTGGGCACATCGGTTTGCCAGCGAGTGGGATCATTATCGAAAAAATAGTTGCACTTATAGTTCAGCAGACCCTCGCCGGCCACGAGCGGATTTGATTTGGAGTCGACGAAAGAGGCGGTTACGATCAGGCATTCGACTTTTTCGGATTCGGAATCAATGGTCGGTTCGCCGGATGAATCGGGCCGCGTGCGACGAACGAACTGGTAACGGACCTCGGTGGGAGTGAACCACATGGTCATACCGTCGGTATTGGCCCGAAAGAGAACTCGCGAGTCCCACTGTCCCCTGTTTTCGGTGAAGGCGGCGGGAACAGGATCAATACCGTTGGCGGAAACGGTATTACGAGAAAACTGATCGGCCGCCTGGCGAGTATCGGCAAAGGTGGTCATTGACAATAACTGGCAGATCAAGACGGTCAGGATGACCAGCAATATAGACGTCAGGGCTTTTTTCATTTTATTCCTCCAAAGAGTCCGCGGCTGCGTAAGTAATGGCTGCCGCCGGCAAAGTCAGCAAGTAAAATATATTATACTGAAATATATGCATGTTTCCGGTTTTTGTCAAACGTTCATCCACGCGGTCATCAAATACGGACACTGCCGTTTCCGGGCGTATCCGTATATCTTATAATATTTTATCGACAGCAAGGGGCTGCCGGCTTAATGAAAACTCGGTTTCCCTCGATGATCCTCACCGGAATCGGACCGGTGGCAGCGGATTATCGGACGAATCGGGCTAAAGTCGTCCTAGAGCGCCAATCAAAAAAACACGGAAAGGCCTCATGAGGACTATCGGGCCGGTCGTTTGGCCAGTATTGTCAGGGAGCGGAGAATCAGGCCGCCCAGATCATAAAAGAATATAAAAGACGCCGCCACCATAATCGGCCAGGCGGTCTGGGCGGGAAAGTAAATGCGGGAACCCTGGCCAAAGGTAACACCTGAGGCGGCCGCGAAACAGATAATAATGCCGAGAAGCATCAATGTCGGCCTGGCGTTTTTACGGATCAGGAGAACACTGCCGATCAGGGTCAGAAGAAGGATCAGGGGATTTTTATGGCCGGGGTTGAAATTCCTGTCAAAACGGTCGAAGAGATTCGCCAGATGCGGCAGTTGGATATTGTGGAGGGCGGAGATGGCCGTGGCATTACCGAGGACCGTCGCCAGGTAAGTTCGTAAAAACAGACCAGGGTATTTTTGAATGGTCGAAAAAATAAAGGCTCGGGTTTCATCATGGAGCTTCTTATAGCGACCGGATTCGATGTTGGGGACGGTTGCCGCATAGAGGGAATCACGAAAGGCACGATATTCATGCGGGGGGCGCTCCCGGGCGGTGTGGAGAACCTTGCCGGCCAGAAAGAGCCGGGCGGCGCCGGGTCCGGTTTCGGCGACGGTGAAGATATCATGCCGGGCGACGTTGCGCCCGGCCCAGACAAGAGGAATAAGGATCATAATGGCGGCGACCAGGACGGAGTTGATAAACGTCCGGCGACTGGGCGAGCGCCATGAGGCCGGGGCGAGAAAAGCAAAGATAATCACCAGCGGCGGCAAAAAAAGGGCCACTGATCTGACAAGAATCGACAGACCGCCGAGAAGCCCCGCGACCGTTAATAAGGTTCGGCGATCCTCTTGAATCCCCCGAAAACACAGATAAACAGAAAAAACGAACAGAAATAGAAGGAGGGTATCAGACAGGAGGGCCGCGGCAAGAGATATGGAGGTCAACGAGAGGGCGGCAATCAGGCCGGTCAGGAAAGCCAGCAGGCGATTATTATAAAGAAGCCGGGCGACCGCGGCCAGGCAGGCGGCAGTGGCGGCACTGAGGACGATCTGAATCATAAGTACGATCGAGTAGGATTGTCCGAAAATTGTCATGAGCAGACCGAGAAAGACCGGATAGCCCGGACCGACCAGAAGCAACTGGTACTCACCGGTTTCGTTTCGTCCGAAAAGAAAGTCGGCCGCATCGATATATTTGGTCGTGTCCGGAAACATGACCTCCGGGGAGGAGCCTTCGTGGAAAAAGAGCATAGCCAGCAGGAATACCGCCCGGACAACGATGGCTATCACGAAGATGACCAGCGGAAGATTCATTCGCGGCCAACCGGCATGACGACTCTTTTTGGATTCGGGAACCATCATTTCGACCGGCGGCTCCGCTGGCAGGGCTGATTCGGTTCGGAAAACAGGTGCGGAATATTTTCCCTTTTCACAAAGGCGGCTGCCAGGGTCATTATCGATAAGAAGGCAATAGCACCGAAAGCAACGGCACGGCTGCTGATGCTTTGGGCATAGACGGCGATCAGATTGCCGCGGGTGGAATGACCATCGGTATTGAGATCATGAACGCCGACGACGGTTATTTTATGGAGAAAGCCGGACAAAAGCCAGGATGATCGCGAGGAGCCGACATAAGCGATGGTTTTGCTGTCCGATCTGATTCTATCAATAAGGTGCATGTGGCCATCGACAACGGTATTTTTGATTTCGGCGACAGCCTCTTCAGGATTTTCGAAGTAGTCACGCCTGATGAGCTGGCCGGTTTTGAGGTAGTTCTCATCGGCCATGCGTTTGATATCGGCCTGACGCCAGATTATGCCGGTGATGATCAGGATTATCGCGGCGGCGGCGAAAGTGGACCAGAAGATTTTCGGGCGATTCATCGACGGAATCCTTCATGTTGAATCACGGTTTTCAATCAATCCGATAATTCCAAAATAACATAATGGCGACGCCGAGCAATAAAAAAGGTATTTTCCGGCCTTGACGCGCTGGCCGCGGAGGGATCAGCTCGTTTATCAACGGTATCCACGACGCCCGGTGGGCACCTGAATTTATCGAAGAGTATTTCGGAGGATTTGGCGACGGCGGTCGAGCGGCGATTTTTCCAGGCGGCCGGGCACGGCAATAGTCGAACTATCGGGCAATACGACTTCATTTGAATTACTAGCCGGAGATAATCATTCGAAAGGAAGCGGTGACATCCCGGATGATCATGAGTATTCATCGACTCCGAACTCACAACCGTTAATAGAAATGGTCAAGTATCGGCTCGAGGATTCAATTCCGATTCGTTTCCCGGGATGCGATCATGATCTGACCCTGGCCAGAATTTTATAAAGGCTGATATAGGTAACCGGGATAAGAACGAGAGTTATAAGGGTTGACACGAGAAGGCCGCCGATAACTGCCCGGGCCAGAGCCGCCTGGATTTCTCCTCCGGCTCCGGCACCAAAGGCCAGAGGCAGCATGCCCAGGATAGTCGTGCTGGAGGTCATCAGGATGGGCCGCAGGCGCAGCCGACCGGATTGCACAACGGCTTCATCGATCGGTAGGTTTTTCTCGCGGCGCATGAGGTTAATATAATCGACAAGGACAATGGCATTATTGACGACAATGCCGATGAGCATGATAATGCCCATAAGGCTCTGCATATTGATGGAGGTGCCGGTTATGAGGAGGGTGGGAACGACACCGATAACGGCCATGGGGACGACAACCATGACAATGAGGGGATCGAGAAAGCGTTCGAATTGGGCGGCCATAACCATATAAATCAGGGCAAGGGCCATGATCACGGAAAGTAAAAAGTCGAACTGAGCTTTTTGTTGTTCCTCGTATTCGCCACTGAAAATGAGAGAAAAACCCTCGGGGAGAGCAAAATCATAGAGCCGTTCCTTGAGTTTTCCGATGATATCACCGAGCGCCTCACCGCTTTCTAGATTGGCCGTGATATATGTCACGCGTTGACCATCGACGCGTTGGATTTCGGTCGGGCTGCGTTTTCTTTCCATGGTAACGACGGCCGAAACGGGCAGAATTTGTCCGCTTGAGGTTCGAATGGAGACATTGCTGAGGTCATTGGTGCTGAGACGGTCACGGGGTCGGAGGCGAACCATAATGGGAAATTCCTCGCCTTTTTCACGAAACACGCCGGCGCGGCCGCCACCGACATTGGTTTGAACGACGCGGGCAACCTGGTTGACCGAAATTCCGAGGTCGGCGATTTTTTCTCGATCAATGACCAGATTTTGTTCGGGACGTCCCTCGCGACGACTGATACGGACATCGGCGATTTCAGGGACTTTTTCCATGATCTCCCGGATATCCTGAGCCAGCCGATCGGCCATGGCCAGATCATAGCCATGCAGTTCGATCTGGACCGCTTCGGCGCCCCCCGACCCGAACAGTCGGCGAAGCATCCACAGTCCGGATTGGGCGCTGACTCTGATATTGGCACCGGGAATCCGCCCGCTGACATGCCGGCGGATTTCATCGGCCAGCTCAAAGCTGTTGACGGTCCTGACGTCGGCATCATGCAAAGAGATTTCCACCTCGGCGTCCCCCGGTCTGATTTCTATAGAAATATGCCGGACCTGGTCGGCCGGGACGACTTCGCGGACGAGCTCCTCCAGTTCATGGAGATACTCATTAACGACGGCGATATTGGTTCCCTGGGCCATTTCCAGTTCGATATCGATCTCATTGGCATCGGTTTGAGGGGCCAGTTCGACCGGCAGGAACCCCCACAGAAATATCGTAACAATCAGCAAAAGACCAGCCGTGCCGAAAACGATTTTTTTGTTTCTGATGGCTCTGGTTATGATACGGAGATATATTTTTTCAAGATGCTCGGTCCATCGGGCGGTCCGCGAGTATTTTCCGGAGGCGTTCCGGCTGTTGGCGGAAACAGTCAGATAGCGGCTGCCCAGCATCGGAACGAGAGTAAGAGCCACCAAAAGGGAGCAGACCAGGGCGAAAACGACTACCAGGGCCAGCTCCTTGAAGAGCATGCCGGAAATGGTCTGCATAAAGACGACCGGGAGAAAAATAACCGAGGTGGTCAGGGTTGAGGCGATAATGGCGCCGGTAACCTGCCTGGCCCCGACAAGGGCGCTGTCTTTAAGGGATTGGCCCTGTTCCCTGATTCTGACGATATTTTCGAGGATAACAATGGAGTTGTCGACAATAAGGCCGATGCCCAGGGCGAGGCCGCCGAAGCTCATCAGGTTGAGAGAAACATCGTTGAAAAAGAGGACGCCGAAGGTAGCCACCATCGAGATGGGAATGGAAAGAGCGATAATGAAAGTGGTGGAACCATTGCGGAGAAACAAATAGAGCACGATGATGGCCAGCAGGCCGCCCCAGAGAGTTGATTGCTTGACATTATCGATGGCGCTCTGGATGAAATCGCTCTGATCGATGACCATAATCAAATTGATATCATCGCGTTCGCGATTAATCCGATCCATCACGGTTCGAGCCGCCTCGGCCACGGCGACGGTATTGGCTCCGGATTGTTTCCGGATACCGAGGCGGATCATGGGCCGACCGTCGATTTGTACCAGTCGATTGATATCCTCGTAGCCATCAAACACCTCGGCCACATCGCCGACCCGAATCGGCCGACCATCGACGACGGTAATGATAGTAGCGGCGATCTGTTCCAGCGACTGAAATTCGCCCCGGGTTCTGACGTACATATCGCTGATGCCTTCACGCATATCGCCGCCGGGGAGAGTAACATTTTCCCGTTCCAGTGCCTGCTGAACATCCGCGGCCGAAAGCCGGCTGGAGGCCAGGCGATCTCTTTTAAGGCGGACCTGTATTTCGCGATAGACGCCGCCCCAGACATCGACCGAACCGACACCTGAAATTTGCTCGAATCGCTGCGAGATTTCCCGTTCCAGGACTCGTGTCAATTCCTCCATGCTTCGGTTCGATTGGGCCCCGAAAATGACGACCGGAAAATTATCGGGATCGAATTTCCACAGGCGAGGCGGTTCGACCTCGGGTGGAAAATCATCGCGGACACGATCCAGGGCGGCCCTGACATCGTTGGCAGCAGCATCGATACTGGTTCCCTGGGAAAATTCCAGAGTAACGCGGCTTCGGCCCTCGCGGGAAACGGAGCGCACCTCCTCGATATTGGGAACGCTGGCAATGGCATTCTCGATTTTATCGGTTATGATTCTTTCGATTTCTTCGGGACCAACATTGGGATAAACGGTGGAAACGGAGAGCATGGGGTATTCGATCGGCGGCAGGAGGTCGACGGGAAGGAAGCGGAAGCCCATGATGCCGAGGATAATGACAATAAGGAAGACCATTGTCGTGGCGATAGGTCGATTAACGGCGATGCGAGTGATGTTCATAATCGCAGTCTCAGTTCATGGGAATATCAAATTCCGGACGCAGTGGAATCCCCGGCTGTTGATTGCCGGGATCGCATAAGCTCCTGGAAAAGGTCTTCGCGCTGGAGGTTTTGCAGGGTTTCCACTCTGCCCCAGTTGACGGGACGTACTCGGGCCTGGCCGGATTCGCCTCCGAGGAGATCCTGCCCGATCGTGACCACCCATTGATCGGGTTCGATACCCCGGATACCGGCGCTCATACGACCTTTAGCGATAATTTCAACAGGAACGAATTCGAACGGTACCGGTTCGGTCAGAGCCCCGGAGGGACCGGTTTCAAGCTGTTCAACGGGAATCCGATGGAGCGAATCGCGGCCGATGTAGACGCCGGTGGCGCCGGTGAGTGGATTTTCGTAGAGGGCACTGAGGGGGACAAGAGTCGCCTGTTCGCTTTCACCGTAAAAGATATCGACGGTAACGAACATTCCGGATTTAAGATGGTGCCCCGGATTGGCCAGGTCGATTTCGGCTTCGGTGCTGTGGGTTACGGGATGCAAAAAGGGAGAAATTCGTGAGAGAGGGGCAGTTGTTTTGCGGTCGGGCAGCGAAGTGGCCTGGATTTCGGAACGCTGGCCGGATTCTATATATTCAAGCATTCGATCGGTCAGGATTACCTCCACCCGAACGCTATCCAGCTGACCGAGCGTAAAAAGGCGGGTGGCGGGCCCAACGGTCATGCCGATTTCGGCATTACGATTGCCGATAGTACCATCGACCGGGGCACGGATGACCGTTCGCCTCAGCGCCTCTTCGCGTTCGGCAACGGTGGCCAGGGCCTGTTCCCCGCGGGCGCGGGCCAGTTCAACATCGGCCTCAGCCAGGACGGCCCGGGTTTCGGCGGCCTCGAGTTCGGCTTCGCTGGTCAGGTTTTTCTCGGCCAGGGTGCGGATTCGTTTCAGTTCGGTCCGGATTTCTTTCAATCCGGCTTCGGCCTGGCGGGCCTGCGCCTGAGCCACCTGATAAGCGGCCCGAGCCTGTTTAAGTCGTTCCCGGAATTCGATATCGCGGAGACTGACCAGAGCCTCGCCTTCGGCAACATTGTCGCCGTTCTGCACGTGGACATCGGCAATAATGGCACTGATTTCGGGATAAATGACGACCTGGTTTCTGGCCTTGACAACACCGCTGAGGCGCTCGATCAATGGCAGGGATCCATATTGAGACTGAACCGCTTCAAGGGCCGGTATCAGCCTATTGCGGCCATTGCCAAACTCACCCGACCCGCCACCGGAGCAGGCCAGCGCAAGCAGGACAGGAAACAGCATAAGCTGAATCAAAATAAAATGTGGTCTTTTCAACTTTTTTCAAAGCTTTCGTTGCCGGCTCAGCCGCCGAAAATAATACCGGTTGCGACCGGGTAATCATCTTATTCCATGGCCAATACCATGCCGTTTTCAACAATGAACATAAATATATGTTC
>Ga0272444_10005371_pt1 | contig 11111 bp, 11 predicted proteins | sample SSMForm13_FD_201033 | JGI IMG/M metagenome (GOLD analysis project Ga0272444, IMG submission 201033) | Marine sediment archaeal communities from Little Sippewissett salt marsh, Falmouth, MA, United States - SSM-Form-13 | ecosystem: Environmental > Aquatic > Marine > Wetlands > Sediment ... | reverse complement strand
AGACGAACTATTTTTTCATCACGATGGTCTCACTTCCGCAGGGCCGCCTTGGTCATCAGGTGATCGGGCACCTCCGCATCGAAGTCGATGCTCTCGATGACGTGCTCGGTGCCCCGGCCGGTGGACAGCTCGTCCTTGAAGACGATCCGCCTGGGGTACCAGCGGCCGCCCGGACGGAACACCTCGGTGATCAGGGTGGTCTTGAGCAACTTGCCGCTCTTGGCGTAGCGTTCCTCCCTGAGCGGCAGCCAGCGCTCCATGTCCACCCAGATGCGGCGCGAGTGGTAGGCGACATCCTCGGACCGGGCCGTCAGACCGACCACCCAGCACGGCCGTCCCTGGGCCTCTCCGCTGCCCTCGACCCGGGCCAGGTACAGCTCGATGAGCGATTCGTTTTCCATCATGTCCTCATAGGACAGGTCCGAGCCCATGACCGACTGGCGCAGCAGGTGCCCCGAGATGGTGATGATCCGGTCGGTCGGCTCCGGCGTGTAGGTCCACAGCTTATCGCCCAGCTTGAGCATCTTCTTGCCCTTTTCCCGGGGCGGGGAGAGATACTCCACGAAGCTCTTCTCCGAGCCCTTCAGCCAGAACCGCGAGGTGATCGTCCGGCTGGTTCGGCGGCCGTGAATGATCATGGTGGAGACCCCGGTGGCCTGATCGACGACCAGGTTGGCATCCACCTTCTCGAGTATGGCCTCGCCGGAGGGCGTCCGGGAGGCGATCGTGAGGCTGTCCTGATGGGCTCCGGCGGCGGTCAGCACGGCGGCGGCCGTCACCAGGGCGGCTAATACGATGATGGTGGGCCTCATGTTTCCAGCTCCTTGAACAGTTGGGCCGTCTGGCGTTTGAAGATCCTGATTCCCGAGATGGCGCTGCCCGTCAGGGTGGCCAGCAGTCCCGGCACAAAGCCGATCGTGTAGCTGGCGGGAGTGATCTTGGCGCGCATAATGTTGGCCATAAGCATATTGGATCCCTTGGTCATGGCCGAGATGTCCAATCCCACCTCCTGGAGATAGTAGGAGCATCCCAGGCCGATGGCCGTTCCCAGGACGGAGCCGGCCATCCCGATGAGGATGGACTCTCCCAGCAGAGAGCCGTACACGTGTCCCTTGGACTCGCCGATGGCCAGGCGCACGCCCATCTCTCCGTGGCGCCGGATGCCGGACATCAGGCCCGCGTTCCACAGCACCAGGGACATGACGAAGAAGAATCCGAACAGGATCAGGGCTACCCTGGAATCGACCATGTCCAGGTATTCTCCCAGGCCGCCCTGCTCCCGGAGGGTCAGCATGACAGGGGAGAAATCGTCCCGGGGATGTTCCACGGCCGAGTTGAAGGCCCCGGCCAGCTTCTCGGCGGCCGTCTCCTGATAGACCATGTTGGGAAAGAAGCCCAGGATCTCCCCGGCGCCGTCCTCCATATCGAGAGCGTACTGGACGTCGGCCAGGTCGGCGATGATGGAGTTGCGGTCCATCGGGGCGATGCCGAAACGGACGCTCCCCACGATGGTCAGGTTGTGGACGGCCATGCCGCCGGGAGCGGTGGAGCCGACCAGGGTGGCCAGGTCTCCCATGTTGGCCTCCAGCCGGTTGGCGAACTCCTCGCTGATCAGGATCTCTCCCGCCGCCCGGGGCAGACGCCCTCTGACTAGGGCTTTTTCCAGGCCCAGCCGGTCCGGCTCCCGGGAGCCGGGGTCGATCAGATCGAGGGCCATTCCGAAGACCGGTCCCTGCGCCCGGGTCTCGCCGTGCTCGTCCGGCAGGTCGAGCAGGCCGCCGAATTTGATGCGCGCCGCCCACTCCATCTCGGGATACCGCCGGCGCAGCTCTGACATCAGGCCGGACACCTCCAGGATGGCCAGATCGTTGGGCACCTGGGCGGAGATCTCCGCGTAGGCCCGGGTCATCACCTTGACGTGCCCGGTGTCCAGCTTGGCGTTGCTGCGGACGGTGTCGTCGATGACGCCGAGCATGAAACAGTAGCCCAGGATGCACGTCATCACGCCGGCGGAGACGATGATGATGGGGAACAGGCTGCGGTGATGATCCCTGATCAACCCTTTGAGCAGAAATCGGATCATGGTGTCTTCCCCCGAAGGGCGTCGGTGGGCTTCAGCCGGGCGATCTTGGAGGCCGGCAGGAAGCTGACCACCGTCACGGCGATCAGCACCAGCAGGGTGGTCCCCACCAGCAGACGAAGGCCGTAGGCGGGATAGAGGTTCTGGGGCAGGGCGATGCCGAAATCGCCCTGCATGGCCGGCATGGCCAATCCCCTGGATAGCGAGTAGGCCAGTACGGGAATGCCGTAGATCGCCCCGACGATAAGGGCCAACAGGCCGTGCAGGGCCCCCTCGAAGGTGAACAGGGCGATGACGGCGCGGCGCTCCATGCCCAAGGCCATGAGGGTCCCGATCTCCCGGCGCCGCCTCCAGATGGCCAGGACCTGCGTGTCGAAGATGGCCAGCAGTCCCATGAACAGCAGCAGCCCGTAGAGGATGTTCGAGGAGGCCGATTTCATCCGGACCAGCTCGGTGATCTCCTTGAGCAGGAAGTCAAGATCGCGATAGATCCAGGCCTCCCCACCAGCCGGGATGTTCTCGATGTCTCTGCTCAGGATGACATAGCTGGCCTGGCCGGGAGCCTGCAGCATCCGGCGGAGGCTCTCCAGGGGGAGCCAGATCTGCCCCAGGTCGGCCGCCGGGGCCGAGACATTCATGATCTGCGCGATGCGGACGTCGTCGGCGTCGAAGGTGCCGTGGACGTCGCGCCACCTGATGGTGACCTCATCGCCCACCCTGAGCTTGGTCTGGGTGGCCATCTGAGCCCCGATCAGGGCGGGAATGAGCTCCTCTCCGGCGATGTCGAGCTCGGCGCTGGGCAGGCGCAAGATCTGCTGTCCGGGCGCGATGCCCCGGAGCACCGCGGACTGGACCCGTCCCTCCGGGAAGATGGCCCCGGAGGCCACCAGGATGGGCGTCGCCTGGCCCCGCGAGACCAGCGCGGCCAGGGCCGGGGAGAGGGGGGCGTGGCTGTCCTCGAAGCTCAGCGGATCGTAGGGATCGTAGTCGCGATGCCAGAACTGGCCGCCGCCGGCCTCGTAGTCGATGGTGCTCTGCACGGCGTACTCGTTCATCCCCTGGATCAGGCCCTGAACCCAGATGATCATGACGAAGGCCAGCGACAGGACGAAGACGTTCAGCCAGGTCCGGATTCCCGCGCCCATGAGATTGCGAAAGGCCAGCTTAATGATCAGCATGAGACGCCTCTTGGACGCCGAACTGCGGCGTCGTCTCGATGTCCTCGACGACACGGCCGTCGTTCAGGGTGATCTTCCGCCGCAGGTAACCGATGACCTTGTCGTCGTGAGTGGCGAAGATGAAGGTGGATTGGAACTCCTCGTTCAGCCGGACCATCATCCGGAGGATGTTGTGCGAGTTCTCGGCGTCCAGGTTGGCCGTCGGCTCGTCGGCCAGGACCACCTTGGGTTTTTTGACCATCGCTCGGGCCACGGCCACCCGCTGGCTCTCGCCGCCGGAGAGCTGCGCCGGGCGCGATGCGGCCCGGTCGGCCAGGCCCACCAGATCGAGGATGTCCATGACGGCCTTGTGCCGGTCGGCCGGTTTGGTGTCCAGAAGCAGCAGGGGGAACTCGACATTCTCGAACACGGTGTACACCGGCAGGAGATTGTAGGTCTGAAAAATGAAGCCCAGGTGCTCGTTGCGCAGCCGGGCCGACTGCCGGTGGCTCAGCTCTCTGGTGTCCCTGCCGATGACGATGGCGGCGCCGCTGGTGGGGGCGTCCAGGGCCCCGATGATGTTCAGCAGGGTGGTCTTGCCGGAGCCGCTGGGGCCCACCAGGCCGAGGAATTCGCCCTTCTCGATGGTCAGGTTGATGTCGTCCAGGGCGGTGAACTGTCGGCCGCCGATGGGAAATTTCTTGACCAGATTCCGGGTGGTGATCAGCGCGCCATTGTCCATGAGTTGGCCTCCAGAGATTCGAGACGCGAGCATTGAGACTCGAGCTATGTTTTTGCCGCTTACCGCTTGCTATTGACTGCTGCTGCCTGCGGATGCCGGCATCGGAAGACCCCTGCTGCGATAGATGTCCATCGCCGGTACGGCTCTAATGGTTGAGGATCACGGTCACCTGGCCGCCGTATCCGGATCCGTACCGCAGGCCCTCTGTCTGATGATCCCCGGTATCGCTGTCGGGAGAGAGGAACAGGCTCAGCTGCAGCATCCAATGGTCCCAGGTGCGCCCCCAGGACAGGTGCTGATAATACTCCTGCTCCTCCCAGGCGTAATATCCGATGGCCCGGACCTGGTCCGAGTATCCCAGGAGGTAACTCAGGGACAGCGCCGAGACATGGGTGTCCTCATCCCAGCCGGTCGCATCCCGGGACGATGCCGTGGCCATGTGCTCGCCGAGCAGATGCAGCCCGTTGCCGATGCCCAGGGTATAATCGCCGCCCAGGGTCATCATCTTGGTCCACGGGCGGGACAGCGGCTCGTGCCGCTGCTGCTGCAGGACGCCCTCGAACCACAGGCCGATCTCGATGTCCCAACGGCCGTCGACCGCGAAACGATTCTCGGTGAAGCATTCCCCGCCGGGCGCTTCCCGGGCGGCAGGATCTCCCGGGCCGGGCCCGATCGGCAGGGCCGGAGCCTCGACCGTCCGCCGGTGAAAGCTGATCGCTCCCTCGCCCCGGGGCAGGGGCCATTGCAGCCGGCCGCCCAGCTCCACCCGATCGTCCGCGGTGGCCAGCAGCTCGTAGCCCCTGGGCCGATCATTGCCCAGCAATCCCCACAGCCACAGGCTGGCGTTGTTCAGGGCCACGTAGCGGAACCGGAGGGCATAGACGCCATCGGTCAGGCCCAGGGGATCGCGGGGGTCCAGGTTGTCGAACCACTGCAGCGGGCGAAGCAGCTGGGCCGGTCCGAAGTTGATCTTCTGCAGGCCTATTCGCGTCTCGCTCTGGGCGGTGGCAAAACGCAGCTTCAGGCGGTAGAGGTCCCCCTCGATCTCCTCGGCGGGCTTTGGGCAGGCGGCCAGGACGGTTCCCCTGACGGACGCCTCCAGGTCGATCAGGTTGACGGCGCCCAGCGGCTGGGTCAGAGTCGCCTGGGGAATGTACCGCAGGCCGGTCCGGCAGGTGCGCTCGCCGCCGTCCCGTGCTTCCCGGTGCCAGCCGGACAGCTGTCCGACCAGATCGAATTGCAGCGTCTCGGCTTTCAACCACAGGGGGGTTGACAGGGCTAGCGTCAGACAGATCCAGACGATTTTCGCCACCGCCTTCATGGCCATCGTCGGATCTTTTTCTCTGTGGGCAGCAGGTTCCATTGGGTGATGTCGTTCTGCGGTCGAATGTTGTTTCAGAAAACTAAACCTCGAAACGCATAAGAACACACAGGTTGTCCTGCATCCGGGTCCGCCGGACCGCGAAATCGAAGCGGTCCAGGTCCAGGCACAGCTCCGCATCCCTCTCCGGGCAGGTCCGGTCCGTGGGGTGCAGGAACCTGCGCGAGCACTCCGAGTTCACGATGCGCTCGCGGATGGTCTCGAAATCGGGACGACGGCCGGTGAGAAGATCGCGGAGATACTCGGCGCAGAGGGTGTCCTCCAGCGTCTCGCGGGTCCCCTCGAAGCCGGCGCAGACCAGGGAGATCGTTTCCGGCGCGGCGGCCTCGATATAGCGGACGATGGCCCCGGCGTTGACGAAGCTGCCGGTGATGACGTCCTCGGCCGCCGCGGCGGCCACCAGCGCCCGGGTGCCGGCGTGGGTGGTGTGGATGACGGTCCGGCCGGACAGGTCGGCGACTTCGATCTCCGAGGGCGAGTTTCCATAGTCGAAGCCGGGGATCTTCAGGGCATGGCGCTCTCCAACCAGAACGCTTCCGGGGTCCCGCTCCCGCAGCTCAAAGGCGAGCTCCACGTCCCTGACGGCCATGATCCTGGCGGCTCCCCGGTCGAACAGATAGGGGGCCAGCGAGAAGGCCCGGAAGACGTCGATGACCACGGTCAGCCCGCGGGCCTCTTTGGCGCCGGACGATAGTTGAAGGATACGTATATCCATCATGGTCAGGGCGACAGGATCGGGTTGAGGAAAGCAGCGACCCGGCGATAGAACTCCTCGGGCTGTTCCTGCCAGAAGTGGCCGCATTTTTCCATGATGATGAGCTCGACGTCGGCATTTGAAAGGGCATCTACCGTCGCCTGGGCCAGCGGCCTGCCGCCGGGGTCGTCCTCGCCGAAAAGGATCAGCACCGGATGGCTCACCTTGGCGAAATCCTCCCGCAGGTCGAACGCTCCCATAGCCTGAAAAGTCAGGCGATTCACGTTGTCGTTTCCCTCAGGCGGTTCTCCTCTCTCGATGGCTGAAAACCAGAAGTCCGGGCTCGAGAAGTACGCTCGGAGCACCTCCCGGAACCATTCCGGGCTGTCGCGGGTGAGGTCCTCGAGATCGATGACGCCTGTCTCGATCAGTTTCTTGAGTCGTTCTTCCATCTGAATGCTGAAGTGCACGGCCCATTCCACAGTCGGCGGAGCTGCGCCGTAGATCACGATGGAGCCGACGTTCTCCGGGTACAGGCTGGCGTATTTCAAGGCCACCATGGCCCCCCAATAATGGCCCAGGAGATGGACCTTTTTCATTCGTACTGCTTTGCGGACCGCATCCAGATCCTGAACGTAATCCATCAGGTCGTAGTTGGTCGCATAAGGGGACGGGTTGCTCGATCGTCCCATTCCTCTCTGGTCGTAGGTCACCACAGCCATTTCGGGGCCGGCCAATCTGTCCAGATCGGTCAAATAATGGCTGGAATACCCGGGGCCGCCGCCAATGGCGATCAACGCGGCCTCAGGATCCGGGCCGCCGGCCGCCCGGACATAGAGGGTGACATCTCCCGATGGAGCCTGTAGCTCCACAACGCCGTCCTCCTCGCGGCAGGCCGGACAGAGAAGGGTAACCAGACACATCAGAGCGATCAGCTTGAACAAATAGCGGCATGGCATGATACCCTCCTTTGAAAATGTTTCGAGGGAAAAAACATTCATGTCTCAGCTCGGTCAGCGGTAGGATCCTCTGGCACCGAGGCGATCGAACGCAGCTGATCCATGATCTGCTCGATGGCCTGGCGCTCCTCCGATTCCGGATCCAGCTCCAGGTATCGTTTCAGATGCCGGTAGGCGCTGATGTCCTCGTCCTGCTCATAGTAGAGATAGCCCAGGTGCAGGTGGGCCATGGCGTCCTCCGGCTGCAGGCCGATGATCTGGCGGTAGAGGGCCTCCACCCGTTTCGGATCCCGATCCCCGGCCGACGAGAAGGTGGCCAGGTTGTGGAGGATATGGACGTTTTCGGGAAGCTTCACAGCCGCCTCCTCGAGCCCCCGATAGGCCGCCCGGAACAGCTCCTCGTGGCCCCGATGATGGATCAGGGCGGCGATGAAGGCATCGGCGGCGGCCTCAGGGTGGCCCATCTCCAGGAGCAGGGAGCCCTTCCGGTGATGCGCCCGGGGATCATTGGGCGCCAGCAGGGTCAGCTCGGTCAGGACGCTCAGCTCCGCCTGGCGGTCGCCCTCCCGGATCCGCTGCTGGGCCTCGCGGCGCAGCTCGTCCGCTTTCTGTTCGATATTCCGCAGCACGCTCTGAGCCCGGCCCAGCGAGTCCTGCGGGACCATGATCTTGAAGGGCTGGCCGTGGCAGGCATCCTGCTTGATGGCCGAGAGGCAGAAGAACCGCGAGTTGGTGATCAGCGCGGGGATACTCTCCCGGGACAGCAGCTGCGAAACGCTCATGATGCGGTCGGCCGAGGCGGATTCCATGAGGATATCCCATTCGGAGATGTCGAAGGTCCCGGCGGCCTTCCCGGTCCAATCCTGAAGTTCCAGAAAGGACCTCAGGACATCGCCCCGTCCCTGGGAGGCCCTGATGGTGAAGGAGAAGCGGTATTCGCCGCGGTCGGAATAGTGGCCCGTCCAGGTGACGAAACCCGGCTGGAAGATGAGGGTTTCGCCGACGCAATTGGTGAAGCTGAGGATGTCGAAGGGGCCATACGGACCATTGCAGGCCTCCAGGGCCTGCTCGATGGTGCCGGCCTTTTGGGCTTCCTCGGAGATCCTGATCACCACCCGGTTCTTGAACTCCGCCAGCCGCACGCCTCTGCGGCTCAGCTCGGCCTGAGCGGCCATGTGGAACGGGGCCGTGTACTGGTCCCGGTCGACGCTCAGAGCGGCCACCAGCTCTTCGTCGGTCAACAGCCGGCATTGTGTGTCGAACTTGTCCGCGGACATCGGGAAAGTGGCCCTCCCTCAGATTTTAGTGATCAGCTTCCTCAACTGATCGATGCGCTCCGGCGATCCCGAGAGAATGAAATCCGCGACCGGGCGCCCATCGGTGACATTGGAGTAATCGATAGATTCCCCGCTCAGGTATTGGAGGCTGAAGCCCGCCGACCGGTTGATGGCATGGGCGGCGGACATGTCCCAGATGTGCACCGGGCTCTGGACCGCTCCGATGACGCCCGGGTGGATGAGGGGAAAACAGAAGTGCAGCGCTCCGCTGCCGACGTTGCGGATCTTTCCCGGGAAGGCGCTCAGGTCGATCTCCCGGTGGACCCTGGAGGAGACCATGATATTGGCCTTGTCCAGCGGCGTATTCGGGTCGCCCGCGGCATCGATATCGTCCCCGTTGAGCCTGGCCCGCCGGCCGACATCGGCGAAGATCAGCAGGTCCAGCCGGGGAGCATAGACGACCCCGGCGATGGGCTGCAGGCCCTGGTCCAGCAGGCCAACCGAGACACACCATCCGGCCATTCCCTGGCTGAAGACGTCGCTGCCGTCGATGGGATCGATGGCCAGGGTGAACGGCCTGCTCTGATCAAAGAGATGGGCGGTTTCCTCCGCCAGGAGGTTGGCCTGGGGATACAGCGCTCCGAGGTGACTGAGCAGATAGTGCTCCACCGCCAGATCGGTCTCGGTCAGGACCGAGCCGTCCCGCTTGTACTTTCGCCGGGAGAAGTCCATTTTCCGCTGGCCCTCCAGGGCCATCCGGCCGGCGGCGGTGACGAGCGGTGGGATATTTTCGATGGAATCGATCGGCCTATTCATTGGCGGTCCGTTCACCATCGGAATATTCGTTGCCCTTATCGGGTGTGGCGCGGGCGGGGGCTCCGCCGCCGGATCAGGCTCGCGAATTCCGGGCCCGCGATGGCGAATATAACATCTCGGCCGAGCTGTTTCAAGGATCATCACCGGTCGGATCCACCGCTCGGCCGGTTCCGTTCCAGGGTCGTCACCGGCAGAATCTATTGCAGATGTTTTTCCAGGAACAGGGCCTCATCCGTGAAACCCAGTATTCTGTAGAATTGGATGGCGGCGTCGTTATCCGGCAGCGTGCTGACCGAGATCTCGGCGCACTCGAGAACCATGGCGCGCCGTGTGAGATCGTCCACCAGCGCCCGGCCGACCCCGGTTCCCCGGGCCTCCCGGTGGACGATGAGCTCCTCGATCAGGCAGGAGTCGGCGGCATGGTAGAGATTGGGCCGGATCGAGTAGCTGATCAGCCCGAGTGTGTTCCCGCCCCGTTCGGCCAGCAGCACGCCGTTGCCGGGAACGGTCAGGTAGCCGATGACATAAGCTACCGTGACGGGGGTCTCTTCTTCCTCTCCCTCGGCCAGTTCACGGATCAGCTCGGCGATGGTCGTGGCGTCTGCGGGCTGCGCCTGTCTGATGGAAATGGACATGGTTGAGTTGGGTTCTCGCTTTCTTGACGATCCGCCATCATCTGTCACTGTGACCTCCGGTGCAACGGCCCGCTCAATGATACCGTCAGGGGAGGAAAAAGTCAAGCGAACAAAAGGGCCCGGAGAAGTTCTTCCCCGGGCCCGCGAACATCCTCTCTGATGTCATTGCTGCTTTAGGAGGCGCAGCTGGGCGCCTTGCCCAACTTCTCCAGGATCTTGGCCAGAGCGTTTTCGGGATCGATCAGGATGACGTTATCGGCCACCTCGCCCAGGCAATCCCTGGCGGCAGACCAGTTGCATTCGGGCACCAGCAGAAAGATCGGTAGCTTGTGGATCACGCAGTTGTACAGCACATCTTTAGCGGAGACATCCAGCGTCCGGCTGAACACCTTGTGAAGATGTCCCACCACCAGGTCGACCTTATCGGCCGGCCCGATGTGCCCCAGCGTTTTGCCGTGATTGTCCCAGCCATTGCTCACCGGCAGCGTATCGATACCCTCGACCACCAGGTTGGTGAGCAGTCGTCCATCGGTGCCTTCCATGTATCCCACGATCATGGTTTTTCTCTCCCTTCCATGGTTAGAAGATATGGCTCGTTCTCTGTCCGAAGGATCGGGATGGCCTTAGATCAGGCCCTGATCCATCATGGCGTCGGCCACCTTGACGAAACCGGCGATGTTGGCGCCGTTGACGTAATTACCCGGGCAGCCATACTCCTCGGCGGCCGTGACGCAGGACTTGTGGATGGCCCGCATGATGCCATGCAGCTTCTCGTCCACCTCTTCACGCGACCAGCTCATGCCCAGGGAGTTCTGCGACATCTCCAGGCCGGAGACCGAGACGCCGCCGGCGTTGGCCGCCTTGCCCGGTCCGTAGAGGATCTTCTTCTCCAGGAAGATCTGCACGCCGTCATAGGTGGTGGGCATGTTGGCCCCCTCGGAGACCGCGTAGACGCCGTTCTTGAGCAGGTTCCGGGCATCCTTGTCATTGATCTCGTTCTGGGTGGCCGAGGGGAAAGCGCAGTCGGCTTTGGTGTCCCACAGCGGATTGTAATCCGCCTTGGGATCTCGGGCGGTGTAGGTGGCGCTCTTGAACTGCTCGGCATATTCCTTGATGCGGCCCCGGCGGACGTTCTTCAGCTCCATGACCCAGGCCAGCTTCTTCTCGTCGATGCCCTCCGGGTCGTACACGTAGCCGCCCGAATCGGACAGGGTGACGGCCTTGCCCTCCAGCTGGTTGATCTTCTGGACGGTGTACTGAGCCACATTGCCGGATCCGGAGACCAGGCAGGTTTTTCCCTCCAGGGTCTCGCCCCGGGTGGCCAGCATCTCGGCGGCGAAGTAGACGGCGCCATAGCCGGTGGCTTCCGG
>Ga0272444_10005367_pt1 | contig 11117 bp, 8 predicted proteins | sample SSMForm13_FD_201033 | JGI IMG/M metagenome (GOLD analysis project Ga0272444, IMG submission 201033) | Marine sediment archaeal communities from Little Sippewissett salt marsh, Falmouth, MA, United States - SSM-Form-13 | ecosystem: Environmental > Aquatic > Marine > Wetlands > Sediment ... | reverse complement strand
GAATGCGGACTAGTCATCTCCCGGAGCGATATGGCCTCCCGGGTTCAGGACATACGTGAATTTTTGTGCATGGAAAAGTTATTAGAACAGGACAGATCCTCATGGTATAATTGTTTGTATATGAAGCGTTACACTTTTTGCCGATTGGTTTTGAATATCTGAGTGAGTTGACATTATATGCAGCAATCGCGATGAATTAGTGACAATTTCGAGTATAGCCGTGAAATTCCAGAAGATCGATTAACATTTCCCGATTATGCCAGACCCACTCAGCACCGTTTCCCTGTATCATCTCTTCAGCACAATCCATTAAAGTCTGTTTCTCCGATTCATCAAGGACAAATGCATCCATTACAAGAGTAAGAACCTCACTATTCAGTGCGTTCGTTCTTTGATGATCTGACATAATACTGGAATCTTTTATTCTTTCCAAATTATCTCCATGGCTTGACTGTGTCGTGCCTACCGACTCATTGACATTCGTGAGTGCAAGATTACTATGACCCATGGCCATCCTCACTTTCTTATTTATAAGCTGGTGACCTCAATTTCCAAACCACAATATATTGTATTTACATGTAGAGTAACTACAAGATATAGTCAAGAGAAAATCGAAATGATATTTGATCGTTTAGCCGCAGGCAACACGATGAGTTTGTTCTTGAAATGTGAAGGAACAGTCTATACTAATAATGGCATCAATATGGAGATTTCAGCGTTTTGATGCAACCTTTTGAATAGATACGGCACTGAGGCACGCTATCTTTACAGTTGAAAAAGGGAAAACATGATATGAGTGAATGTATATTCTGCAAAATCGTAGCGGGTATGATACCGGCGAGTATCGTTTATCAGGACGATCTCTGCACAGCCTTTATGGACGTTCAACCGGTCAATCCCGGTCATATTCTCGTCATTCCCAATGATCACGCATCATACTTAAGTAATCTTGATGAGGCTGTGGGGTCCCATTTGTTTCGAATTGGGCAACGTAGTGCTGCTGCATTATATCGGAGCGGCATTACCTGTGAGGGGGTGAATATGTTCCTTGCAGATGGCGCGGCAGCCGGCCAGGAAGTCTTTCATGTTCATCTCCATGTTTTCCCTCGCTATAAGGGAGACAAGTTCGGTTTTATATGGGGCTTGGACAGTTCCGCCGTGCCGGACCGGTCCGAACTGGACGCTGTGGCACGCCGTTTACGAGATGCATTGTAATAAAACTCGTAATACGGCATTTCGGCGATTCTTTATAGAGAAAAAATCCCTAACATCACGGAACATTGGTAGCCTTTCTCGGTGACCATGCAAAAGAAATAACTAAATTCAATGTCGAGATTCTGTCTGATGTTTCGAGTTAGTTTCGTTTCGGAATTGTTATACCAAGGGACTTGATTTTTCTGAAAAGAGTACTCTTGTGAATGCCGAGTTCACGCGCTGTTTGTGTTCGGTTCCAGTTGTTTCTTCGAAGGACATTTCTGAGAAATATTGCTTCCATTTCCCCGAACGACATAATGTCGGAATGTTCGGATAGACCCATTCCGTCAGATTTATAAACCGGTTCCGGGAGGTGTTCCTTCTGAATTAATGCGGATTTACAGAGAACGAAAGAACGTTCGATCAAGTTTTTTAACTCTCTGATATTTCCGGGGTAATCGTAAGACATGAGGCAGGCAAGCGCTTCGTCAGTCATGCCGATAATCTCTTTATTTTGTATAGCGTTAAAGGTGCCGATGAAATGATCAACCAGTAAAGGGATATCTTCTTTTCGTTCACGAAGTGGCGGCAGGACGAGGCGAATAATGTTAATTCTGTAATATAAATCTTCCCTGAAAGTTCCCTCTTTGACCATATCATCAATTATTTTATTTGTTGCGGTAATGATTCGAACGTCTGTTTTTATACTCTCAATAGCTCCCAGGGGTTCGAACGTTTTATCTTGGAGAACACGGAGTAAACGAACTTGAAGGGCGGCTGATATGTCTCCGATTTCGTCGAGGAATATAGTGCCTTTATGGGCAAGCTTGAACCGGCCGGGTTTATCTTTTTTCGCATCGGTAAATGCCCCGGCCTTGTAACCGAACAGTTCTGATTCAAGCAGGGTGTCAGGCATTGCACCGGAGTTGACGATGATAAAGGGCTCGTTTCTTCTCGGGCTCAGATTGTGAATTGCCCGGGCAAAGAGTTCTTTCCCCGTTCCGCTTTCTCCTTCGATGAGAATCGTACTTGTGCTGTCTGCTACATCGGGCAGGATGCGAAACAGGTCGTGCATATAATGATTTTTAGAAATGATATCTTCAAATGTATATCGCTGCTTGATTTCCTTTCTCAGCTTTTCCACATCGCTCATATCTCTGAACGTTTCAACACCACCGATGATGCTTCCTTTTTCGTCCCTGAGGAGAGCCGTCGAAATGCTGATTGGTGCCTGCTCACCCTCCGCGTTAATAATCTGTATCGTTTTACCGACAACTGGTTGACCGGTTGCCATAGTATGTTTCAACGCACAGTCGCGTTCACAGATGCTTGCCTTCAGAACATCTTTACAGTGCTTGCCGATTGCTTCTTCTCTCGGCACACCGGTGATGTTTTCGGCCGCTTTGTTAAATGAAGTAATACACCACTCATGATCGACCGTAAAAACGCCATCGGTAATCGAGTCGAGTATGATGTCTCTTTCTTTAATCGAATCGACGTTTTCCATAAAATATGATGCTCCTGTATGAGAATCGGTATGATGTGCCCTCGGCAGTTCGTGAGAAAGCAACGGTCATTATCAAGGAGGAATTATTATATCAGAAATGGGGGCTATGTGTCTTTTGTTAACGCTTTTGCTTCTTTCTTCTTCTGCTTTGCCAGTGTTTTTAATTCTTTCTTTTTCTTTTTTGCTTCTTCTTTTGCAAGCCCGGAATCCTGGTCGGTTTTTGTTACCACTTCTTCCCGTGGAGGTACCCCTGGCTGTATTTCCGGTTGTGCTAACGGGAGTATTGTTGATCCACGATCCTTTGTTTTCGGGATAGTCGATTCCTCTGTACCTTCAGCCGATTTATTTTTTCTGATCTTCGCTCGATTCATGAGGTTTTTTGCCAGACTCTTCCCGAACTGTCCGATAAAACCGGCGAGTAATACGATGAGTATCCATTTTAGGATTTTCAAATAATCAATGTCGTTCATGACTCAATGAATACCTGTTTTGTTATGAAGATAAGAATCGTTCCATGTTTGTCAAATTTTTTCAGTACATAGTGCCGATCGTTTTATGTCATGTCGTGTTTATAATACTGTCTTCTATGAGATCGGTAATCCCACGAACATCATTGATGTCGAAAGAGGGAATACCGATATCAAAAGGTTTATCACTTGCTATGGCGATATAATTGTTTTGTGGGGTATATAACAGTTCATGTTCTGACGCATGGCGAAACACCTCAATCTTAGGGTATGGATTGTTCTTGAACCCTTCAATTAAGACTATATCGACATCGTGAATATAGTTGCCTATCAAATCACTAATTCCATAATCTCTGTCAGTATCTTCGATAACGGCAACTTGTATCGGAGATGCGATAACGGTCATTTGTGCGCCCGCTTTTTTATGTCGCCAGCTGTCTTTCCCTTCATGGTCAATGTCGAATCCGTGGCGATTATGTTTGATCGTGGCGACACGATAACCGCGTTTTTTCAATTCACGAATAAGTTTTTCGATAAGAGTTGTCTTGCCGGAATTTGATTTGCCGACAATAGATGCAGCGGGAATCACGCTTAGCTCACCTCCTCTTTATGTGAATCTTTCTGAATCGGTATATTAACAAATTTCAAATACGGACGCATCAGCGGTGTGCCACCGCCTTCAGAAATAATCTGCAATATTTTATCATGATTGATAAGTGCAGAACCTCCCAGGTGGGTCAGACGAGTATCTCGAAAAATATCTCTGCACAGCGGAGTCGAGGGACCGAGAAGCACTGCGCATCTCGGTGAACCAAGACGATTGACGATGTCTTCAAGAGTACTGTTGATAATCGAAGTGGCCGTTATAATAGCGACGGTGCAATCTTTGAGAATTTTATACGTTGTGTTGCTGTCAAAGACTTCAGCTCGAGCCGGATTTCTTTCGATAATTGAGAGTTCGGCTCCGGTATCCTGTATTTTCCGCACGAGTGGTTTGAAGAGTCCCACCATGGCAACATGATCATGTGGTGAGAGATTCATCAAATCGATAGAATCATCTTCTTTTTCAGGCACTGTCATATTAATAAGGGCATTTGCCGTTGCAAGACCGATTATCTTGTCCAGTGGGTTTTTTCCCTCTATCAGATATCGCAACAGTTTCGATGCCTGTGAGCCCTTTAGTGTGCCGGCCCGGTCAAGTGTCGAACATCCCGGTGCTATCTCGTGTCGTAAAACAGCGGCAACGCCGAGCATGGTTCCTTCCAGTTTGACCCCGGCATAGCCCAGACCGATTCGGATGTCTTCAACCCGACAATCGATGGACCTGTCCAGAAGATATTCGTAGAGACGCCGGGCTATTTCGTCTTTTTCCAACATTTATATATCCATTCTTAATCTATTATTTATAATAAGTTCCAATGTCCAAAAGTCAAATAAGTTCAGTATTTATCTTTCAGGGTTTGTCCCCCTCATCTTCCATGCTGTTTATCAGGTATTCTGTAATCCGGCTTTCGCCGATGATAATTTTCTTTTCTTCACTTCCATTAACGACAAGTACTGGCAATTGTTTGATGTCCATAAAATTCAGAAATTCAATATTACTACCGGCAACAATTTTGTTGACCTGTATGCCAAATTCTTTGCACAATTCATTAATGCTCTCACAGGATTTGCATGATGAGTCGTAAAATAATGTTAACATGCTGCTCCCGATGTTCTTTGAGCCGAGGTGTGCCGCGGGAACGGGCATAATCAAATACAGGAAGATTAAAACCGTGAAAAAACCGGCAAATCCTGACACCACCTCTCGACGACCTTCCAGAAACCACAACAGTGCGAGGATAATGAAGATGCCGAAGACGACAATGCAGAATGCACAGGCTGCCTGTAACCTGAAGGCCTGGTATCCTACCAGGAATCCCTCTGCTGAAAGAGCCGCAATCAAGAGCATCGAGACTGCTTTATCAAAGTATTCTTTGTGTTGAGGCATGCTGTCCTTCGTGAGGAGGGCGAGGACAAGAAATATGGCAATACCCGGCAAAAGTATCGATATGCTTCCATAACGAGTCTGCCGGATTGCTACCCGGCATCCTTCCGTTGTGCATATGCTTACATTGAAGAGTTGGAATGCCAGTTCTGCAGCAACCAGTATCAATCCGATGACGCACACCAGAACGAAAATAAATCTGAGATTTCGCTTTCCGCTATTCATCCTCTCACGTTTTCCTTTTGCTCACCAACGTGTCTCAGCCTTCACTGATCGGCAATACGTGTCCTGTATTCTACGAGTCAGAAATTATACAGGAAACGGTTTTTCACGCAAGAATAAAGTAGTTAACCATAACGAACATAATGAATTCGGTAACAAAATTGCTCAAAAAGTAAAAAATGTGGAATGTGCTGACTTGTAAACTTATCGATTCGCTTTTGTCAATTATTTTTAGGAATAATTGTGGACGGGTTCACCTTTTCATTGTCTCGTTACTTCTCACGATATGGACTTCCTTTCCGGGGTTACCGACAAAATCCACGGGATGTCGGAAGGACGCATCCTGCCTGAAGATCAAGCATCGGTCCATTCACATATTCACGTACACAAAGGCGGCATATATCCCCATACCCATTCGGATCTCGGTTAGAGATGGGAGTTTTAGGGGTGTTACATGATGTGCGTTTTCGAATAGTTCTTGTTGTTAGAGACAGTGGCAAGCTTTTGTCAGTCGGAGATATGACAATTTTATTAAATACATTAAACGTATACCTTGAATTTTCGGTTCCTTATTTTTTCAACGTTCTATCATACTTTCATCAAACAGCAAAGATTGAATATTTGTCAGGGGCACGTCAAGAGATGTTCACAACGTCGAGTAACGAGACAATTCGATATCACCGATTTATGCTACGTGTTATAATGCCACCCGTTGCTCCTCAATTACTACGATTATCATACAGTGAAAAACCTGGTACTATTTCAGAGACAACAGGAAAGATCGAAGATTCGCCTTCCTGTTTTTTAATCCAAGTTTTTTACGAATGTTGTCCCGGTGGAATTCGATTGATCGAATTGACAGATGCAGCAGGTCGGCGATTTCTTTATTCATTTTTCCTTCTTTTACGAGATTGGCAACCTGTAATTCTTTCGGTGTCAGCTTATAGTGGGTCAGGGTCATGTTTCGCAGAAATGGAGAGACAATGTTGTCCAGGTTTGTTTCGAGTACCTGCAGGCAGGTATCACGATCATTGTCTGTTCGGCATACCTTCAACTTCTCAATGTAAGGAAGAATTAACTGGTTGACATTGTAAAGAACATCACTCTGAAGCTCTTGTCTGTTTTGGTCTACCTGATTTAATAGGACCCTGAGGGCGGTATTGGATTCCTCGAGGGAACGTGACTTGATTTCCAGTGCCTCGCGTGCCCGAATACGGTCGGTAATATTCCGGGTAACGCCGAGTATCCCGTAAACCTGACCATCCGAATTGCGCAGTCCTGTCATGTTAGCCTCGCACCAGACCGTTGAACCGTCTTTACACGTGAGCTCCAGCTCCAGCTTTTCCGCGCGGGTCGGATCCTTGTCTTTCATGGTTTCTAATTTCCCCTGTTCGGCGAAGGTTTTCATAGCAATTTCCAAAGAAGCCGAGGTTAGGGTTTCTGCCAGTGTCTGATTCAGAGCCTCTTCAACACTGAAGCCGCGCAAGCTCTTAACAGATGGGCTGATGTAAGTAAAACGAAGGTCCGTATCCATGATCCAGATAATATCGGACACGTTATCTGCAAGGAGACGATATTGTCTCAAGCTTTTTTGCACCTCCTCGGCAAGACGCCGCTGTTCGGTTATGTCAAGAAGTGAGGCGATGCTCTTTTTTGTCCCGGGAATCATTGATACGTTAGCAAGGATCTCCTTTTTGTCTCCGTTCTTATCAACGAATGAAAACTTGTAGTTATGCGGGACTGCTTCCGGATCCCGTCGTCGCATTTCATGGTATTTTTCCATTCTCTTAAAATCATCGCCGGCAATAAATTCTCTCCAGTTTTGCCCTATCAATTCTTCTTCGCTATAACCGGTTATAGTTTGAACTTGTTTATTTACCTGAGAAACTGTCGTATCTTCCTCAATGATAACCGTTCCGGTTCCCGTTGTCTCGAACAGGGTCCGGTACCAGTTTTCGGATTCCCGCAGCTTTTCCTTAATTTTCCTGCGCTCGGTCGTGTCATTGCCGATACAGAGGATTTCTCGAATTGTGCCATCTTCATTGCAAAGGGCCTTGTTTGTCCAGGCAATCCAGACATGTTCGCCATTTCTCCGTATATTCTCGTTTTCATTGACGACATATCTGCCAGGATCTGCACTGATTTCGGCAATCATTGCCGTGAGATCATTGCCAGTGCTGTCTACCTCCGGTACGATCTTTCCCACAACATTTTTTCCGAGGATCTCCTCCTCACTGTAGCCGAAAAATCTCTGTGCATATTCATTGAAAAAGGTGATGTTCCCCTCCGTGTCCCTTTGATAGATGATGCTGTTGGCGTTCTGGACAAGCTCGCGGTATTTTGTTTCGCTCTTTCTCAAGGCATCTTCCATCTGTTTCCGCTCTTTTATTTCCTTCGTGAGTTTTTTGTTTTGTTTCACAAAGGCATCGGTTCGTTCTCTTACTTTTTCTTCCAACCTGTCATGCGCCTTCTTCAATGCTACTTCTGTCCGTTTGCGTTCGATAGCATAACGAATTGATCTTCCGAGTAGAGCACTGTTCACATCTTCTTTAATGAGATAATCCTGAGCACCGTGACGCAGTGCATGAATTTCCAGTTCTTCGTCATCGAGGCCGGTCAGAACAACTATCGGCACCTCGTTAGACTGCGATAGTGTTCTTTCCAGAGTTTCCGATCCATGACTGTCGGGAAGCGACAGATCCAGCAGGACAACGTCAAAGACTTCTTTGGTCAGTTGCTCAAGCCCCAGTGAGAGGCTGCCAACCCATTCCAGTTCATACCGGGTGGTGTTGCTTGCCTTCAACGTTTCAAGGATCAGACGGGCATCACCGGGATTGTCCTCAATGAGTAATACTTTCAAAGACGAATCGTACATCTCACCTCCTGAAACAGGATAAATGACATTATATATTGAATATGTGTGGCGGAAGTTACCGATCGCGCAGCAGCACAGTTAAGATTACAACGAAGTTTACGCCTGTAAAGAAAACGAACGTTCAGTTGGTATCAGATAATCCTCGAAGAATGCTTTACGTCAGTCGAACCAATAGAGACAATAAGAAATGTAATATCACAATGAAATATTCGGAATGATTTTTTATGTTTCCCCCCTTATTCGTTTGTTTATAATAACTTAATAAATAAAAGCAAGATATTTTTGGGAATTTGCCTCGTACATCTGTCGAACAAGATAGGAGTAAACATCTCAAGGGTTGATCGTTGATTCTCAGACAAAGTGCATGGAAAGAGTGGGCGTTGCTTGTTTACTAAACAGTATAGTAGCCTTGGCAAAAAGCTGTTGATTGTTGATATTCGCTTAATAGCGACAGCAATTTCGTAAAAATGCAGAGTGTTGCGAGGCTTGCCAGATCATCATGTTTTTTGTTGAATATGGTTGCCACCGCTCTTTAATACAGCAATTTTGAACATAAGAATCGCATATCATCATTGTCTGTTGAGAGCGGCTATCTCTTTTGAATTTAGAAATTTAGGGAATCAAAGGGGGCAGGTTTACGTTTGACTTATCTTTTCTAGAACAGAATTTGAGTCCTATCTTCAATACAAAAGTTGAATCTTGCCATTTGATTTAATCATAACTCAGCGTGATTCTTTCCCTGTGAATCGCGTCTCTCACCTTTAGCAATCACCAAGGTATGATCTACTGGCCGTCATCCCTTCCATGGCGCAACAAGATATTGATAATGCTATACGATGTTAAAAAATAAATCATTGATATTTCAATAAAGCCATATCCTTTTATCCTACAATCATAAGCAATCATCTCAATAAATCAGGCCGTATACGATGTGATCAAACATTGTGTTCGAAGATTTTGTCTTGACTAATCCGGTAAAGGGTATATACGGATACCGTCATCATATTTGTTTTTTTGTGTCGGGAAAAGGAGGAGACAGATGCCGGCAAATCCAATGCATACGATCATGAATCCAGCTTCGATTGCAATCGTGGGGGCGAGCAATAATTTCGCTAAAATGGGAACGATACAATATCTGAACCTTATAGCCAGCGGATTTCAAGGGGATATTCTCCCCGTTCATCCAACGGCACAAGAAGTGCTTGGCAAAAAGGCTTATCCTTCCATTCGGGATTTGCCATGTGCGCCGGATCTGGCGGTGCTGGTCGTACCTACTAAGCTTGTACCGGAAATGCTGGAAGGATTCGGGAAGATTGGGACAAAACACGCCATTATTATCAGTGCCGGGTTCAGGGAAACGGGAGAAACCGGGCAGGGGCTGGAAACGGTGGTTGCCGACATTGCCGAGCGATATGACATGCGTTTTCTCGGTCCCAACTGTGTCGGTATAATCAATACACAGCTTCCCTTAAACCTGACGGTACATCCGGCTCTCGATGGTAACGGCAAGCTTGGCATCGCCTCTCAAAGCGGTACGTATGTTACCCAGACGCTGCCATACCTCCATAAGCACGGGATAGCTATCAGCAAAGCGATAAGCATCGGCAACGGGACGAGTATCGATATCGTGGATTGCCTCGAATACCTGGGAGAGGATGAATCAACAACGGCGATTGCACTGTATATCGAGGGTATCGCCAGGGCCGGCGAGTTTCTCCAAGCAGCTCGAAGGATCAGTTCCCGTAAACCGATCGTTGCCCAGTATGTGGGTGGAACCGAAGCCGGTGCCCGTGCCGGATCAAGCCATACGGGTGCCATGGCCGGTCCCGACTATGTTTATGACGGGCTCTTTGAACAGGCAGGTATCATCAGGGTAGATTCAATTGAAGAAGTGTATAAAACAGGGTGGGTTTTTGCTTCACAGCCCCCCCTGAAAGGTAATCGCATAGCCATATTGACCAACTCGGGTGGTCCCGGTACGGCAATTGCCACGACATGCAATAAATTGGGACTCGATGTGCCCGAGTTTTCCGCCGGAATTCAGGAAGAAATCAATAAGCTTATAGCGGGTCATGCAAGTGCTCGAAATCCGGTGGATATGACCTTTGATCTCAATATGAAAACGCTTGCGGAAACGATTCCCCGAATTGTTTTCGGTGCCGATGAAATCGACGGTGTTGTCATACATGGGATCATTGATACGGGCTTTCTTGATACTATTTATACAATAATCTCAAAAGTAACGAGTATGCCCGAAAGTAATCTTTCGAAACTGCCGGTGACAGATCTTGAGCCACTCGTTCACATGCCGGCACAGTATGAAAAGCCGCTTATAACCTCGTCGTTTTTTGATGAAGACGATCATAGTGTTGGGATTTTACGTAAGAAAGGCATTCCCGTATTCGATTCTCCCGAAAAGGCTGCTGCGGCGATGGGTGCCCTGTACAAACACTACTTCGTACGGAACAGACCTGCCGTCGAAGAAGTGCAGTACCCTGAGATGCCGGAAGAGGCAAAGGGCATCATAGATGCAGTGGAGACAAAGGCTCTCGATGAGTACAGGGCCAAGAAGATTTTGAGAGCCTACGGCATACCGACCACCGATGAACGTCTCGTGCAGACGTTCGACGAGGTCCTTGAAGGGAGTCATACCATAGGATATCCTGTTGCTCTCAAGGTGTGCTCTCCACACATTATGCACAAGACAGAGCAGGGCATGGTTCACTTAGACATAGCGAATGATGACGCGCTGAACAGGGCGTTTTCGGCGATCAGAAAAAAAGATTCGGATTCTCCCCTGCTGGTTTCGGAGATGCTCAAAGGCGACCGGGAATTCATGGCAGGGATGAGTTATTTCCCCGGATT
>Ga0272444_10005366_pt1 | contig 11121 bp, 11 predicted proteins | sample SSMForm13_FD_201033 | JGI IMG/M metagenome (GOLD analysis project Ga0272444, IMG submission 201033) | Marine sediment archaeal communities from Little Sippewissett salt marsh, Falmouth, MA, United States - SSM-Form-13 | ecosystem: Environmental > Aquatic > Marine > Wetlands > Sediment ... | reverse complement strand
AGGACACCCAACAGAAAAGGAGCATCCGCATGAGCAACGAAACGAAAATGCCGCTTCTCGGCGACAAGTTTCCCGAGTTGAAGGTCGTCACCACGCGCGGCGTGAAGCAACTGCCCGGCGACTATATGGGGCAGTGGTTTGTCCTGTTCAGCCACCCAGCCGACTTCACACCCGTCTGCACCACCGAGTTCGTGGCGTTCCAGAAGCGCTACGACAAGTTCAAGGCCATTGGCTGCGAGCTGATCGGGATGAGCGTAGACCAGGTCTTCTCTCACATTAAGTGGGAAGAATGGATCAAGGAGAATATCGGCGTGGAGATCGAGTTCCCGATCATCGCCGACGACGGCAAGGTCGCGTCCACGCTGGGCATTATCCATCCGGGCAAGGGCAGCAACACGGTGCGCGCGGTCTTCGTGGTCGATCCCGAGAGCGCCATCCGCATCATTATCTACTACCCGCAGGAGCTGGGCCGCAACATGGACGAGATCCTGCGAGCGGTCAAGGCCATGCAGGTGTCTGACAAGCACGACGTAGCCATGCCCGCCCAATGGCCCGACAGCGAAGTGGTGGGCAGGGATCACGTCATCCTCCCGCCGGCCAAGGACGTGGAATCCGCCCAGCAGCGTCTGAGTGACGCAAAGGCCGGGAAGTTTGAGAGCTTCGACTGGTGGCTCTGCCACAAGGAACTCAAAGACGTCTGACCGGGCGTATCTTTGTCGATAGACGGCGCACCAAGCGGGCGGTCCATCACGGCCCGCCCGCTTGGCGCCGGGAACACAGATTCCAACAGGAGTTCGAAGATGTTCTTTCAGCAGTTCAAGGTCGAGGGGCTGGGGTGCTACTCGTACCTCATCGGCTGCCCGACCGAAGGCGTGGCGTGTGTTGTGGACCCCGAGCGACACGTCGAGCGGTACCTGGATGTTGCCCAGAAACACGGCATGCGGATCACGGACATATTTGACACCCACCTGCATGCCGACCACGTAACCGGAAGCCAGGAACTCGCGGCACAGACCGGCGCGAAGATTCATATCCATCCCGCCATCGAAGCACAGTATCCGCACGAGACGGTCAGCGATGGTCAGCGGTTCCGGTTCGGCGCCGCGGAGATCGAGATCATCGAGACGCCAGGCCACACGCCCAATTCCGTATCCCTGGCCGTCACGGATCACGCCCGCTCCGAGGATGTGGAGGCGCTGCTCACCGGCGACCTGCTGTTCGTGGGCGATGTCGGACGGCCTGACCTGGCCGGCGACGACCTGCTCGAACAACAGGTTCAGAACCTCTACGACAGCCTCTACCACAAGCTTTCTCGCTTTCCCGACTGGACCGAGGTGTACCCCGCCCACGGCGAAGGGTCGCTCTGCGGCAAGGGCATGAGCTCCAAACCGATGACAACCCTGGGCTTCGAACGTCGAAACAACCCGTTGCTTAAGGACATGCCGTTCGAGGAATTCCGGCGCGTCATGACCGCAGCATTCCAGGTCCGGCCCGACAACTTCGCGGTCATGGTCGAGAAAAACCGCAAGGGACCAGCGCTGCTCAAGGAAACCGCCGCTTTCACCCGCCTGCCCGCCGACAGGGTGGAGCAGGCAGTTCGCAACGGCGCCAAACTCGTGGACGTCCGCGACCAGGTCGCCTTTGGCGCAGCCTTCCTTCCCGGTTCGATCAACATCGGCATGAGGCCCGACTCGGTCAACTGGCTGGGGATGGTCGTCGAAGCAGCGTCCGAGATAATCATCATCGCTGACAATGGCACCGACGCCAGGGAAGCGGCATTCCGATTCCGCCGTGCCGGCTACGACAAGCTGACAGGCTATCTGGCCGATGGCGTCTCCGGGTGGGCCATGCAGGGCAAGCAGCTTGACCACCTGCCGCAACTGACCCCGACGGGCCTGACACACGTCCTCGATAAATACGACGACCATGTCGTGCTGGATGTGCGGACCGACGCCGAGTGGCAGGCCGGGCATGTCCAAGGCGCCGTGCACCACCCGATCTCGGACCTCATTCAAAACGGTACGGATCTGCCCAGACAGAGGCACATCACAGCCGTGTGTGGATCTGGCTACCGCTCGAACATCGCGGGCAGCTTCCTGAAGTCCTTGGGATACGAACACGTTTTCAGCCTGATCGGCGGCATGACCGCGTGGAACGCCACGCGCCGCACCGTCTGAGGGGGCAGGAAAGCAGGATTGTGTTTGGCCTGACATTCACCGACACTGTTCCGTGTCCCGCGTTTTCGATTTGGGCACTCGCTCGCCCATGAAGGAGCAGTCATGAAACTGACGGGCATCAGCATCAGTATTCCTCTGGCGGTGTTGTTCTGCACGACTTGCCTCTTCGCGGCGAAGGAAATGGGTTCGGCCAAGACGCTCGTCGCGTGGGTGATCCCCGCCAATCTCAGCCAGCAGGGAGGCAGCGCGCTGACGATCCAGAGCGGCCCGCAGTTCGACGGAATCGTGTTCGGCGAGCGACTTGCCGGGCGATGGATGGCCGGCAGCGACAATTTTCGCCGGACCCAGGCCCGCCAGGATCACAACGCATCCGAAACGGCTGGGACGGAGACAATGGTGCAGGTCGCGATCGTCTACAACGGCGATGGCATTCGCATTTTCCGCAATGGCCGACCTTACGCGGCGTACCCGGCCAGGAACATCAACCTGCTGGAAGATGACAAGAGCATTGTGGTATTCGGGCTTCGGCACGTCGGAGCGGGCAGCGGCACGCCGCTGGCCGGCGCGATCGAGGATGCGCGCATCTACGCCCGGGCGCTGACGGCCGATGAGATCGTCGCGCTGAAGCCCAACGTCAAGTCGAAGATCGACCCGCTGGCGTGGTGGGATTTCGAGGGCGATAAGGTAACCGACCGCGCCGGGCTCTTCGCCCACTGCGCGATGACCGACGGGGCGAAACTCGCCGGCGGCAGGCTCACCCTCGACGGCAAGGGGTACATGGTAGCCACCCGCACCGAAGCCGCCGCCAAGGCCGCCACGCGCCCGGACAACCCCCGCGTCCCGACCGGGCCGTACGTGCCGGATACCCCCTCCTGGCCGGCGAAGCCCCCGGCCAACTGGCTGACCTTCCACCTCGCCCACCCCGGGCCGGGCAACGCGTATCCGGGCGACCCCAACCCGATCTTCGACTACAAGGGCCGCTACCACCTGCACTACATCTATCGCAACAGCACCGGGTTCGTATTCGCCCACGTATCCAGTGACGACATGGTGCGCTGGAAGTGGCACAAGACGGTGCTGGCCCCGCCGACGACGGGACACGGCATGTTCAGTGGGACAGGGTTCTACACAAAGGCGGGCAAGCCGGCGATTATCTATCATGGCCAGGGGTCCGGGCGAAACTGGATTCAGTACCCCCTCGACGACCAGTTCGAAAGTTGGTCCAAGCCCCAGGCTGTCCTACCGAAGACCGCCGATGGCAAGATGCCGAAAATGCGTCACTGGGACCCGGACTGCTGGCTCAACGGCGATACGTACTATGCGCTGTCGGGCGGGAAGAACCCGCCGCTGATGAAGTCGTCAGACCTTAAAAACTGGACCTACCTCGGCGACCTGCTGCACGAGGACTTCCCCACAAGCCTGGGAGTTTCCAGGGATGAGGACATCTCGTGTGCCAATATGTTCAGGATCGGCAACAAGTGGATGCTGCTCTGCATCAGCCATCGGCTTGGTTGCCGGTACTTCCTGGGCGACTTCAAGAAGGACGGCAAGTACCTGCCTGACTTCCACGCGATGATGAGCTTCGACGGCAACATGTTCTTCGCGCCGGAGTCCGTGCTGACGAGGGACGGGCGCCGGGTGATGTGGGCGTGGCTGCTGAACGCGCCCGTTGCGCCGACCGGCATGCAATGCCTGCCGCGCGAGTTGGAACTTCCCGACGACGGCGTGCTTCGCATCAAGCCGCTGCGGGAACTGGCGAGCCTGCGCTACGGCGAGAAGAGCTGGAAGCAGTTCGCGATCAACAACGGCGACGAACACGCCCTCAAAGGCCTCACCGGGGACGCCATCGAACTGGAGGTGACGTTCGCGGCTCCGGTCGCGCGGGAGTGCGGGCTGCACCTGCTGGCCGACGACGAGGGCGCCGACGGGATCAGCATTACCTCCGGCGCGAAACGCACAATGCTGCGGGTCGGCAAGCTCCAGGCCCCCTTCACAGTCAAGCCCGGCGAGGACCTGACACTGCGCGTGTTCATCGACAAGAATCTCATCGAGGTATTCGCCAACGATCGACAGGCCGTCGTGTTCGCCCACAAGCACATCCGCAAGAAACCCAACGTCCGCCTGTACGCCAACGGCGGCGACGCGGCGGTGAAGTCTGTCTGGGCGTGGAAAATGAAAGCGATCCATTAACCGAAGACGGCCTTGATCACTTCCACGGCGTGAAAGCTTCCCGCTGCGCCTTGGGCATGGGCGGGATTCACGGCGATGCTGCTGATCCAGATAGAACGCCACCCGGCTTGGCAAATGCCAAGCCGGGCAAGCGTGCATAAAACTATTAACTGCCTTGGCCAGACGTGCTCGCCTGATTGCGCGGCGCTGGACGCCCACCGGTGGTGGCATGCCCGGTAGCCGTACTTTTCACCGACCTGGGCCGATGCGCGAAGGGCAGGTTCTATTGCTCGTTATCGTCCGATTCGGTTGCGTCTTGTGCGGCATCTTCGCTGACATCTTCGGCCTGCTCGCCGTGGATGGGCACCACCCACACGCTGATGGCGGCAGTGACGTCCTCGCCGAACTTCAAGCTGACCTCGTACTTATCGAGCAATCGGATGGGCTCGGGCAGCACGACATTGTCGGCCTCGATGAAGCAGTTCTGTTCTGCCATCGCCGCGACGATCTGGGCCGGGCCGATCGATCCGTAGAGGTGCCCTTCCTCGTTGGCGCGGGCGGAGATTGTGACCTCCTTGCCGTTGACCAGCGCGGCGCGGGCTTCAATTTCGGCTCGTCGCTTGGCGAGTTCGGCGAGATATTTCTCCCGCTCGCGCTCGACTTGTTTGATATTGGCAGCCGTGGGTTGATACGCCAGTCCCTGCGGCAGCAGATAATTGCGGGCATGGCCGGCCTTGACGTCGACCAGGTCGCCGATCACGCCTACGTTGGCGACATTTTTCCTAAGCAGCACCTTCATGGTTCTGTCCTTGTGATATCGAGTGCTTCGGTTGTCGTGCTAAGCGACGTAAGGCATCAGCCCCAACAGACGGGCACGCTTGATGGCACGCATACTGGACCGCTGGTGCCGAGCGCAGTTACCGCTCCGCTTGCGGGAGAATATCTTACCTTGCTGAGTCGTCAGCTTGGTCAGTGTGCCGATGTCCTTGTAATCCACCTCGCCTTCTTTGGAGCGGCAGAAGCGGCACGTGGCCTGTTCGCGGAAGCGATTGCGGCGTTTCTTGCGTACAGGCTTGCCCTTGCTTGGTCGTCTTGCCATGATGATAATTCCTCTTGATTGAAGCTTCAGTCTCCGTCAGCCCAGGCCGCGCGGGCCGGGGAAGTTCGGTCTAGAACGGGATATCGTCTCCGCCGGCATCATTGCCATTATAAGGCTGCGGCGGTTCATCCATCATTGGGGCTCTCTGCTGGGGTGGCGATTGCGGGGCCTGCGGGGCCTGTCGAGGCGGAGCCTGCTGATAGCCCCCCTGACCCTGTGCGCCCTGGCCGCCCTGGCCACGGCCCGAGCCGCTGTCGAGAAACTGGAAATTCTCGACGAAAATCCGGTGCTTGCTGCGACGCGTGCCGTCCTTGCCTTCCCACGTGTCCAACTGCAACCGACCCTCGACGAGTATCTGCCGACCCTTGGCAGTGTACTGGTTGAGGATCTCCGCGGACCGGCCATAAGCGCGACAATCGATGAAGCAGGTGTCTTCCCGCTGCTGCCCGGACTGGTCCTTCCACTTGCGGTTGGACGCCAAGCCAAATTCCACCGCTGGCGTGTTGCTCGGCAGATAGCTGAGCTGCGGGTCACGCGTCAGATTGCCGATCATGATTATCTTGTTGTAGTTCGCCATGTCGTTTTCTCCCGGCGGCGGAAGGTTATCGTTTAGCCGGTGGCCGGACTTTTACGCCATCATGGGCAGCCCGGTAATGTAAGTTACGACCTAGTCTTGCTTTTCCTCGCCGGCTGGGGCCTCGGCGGTCTCGGCCTCAGCTTCGGCGGCGGGGGCTTCAGCGGTCTCGGCCTCAGCTTCGGCGGCAGGGGCTTCGGCAGCCTTGGCTTCAGCTTCGGCGGCGGGGGCTTCAGCAACCTTGGCTTCAGCTTCGGCGGTGGGGGCTTCGGCAGCCTTGGCTTCAACTTCGGCGGTGGCCTTGACTTCGGCGGCCTTGGCTTCATCGCGGCGCTCGACGAGCCTTTGCGCGGCGGCGGTCGCCGGTGTCGCAGCCTCGATGGTCTCCTCGGTCAGGCCGTCACTGCGGAGCAGCAAGACGCGGAGGATTCGTTCGTCGAGTTGGCAGTCGCGTTCGATCTCGGTAATACGTGCAGGATCGGCCTCGAAATAGGTAAGCACGTAAAGCCCGCGCCTGCGACCCTTTATCTCGTAGGCCAGCCTGCGTTCATCCCATGGCTTGATCGACAGGACGCTGGCCTCGTTGCGGTCCAATACCGTTCGAACCGGCTCGCTGGCGGCCTGGAAGTCCGGGTTGCCCGCATCCAGCAGGAACATGCCTTCGTAGGTTGCTTTGTCTTGGCTCATCTTGGTTTTCCGTTCTTGTGCCCGGTCGATTCTCGCCGAGGCGGGCGCCCCGGAGGTCACTCTTCCGGTTTCCTGTTATATCTTTCCATCGCGTAACTTATGCCACGAAACACCCAGTCGCACGCGGCATCCGCGGCGACCTGAATCGCCACATCAATCGTCTCAAGCTCATTCGACGCAAACTTCGACAGCACGAAGTCAGCGCCAGCCATTCGGCCCGGCGGGCAACCGATGCCGATCCGCAATCGCGGCACGGCCTGTGTGCCCAGGTGACGGACGATATCCGCCAGACCCTTTTGCCCGCCGGCGGACCCGTTCGCACGCAGCCTCACGCGTCCGATTGGCAGGTTCATATCATCCAGCACCACCAGCAACTCGTAGGCCTCGGCCTTGTAGAAGGCCATCAACTCGCGAACCGCCTGGCCGGAACAGTTCATGTACGTATGCGGCTCGAACAGCACTACCGTCCGTTCGGCACCGCCTGGACCCGTCGGTCTTGCCTGGCATACCGAGCCGTTAAAGCTGCTTCGGCCCTGGCCCGCCGACCACCGCTGCCGCAGCAGCTCCACCACCTGAAACCCAACGTTGTGGCGGGTTTGCGCGTATTGGCGACCCGGGTTACCCAAGCCCACCACAAGCAGTCTTCTGTCCGGATCATCTCGCACTGACCGTACCCACTGCAAAGAACATTATGCCCGGATCGTCTCAAACTGACCGTGCCGGTCTGGGTCGCGGTCGCCTGGGCCGCTACTCCGCGGCTTCCTCTTCGTCTTCGGGCTTCGCGCCGATAACTTCAGGTTCGGCCTCGCCTTCGCCCTCTTCGGGTTCGACTTCCTCGGCCACCTCGGCGCACTGGCAGAGCATCGTGTTGGGGTCATCCAGCAGCGTAACGCTCTCGTCAAGCGGGATGTCTCGCAGATGGAGGCTATCGTCGAGGCCAAGTTCCGTGACCATAATCCGGATTTCGTCCGGAATAGCGGCGACGGGACATTCGACCTTGATGTCGCTTGTGATCTGATTAAGCACGCCGCCGTCGGCAACGCCCTTGGGCGTACCACGAAGGATAACCCGCACCTCGACCTCGACGCGGTCGGTCAACGAGACGCGCAGAAGGTCAACATGCAGGGCGTGATGACCAAAAGTGTCGTATTGAACATCCTTTATCAACGCGTTCTCGATCTCGCCGTCAACGCTCACCTCAAGCAGACGCTCACCGTGAAGAAGCGCCAACTCCAGATCGTGCTCGCTGATTGTCACCTGGACCGGCTCGTCGCCACGACCGTAAATGATCCCGGGAGTCAGCCCCTTTGACCGAAGCTTCTTCACCTGCCGAGATCCGGTTTCCTTGCGAATAGTAGCTTTCATCTGTGCCATCGTTTGTGTTCTCCTCGACCCGCCCGGGGGGCTACTGGCCGACGTCCTTTAAGAAAAGGCTGCTTACGGATTCGTCATGGTGAATCCGGTGGATGGCCTCGCCGATAAGCTCAGCCGTGCCAAGGACTACCAACTTGCCAATCGACGAAACCGTTGCCTCGTCAACCGGAATAGTGTCCGTTACCAATACCTGCTCGATGGGCGCGTTTCGCAGCCGCTCGGCCGCCGGGCCCGCCAGTACCGCGTGAGTGGCACCAACATATACGCGTTTGGCGCCCTTATCCTTACAAAGCTGGGCTGCCATGCATACCGTCCCAGCCGTCGATATCATGTCATCCATCATCAGGACCGTGCGGCCCTTCACGTCGCCGATGATCCGACCCACCTCGACATCCGTGCCGCTGGTGCGGCGCTTGTCGATAATCGCCAGGTCGCCACCAAGACGCTGGGCGTAAATCCTGGCACGCTTAACATTGCCAACGTCAGGACTTACCAGTACCAAATTCTCAAAGTGCTGCTGGGCGTAGTGGCGGCTCAGCACCGGTTCGGCGTACAGATTGTCCACCGGTATGTCGAAGAATCCCTGAATCTGGGCCGCGTGAAGGTCGATCGTCAAAACGCGATCCGCACCCGCCGTGGCGATCAAATTCGCCGCCAGTTTGGCAGTGATCGGAACCCGGCCTTCATCCTTGCGGTCCTGCCTGGCGTAACCGAAGTACGGTATTACAGCGGTGATACGTTCAGCCGAGGCTCGCCGGGCACAGTCGATGAAGATCAACAACTCCATCAGCGACTCGTTCACCGGAGCACAGGTCGGCTGGATTATGAAAATGTCACGGCCGCGAACGTCCTCGTCCAACTTGACGATCAACTCCCCGTCCGGGAACGGCGTGATCGTAACGTTACCCAGCGGAGTGCCAAGGTAGTCACTTATCGCCTTTGCTAATCGTGGGTTAGAGCGTCCGCAGAATATCTTCATGTTCGATGTCATCGGCCATTCTCTGCCGCCATCCGGGCAGCCATGATGTCCGAAACCTTCTGCAATTCATCCAGCGTATTTATGCTCAGCACATCCGCAGGCGGCACGGCAGCGACGGCGGCGAGCTTTTGCCCATCCGCCGCAAGCAGGCCAAGTGCGTCGGTCAGATAGTATTCGCCCTTGGCGTTTTCGTTGGTCAGCCTGGCCGAGACATCCCGCAACGCCGCTGCGTCAAAACAGTAAATCGATACGTTGACTTCTTTTACGGCTTTCTGCTCGTCCGTGGCATCCAGCGCCTCGACGATGCCCGAAAGCCCGCCGGCCGCATCTCGGAGGATCCGGCCGTAGTTGCCAGGCTCGGGCAAAATGCAGGTCGCCAGTGTGCAGGCCGCACCGGCAGTCCGGTGGGTTTCGATGAGCTCCCGCAACGTCTCCGGGCGGATCAAAGGCCCGTCGCCGGCAAGGACCAGCACCGGCCCTTCGAGGTCCGCAAGCTCCTGCTCGCAAACCATAACCGCATGTCCGGTACCCATTTGCGGGCTCTGGATCACCCAGGAAATATCGCTCGCGTCGTCGGCGAAAGTCTCCTGAACCAGCTCGGCCTTGTGGCCTACCACCACCAGCAAACGATCGCTGCCGGCCTGGCGCGCAGTGTCCAGCACGTACGACAGCATCGGCTTGTCGCATACCGGATGCAGGACCTTGGGCAGGTCGGACTTCATCCGAGTGCCCTTGCCAGCCGCCAGAATTATCGCCGTTACCGTCATTGCGTTACCGTCACAACTGCCGTTATTAACAGTACATCCGCGTCTTCATCAGAATCTTAAATCTGAGATCTCAAATCTCAAACCTGCCTGCCGGAAGGTCCTGAATCTCAAATCTGAGATTTCAAATGTGACATCTCAAATCCAGAACCAAAAACCATCTATCATGTCAGCGTTGCGCCTTGGCCGGCCTTCCAGAAAGCAGGCTCGGCCAGGCGACCGCTAGTTAACTAAGCTACCCGGCCAGGACTCGAACCTGGAATGGAAGTACCAAAAACTTCTGTGTTGCCGATTACACCACCGGGTAAGGCGAATGTAACGTTCCAGCCGGCGAGGGGCGCTCTAAACTACGCCGGCCCATACATACGGTGTCGCGGCAGGGGATTCGTCCGGGAGTCCGAATTTGCGGCCGCGACCTCGCAAACCCGTTCCCAACCGTTCTGCAACATCCCGGCAGGGACACTCCGTGCGGACGACACAACGCCCTGTAGCAAAGCGAAGTAGTTTACGCGCTACCCGGCGCGCTGTCAATACCCATTTGCGAGTTATTTTTCCCCCGGCCACAAGACGCCAAACCCGCCGAACTCGACCTCTACAAACCAATAACCCACCGTTCACGCTCCGTTTGCGCACCATTTGCTCCTCGTTAGCATCACGCCTCCTACCCGTTCCCCCACCGTGCCAGCCACGACAATCCTTACTTCCACGCCACTTCAGGCGATCGAAAACCCACTTCCGCACCGTTTCAGACACATGAAAACGTACTTCTGCGCCGTGTAAAGCACATCAAAACCCCATGTGCGCCCCGCGCAAACCACATGAAAACCCACTTCCCGGCCACAAAAATCCGCCCAAATCCGACCACCAAAATCCCGCCAAAACCACCTCCCCCAAAAAACACTTCGTCAATCGACGAAATGTCATCCCTAAGGTGTTCGCCCTAGCCAGCCGCGATCCCACAACCGACCCCAAATTCTCCAACCAACTCAACCGCCCCAGACACCTCAACCGGCCCAGCAAACCCAGACGCTCCAACCGGCCCAGCCGCCCCACCTGGCCCACCTGGCCCCGATGGCCCACACACCCCGCCCGGCCGGCAATCACCAAACTACCACAACGTCGAAGATCCCGATTCCTGTCCCGGGGCGCCTCGGGGAACATCGGGGCCAACCCCCCCGCCCTTGCCGTTACGATGTTTCTTCCGCGAGCCTGTCCCGGCGCGCCGGCGTTGCCGTAAATTTGGAGCCTCCCTTCGGCAGGCAAGCTCCAAGTCTACACCCGCCTTCTTCGACGCCTGA
>Ga0272444_10005365_pt1 | contig 11121 bp, 11 predicted proteins | sample SSMForm13_FD_201033 | JGI IMG/M metagenome (GOLD analysis project Ga0272444, IMG submission 201033) | Marine sediment archaeal communities from Little Sippewissett salt marsh, Falmouth, MA, United States - SSM-Form-13 | ecosystem: Environmental > Aquatic > Marine > Wetlands > Sediment ... | reverse complement strand
TCTCGGTCAGTCGGCTGTCTTCAGGACCTCCCGGTTGATCCGCCGGACGGCGTCGTCGAGGGCTTTCTGGACCGATTTGGTGCCGTCCAGGGCGGCCTGCATCTCCGGATTCATGATGTTCTCCAGCTCGTCATAGTCGGCGATCGGGGGCCTGGGGACGGCCGTCTTCATCTGTTCCACGAAAACCCTGAGATAGGGATGTCTGGCGAAGTCGAGGCGCGGCTCCGCCCTGACATTCACCGGGATCTGACCCAGCGCGTTGGACCAGCGCGTCTGGACCTCTTCGCCGGCCATGAACTCCAGAAACTCCAGCGCCTGTTTGGGATGCTGGCAGCTGCGGAAGATGATCAGGTCGTTGCCCCCCACGTTGGTGGAGGTTCCCGCCGGTCCCCGGGGGATTAGGCCGACGCCGAAGTCGATCCCCGCCGACTGGAGCGTCTTGACGGCCCAGGGGCCGCTGAAGATCATGGCGTACTTGCCGTTCTGAAAACCCATGTCATCGCGCACGCCGCCGGCCCGCCAGCCGCCGCCCTCGATCTTGTATTTGCGGTATAGGTCCACCTTCAGCTGAAAGGCCTCCACGCCCCTGGGGCCGTTGAGCACGCAGCGGCTGCCGGTTTCGTCGAGAAAGGGGGCTCCGTAGGTGTTGAAGAAGGGCAGGGTCCACCACAGTGAGTTGCGCATCCCGAAGCCGTAGACGCCGGTCTCGGGGTCGGTCAGTTTCTGTCCGATGGTGATGAACTCGGTCCAGGAGTCCGGGAGATCCTCCGGGTCCAGGCCGGCCCGGCGGAACAGCTCCTTGTTGTAGAACAGGCACAGGCCGTTGACCTGCTCGGGCAGGGCGTAGGTGGCGCCGTCCACCAGACAGCTGCTTAGGGCCACCGGATGGAGGTCCTTCTTGATGTCGCCCGGACCGATCTCGTCCAGGTTGAGCAGCGCGTTGCGGGTGGCCAGTTTGGGCACGAAGGAGCCGTCCACCCGGGCGATGTCCGGGGTGGTCCGGGTGGCCAGGGCGGTCAGGATCTTGGGCTCGGCGCCCATGAAGGGCAGCCGGGTGGTCTTGATGGTGACCCCGGGATGGCCGGCCTGATATTCCTGGGCCAGCTCGGCGAACAGGGCATTCTCGTCGTCGTTGTAGGTCTGCCAGTAGGTCAGGGTGACCGGACCGGCGTCCTGCCCGGCATCCTCCCTGCCCCCGCCGCAGGAGAGAGCCAGGCCGATGGCAGCAAAGAGGAAAATGGCCGGTATGGAATGACTCAGGGCAAATTGTACAGTGCAAATTTTCAGGTTTGAATTTTTCATGGTTTCCTCTCACTATCCCTTCACGGCTCCCTTGGTTATCCCCTCGATGAACAACCTCTGTGTGAAGAAGAACAGGATGCCGATGGGAATGATCGAGATGGCCGCGCCGGCCATCTTCAGGGTGACCAACTCCTCGTGGGCGTCGCGGAACATGGCCAGGCCCACCGGCACGGTGTAGAGCGATTCCTTGTTGGTGACGATCAGCTGCCAGAGGAAATTGCCCCAGTGAAACTGGAAGGTCAAGAGAAACAGGGTGGCGATCACCGGCAGCGACAGCGGCACCACGATGTGCCGGAAGACCTGCAGCTCCGAGGCCCCGTCGATGCGCGAGGAGTCCAGCAGCGAGCCGGGGATGGACTCCATGAACTGCTTCATCAGAAACAGCCCGAACACGTTGGCCAGGTGGGGCAGCACCATGGCGGCATAGGTGTTCATCAGCCCCAGCTGGCTGACGATGGCGAACTGGGGAACCATGTACATCATCCCCGGGATCATCAGCGAGGCCAGCAGGAACAGGAACAGTTGCCGCTTGAACAGAAACTCCTTCTTGGCGAAGGCATAGGCCGCCAGGGCGGCGAACAGGGTGGCCAGGAAAGCGGCGCTGGTGGCCACGATGATGCTGTTCAGAAAATACCGTCCGAAGCCGTAATCGGCCAGGATCCGGCGGAAGTTCTCCAGGGTCGGCTGGGCCGGCAGCAATTGCAGGCTATAGGCCTGACCGGGCTGCTTCAGGGCGGTGGTGATCATCCAGAAGAAGGGGAACAGCACCACCACGGCGCCCAGGATCAGTCCAATGTACAGCAGCGCGGTCCGCAGGTGCCGCCAGCCTGTCCGGCGGGATCTCCTCTGGCTCTCTGGGCTGACGGGCATCAGACGCTCTCCGTACGGAACAGCCGCATGTTCACGGCCGAGATGATCAGGGTCAGGATTAGCAGGACGCAGGAGATGGCCGCCGCGTAGCCTAACTTGAGGCTGACATAGAAGGTCCGGAACAGGTAATAGCCGGTCACCCAGGTGGCTCCCAGGGCTCGGCCGCCGATCTCAACATTAGGGCCCCCTTCGGTCATGGCGTAGATCTCGGCGAAGGCGTTCAGGGCGGTGATCACCCCGATGATGATCAGAAACAGGGTGATGGGCTTGAGCAGCGGGAAAGTGATGGCCCGAAAACGCTGCCAGCCGCCGGCGCCGTCGATGGCCGCGGCCTCATAGAGGGACGGCGAGATATTGCTCAGGGCCGCCAGGTACAGGACCATGCCGAAACCGGAGCCCTTTAGAACATTGGCCAGGGCCACCGCCGGCATGGCGCTATAGGGGTTTCCCAGAAAGCCGCTCTCTAAAAACGTATTGATGCCAAAGAGCGTGAACAGTCGGTTGAGCACCCCGAAATGGGGGCTGTAGATCAACACCCAGACCAGGCCGACTACGAACATGTCCAGCACGTAGGGCATGAAGTAGGCGCTGCGGAACAACGACCGGAAGGGCAGGCGGTTGTTCATCAGCAGGGCCAGGACCAGGGAGGTGATGATGCCCATGGGGATGACCAGCGCGGCGTAGTACAGGGTCATCAGCAGGGACCACCAGAATTGCCCGTCATGCAGCAGCTGGCCGAAGTTGGCCAGCCCGACGAATTTCATGGCCCCGAACACGTCGTACAGGTCGGTGATCCGATGGAAGCTGAGATAGAGCGAGTAGAAGATGGGATAGAACAGGAAAGCCAGGAAGATGACCAGAAAGGGAGCGAGAAAGGAATAAGCGACCAAATTTTCCCGGAGTTTGATGGTCATGGGTCCCCTTTTATCTCGCCAGCACCAGTTTTCTGGTCTGCCCGGCCGCTTCCACCTGCAGCCGCGCGAAATAGATCCCGCTGGACAGCGCCCGGCCGGCATCATCTCGGCCGTCCCAGACCAACCGGTATTCTCCGGCTGCCTGGACGCCCTCGGTCAGGGTGCGCACCTGCTGTCCCAGCAGGTTGTAGATCCTCAGGCTCACCGCGGCCGGCCGGTCCAGGCCGATGCGGTAGGCGATGACCGTCTCCGGATTGAAGGGATTGGGGTAGTTGGGCAGCAGCGAAAATCCTGACGGCAGGGCGCCGCCCGCCCGGTCCCATTCCTCCACGCCGGTCAGGACCCCGAAGGTGTCGGTCGGCAGGACTTGAGGATTGCCGGTCGAGTAGGTGACGTCGTCAATGAAGAAGCTGCGGTTGGTGCCATAGGCCAGGTCATTGTCCACCCCGCCGTTGCCGAACTTGTACTCCACCCGCTTCTGTGTCCCGGTGGGAAAGGTGATGGTGATCGACCAGATATCGTCGCCGGCCGCCGCGTCGCCGTTGAGTCCCTCGTCGTTGAGGGTGTCCGGATTGTCCGGCGACCAGGTCCAGGTCAACGGAGCGGTATTGCCGCAGATGATCAGGGGCATGACCACCGTCTCGCCGCTCATATCGACCGGGAAGACCACGGCCACATCCTGCTCGGTCATCGCCGGGGTTTCATACGTCAGCTCGAGGTCGGTGGTGTCGGTCACTGAGAAGGTCCAGTTGCCGTCGATCCAGTCGCCGCTGGGCTGGGTGACGCCCCACTGCCAGCTGTTGACGCCGCCATCAGGCACCAGGTCGAGGACGGCCGTCCAGATATGATCTCCGGCCACCTGGTCGCCATTGGTGCCGTCGTCGTACAGATCGTAGAGCTGGCCCAGGCCCCAACCGGGATCGTAGGCGTGGTATGGATTGGCATCCCAGCTGCCCTTGAACTTGAAGCCGGCGGCGTAGTTCATGTCTCCGGTGTCGTCCACCAGAAAGGTCGCCTGGGCCACGCCGAAGCCGGTAAAGGTGACCTCGTCGTGGGCCGCGTCCATGGGGTTGCCGGCCAGGTCCTGGACGGCGGAGCTGACTACTACGGTATAGCTGACCCCATAGGTCTGGGCGTCGGTGGTCAGGCTGTATGTGTCGGCGGCGACCTTGTCGACGGCCGTCACCGAGAGACCGGCGATGGTGTAGTTCGCCGGCGTGGTGGCCGAAGCCACGTTCATGGCCTCGTTGAAGGTGATCTTCACGTGGGTCTGGTCTGTGGCCACGGCGCCGACCGCCTGCGGAGCCGTCATGTCTGAGCCGCTGACAGAGTGAACCAGGGTGGACAGAGCCAGGAGGGCTGGAGCGGACCAGTCGCCCGAGGTGCCGTTCCAGTCGTCGGCCGGGTCGTTGGCGGTGTCTCGGGCGTTATCGCTGTCGCCCCCGCCGGTGCTGAACACCTCGCACCACAGTGAGTCGGGGTCGCCGATACGCGACTTTTCGATCTTCCACTCGATCCCGGAGGGCGTGCCGGCGTTGAGGGCGGCGGCATCCGCCTGTCCGGACTGGGACCAGCTGCCATTGTAATGAAAAAACTGAGTGTGGCTGGGGTCATAGGGGGGATTATCCACCCAGCTGTTGAGGCCGTATTCCGGCAGATGCGGATCGTTGAAGGTGACCGATCGAGCCCAGGATGGGGCGATTGATCCGGAGCCGCTGATGCCGTCTATGTCTATATGGAGCAAATATTTACCCCAGTTTGTAGCATTGATGTCATCATTGATGGTGAAACAGAAATACCAGTAGGAAGCATCGTTGCAAACGTACAGCTCGAGAAGATCCATGTTGGCGTTGCCGGCCCCGTCCCCGGCCGGGTCGGTCGCTTCGGCTGCACCGTAAACCCCATCGGGAATTCCATCCATGGTGGGCGTGCCGAACCCCTCGGCGCCGACCAGAGAGGAGCACATCAGAGCCACAAGGATCGTCAGAATCAGTGAAGACAGGATCGTTTTCACCTCGACATCCCTCCTTTGGGTAAAAAGACGGACACAGAAGTTGAGCCGCCCTTTCGGGCACGAAGAATACGGCAGAATAAAATAGAGTAATATAAAAATAGGCCCTTGTCAACAGAATAATATCGGTCCCGAGGCGGTCCTGAGGCCCTCGATCAGACGACCGGAGCGGGCCGCATATCGAGGTTGGCTACGGCGTTGAGATCCAGGGGGGATCGGTCGCCCTGTTCCAGATGAAAGCTGCCGGCGGCGGCGATCATGGCGGCGTTGTCGGTACACAGCAATGGACTGGGGAAGTGGACGGCCACCCCCTCACGCCCGGCTCGACTTAGCAGTTCCCGGCGCAGCCGGCGATTGCAGGCCACCCCGCCGGCCACCGCGAGGACCTCGACTCCGCTCTCCCTGGCGGCTCGGAAACTTTTTTCCACAAGCACTTCCACCGCCGCCGCCTGAAAGCTGGCGGCGATGTCGGCCAGATGCTCCCGGATCCGCTCCGCGGGCAGCGGCTGCAGGTAGTTCAGCACGGCCGTCTTGAGCCCGCTGAAGCTGAAATCCAGGCTGTTTTTGCCCATATAGGCCCGGGGGAAATCGACGTACCGTTCGTCTCCCTCCTCGGACAGGCGGTCGATCCGGGGTCCCCCGGGATAGCCGATCCCGAGCATCTTGGCGACCTTATCGAAGGACTCGCCGGCGGCGTCATCCAGTGTCTGACCGAGGAGCTGATAATGACCCATCTCCGGCTGATGGATCAGCCGGGTGTGCCCCCCGGAGACGATCAGATGAACCAGGGGAGGTTTCAAATATTTGTGTTCCAAGAAGTTAGCGAATAGATGCCCCTCGATATGGTTGACCCCGATGAAGTCAATGTTGCGGGCATAGGCCAGTGCTTTGGCCACCGACAGGCCCACCAGGAGCGAGCCCACCAGGCCGGGACCGAAGGTCACGGCGACCGCGTCCAGATCGGAAAGTCCGACTCCGGCCCGGGCGAGCGATTCACGAATGATGGGAATCAGGGTCTTGATGTGAGCGCGGGAGGCCAGCTCCGGCACCACGCCGCCATATTCGTAATGGATCGTTTGGGACAGGACGACGTTCGAGAGGATATTGCGTTCATCGGTAAGAACGGCAGCGGCCGTTTCATCGCAGGAGGTTTCGATGCCCAGGATCGTCATGATATCGAATGGTGTTTACGGGGAAGGCGGGCCGGAGACCTCATCAGGATCCGGTGAGCACCTTGAAGGTCTGCGGGCTGGCGCCGATCAGCTCCACCTCGGGGGGCAGGTTGATGCGGGCGTTGATCCGTGCGCCGGCCCTCTGGCGGGCCCGGCCATAATCGGCGAATGCCGAGAAGGAATCTTTGGACAGCGCGTTGAGGTATTCCTCTCCGCCGGAGACGGTCACCGAAAGGGTGCCCGGTTCCAGGCGGGCGGACAGGCCCCTGGGGATGTTGGTCAGCGTCACCGGAATGCCCTCGACCGTCCGCTGCACCAGACGCTGGACGTGGCTCTCGGCCTCGATCTGATGAGGCACGTAGGTGACGTTAAATCCCTCGGGATCGACCAGGTGCACCTGATCGACGACAGATTTTTTCACTCCCGAATAACTGATCGAGTCGGTCAGCACCGAGGCGATCGGGTTCACGTGCCGTTCCGGTCCCAGAACCAGAATGCTGTCGGGAGTAAAGGTGATGGAGCCCACCTGGACGTATCCCTCCAGCGGCTCCAGGCTGATCCTGGACTGGATCGGGACCTTCTTCCGGACCAGGGTGTCGAAGGTCAGGTCGACCCGGCGGGGCGAGACGATGTCGGTCAGGGCGGCGCCGTTCCCATGGGTGAAATCCACATTCTCGCCGGTTAAGGACACCGTCAGCGGACCTTTCTCCGCTCCGGCTGCCGGCACCAGCACGCGGATCGGACTGAAGTAGGGAACGATGAGCTGCTTTCCCTTGCCGCGCAGGCGAATACTGGCCTCATCGGGGATCGGCTCGGCCAGGATCAGCTCTCCGGGCGTTCCGATGACCTGAATGGGCACCTCCCGCCGGACCTCATATTCCTGCTCTGTGACGGCATGGAACCACAGGAACAGGGCGATCAGGATGGCGCCGATCTTGATGGCCAGGTTATCGATGACCCACATGCGCATGAGCCGCCAGTCTCCCGTTAAATGATCTCCGAGTGTGGAAAAGAGAACGGACCTTTCTGCGGATGGAGCCCTCCTTTCCGATCCCGGAACACAGCTGTCGGATCACAGCCCTATTTATAGGACTGTCCCACGGTCTTGCCGTAACTGATCTCTCCATTGTCGATTCTGATGTTGAAACCGCAATCCGGATTGGTGCACACCCAGGCCTTGTATCGTATCGGAGCCCCGTCCCGGCCATAGTCCGAAAGCGGTATCATCACGCCGGCTGAGCACTTGTTGCATTGTGGATATTGATTTTCCATTCCGATTGCCCCCTCCCATATCTCGGTGGAAAGCTCCATCCGAAGAAAAAGTCGCTAGTTTTTTTTATCAGCGGAATCGCGCTTCAACTCCCGGCCCCAGCGGCGGTAGTCCCGCAGGGTGAAGTCCCGCCGGGTCACCCCCGTGCGGCCCATGGCCAGATCCTCGATCCCGCAGGCAGGCTGGCGGCAGTTAAGACAGGCTCCGGTGCACTCAGCCGCCGGTTCAAATCGGTTTCCCCGACGAACGTACACGGGGATGTCGATGCCCTCGCAGTTGGTGCTGCTGGTGAACCGCCGGTTAAGACCCGCCGCCTGGCCGTTCTCTCCCAGGCGGTATTCCATGCACAGGGCGAAGGTCAGGCCGGCCCGGTCACAGGCCTCCCGAAGCACGGAGAAGATCCGCAGCCGGTATTCCAGGTCGGCATGCCGGACGCGACCGATCGTCTCTCGGTAGAGGCCCCTGACCCGGGCGGAACATCCCGGCCGGATGGTGTCGAGGTGGGCGAAGATTTCGCCGGCGATGCCGCGGGGCAGGTCCATGACGCTAGCCACGATGTGCCCGGCGCCTGAGTCCGCCGCCCGTTGGATGAGGTCGATCAGATCATCGCTGTCGTCGGTGACCAACGGTATGATCGGATCGATGCGGCAGACGGCATGGATGTTGGCGTCTGCCAGAGCTTTCAGATTGCCAAAGAGCTCTTCGGTGGCGGCCCCGCCGGTCATCAGCCGGCGGCGCAGGTTTTCCCGGGGCGTCAGGATGGAGACCTGTCCGAAGGAGTGAGGCTGCTGTCTGATCAGATCGATGACCCCGGGCGGAACGCGGCACTTGGTGACGAACTCCACCGGGATATTCCGTCTCACGAACTGCCCGATGATCTTTTCAGACAGCCGGTACCGGAGTTCCAGGGGCTGGAACGGATCGGTCACCGGCGACAGGTATCCGCAGCTGGCCACCGAGAGGCCGTCCAGCTGGCGGGCGACCGCCTGGTCGAAATCCCGGCACACGGTGGCCACGCCCCGGCTACGGAAGAGCTGAAAATAACCCGGCAAGGCCCTGGCATAGCAACAGAAACAATGAACGGCGCATCCGTTGTAGGGATTGATCAGCAGGCGCTCCGCGGTGCACTCCCTTTTTCCCCTCCACCAGCCGTGAAGCTCTTTGCGGGAATCGATGAGGATATGGGGGGTGGGGGCCTCGATGACGTCATGCGCCCTCAGGCCCGATCCCGTCCGCCAGTGTATCGTCCGCCCCATGGTCAGTCTCCACCTGAAAATACATGAGGACGGTGTGTAAAGTCAAGGAATTATTGTGCATCGTGCATGGTGCCGGTCATTTAAGCAGCCTGGCGCAATGCCGAATCTAACGAATCCGCTTCATATAGGCTCGGCGAGTCCGTTTCAGGAAATCGAGGACCTGGGGATCCTGGTAATCCGGATAGGTCCAGGGCAGGGGATGGAAGCGGTCGGCCCGATACTGCAGGGTGACCTCGCCGTAGATGCCCCGTCCCAGGTAGATGCGGTGGGAGAAGTTCTTGGTGCTGGCCAGCACCAGCTTGGAGGCCTCCAGGTAGCCGGGATCGATGTTGATGCGGCGCTTCAGACGGCCGGCTGAGCTGACGGCCAGGTTCTCCTCCAGGCCGTTGGACAGGATCTTGATCTCGGGCAGCTGCTCACAGCGGATCAGGCGCTCGAAAGCGACGAACAGCCGGCCCAGGTCCGGGCCCATCTCCTGTCGGTAGTAGCTGCTGTGTGTGAAGGGGAATATCTCGCTGTGCGCATCGATGTTCCCCAGCCGCACCTGCAGCCGTTCGACGGCCTGCTGGAGGACATTCTGGTTCGCGAAGATGAAACCGCAGATGAGTTTTACTGGATCGGGGGTGTGCATCCGGCCCATGGGGGAACCCTCGGGGTATGAGAACCTCTGTCCGGGATTATTTTCAATTTTACGCCATGGAGGAGCTCATGTCAAGTGGATTCGTGATGCCAGCTACATCCGTGTCTCCATCCGGCCGGTTCCTTCCCCGATCGAGCACCGTTCGCCGGCTGAGTATCGTCGTCGGCGGAACGAAGGCCGTGCTTGAAAAGAAACAGGGGACCGTGCGGGCCCCCTGTTTCTTTTCACTTTGTTGCCGGCCCGCTGCTACCGCCCCAGCACCATCTTCCGCACCTCGATCAGCCCTCCCGCCTGCAAACGGCAGAAGTACACGCCGCTGGCCAGAGCCCGGCCGTGCTCATCGGCGCCGTTCCAGGCGGCGCGGTATTCGCCGGCGGACAGGTCGGTGTTCATCAGCGTGCGAACCAGGGCGCCGGTGATGCTGTAAATTTTCAGGTTGGCGGGGCCATCCTCCGAAAGGCTGAACCGGATCTGTGTCTCGGCATTGAAGGGATTGGGGTAGTTCTGATGCAGGGTGAAGGCGCCGGGAAGGCCATCGGGATCGCCCCCGGCCACCTCCGTGGCCCCCTCGATCCGGAAGGTCCAGCTGACCTCCGCCTTCATCGCCAGTCCCCACAGAGAGGATATATCGCTCGTTAATTGCACGTAGACCGTCTCGCCCTCCTCGAAGGGCTCGTCGGGGCTGAAGGTGGCCGTCCGGGTCGCCAGGTCATAGTTCACCGTGCCGCCCCGGCCGCCGCCCTGACCCGAGACCGCGAAGTGCTCGCCGGTGATGGTGGCCGCGTCCATGGGCATGTCGAAGGTGGCCGACACGGTCGTCTCCCGGGGGACGCCGTCCTCCGACGGCGACGGTCTGCTGATGATCACCTGCGGGGGGATTTTATAACTTGGCAGGGCGCCCATGTCGCGGCGGGATTCGTCGGGATCGAAGGGAATGTCCGGATCGCCCGTGTCGACACAGGGGGAGTTCAACTGCAGATTGTAGTTATCGTCAACCGGTGAAAAGAACAGAGGATCGTCGCTGATCTCGCCGGTGCCGGGGTATGGGGAGAAACTCTCCCACGAGCCGCTCCCTCACCCATCGCAGAAGGTGGCGTAGTTCAGCTCTCCGTTGCCCCAGGCATTGTTATACCATTGGGTCGGCCGGGGCCCCGTCATCCAGCAGACGCCGTACTGTTGATTGTCGGCGATGATGCAGTTGGCCACAGTGACCAGGCTATTGGCCAGGGCCAGCCCTATGGTGTTGCCCGCCAGGGTGCAGTTGGTCACCTGGCTGGCCGGGCAGTCGGCATAGCCCAGGGCCACCTCGCCGCCGGTGATGACACAGCCGTCCACATCCAGGGTGACCCCGGTATAGGCCGAGATGGTTGCCCCGGGATCCAGCCGGATGAGGGCGCCGTTGCCGCGGATGCCGCAGCGGATCCCGTCCATGATGATAAGATAGCCGGTGTAGACCTGGCCGGGATCGAGGACCAGGAGCTTGTCATACCCCTGCCCGGGGCCGGCCTGGGCGTAGACGTCCTGCAGGTGGACGGCCAGTGCCGGAGAGGCCAACAGAAGGATCAGGACAGGCAGGATGAGGCTGCATCTCATCGTTCGTGCCATCGGTTGCGCTCCTTTCCGGTGCGCTTCTTTCTTGCGAGAAAAGGTTTGTCAATTTTATTAGGATTATCGGCAGTGTGAAGT
>Ga0272444_10005364_pt1 | contig 11122 bp, 13 predicted proteins | sample SSMForm13_FD_201033 | JGI IMG/M metagenome (GOLD analysis project Ga0272444, IMG submission 201033) | Marine sediment archaeal communities from Little Sippewissett salt marsh, Falmouth, MA, United States - SSM-Form-13 | ecosystem: Environmental > Aquatic > Marine > Wetlands > Sediment ... | reverse complement strand
AGCGGCCACAATGATCTGGTCCGCCGGATCATCGTGGAAGACACCGGGAAGGCTGGTTGATTGATATGCAATCCGCGGTGTAAGCGGTACGAGCCGCAGTTTCGGCATCTTCAATGCTTCATCGATCCACTGAGCGGGATCCATGGAAATACCAAGTCTCTTCTTCTCCAGCAGTTTGCTGAACTCCCAGGGAGAAATGGCTGACAGGAGAAGCTCATCGTATCCGTCTGGTTTGCTTATAAGGTCTAAAACCGTCACAGAGAGCCGGGATGGATTCATGTTCCACCAGATCCACACATGGGTATCGAGAAGGTATTTCAGACCGAGGCCTCCCACATATCGGAACCGAGGGGAGAAATAATATCTCCTTCATGGAGCAGTGTATCGGCAAGCTTTCCGGGAACCGGTTTCTCATCCGGATCTTCAAAAGGAACAATCTCTGCCACTGGTTTACCCCTCCGGGTGATGACAATCCTTTCACGGGTGCGGAAGACCCCGTCTATAATCCGCAGGGCGTGGGTCTTGAAATCGCTGATGGACATCTCTTTCATCTCTAAAGCCTCCGCATTTTTAATATAGTCATTTCAAGTGGTCATGTCAATATTGGAATCCGGCTCTGTTCTTCGGGAATGGCAAAAAACCATGCCCTGATATTTGGTCTATCAATCCCGTCCCGGTGAAAGTCCGGCGCCTGATTATCGTTCCTGCCGCCGTCCGCAGCAGGGAGCAGCATCAGGTATATATCCGAGCATCATGATGTTATGATGTTCATATGAGAACTACTCTTACGATTGACGATGATATTATTCGAATTGCCAGAACACTCGCGCAGGAAAAAAATCAGTCCGTTGGAGCGGTCGTGTCCAGGCTGGCAAGAAAGGGCCTGAAAGCGCAGGGTTATGATGTGGACAATCTCGGATTACCGCTGTTCGAGGTCTCGGAAAACGACCCGGTCTTTGGTCCGGAAGCGGTCGCCCGCGGAGAAGATGAAGTATGACCGCCAATCTGCCGGATGTGAATTTTCTCATTGCCCTTTCATGGAGGACCCATGTTCACCATCATGCAGCGAGAGGGTGGTTCACTGCTCATAGGAATGAGTCCTTCGCAACCTGTCCGATTACCGAGAGCGGCTTCGTTCGCCTTTCCATGAATCCGCATGTGGTTGGAGAAGCCGCTTCTTTCGAAGAGGCACTGTCCGCCCTTGAGGTATATCTCAATCATCCCAATCATACGTTCTGGGCGGCTGATGCTGATTTCGCTTCCAAGGTAAAGGGGTTGCCGATTATGGGTTACAGGCAGACAACCGACGCATATCTCCTTGGGCTCGCCGTCCTCAACGGCGGCCGCTTGGTAACATTTGATAAAAAAATCGGCGAGCTTGCAGAAGGGCGAGAAGATATCGCGGAGAATCTGGTCCTCGTGGAGAATACCCTCATATAGCTGGTAATTCAGATGCACATGGTACGATTCCTTTTACCCGCTCACGCGCAGTAGAAAGATTAAAAAAGTACTTCTTTTTTGTATATATCTGTCGTATAACTATACAAATAATTATGCATATACAAAGTCTGTAATTCACTGCTGAATTTGAATACAGGCGAAGTATATGGAAGGGAGGCTGGTAAATAAGAAAAAATATTGAAAAAGTATACATACAGAGTACGAAAACCTTAAGGAGGAACTCATGTCTGATGCAAAAGATGCTCCAAAAACGAATGAGGAGCTCATGGAGATGAAAGGCCGGATGGGCACCTTTACACGGCTGTTTGTCACTGTCCTGCTGATAGTGATTATAACAGAGGTGATTGGTATCCTGAAGTTCACGCTGGGACCGGGGCAGGTTGTGCTTCTGCCGATGCTGTATGCGGTCATTATCGGTATTCTCATAACCCCGCAGGTGCTCGGCAAACCGATTGCAGCCCTGCAGAAAGTAATATCGATGAAGGAAGTTGAGACGGCGGGTCCGCTGGTAATGCTGTCACTGCTTCCTCTCGGCGTCAAGTACGGAACACTGGTGGGTCCCAATATCGTCAAGATAATCAATGCCGGTCCTGCTTTTCTCCTCCAGGAACTGGGAAACCTCGGCACTATCATTATCGCCTTCCCGCTTGCAATGCTTCTTGGTCTCAAACGGGAAGCCATTGGCGCGACTGTCAGTATCTGCCGTGAACCGACACTCGGAGTAATCGGCGAACGCTACGGAATCTCCTCACCGGAAGGTACGGGTGTTCTCGGAACCTACCTGATCGGAACCGTATTCGGAACGATCTTCTTCGGTCTGCTGGGATCTCTCAGCGTCCTTACCGGACTGCATCCGTATGCTCTGGCAATGGCCAGCGGCATGGGAAGCGGCAGTATGATGACCGCCGCTTCAGGTGCGTTGGCTCAGACCGTACCGGAAATGAAGGATACCATCCTGGCCTATGCCGCTACGAGTAATATGCTTACCGGCGTGACCGGCATGTATCTCACGATTATCGTCGGTCTGCCCTTCGTGAACTTCCTGTACAGGAAATTCGGTCCAAAAGATGAAGAAAATACTGTGAAGGAGGGCGGCGATGCTTAAGGGTAGAAATATTGTCAACGAATTGAAGATCCTTTTTCTGGTAGGTATTATCATTCTCATCGGACAGAGAATCGGTTATGGAATTTCAATCGGGCCGGCTATTCCGGGGATGATCATTGTGATCGCAATCGCCCAGCTGGCGCTGCTAATCAAGGGGCTGCTACCTCAGGTCAAGCTGCCTGCCTTCGCCTGGGCTTCGCTCATCGCGATGGTGCTCGCATTTCCGTTCATGCCGACGGCTGAAGTGTTCCTGAAGTATACGGGACAGGTGAATTTCCTCGGTACTACCACTCCGATCCTCGCCTTCGCGGGTATTTCGGTGGGGAACAAGGTCCAGCAGCTGAAAAAACTGAGCTGGAAGGTGTTCATCATCGCCATTGCGGTGTTCATCGGTACCTTCTTCGGTTCAGCCATTATTGCTCACATCGTACTGAAGATGCAGGGAATTATCTAACAGATTATCGGAACGCCGCGTGCGGGGACTCCGCACGCGGGTTCCATTCATTTAAAGGCGGCTGTATGAACAGAGAAGATCTGAAAAAAGCGGTGATCGCGAAGATCGACGCGAACCGCGATCGTATCATCGAAGCGGGACAACAGCTTTTCGCCAGGCCGGAACTCGGGTACAAGGAGACCTTCGCGACAGACTTCGTGGCTTCGGAATTCGAGCGGCTTGGTCTCGAAGTGGAGAAGAACATAGTTATAACCGGCTGCAGCGCACGGATCAATGCGGATAAGGACGGCCCTTCTCTTGCCCTGATGGGTGAGCTGGACGCGGTTATCTGCTGGGAACATCCCGCGAGTGATTCTGAAACCGGGGCAGTCCACGCCTGCGGACATAATATTCAGGTCGGCGTCATGCTCGGAACGGCTATCGGGCTCATCGAAGCAGGCGCTGCTGAACATCTCGACGGAAGGGTCACCCTCATGGGCGTGCCCGCCGAAGAATATGTCGAGATTGAATACCGGTCGGGACTTGCGGAGGAGGGACGGATAAAGTTCTTCGGCGGAAAACAGGAACTTATATCCCGCGGTCTCATGGATGATATCGATATCGCGATGATGATCCATTCCCTCGATCTGTCGGCGGACGGCAGGAAAATCCTGGTGGGGCCCCAGGGCAACGGCTTCGTCGGAAAGCGTATTAGATTCACGGGCAAGGAGGCCCACGCTGGGGCGGCTCCGCATGAAGGGGTGAACGCCCTTAACGCGGCTGTGCTGGCAATGAACAACATCCATGCGTTGAGGGAAACCTTCCGGGATGAAGAGAAGATCCGGGTCCACCCGATCATCACCAAGGGCGGTGATATCGTCAACATCGTTCCGGCGGATGTCCGAATGGAGAGCTACGTTCGCGGAAGAACCACCGACGGTATCCTCGATGCCAACCGGAAGGTGACCAGAGCGCTGCAGGCAGGGGCCCTTGCCGTAGGCGCCGGGGTGCAGATCAGGGATATTCCCGGCTACCTGCCGCTTCTGCGGAACAGGGAACTCGATGAATGTTTCAGCAGCAACGCCCTCTCCTTCGTCAAGGAGGATGAGATACAGGACGGTGCGTCCTTCGCCGGATCCTTCGATATCGGAGATATTTCACACATCATGCCGGTGCTCCATCCTCTCATCGGCGGAGTCCGGGGAAATATTCACACCCGGGATTTTCACATGGAAGATCCGGAACTCGCCTATATCGTACCTGCGAAGGCAATGGCTATGACGATCATCGATCTTCTCCATGAAGGGGCCGGGAAGGCCCGCGGTATAATCTCCGGGTATGAGCCGAAGATGACAAAAGATACCTACCTCCAATTCATGGCCGGAATTTCGAAGGAGATCAACTTCGGAAAAGAGCCGCTGAAATGACCCCGGCGGCAGATCCTGACCGACTGAGTTGCAGGATCGAGACCCTGGCGGGATTCAACGACACCCCGGGGGCAGGGGTGACGCGCTTCACCTTTTCCGAGATGGACCGGAGGGCGCGGGATTACCTCTGCGGTGAAATAGAAAGAGCGGGGCTCGCCATCCGCACCGACGGAATCGGAAACATATTCGCGCGTCTGGAGGGGAGCAATCCCGATCTGCCCCCGGTCATGAGCGGTTCGCATATCGATTCCGTTCCCCGCGGCGGGAAATACGACGGTGTCGTTGGTGTAGTATGTGCTCTGGAGGCTCTGGAGATTATCCAGGCCGAGGGAATAGTACCGGGGCGGCCCCTGGAGCTTGTGATTTTCTCCGAGGAGGAGGGGCCGAATTTCGGATCTCCTCTGGCGGGCAGCAAAGCGCTGACCGGTGTCTACACACCGGAGATTCTGAAGACTCTTGTGAATGACCGGGGAATAAGCATGTACCAGGCTGCGAAGACCGCCGGATACGATCCCGACTCCCTGTCAGCTCATCCGATGAAGCCGGGAGATGTGCACGCTATGATCGAGGTCCATGTGGAGCAGAGCATTGTCCTCGATTCTGAGGGAATTTCCCTCGGAGTGGTGACGGGAATCGCGGGAATGCGCTGGGTGAAGGTGACGCTGCAGGGCCAGCCGAACCACGCGGGGGCGACCCCGATGAACTATCGTCACGATCCTATGGCGGGCGCTGCGGAGCTGATAAGTGCGGCGGAACGGACTGCACATGAGGCGGGACCGACAGCGGTTGCAACTGCTGGAAAAATCCTGTGCGATCCGAATGTTCCGAACGTCATACCCGCTTCGGTCGAACTCTCGCTCGACCTGCGGGATGTAAACCGGGAGAAAATGGATTGGATGCTTGAACGGTTGGAGGCCGAAACAGAAAAAATATGCAACCGGAGAGGGCTGGAATATGACTGGAGTGTTGCCGGCCGTACCGAACCGTCGGCCTGTTCGCCCCGGATTATGGATGCCTTGAAAGACGCGGCGAAGGACCGGGGTATCGAATGCATGGAGATGACCAGCGGAGCACTGCACGACACGGCGGTGCTTGCGGCGCTTACGGAGATCGGTATGCTGTTCGTACCAAGCATAGGCGGGAGGAGTCATGTTCCCGAGGAAAACACTTCGATCTGTGACATAGCAAATGCCGCAAATGTACTCACCGATGCTTTGATCCGCCTTTCCACATGACCGGATGCAAATCTGAGCTGGTAATTGAGGGGACCGTGTTTTCCGTGGCCGGCCCGAAGAATCAATGCTCCCCGAAAAAAATCCCCTCCCTGGACACGCTCAGACTCCACAGGAATGAGGGGTAGAGTTCGCCGATGACGACTCTGGATGGCCGTTCCCTATAGGTGACGTTGAGGTCGAGGCTCCAGCCGGTCCCGGGGAAGAGGAGGGTGAATCCGCCCAGGGCGCCGAAGCCGACCCGGGTCTCTTCCTCCTCTTCGAAGTGGGCGGCGGAGAGTTCCGCACCGGCCCGGAGGGAGAGACGCTTCCAGAAGTAGTGCTCCACCGCGGGCAGGACCCGCACGAAGAAGTCGCCGCTTCCGAGGTAGAAATCCCCGACTTCGTTCAGTACCAGAAAAGTCCGCCGGTTATTCAGGTCCCAGATGATGGCGGCCTGGACGAAGAGGGGACTCTCGTTCTCGAATTCGATCTCCTTGGTCACCGGGTCAACGGAGTCGTAGGTGGCGGTACTCCATCCGACCTGGACGCTCTCGGTGATTCGTCCCATGTCGATGCGGAGGCCGGTACTGACGGCATATGAGGGGCGGCTGAATTCTTCATAGATGGGATTGTCCCCGCCCCATGCGGTGTTGGATTCAAAAAAGAGTGAACAGGCTGCGCCGAGGGAGATGCTTCCAAGCTTTTTCCCCAGGGCGAAGGATCCTCCGTAGAACTGCCTTCCGGCTGCCCGTGCATCATCTAAATCCGGCGAATCATCGAAATTGCCATTGATTTCAGCGATTAGAACCTCAACTCCCGCTCCCCAGCCCTTTTCCCCCAGTGGGAAATAGTAACCAAGTCTGGAACGGATGTCGTCTTCCAGTGTATAACGGTTCTCACTCAATTCCCTGAATCTGTAATCATAGTCGCCTTCACGAAAGAAGAAACACCATCCCTGTCCCGCCGAATTGGTCTGATTGTACAACACCACATCCGTCTCGATTCCACCGAGTGTCGCCGGATTCTCGAAAAAGTAGTAGGGCTCGGGCAGGAAGCGGTACTTGGCGGTGTTGATCATCAGCTTTGCGAGGTAGTAGTCGGCGGTCTCGTTTTCCGGGTCGAGTTCCTTCACCTGTTCCAGTTCGCGCCTGGCGGTGGCAACATCTTCCCGGTCGTAGGCGTCGATGCCCCGGGAGAGGGTGATGATCGCGGCCTCCTTCTTCTCCTCCCGGCGGACGATTTTTTCCATGGTGCTGGGTTCGGGCTGCCGGCCGAATTCCTCGATGACGGACCGGGCCAGAGAGGAGGCGATGTAGTCGTAGGCGTCCAGCTCCTCGACGATCTCGTCCTGCAGGACCACTTCGCCGGTGCGGGCGTCCACCATCCGCATGTAGATCATCACGGGGCCGGCCATGTCGATGATGTCCCCCAGGACGAGGTAGTCGGCGGTCAGGAGCCGGCCGATCCTCATCAGCTCGCCCTCTTCGGTCAGCCCGGAGAGGCTGAGGCGCTGCTCCTCGATGACCTTCTTCAGTTTTTCCCGCTCCACGATGGTGATGTTCTCCGCCTTGCGCAGCTCCATGGCCACCAGCCGGGAGACCCCCTTGCCGATGTGGGTGTACTCCCGCCGTTCCGATTCGACGGTGAAGTCCTGCACCGAGAGGACGATCTCTTCGGCGCCGAGCAGGATCGGGGAAAAAAATAGTATCAGGAGTGTGAAAATAGTCGCGCCGCGGAACCGGCCGGCGCCGGGCCGAAGCCGGTTTTTACGTGATGGAATAGAGTTCATGGGCCGCCTCCTTTTTTTCTATATGAGAAGAGAGGCGGGTGACTATCTGCGGGCGGAAGCGGAGAAGCGTCGACGGGTGCAACGGCGGGAGGATTCAGCTGAGATTATTATACTATGGATGCTGAGAGGCAGGAAGGGTATTTTCGCATTTACTATAGCTGTTTTGTAAAGAGTATCCGCATGATTACTTGTATAAATTTGCACCTCCCCCAAAGCTTATGGTTTTAAATCAGAAGCAATCAAAGCCCCTTTTTTTACAGGAAATTAAGCCCGGTGAACGTACAGTGGAATCCTCAAATTAGCTTTCTGTAGGGTTTAAAGCTTTATGATCTTACCCAGGATGTTGATCATCAACTGGACGCTTTTAACTGTTGCCCTGTCTGATCCCAGCGTGACGATCATGTGGAGGTCTTCATCCGGGGAGTAGAATACCAGGGTCCCAAGGATACCCATGTGACCGATTATGTCGGGAAAGCCCCTCAGGAAAAAGCTGATTTCGTCGATACGGTATTCCATCACACCGAGTCCATAGTAAATTGCTCTGTGAAACTTATGATCGAAGTGCAGCATCTCCTCCCGGGTAGCATTGGCGAGAAGGTCTCCCTCCCAGAGGGCCTTGCTGAATATGAGTAAATCCTCCTCGGTTGAGGCGATTCCGCCGCCTGCCCAGTCCGCAGTAATGGAGGGCGAGGCGGCGACATTTACACCTCTGATCCAGGCGGGCCGTATCACAGCTGATCCCCGGGCCGGACTGCTGCGGAAGGGCATCCAGGTTCGTTCCATTTCGAGGGGCTTGAGTATTTCCTGTGTTAACACTTCATGAAGGGGCATGGAATGTATTTTTTCTATAATCAGTCCGAGCAGGATGAATCCGCTATCTGAGTAATGGTATTTCTCGCCGGGTCGGCCTGCGGGTTTCTGGTTTTTTCTTGAAAAATCCAGAAGTTCTTCCGGATACCACGCCTTATCCGGTTCGATTGCGATCAGCTCCGCAACGGTCCGCCCGTCCTTACCTTTATCACCGTAATAGTCGGCGGCTCCAGAGGTGTGACCAAGCAGCATCCGCAGCGTGACTTCATTCTGGTAATCGGTCCCATCAATAATGAAGAGGCCGTCAAGAATTTCTCGTGATAGAAGCCCGCTTACCGGAGTATCGAAATCAAGGATTCCTGCGTCTATAAGCTTCCCGATAAGAACGGTAGTGAAGAGTTTGCCGACACTTGCAATGTGAAAAGCGTCGGGGCCGGATGCATCGGCACGCACGAGCAGGTGAAGGTTCCTCCTGTCGGAATGGACAAGGATGCTGGATCCGGAGCGGTCTGCCTTGCCGAGGGCTGTTTTTCGTACGGCTTTTGTAATTCGGTCTTTAGCATCAGCCATGGGGACTCCTTTATTGGTCCATATATTACTAATAGTAATATATGATCTTTTATAAAGGATGTCAACTTTTTTGGGAGGAAGAATGCAAATCATCGAATACGGTACGGAACCACACGAGTCCGGCTTGATGGGCCATAATTCCATAGTCAAGGGTTTTTATCTGCCAGGAAAAAATCTCGCTGCAGGAATCAGGAATCTGTGCGGCGGTCAAGTCGGTTTTCATGCTGATCAGGTCATTCAGGGAGGATTCGACGGCATTGATAATGAGGGTTAGCACAGTTTCTTTTTGTTCGGCGGTTTCGAGCAATCCCAGAAAACTGATTCTTGCAAGGGCGTTCTCTTCAAGGCGGCTGGAAGGAAGATCCGATATGATTTCAGCCAGGAAAGCGGCTTTCCCCGAAGGCAGGATGCGGTAGATCTTTTTTAACCTTTTCCCTTCGTATACTTCTCGGCGGCTTATCTTTCCCTCCTTCAGTAGTTTCGCCGTAGCTTTCTGCAGACTCCCGAGGCTGGCACTGTAGAAGAGGGAGAGACTGGTCTGAAAGGCCTTGTTGAGCTGATAGATGGTCATTTCCTGTATAAGAAGCAATCCGAGCACACAGAAATCCATATGTAATCCCCCTCTCCCGCTATTTTATGACGAGGGGGTGAAAAAACCAAGAGGATGTGAAAGGTTGTACATGGAGTACTAAAGAGTTTGTGATCGTTGCAGATAATGTACGGTACGTTCATATCAGACAGGCTAGCTGAATATCAACGCTCCATTCGAACCGCGGTGCGGCAGGCGGGCGCCCTCTGTAAACCGGAATAAACTCCGTCGCTTTACAAAAAGGCGCAGGCCTGGCATCCACGTTACTTTAATGTGTACATACGGGCTTTCTCATCGATTCGTACAAAAGGTTTTTCGGTTCCGTCGGCGTCACGGTCAAAGAGCAACACCGTCTCCTCGAGCAGACCGTCCTCGTAGCGGTAGTGCTGAGTGATCCGGTAGCGGTTGTACGGAGCGAAGCGGCTCACACTGGCTGCTTCAAACTCCAATACCGTCCGGCGGTACTCCGCGTCACTTGTCCCGCTGCCGTCGCCGTAGGTTGAACGAAGGGTGATCGGCAGGTCGCCGTCCGTGTCGGGTGAGCCGTACTCGACTCGAAAGAAATGCTGCTGGTCCGCCGGTCCGGCGCTGCCGTCGTACTCCGGGTGGGTGCGGTTCTGCACCTTGAGGGATTCCCAGTAACCGGCGAATCGGTTCTGCCGCACGAGAAATTCGTAGTCACTTATAGGGGTACGGACCCACTCGTCTTCAAGGAAAATGTACGCTGTTCCCCTTCCGACCCATACCAGCTGCTGTTCGATCTCTGGTGAGGACGCTGGGGTCGATCCGGTGAGCACGCTCGGGTCGGGGGTTCCTGCGCATCCGGCCAACAATGCCGTACCAAAAATTAAAACAATCACAGTCCACATGCTTTTTCTTTTTTTCATCTGTTTACTCCTTTTCAGTCTCCTCGATTCCTTTAAAGTAGGCAACGCCTACATTGTATTGACAGAAATGTAATCACATCTTACATTATAGTCAAGGAAAATCGGAGATGAATAGAAAAAAAGACGGATACCACCACGGAGCCCTCCGGGAGGCCCTCATCGACAGGGCAATCGAACACCTTGCTGCAGGTATGCGTGTCATTGATTTGAGCGTACGATCTCTGGCTGCAGAGATCGGAGTTTCAAAAGGAGCACCGTATCGTCATTTTCCTTCTGCGGAGGCTCTCATTGCAGCGGTGGCGGCCCGAGGTTTTTTAAGGCTTGCTGGGTGTCTCCGGTCTGTGGAAAAACCTTCCCTCGCCGCGATCGGAACCGCCTACGTTCGGTTCGCCGCTGCCAATCCTGATCTCTATCGGGCAATGTTCTATTTTCCCGCTGAGGAAATTGCTGCCTTTCCTGAGCTGGAGGAAGCGGCAGGACAGGCGTTTGCCGTACTCCAAAACTCCCTGAGTGCGTCGTCCGTTCCCAACCAGATTCTATCCGCCACAGCAGCATGGGCGTATGTACACGGTCTTGCGGAACTCTTTATCAACCGGCTCACAATGCAGCTGGATGTGAACGATGACGAGACTATGAACGCGCTGATGAGCCGGTTCGATCCGGTGATTTCGTAGACCGGAACCGACAGTATCACTGTGTATCCGGTTCAATTCCTCTCGGCGGCGCTGATTTTTTCCCGGCCGGACCAGCGGAGGGGGGTCGCTTCGAGGGCGGGGCTTGAGCCGGCGTATGAACCGGGAGATGGCGCGGGAGTGGATGGCCGCGGATTTGGTTGTA
>Ga0272444_10005362_pt1 | contig 11123 bp, 4 predicted proteins | sample SSMForm13_FD_201033 | JGI IMG/M metagenome (GOLD analysis project Ga0272444, IMG submission 201033) | Marine sediment archaeal communities from Little Sippewissett salt marsh, Falmouth, MA, United States - SSM-Form-13 | ecosystem: Environmental > Aquatic > Marine > Wetlands > Sediment ... | reverse complement strand
CTGCCATATGGGTGATTGAAGCTGATCATGGGCAATTGAAGATCGCCACTGACCTGGTCCTCTACTCCCCATACACCCCAGGCATAGGCATCGTTTTCCAGGCCGTCCTCGATATCTCTGCCCATCACGATGCCATATGCGCTATCCACTGTAAGGCCGTTCTGGAATGCCGGCGTATCTTCCGCGAACCAGTAGATCCACGCGTATTGCGGGTAAGAACTCATCATAAGGTCTGTTCCGTGAGTCGTGAGAAAAACTCCACCGGACGGGGAGACTTCGAATGCTCCAAGCTCGTTTGCAGCGCCAAAAATCTGCTCCGCTGTGAAGCCGAAGTTGCCTTCGATGGTCATGTACAGGGATGCGTCCGATGAATAATCGATCGGGTAGTACATAAGGTCGAAATCTTCGCCAAAGAAGTAGACACCCTCGTGATCATCATCGCTGTATCCGACGACGCAGAAATACTGATCGTCGGTGTAAGGAAGAGGATCCGGAAGGGAGCCCGAGTCGGTCAGCGTGAGCGGTCCCGCATCACCCAGGACTTCAAACGTGGCGTCTCCGCGTCCCGGCTCGCTGTCGCAGCCATTGACTACTACAACATCATAGATGCCGGGTTCCGCGCCTGCCAGATCAAAGTCGACACCGAGTGTGGCCATGTCATGCACTACAAGGTCCGTACCCTCGATAATCGGCGAGTCGTCTTTTTCGAGCCACGCAGCAAGCGCAGGACCGTCTTCAAGGTCTTCGAGTAGCATTGTGACCTCTCCATCGTCGACGTATGTTCCCGTCAACGCAGAGTCCGGATCGATATACCACGGCGATGGCGTCCAGCAGTGATGCTCGACAACTTCGAGGTAGTACCTGAAGCAGGCGGCGAGGCGATCGGTATCCGCCTCGTTCGGGACACCCATCGGATTGGTGTAATCGTGGTCAGCCATCTCGACGATTATCCAGTATTCCGACGGACCGACTTCCGTAACGTTATCTGCGGGAATGTCAAGATCGTATGTATACCAGTTATCCCCACTGTCGATCGGTGTCATCTCGTCCGTTGTAAACTCATGCGGGGTGCTCAGGACGGGCGATTCAATATAGATTTTATAATCCTCTATCGGCTCCGCATGTTCGCCCCAGTCGAAGATGCTGATTTCCATGTTCAGCTCTCCGCCCTTATGATCCTCGTCCTGGTAGTAGACGTATGTCATCAAGTCATCTACTTCGCATGCGACCGGCTCGGGGGCATTCGACGGATGGTCGTCGGGCGCAGGTCCGCTCCAGTTCGCCACGACCGCATAGCCGAATTTGGGCCCTTTAGCGTTAGGGAATCGAATATAGTAGTTACGCGTGTTGGTCGATCCTGAGGTGAATACGCCATAGGTATCGGTATTCGCTGTAATCCAGTTCCAGAGATCGTCTTCTTCTCCGAGTCCGTCAGCGAAGTACATGTATGGGCATAGCGTTGCCGTACCGGCGAAATCCCTGGTTGCATACTTGCCCTCAGTGTACGAGAACAAAGGCATCCCGCCGGTTGAGAATTCAGTCAGGTTAAACCAGCGGGTATAACCGTCCGAGCCCGGATACCAGTAATGAGAGGGTTCCGGGAGCATCATCTGGTCGGTTCCATTGACAGGGAAAATCAGGTCGGGATTGTACTGCATCGTTCCCGATCCGTCGCCCATGAATACCGCCCTGACATCGTAGCCGTCAAACTGCGGCATTCCCGGGAACGGGTGAGTGATGGAGACATCGAGATCGATGTCGATGTAGTTCGGTCCCACTGGTGTATCATTGATCGCTATCTGCAATCCCGGAAGGTTCTCATTGAGAAACCTTACGACATTCGTGGTAAACATCGCGCTGCGATCCGGGACTATTTCCACTTCCATGCTGTCCGGATCGATGCTGATGTTCCAGTATCCCCAGAGGTTTGTCTGGTTCTGCTGAGCGACCGAATGAGATGGGGCCTGTGTCAGGTCGTTGTCGGGCAGAGTTGGATTACCTGCTCCACCCTGGCAGGCAATAAGGAAAAGAATCGTAACAAATACGGTTGAATGTAATGCCCTGCGGTTCATGACGTCCTCCTTTACCATCCCGAAGGGGCGGGATGTGTCGTTTCGCAGACGTATCTTAATAAATATTATCGCACCTTATTACAGGAAAATCAAGATTCAGAAACTGAAATTATCGCTCAAAAAAAGCCCCCTCGTTCGAGGGGGCGATTGTTTCGTTCATGTTGTATTGAATACCGGATTATCTCCAGCCGAATATCGTGAATTCGAGCGTGCCGAAATCATCGGCCCATACGTGAATCTCCTGCGTAGCGGTATCGCAGTCGAGACCCAGCGGAGTACCGGCAACAGGCGAAGCAAGACGCTCGATAAGATCGCCGTCCTGGTTGAACACAGCGATCTGGTAGGTGTCGTCGCCGTTGTCCTCGAGGACGCAGACCCAGTTGAGTTCCTCGCAGCCGAGGTTTCCGGCGGAGTTGACAACGCTGATATCGACCGGAGTGCCGACGAAGTCGCCGGTGTCGATTGTAGTTATCAGCAATCTGTCCGTTCCGCCGTTCGCACGGGTTGCCTGGAATACCTCGATGCCCGCATCGTCAGGATCACCTTCAAGGTAGTAGAAGATGAGATCATACGATCCGGTAAGTCCTTGCGGATCGTCGTCGATACCGAGCTTGTATGTCTCGAGATCGCTGACTTCACCGTCGACGCTTCCGGACTGATCGAGCGGCGCCCATCCGACACTCCAGCCGCCGCCTTCCGAGATATCGTTGTTGCCCGCTTCGTAAGGTTCTCCAACTCCGTTCAGTACGACCTCTACCGACGGATCGATAACGGATTCGGTTCCGAACAACGTCCACAGAACTGAATCAGGATAGATTCCGCCTTCGCAGTCTCTCGAGCGGATGAGTCCGTACGTACTTAAAAGCGTGGATGCGTTCTGCACTTCGGGATTCGCAGAGGCAAACCAAACCGAGCACATGTTCTGAGAGTTCGTTGACCAGATATAGCCATCGCCATGCATAGTCATGGTAACTCCACCCGATGCGTCAACCTCGATCGCTCCGCGGTCAGCAACGGGGCCGAAGAAATCAGCCTCGTCGATGCTGTAGTTGCCTTCCATAGTGAAATATATCTCACCCGGACCGGAGTAATCGATCGGGTAGTACATGATGTCGTAGCCTTCGCCGAAGTAATACACGCCCTGGAAACCTGCGGAATCGTCTCCGACTACGCAGAACTGTATATCATCAGGGACCGGAAGCGGGTCAGGCACAGGGCCTTCGCCGTGTATTGACAGCGGTCCCGGATCGACAGCGATGTTAACGGCATCAACTTCGATCGCCGGTGGGCTGCAGCATCCATTGGTTACTGCGCAGCTGTATAGACCCGGAGGCACGCCCGTAAGATCGAAATCAGCCGTAAGCTCATTAATTGCTACGTACTGAATATCGGTTCCGACAATGTCCGGAAGACCGTCCGCTATCAGCCTGGCGTCAAGACATGAACCATCCTCAAGCAGGTCGCAGGCGATCGATACATCATCGAGAATTTCGTCCGTCAGGACGCATTCAAGCGGGAAATCTACCGGATCTGGTGCGACGCAGTCGGTAACCTCGAATAGCTCTACGCCCACACCGGGGATTCCGCCGCAGCCGTTGGTCACTAGCACGTCGTACATTCCCAGCGTCGCGCCGGTCAGGTCAAACTCGGCTGTGAGAGTATTGGGATCGACATAAGTGACTGACGTTCCAGTAATCATGTCGGGGTCCATCACGAGTGTTGCAGCAAGCGATGCCCCGTCCTGAAGCTGCGTGACGGAGATTGTCGCTGTGATATTTGTGTCCGGATTGCCCGCTATCGGGAAAACGTTCAGAACATCAGGAGTGGGGCAACCCGGTTCACCGCTGACTTCCAGATCGAAGCGGAAGAACGCGGCGAGAATATCAGTGTCTGCAAGGTTGGGTACGCCGAAGTCATTCGTATAGTCGTACGCTCCGGCTTCCGTAACTACCCAGAACTCGTTGCCTTCCAGCATCTGAACGTCGTCCGCCGGAACTTCGACATGATAAGTGGAATAAGTTGTTGTTCCACCGATCGGAGTAAGATCGGTTGGATCGAACTCGTAGGGTGCTGATAGCACAGTCGACTCGAGCCATACCGCAGAGGGCTGTCCTTCCCAGCCAAAGAAGCTGAGGTCCAGGATGATATCTCCGCCGTTGTCGCCCGGGTCCACATAATAGACCGTGCTGCTGTCAGCGACATCGCAACCCACAGTTTCCGGTGTGTTGGACGGATGATGCTGTGGCTGACCGCCCTCCCAGTTGGCGATGACCGCATAGCCGTACTTTATGCCGGTCGCGTTCGGGAAGCGAAGGTAGTAGTTGCGAGTATTGGTGGCTCCCGACGAGAAAACACCATTGTCCATTGTTGTCGTCAGGAAGTCCCAGACATCATCATTGGTTCCCAGGCCATCGGCATAGTATTTGTACGGGCAGAGGGTAGCATTCGGGGTGAAGTTCCTCGATGCGTACGCTCCCTGGATATACTGTAACAGGGGCATTCCGCCCTCGGAAAACTCGGGCGCGTTGAACCATCGCGTATAGCCGTCAGGTCCTCCAAATCCATCATCGGGATCCGGCATCATCATCTGGTCGGTTCCCGGAACGGGATAGATCACGTCCGAGTTGTAGTCCATCGGGCTGGACCCGTTCCCCATGAATATGCCGCGTACGTCGTATCCATTGAGATTGGGTTTGCCGGGTACGGGGTGTGTCATTGAGAGATCCAGGTCCACATCATTGTAATCGGGACCGGGTGTGACACCGTTGAAACTGAACGCCAGAGTGCCGGGGATGTTGTTCATAAGACCCGTTACATTCGCGGTGAACATGAGCGCGCGGTTCGGTATCGCCTCCACCGTCATGTTTTCAAGGTCCATGTAAACATCCCAGTAACCCCACAGTTGGGTCTGAGCAAACTGACCACCGTGGGTCGGGTTCTGAAGTGTCATCTCTGGTCCTGTATCGGGAGCAACTGGATTTCCACCTCCACCCGAACAGCCCAGCACCACGAACAGGCCAACTAGCACAATCGTGAGCAGTACTGAGCTTCGTTTCATAAGCAGCCTCCTTAGACATGCTGGATTTTATTACTCTAGCTCATTTAATAAGCCTTAATCAGACATTATTTCACTTTTCGCCCTCGCTTGCAACACTTATCCTTTATCAATGTTAATTTCGAGGAGTGATCAGCAATCTTTTACTAATTTAATCCAATTGAGTGAGATAAAAAAAGCCCCCTCGAACGAGGGGGCCGTTTTTCGGTATTGTCCGAATTAAGGCGATTTAGAGGTAACCGAAGGTGGTGTACTCGAGAGTGCCACCATCATCAGCCCAGACATGGATTTCCATGTTGACTGTATCGCAGTCAAGACCAAGCGGATCTCCATCCTGTGGAGAACCGTAGGTCTGGATGTGAGTGCCATCCTGTTCGAAGAGTGACACTGTCCATGTGCTGTCGCCGTAATCCTCAAGGACTGCCAGCCACTGACCCTCGGCGGTCGGGACATTGTCGTACGTGTTAAGCACGGAGCAGTCTACCGGCTCACCATCAAAGTCCTCATCGATTGTGGTGATAAGGACTCTAGCGGCACCGAGTGAAGTCTTAATGTTCTGGAAGACCTCGATTCCGGCATCATCCGGATCTCCTTCGAGATAGTAGAAGATGATGTCGAAGGATCCAGGCAGACCCTGCGGGTCTGAGTCGACACCAAACCTGTAGGCCTCCATGTCGGAAACGGAACCATCAACGCTACCGGACTGATCCAGCGGCGCCCAGTTGATGTTCCAGTATGAGGAATAACTAGTGCTTGAGTAGGGATATCCTATACCGGTCTGAACCAACTGTACACCTGAGATGTAGATGGCGGAGACGTTCCAGTAGTGCCACATGACTCCGAATCCTTCAAACTCGGCTTCTACGTCACTCGAGCGAACGCTTCCGTAGGCGCTCGACAGCAACAGGGCATTAGCCATGGCCGGGTTGCTTGCCTGCCACCAGTACACGGGACCGTTCTGCAGGTAAGGAGGTGTCCAAGTGGTATTAAGACCATTGGAGGTCGCGATAATACCACCCGTCGCATCGAGCTCGATATTATCGGCAACATCGGCCGTGCCGAAGATCTGGCTCATCGGATAACCGTAGTTACCCTGCAGAGTCATGTACAGCGAGCTGTCCGCCGAGTAGTCCAGCGGATAGTAGAGAACCTGGTAGTTGTTGCCGAAGTAGAAGACTCCGTCATGGTTCATTACATCGTCACCGACGACGCAGAACTGCTTGGAGGTCGGGTACGGCAGGGTGTCGGGTAGATCACCGTTATCGATGATATACAGACCGACGCCTGATTCGAGAACCTCGAACAGCTCAGTGCCAACACCTGGTGCAGCATTGCACCCGTTGATCACTTCGATGTTCCAGAGTCCTGGCTCGGCATCCGTCAGGTCGAACGAACCAGTAAGGGTCGCGGTGTCGACGAACGTAACGTCCGTTCCCACGATATCTTCCTGACCTGACATCTGGAGAGAAGCGGCAAGGAAGTCGCCGTCCTCGAGGACCGGAGGATCCACAGTGATGGTCAGCTCGACTGTCTGGTCAGCCTGATTCGATCCGGGATCGCAGTCCACTGGTATCACCTGCGGGCAGGGAGGTTCGTTCCCAACGAAGAGCGGGAATCTGAAGAACGCGGCAAGCGTCGCATCCGGAGCTCCACCCGGAGGTGTGAACTCGTAGGTGTACGTATACGCGCCGGCCTCGCAGATTACCCAGAACTCGTTGCCAAGTTCACTGTTTACGTTGTCGGCAGGAATATCGACATGGTAGGTCGAAACCCACTCGTCTCCACCGGTCGGAGTCATGTCGATTTCATCGAACTCGTACGCAGCGGAGAGGACTGTTGACTCGAGCCACATGGCCGAGGGCTGTCCTTCCCAACCGAATACGCTGATGTCGAGGATGATACTCCCGCCACCATCGCCTTCAAAGTAGTACAGGTTATCGAACTGCTCGTAGGTGCAGCCCATCGCCTCGTGAGCGGGAGCCGGATGATCATCAAGCTCCTCGCCGTCCCACTGGGCGACTACTGCATAACCGTAAGTTACGCCCTTCGCATCCGGGAACCTCAGGTAGTAATTCCTGGCGTTGGTCATACCGGATGTGAAGACACCGAAAGTATCGGTGTTGTTTGTCAACCACTCGAAGTAGTCGTCCTCGGGTCCAAGACCGTCCGCGAAGTACTTATACGCGTTGATGATCGCGCTACCCATGTAACCAGGGGTGGCAAGATCGCCGTGGGTATAACCGACGGGACCGGAGTAGGTGAACTCCATGGGATTCCACCATCGAGTGTAGCCGTCAGGACCGCCAATACCATCGTCCGGATCAGGAAGCATGACCTGATCAACGGCCATATCGGCATAGTTGATCCCGCTGCCGTAGTCCATTGACATAGAACCATCACCAATGAAGATTCCGCGTACATCGTAGCCATCATACTGGGGAAGTCCCGGCAGGGGATGGATAAGGGATACGTCGATGTCAACATCGGTGTAGTCAGGACCTATCGGCGTTTCTAAAATGTTGAAAGTCAATCCTGGGGGCCTACCGTTGATGAACTGAACGACATTGGCATAGAACATCGCCGTGCGGCTCGGTACCGCTTCGACTGTCATATTCTCAACATCGATCGTGACATCCCAGTATCCCCACAGGTGGGTCTGTGACTGACCCCCGTGGGTTGGTGTTCCGGCTGTAAGACCGGTTCCGGCATCGTTCGGCGTCACGGGGTTCCCGCCGTTACCGGAGCAGCCCATCATGGCAAATACACAGAGTGCCATCGCCACGAGGAGCACTGTCCACCGATTCATATGCAGCCTCCTTTAGAAGTTTTTTTTGATTGTAAACGCAGTGGAGGGATAGTATCACTCCAATGCATCTTACGCAAGATTATTCCAAAAACTTTTGAAATATTCAAGTCCCCTGGCATATTTTACGAATAAATTTTTGAGTGTTTTCAGACCCTTGATACGGCTTTATACAGCCTCAAAGCACTCTTGTGCATGCCCTGGGCACCTTTTCAATCCTATACAAGCCTATAGGAGAAAATTCCGTGATTCCTCTTCTCCCGTTCTTCGCCTGTCGCGACAGAGACTTGACACCGTTTCCTCCCCGGTGTATATATCTGTCGCTGTCGCTGGACCATATTATAAGTGATTTCAACAAATGTATCCAGTAATTTTTAAATTTCTCTGCAACCTCGACCTTCTCCGGCCCGCATCCCGTTGATGTGGGCCCACCTTTACCCGGCTCGCTCCGACCGGCCTCTTCATTCGGAGCTCCCTGCTTCATCATTCAGCCTTCCACGCTCCAATCCGTCCGACGGATATTATTTCGTGGAACGCAAGGAGAACATAATGGACGCCAAGTATGACTTCAGACTGGTCGAGGAAAAATGGCAGAAGCGATGGCGGGATGAGCATCTGTTCGAAACCGACCCCGACCCGTCTATTGATAAATATTATGTCCTGGAAATGTATCCCTATCCCTCGGGCTCCGGTTTGCATATGGGAAATACCAGGGTGTACTGCATCGGCGACGTCTACTCACGCTATAAAGCGCTAAGAGGTTTCAACGTTATCCATCCCATGGGCTTCGACTCCTTCGGGCTCCCCGCCGAAAATGCCGCGATCAAGCAGGGAGCCGATCCCGGCCCGTGGACCGAGAACAACATCGAGCTGATTCGCGACCAGATCAATGGCCTGGGTTTCAGCTACGACTGGCGACGTGAGGTTGCCTGTCACCGTCCCGACTACTACAAATGGACCCAGTGGTTGTTCAAACTCCTGTTCGACCGCGGACTGGCATACCAGAAAGAAGCTCGCGTGAATTACTGCCCGAACTGCGAGACCGTCCTCGCCAACGAGCAGGCCGAGGGCGGAATATGCGAGCGCTGCAAGGGTCCGGTCGAGCCGAGAAAACTAAGGCAGTGGTATTTCTGCACAACCGAATTTGCCGAGCGTCTGCTGGACGATCTTAAAAAATTGAAGGGTGGATGGCCCGACAGGGTCATCGACATGCAGCGCGAATGGATCGGGCGGTCCGAAGGCTGCATGATCTCTTTTCCCGTTCCAGGCTTCGAGCACGACATCGAGGTCTTCACTACCCGTCCCGATACTCTCTACGGCTGCACCTACATGGTGCTGGCTCCCGAGCATCCCTTTGTCGAGCAACTGACAGCTCCTGAAAAACTGGACGAAGTGCGCGCGTTCGTACGCCGGTGCATTATGCAGTCCGAGATCGAGCGAACGAGCGAAGACAGCGAGAAGGTCGGGATGCACCTGGGCCGCACATGCATCAACCCGATCAACAATAAAGAAATCCCGATCCTGATCGGTAACTACGTTCTGGCCGAATACGGTACCGGCGCGGTCATGTGCGTGCCCGGTCACGATACCCGCGACTTCATGTTCGCGACGAAATACAACCTGCCCATCATCCGCGTCATCCGTCCGTCCGGAAGCGACATCGATCCCTCCGCTCCCATGGAGGAGGCGTTCACCGAAGAAGGCGAGATGGTCAACTCCGGGAACTACGACGGAATGCCGTCGAAGGAATTCATGGATGTCGTCGCGGGATTGCTGAGCGACATCTCCAAAGGCGGCAAGACGATCAATTACCGCCTGAGAGACTGGCTGATAAGCCGCCAGCGATACTGGGGCGCGCCGATTCCGATCATCCACTGCGAGAAGTGTGGCGCGGTCGCTGTTCCCGAAGAGGACCTGCCGGTGCTGCTGCCGCCGAAGGAGAAGGTCAATTTCCTGGGCGGGGAGGGAAGTCCGCTCGCTACCGTCCCCGACTGGCTGGTAACCAGATGCCCGAAGTGCGGTGGCATGGGTCGCAGGGAGACAGACACGATGGACACCTTCGTCGATTCATCGTGGTACTTCCTGCGCTATTGCTCTCCCGACGCGGACGATGTTCCGTTCCGGAAGGACGATGTCGGGTACTGGTGTCCGATGGATCTCTACATCGGCGGTCCCGAGCACGCGATCATGCACCTGATGTATTTCCGATTCATCACGAAGGTGCTGCACGATGCCGGGTGGCTGGCATACGATGAGCCCGCGCCGAGACTGCTGACGCAGGGCATTGTCATGTGGGGCGGGCACAAGATGTCCAAGAGCAGGGGGAATGTAGAGGACCCGCGCAATCTGACGAAGCATTACGGTGCCGACACGACCCGGCTGTTCATCCTGTTCGCTGCGCCGCCCGAGAGAGATATCGACTGGGAAGACCATATCGAGCGCGGAGAAAACGAGCCGAATGATACCTTCCCGCCGAAGGATTACCGCATGGCGGGCATGGAAGGTCAGTACCGTTTCCTGAACCGCATCTGGCGAATGGGCTACGAACATCGCGAAGAATGCGCGGGGTTGATTCCAGCCGACGGCAGTGTCGGCGACATCGGCGATGAGGAAATTCGACGCGCTGTCCATTACGCTATCCGCGAGGTCACTCGCGATATCGAAGTACACGAGACCTTGAATACCGCAATCGCGAGAATCATGGAGTTGTCGAATTCACTGGGTACGTTCGTTCAAAAGCGCTACGATGCGTCAAACGAAACATCGCGTGCCGACCTGGCAAGAGGCATCGCGGTCATGCTGAGGCTGCTATCACCATTCGCGCCGCATATCACGGAAGAATGCTGGGAAGGCCTGGGGAATTCCGAGAGCATTTTCCGCACTCCCTGGCCGGAGCATATCGAGGAATTCCTGAAGAGCGAGACGATGACTATCGCGGTACAGGTCAACGGCAAGCTGCGGGATTCCATTGAAGTTCCGATCGACATCTCAGAGGATGATTTGAAAGAAGCGTGCCGTACGGAGAAAGTCGGGAAGCATATCGCGGACGGTGACGTGAAGAAGGTGATTGTCGTCCCGAAGAAGCTGGTGAATTTCGTTGTGAAGTAGGATCGTTGAGCACCTTGTTAAAAAAACCCCTCACCCGAAAGGCGGGGGGATTTTTTTTAACGCGATCGACGGAAAATTGATTACC
>Ga0272444_10005361_pt1 | contig 11124 bp, 7 predicted proteins | sample SSMForm13_FD_201033 | JGI IMG/M metagenome (GOLD analysis project Ga0272444, IMG submission 201033) | Marine sediment archaeal communities from Little Sippewissett salt marsh, Falmouth, MA, United States - SSM-Form-13 | ecosystem: Environmental > Aquatic > Marine > Wetlands > Sediment ... | reverse complement strand
CCCGCATCGAATAAGTTGCGTCGGATATTGCCGTTTCAGTCTTCATGTCAACAACTTGCATCACCATCCAGTGATTGTCAATATAATTTCTGGACATCATCCATTCGAATCGTTTTTTTTTTTTTTTACTCTTTTGGGCATATTTCTAATGAAAATGCGGCGATTTGACGATGGTAGATATGGATTGAGTTCCGTAAGGGGAAATTGTGCAGATTTGCTCCCTATCCGTTACCGATACCGCCCATGCGCTTAAGCCTCAGTCTGCTCAAGAAGAGAAAAACAACGCTCACAAGGTCTCTACGCAAAAAACGGATAAATCGCCCAACGGCGAAGAGTTAACGCCGGAACAGCAGCGCGAACTGGACGAGCTGAAAAAGCGCGACCTCCAAGTTAAACGTCATGAGCAGGCTCATCAGGCTGCCGGCGCAGGATTGACCGGCGGAGCTACTTACACCTACCGCACCGGACCCGACGGCAAGCGCTATGCCGTCGGAGGCGAAGTCAGCATCGACGTATCCAAGGAAAAGGAACCTGAAGATACAATCACCAAGATGCAACGGGTGAAGCGCGCCGCCCTCGCCCCGGCCGATCCTTCCGCACAAGACCGTGCCGTCGCCCGCAAGGCCGACGCCAACATCCGCGAGGCACAAGGAGAAATTCGCGAAGAGCAGAACGAATCCGATTCGTCGGAAACCGTTTCGGTTGACGTTCTCGCTTAACTCTTTACTCGATCACCGCCAGCCACAACGCCCACTCAGCCATGTAGGCAATGTACCGCCGCCCGTCGGATCCGCGCACCATCGAATTGTATTGACCGACATCGCCGATATCATCGACGACTTGCGTGCTCCATTCGCCGTCTTGCCCGACGATGTAGCTCAGATCCCAGTCGATGCTCTGGTAAGCGATGCATAGATTTTCTTCCGGCGCAGCAACTATCGACGTGTCGGCGGCCAACCCGTTGGCGTCGATGGTGCGGCTGAACCAATCATCCATTTCGTGCGTCGTGTAGCGCAAACCAGCGCCGCTGTAAGCCAGGTGCGCTTCGCCGGAATCGTCGATGTACAACGACATGAAATCGCCACCGTCCGGATCGACCACTTCCAACGTCCAATCGTCATCGTTGCCTAAGGCATAATTGATGTCGTTGTCGCTGGTGTCGTTGTAGACGATATGCACGACGCCGTCGCCGTCAACGGCAATTGCGGACTGTTCCCCGACAATGCCCTCGCTGTCGACAACGAAGGTTTCCCAGTCACCGCTGCTGTTGGTGGCGTATTTCAAATCGCCTTCGGTCTGATCGGTGTAGCTGATGTGCAGGTAGCCCTGCGCGTCGACGGCGATGGAATTGTAGGCTCCGACCACGCCTTCGGCGTCGACCGCTTCGTTTTCCCACGAACCGGCGGCGTTGGTGATGTGCCCCAGTTCCTTGGTCATGTCATTGTAATAGGAAATGTGGCAGGCGCCGTCGGCGTCGAGCACCATATCGAGCGTTTCGGTTTCTCCGCCGATGGCCGACAGCAGCGTTTCGACGTTCCAGGTTCCGCCGAAGTTGCTGGCGTACATCAACGACTGTGACGTGACGTCAAGAAAAGCTACGTGCAACGTGCCGGTGTCGTCGACGGCCAGTGCGTTATCGCCGACGGCATAGCCGCGATCGATGTATTCCCGGCTCCACTCGGCCAGCTTCGCGTACACCCCGATGTTGCCCAGCGAGATCACCACCTGATTGGCTGATCTGGCCTTGATGTAGACCGGGTATCCTTCGCCCAGTTCCTCGACAGCCCATGCTTTATCTTCCAGCGTAGCGTACATCGTGCCCGCCGTACCGGAATTGTAATAGGCAATATGCGGCTGGTCGTTGTCGTCGACGGTTAACGCGACCGAATCACCGATCGACGATGAATCGTCGACGACTTCCGTCGTCAGCGAACCCCAATCACCGCTGAGATAGTTAAGCTGAATGCCTTTACTTGTGTTTTCGGCGCGGTAGACGACGTGCAACTGATTCTCGCTATCGATCGCCAGACCGCTGGCACGTCCCGAGGGACGGCTGTCGGTCAACACCGACACTTCCCAACTCGCACCCGTGTTGCGCGAAAGGTGAATCTCGCCGTTATTCAAATCGTTGTAAGTGACGTAAACGACACCGCTGCCGTCAACCGCAATGGCGGGGAAAGCACCGACATCGGACGCCGTTTCGACGGTTTGCACGTCCCAACCTTTCGCGGTCTGTACGGCGTAGCGTGCAGCGATCGAATCACGCGAGACTTCCAGGTTGTAAGCGATGTGCACGCGTCCGTCCGTATCGACGGCAACCGCGCTGTAATGACCGACGTCGCCGTCCTCATCGACGATCTCGTAGGCCCATTCGCCGCTCTGGTTGGTGGCGTAGCAGAGGTAAGCGCCGTACCAATCGTAATAGGCCAGGTGCAGCGACCCGTCTGGACCGGTCGCCGCCGAGGGATTGGCGTAAACGCCGAAATCGGCCACGGTATACGGCCACTGCCCGCCGCTATACCCGTAGACCCGCAACTGACGCGAACGCCCGCTAACCACGTACGGATTACCCGCCGCATCCATCGCCAACGCCGCGCCGGAAAACGTTCCGCCGGCGATGTACTGTGCGGTTTCGACCACGCTATCGTCATCGTCGTCGTCATCGTCACCGGTGTCATCGTCGCTGGTGTCGTCATCGTCGTCAGGCGTGTTGTCGTCATTATCGTCATCATCGTCATCATCGCTGTCGGAGCAGTCGCATCCGACGACAAACCCGCCCAGTAACATCAATAAAATAAGGATAATGGGAATGCGTTTCATAACAGCCTCCTGCAAGATTGAGAGGCCTGCGTGACATTTATTATACATGATCGAAGCGATTTGTGAAGAAATCTCGCAGAATTACTTGAAAAAAATATAAAAATATCGGTGCAAACCCTGGACGCCCCGGTATCCAATAGCTACAATTTACAACAAGAAAACAACTGGCAACCTGAAAAACACGATTTTTGCTTACACCTGGGGATTCCCAACCTACGATGTCTGTTGTTTTTCAAGGTATTTTTTCATAAGCCGGCGTTGGAGGAAAAAGCATGAGCCAGCCGAAATCGGTAAATTCCTACAAAACGTTATCCACCCTGACCACCAGCCAGGGAGAATTCAGCTATTACCGCCTTGCATCGTTAAGTGAAACGCAAATGCCGCGCCTTCCCTTTTCCATCAAGGTCGTGCTGGAAGGCGTGCTGCGCAGAGAAAACGGCGTTTCGGTCAACAAAGACGACATCCTCAACCTGGCGCGCTACAACCCGAAAAAGCCGGCGAAAATCGCTATCCCGTTTTTGCCCGCACGCGTGTTGATGCAGGATTTCACCGGCGTTCCAGCGGTGGTTGATCTGGCCGCCCTGCGTAGTGCGATGGCCGACATGGGTGGCGATCCGCAGCGCATCAATCCCGAGTTGCCGGTCGATCTGGTCATCGACCACAGCGTGCAAGTCGATTATTTCGGTTCATCCGACGCGCTAGAAAAAAACGCCGAGCTCGAATTCCAACGCAACCGCGAACGCTACGAATTTCTGCATTGGGGACAAAAGGCGTTCGACAACTTCCGCGTCGTTCCTCCCGCCAGCGGCATCTGCCATCAGGTGAACCTCGAATACCTGGGCACGGTCGTGCGGCATGAAAAACAAAACGGAAAACGCATCGCCTATTTCGACTCACTGGTCGGTTGCGATTCGCACACGACAATGATCAACGGCCTGGGCATTCTCGGCTGGGGCGTCGGCGGCATCGAAGCCGAAGCGGTCGTTCTCGGCCAACCCTATTTCATGATGATGCCCGAGGTCATCGGCTTTAAACTGACAGGCAAACTGCAACCGGGCGTCACCGCCACCGACCTGGTGCTGACTGTCACCGAAATGCTTCGTGAGAAAGGTGTGGTCGGCAAATTCGTCGAGTTCTACGGCGCGGGCCTGAGCAACATCTCCGTCACCGATCGCGCCACCATCGCCAACATGGCGCCCGAGTGCGGCAGCCGTTGTTCGTTCTTCCCGGTCGACGACGCCGTGCTGGCCTACTTGCGCCAATCGGGCCGCGACGAAGCAGACGTCGAACTGGTCGAAGCCTACTGCAAAGCCCAAGGCGTCTTCCGCACCAACGATACGCCCGATCCGGAATTTCTCGAAACGCTTGAACTGGACATGAGCACCGTCGAACCCAGCCTCGCCGGACCGAAACGGCCGCAAGATCGCATCGCCGTCAAGGACATGAAAACGAAATTCACGCACGACCTCACCGCCCCATTAACCGAACGCGGTTTCGAGTTGACGTCAACCGAAGGCGAAGCCGACGTTGCCTACCCTGACGGTTCATCCGGCAAGCTGCGGCACGGCGACGTGGTCATCGCCGCGATCACCAGTTGCACCAACACCAGCAATCCCTCGGTGTTAATCGGAGCGGGCGTGCTTGCCAAAAAAGCCTACGAAGCCGGTCTGCGCGTTCCGCTATATATTAAAACCAGTCTCGCTCCCGGCTCGAAGGTCGTCACCCAATACCTCGACGAAGCCGGTCTGACGCCGTTTCTGGATAAAATGGGCTTTCACAACGTCGGCTACGGCTGCACCACCTGCATAGGCAACAGCGGCCCCCTGCCCGAACACATTTCCGATGCGATCAAAAACGGGAAGCTGGTCGCTTCCTCCGTGCTTTCGGGCAACCGCAACTTCGAGGGACGCGTCAACCCGCACACTCGCGCCAATTATCTGGCCTCACCGCCTCTGGTGGTCGCCTACGCCATCGCCGGCACCGTCGCCATCGATCTGAGCAGCGAACCGATCGGTCTCGTCAACGGCAAACAGATCATGCTCAGCGATATCTGGCCGACTGATGCGGAAATTCAGGAACACATGGCCAAGGCGATGAACCCGGATACGTTCCGCAAAATCTACGACGAGATCCTCACCGGAAACGAGACCTGGAACGCCATCCCCAGCAGCAGCGAGGCGGTTTACAACTGGAATGATGAAAGCACCTATATTCAGCGGCCGCCGTTTTTCGATGCCATGAGCAAAAAACCGGCACCGATTCAACCGATCGCCAAAGCACGTGTGCTGGTTAAAGTCGGCGACAGCGTCACCACTGATCACATCAGCCCCGCCGGTTCGATTCCGCCCAGCGGCCCGGCCGGTCGCTATTTGATTTCGCGCGGCGTCGATCCCGCCGATTTCAATTCCTACGGTAGCCGTCGCGGCAACGACCGCGTGATGGCCCGCGGCACCTTCGCCAACATCCGCATTCGCAATCAGATCGCTCCCGGGACCGAAGGCGGTCTCACAACGTACCTCCCCACCGGCGAAGTGACCTCCATTTACGAAGCGGCCATGCATTACCAGCAGGCCGGCACTCCGACTATCGTGCTGGCGGGTGTCGATTACGGCATGGGTTCCAGCCGCGATTGGGCGGCTAAAGGAACGCTTTTGCTGGGCGTCAAAGCGGTCATCGCGCGTTCGTTTGAAACAATTCACCGCAGCAACCTGATCGGCATGGGTGTTTTGCCCTTGCAGTTTGCCAATGGTGAAAGCGCCGACTCGCTCGGTTTGACCGGCCGCGAAATTTACAACATTCACCTTAACGACGATCTGCAAGCCGGTCAGACAATCGCCATGAATGTGTTGATGGAAGACGGTAACGAGCAGACCATCAATCTGCTTTGCCGCCTGGATACACCCGTCGAGGTCGAGTATTACCGTCACGGCGGAATTCTGCACATGGCCCTGCGCGGCATGATGGAGGATTAATCTCTTTTGATGCAGTTCATCGATGCGACAACAAAAAAAGATGCCTGATTAGAAAAATGAAATCGTGGGGGTAAATCGTGGAAATCAATGAGCGCTACCAATATGACGTCGCCATCATGGGTGCCGGCCTGGCCGGTCTTTCCGCCGCGTTGACCGTCGCGGAAAACCACCCGGACCTGCAGGTGGCCGTTTTGTCGAAAGTCCATCCCGTGCGCAGCCACTCCGGCGCAGCCCAGGGAGGCATCAACGCCGCCGTCGCCGCCGACGACAAGTGGGAAGATCATTACTACGACACGCTCAAGGGCGGCTGGTTTCTCGGCGACCAGGATGGGGTGCAGATTCTCAGCAAGCAGGCGGCCGACGCCATTTACACACTCGATCGCTGGGGCGCACACTTCAACCGCAACGAAGACGGCACTTTCGCGCAGCGACCGTTCGGCGGCCAACGGCGCAACCGCACCTGTTACGTCGCCGACAAAACCGGCCATGCGTTACTCAACACGCTTTACGAAAAAATCGTCGAAAAGAACGTCGACGTGTTCAGCGAATGGTTCGTCTTCGCCGTTATCGTCGACGAAGGCCGGTTCCTCGGCTATCTCGCCTTCTCGCACAACACCGGACGCATCGCCTACTTTGCCGCCCGCGCCGGGTTGATCGCCACCGGCGGTGCCGGGCGCATCTTCGGCCAGTCTTCCAACGCGTTGATCAATACCGGCGACGGCATGGCCCTCGGTTTTGCCGCCGGCGTTCCGCTCAAAGACATCGAATTTTTCCAAATTCACCCCACCGGCCTGCCCAACGGCATTTTGATTACCGAAGGAGCCCGCGGTGAAGGCGGCTACCTGATCAACAAGGACGGTGAGCGATTCATGAAAAACTACGCGCCCAATTTCATGGAGCTTGCCCCGCGTGATCTGGTCGCCCGCTCGATTCAGCGCGAGATCAACGAAGGCCGCGGTTTCGACGACGGCTGCGTCCGCCTCGACCTGCGTCACCTCGGCGCGGATAAAATCAAGACGAAGCTGCCGCAGATCCGAGAGATCGCTATGTACTTTGCCGGCGTCGACCCCATCGAAGAACCGATACCCGTCCGCCCGACCGTGCACTACACCATGGGGGGACTCGATACAAACAGCGAATGCGCCACGCCGGTCGACGGTTTGTTTGCCGCCGGAGAAAGCGGTTGCGTGTCGGTGCATGGCGCCAACCGGCTCGGCGGCAACTCGCTGTTGGAAGCGATGGTCTTCGGCATCCGCGCCGGCGAAACCATTCCCGCTTATCTCGCCGACGGAAAAAAACCGCCACGCAGTAACGAGAAAGCGCTGCTCGATCGTGCAATCGGAAACTTCAACGCCTTGTTTGACGGCGAAGGCAAAGATGACGTCCCCACCCTGCGCGCCGAAATGGAACGTGTGATGGTCGCCGGTTTCGGTTTGTTCCGCAACGAACAGTTGATGAAGGAAGGTCTGGAAAAAATCGTTGCTCTACACGAGCGTTTTTGCGGTGTGCGCGTGCACGAAACGAACCTTGTGTTCAATCAGGAGCTGATTCGCGCGTTGGAGTTGGGTTACATGCTTGAAGTCGCCCACGCCTGTGCGTTGGCTTCGCTGCATCGTCAGGAATCTCGCGGTAGCCATTTCCGTGACGACTTCCCGAAAATGAATAACTCCGATTTCCTGAAGCACAGCCTGGTTACGCGCGACGGTGACGGCAAGCTGCAGCTTGACTACCGCGAGGTCACCATCATCGACACCGAACCGCTCGCCGAAATCACCTACTAGGAGAAAACGATGAAAGTAAAATACGACATCTACCGCAAAAAAGCCGGCGCGAACGGCAGTTACCGCGAGACCTTCGAGGTGGACACGCAGCCGGGATGGACGCTGCTTGATGTATTTCACGAGATCCAGGCGAAGTTCGATCCCAGCTTCTCCTATCGCTACAGTTGCCGCGGCGCGATTTGCGGTTCCTGCGCGGTGCGCATCAACGGTGCGGCGGCGCTGGCTTGCAAAACCCAGGCATTGCCCCTCGGCGAGCAGGGAACGGTGATCATCGATCCGCTGGCCAACATGCCGACAATCAAAGATCTCGTCGCCGACTTCGCCGTTTTTTGGGAAGCTTACGATAAAGTCAGGCCATATCTCGATCGCACCCACGACGCCCATGACGATACGCTGACCTGGGAAGACAAACTTTCGGCGCGTTACCTTGATCAACTCAGCCGCGCCGTCGATTGCATTAAGTGCGCTTCGTGCTTTTCCGATTGCCCCAAGCGCAGTGAAGACCCGAACTTCATCGGTCCGCAGGCAAGCGTGCAGCTTTTCAAGTTCTACGTCGACCCGCGCGACGCCGCCCACGACTTCCGTGTAACGACGGCAAAAGCTCCCGGCGGGGTAGTGGATTGCGACAGCCACGCCAATTGCGTAAAAGTATGTCCTAAGGATGTGCGACCATTGCGCGCCATCAACTTCATCAAACAGGACTTAAAACAGGAGTAAGACCGTGGCAGGAAAATTCCGTGTCGAACGCGATTCGTTGGGCGAGTTCAAAGTTCCGGCCAAAGCCTACTGGGGCATCAACGTCGGTCGTGCGTTGGAAAACTTTCCGATCAGCCGGCGCAAGATTCATCCGAAAATCGTCGAAGCCTATTGCCGCATTAAAAAGGCTGCGGCCAAGGTCAACGCCGACGCCGGGCGTATGCCGAAGAAGAAGGCCGCCGCGATCCGCAAAGCCGCCGACGAAGTGCTGGCCGGTAAGCTGCGCGATCAGTTCGTCATCGACGTCTTTCAGGCCGGCGCGGGAACCAGCACGAACATGAACGCCAACGAAGTGCTGTGCAATCGCGCGCTTGAGTTGCTCGGTTTCAAAAAGGCCGACTACGAGCAGTTGCACCCCAACGATCACGTCAACATGGGCCAGTCGACCAACGACACCTTCCCCACGGCGATGCGCTTGGGCATTCGCGATTCGCTGGAGGATTTCTATCCCGAAGCCGAGCGCCTGGCCAAGTCGCTCTATAAAATCGCTAAACGCTACGTTAAAACCGTAAAGACTGGCCGCACACACTTGCAGGACGCGGTACCGATCACCCTCGGCGCCGAATTCAAAGCCTACGCCGCGGCGATCCGTGCCGGAGTCAAGCACATCAAACGCACCTCGGCAGATCTGCTTGACCTTGGCATCGGCGGCAGCGCGGCGGGTACCGGCATGAACACCCATCCGGCGTATGCCAAACAGATGGCAACCGAGTTGGCCAAAGAAACCAATCAGCCTTTCCGCAAAGCCAAAGACCTCGTGCACGCCATGCAGTCGCAGGCGCCGATCGCCGGCACCTCGGGCGCGTTGCGCGACTTCGCCGTCGAGTTGGGCCGTATCGCCAACGACCTGCGCTTGCTTTCTTCCGGTCCGACCAGCGGTCTGGCCGAGTTCAAGCTTCCCGCGGTGCAAGCCGGCAGTTCGATCATGCCCGGAAAAATCAACCCGTCGATTCCGGAGATGGTCAACATGGTTTGCTACCACGTCGTCGGCAACGACCTCACCGTTTCGCAGGCGGTCGGCGGCGGGCAAATGGAACTGAACGTAATGATGCCGATCATGGCCGAGAACGTGCTGGAATCGATCGAAATCCTCGGTTCGGCTTGTCGCCAGTTGTCCGTGCGTTGCGTCGACGGCATTGTCGCTGATCCCGACCGCTGCCGCGATTACGCCTATCGCTCGATGGGCCTGGCCACCGCGCTGGCCCCGAGCATCGGCTACCTCGCCGCCGCCGGGGTCGCCAAGCGGGCGCTGGCCGAGGGCAAAACGGTCGAGGAACTCGTTCGCGCAGAGAAAATGCTTTCGGAAAAGGAACTTAAAAAAGTTCTCGACCCGAAACGGATGACCGCCCCCAACCCTGATCTGGCAAAAAAATAGCGCACAACGGCGCGATAATCTTGCTTATTTGCAGCCGAGACTTATTGTAGAACTATCTTGATGTTGCCCTAGAAAACAATGGAGTTGCCGCCATGATCATTAATAAAAACGAACAAGTCAGCGTTACTCCGGCTCCGGCCCCCACGTTGGAAGATCCCGATTGCAAACCGACCAAAAATATCGGCCTGCGCGGCATCGTCGTGGCTGATTCGCAAATATGTAAGGTCGACGGCCAGATGGGCAAACTGCTTTATCGTGGTTTTGACATCGTACCGCTGGCGGAAAACAGTACATTTGAAGAAGTCATTTACCTGCTGCTGCACAACGACCTGCCCACGCCAAATCAATTGCAGGATCTGCAACAAACGCTTGCAGCGGAGCGCTACCTGCCTGATGAAGTGATCGCCGCGATGAAATCGTTTCCTGCCGGAGCCGCACCGATGGACGTGCTCCAGGCGATGATTCCCGCGTTGGCCGCGCACGATCCCGATCTGACGCAGACCACGAGGGCGGCGTCGGTGCACAAAACTTTGCGGCTCATCGCCCGTTTCCCGTTGCTGGTTTCCGCTTGGCAACGAATCCGTAACGGACAAGAAGTCATCGAGGCCAAAGAAGACCTGAGTCACGCTGCTAACTTCCTGTACACCATGTTCGGCGAAGTCCCCGACGCGCAAACCGCGCGCGATATGGACGTGGCCTTGATCCTCCACGCCGAGCATTCCTTCAACGCCTCGACCTTTTCTTGCCGTCAGGTCGCCTCGACGATGGCCCACGAATACGCCAGCGTTGCCGCGGCGGTCGGTGCTCTTTCCGGTGAATTGCATGGCGGCGCCAACGAACGCGTCCTCAACATGTTGCAAGCGATCGGTTCGCCCGACAACGCGCGCGAATACGTCACCAAAACCCTCGACGACGGCGGCAAGATCATGGGCATGGGCCACGCCGTTTACAAAGTTCTCGACCCCCGCGCTAAATTTCTCGGCCCGATGGCCAAGCGCCTGAGCGAAAAAGCCGGCGACACGACTCTCTACGACACCGCCGAAGCCGTTCGTGAAATCACCGCCGAGGAATTCAAGAAACGTAAAAACATCACCATCTATCCCAACGTCGACTTTTATTCCGGCACCGCCTATCACATGCTGGGTATTCCATCCGACTTGTTCACACCGATTTTCGCCATCTCGCGCATCGCCGGTTGGATGGCGCATTACATCGAAGAAAAGTTCGCCGAAGCCCAGCCCAAACCCGCTCTTTACCGTCCGCGTGCCGAATACGTAGGACGATACTGCGGCCCGGAAGGCTGCCAGTTTATCGAGCGAGGCAAGCGTTAATCACAGATTAAATATCATTAATTCACCATTTGCATTGCGTAAATATTTTATATTTATCAACAATATAGCATTACGGCACTCTTGAGTGC
>Ga0272444_10005360_pt1 | contig 11125 bp, 8 predicted proteins | sample SSMForm13_FD_201033 | JGI IMG/M metagenome (GOLD analysis project Ga0272444, IMG submission 201033) | Marine sediment archaeal communities from Little Sippewissett salt marsh, Falmouth, MA, United States - SSM-Form-13 | ecosystem: Environmental > Aquatic > Marine > Wetlands > Sediment ... | reverse complement strand
AAGGCTGCCGCCGTCGCCGCCAAGCGCGAGGAAGAGCGCAAGCTGGCCGAGCTGCAGAAACGCCGCGCCGAGGAGAAAAAGCGCCTGGCCGAGCTGGAGGAACAGCGCAAGGCGCGCGAGGCGGCCGAGGCGCAAAAGCGTGCCGAGCAGAAAAAGCGTGACGCGGCCGAGAAGAAGCGCCTGGCCGAGCTGAAGAAGAAACAGGCGGAATTGAAGAAGAAGCAGGAGGCGGAAAAGCAACGCCTTGCCGAACTGGCGGCCAAGCGCGAGGCCGAGGAAAAGGCGCGCCAGCAGGCCGAGGCGAAGAAGAAGGCCGAGGAGGCGGCGCGCAAGAAGGCCGAGGCCGAGCGCAAGGCGCGTGAGGCGGAGATCGCCCGCCAGCAGGCCGAGGAACGCAAGAAGGCCGAGGCGGCCGCGCGCGCCAAGGCGGAGGCGGCGGCACGCGAGGCGGAACTTCGCGCCCAGTTCGAGGCCGAACAGGATGCCTCCGAGAGCGCCAGGGTGCAGGCGGCGATCCAGGCCAAGGTGCAACGCAACTGGCTGCAACCGCCGGGCTCGTCCACCGCCGGGCTGAGGTGCAAGGTGCGCGTGCGCCTCGGTGGCAGCGGCTCGGTGCTGCTGGTCAACGTGATAGAGTCGAGCGGCAATGGCGCCTTCGATCGTTCGGTGGAAGCGGCCGTGAGAAAGGCCGATCCGCTCCCCATGCCCGAATCCCCGCGTCTGCAGGCGCAGTTTCGGGACCTCACCTTTATTTTCGATCCAGAAGAATAAGGCTGACTCATTCTTATGAACCTGCAAAAACTGTTTTCCGTTCTGCTGGTAATGCTGCTGAGCACCCAGCTGGCACGCGCCGATCTGACCATCGAGATCACCAAGGGCCTGGAAGGCGCGCTGCCGATCGCCATCGTGCCGTTCGCGCAACTGGGCGAGCAGGCGCCGCCGCACAATGTCGGTGACATCGTCTCCGCCGACCTGGCGCGCAGCGGCCGCTTCAAGCCGCTGCCGGTGGGCGACATGCTGGCCAGACCGAGCCGCGGCGACCAGGTGGACTTCCGCGACTGGCGCGCGGTCAACGTCGAGAACCTGGTGATCGGCGAGGTCGAGCCGAACGGCCCCGGCGGCTTCCTGGTGAAGTTCCGCCTGTACGACGTGTTCCGCGGCGAGCAGATCACCGGCTTCAGTATCCCCACCACGGCAAGCGACCTGCGCGCCACCGCGCACCAGATCGCCGACATCATCTACGAGACCCTGACCGGCCAGCCGGGCGCGTTCAACACGCGCATCGCCTACATCACCTCGATCCGTGACCAGCAAGGTGCGGAGAAGATCCACCTCAAGGTGGCCGATGCCGACGGTTACAACCCGCAGACCATCGTCTCCTCCGACGACCCGCTGATGTCGCCGGCCTGGTCGCCGGACGGGCGCAAGATCGCCTACGTGTCGTTCGAAAAGTCCAAGCCCTCCATCTGGGTGCAGGAGGTGTTCACCGGGCGGCGCGAGAAACTGACCTCGTTCAAGGGCATCAACGGTGCGCCGGCCTGGTCGCCGGACGGCCAGCAGCTGGCGCTGACCCTGTCCAAGGACGGCAACCCGGACATCTTCGTCATGGACCTGCGCCGGCGCAGCCTGCGCCCGCTGACCCGCCACTGGGCGATCGACACCGAGCCGGCCTGGTCGCCGGACGGCAAGCACATCGTGTTCACCTCCGACCGCGGCGGCCAGCCGCAGATCTACCGCGTCTCGGTGAGCGGCGGCGAGCCCGAGCGCGTCACCTTCGAAGGCAAGTACAATGCGCGTGCCTCGTACGCGGCGGACGGCCGTTACCTGACCATGGTGACGCGGGTGAACGGCGCCTACCGGATCGGCTCGCTGGACACGGCGAACGGCGATCTGCGCATTCTGAGCAGTGGTTCGCTGGACGAATCGCCGAGTTTCGCGCCAAATGGCAGCATGATAATTTACGCCACGCGGGCCAACGGCAAGGGCGTGCTGGCGGCGGTTTCCACCGATGGGCGGGTCAGGCAACGCCTCGCCCTGCAGGCAGGCGACGTGAGAGAGCCTGCCTGGTCACCTTATTACCAACAACAGGGGAAATGATTGATGAATACCACTCGACTGGCCTGGCTGGCCATTGCAGCAGCTGCACTGATTCTGACCGGTTGCTCCGGTACCGGCACCCGTGACGATGGCGGTGCGGCCGGCGGCGCCCAGGTGGTCGAGGGAGGCGCAGGTGCGCAGACCGCCGGTGTCGGTGGCGCAGGTGCCTGGACCGGCAGCCCGCTGGACGATCCGAACAGCATGCTGTCCACCCGCAAGGTCTACTTCGACTTCGACCAGAGCGAGATCCTGCCCGAGTACGTGCCGGTGCTGCGTGCGCACGCCGAGTACCTGAGCGCCAACCGCCTGGTCAACGTGACCATCGAGGGCCACTGTGACGAGCGCGGCTCGCGCGAGTACAACATCGGCCTGGGTGAGCGTCGCGCCTCCGCGGTACAGCGTTTCCTCGAGGCCGAGGGTGTGGACAGCGCCCAGATCAGCACCCTCAGCTACGGCGAAGAGCGTCCGGAAGCCCTCGGCCATGACGAGAGCGCCTGGTCGCAGAACCGTCGCGGCGTGCTGGTCTACTGAGCGGCGAGCTGGCGATGAAAGGTTCCGTCGCAGGCCTGCTGGCCCTGGCCCTGATTCCCGGTGTGCTGCAGGCCGCGAGCCTGACGACGGAACAACGCCTGGAGCGCCTCGAGCGACGTGTCGCCAAGGTCACCGAGCTGACCCTGCAGATGGACGCGATGCAGCGCGAGAACCGCCAGCTGCGTGGCGAGATCGAGTCGTTGCAGTACCAGATCGAACAACTCAAGCGTAAGCAGCGCGATATCTACCTGGATATCGATCAGCGCCTGTCCAATCTCAGCCGCCCGGCCGCAGCGCCGGCTGCACCGGTTGCTGGCGCCGGCGATGCGGCTGAGCCTGCGCCGCCGCTGGCAAGCGCCGCCCCTGCTGACGCCCAGGCGCCGGCAGCAGCGGCTGCAAACGCTGATCCGCAGCAGATCCAGGCCGACTACCAGGCCGCCTATGCCTTGCTCAGCCCCGAGCAGCGGCGTTACGACGATGCAGCCAAGGCCTTCAGCGTGTTCCTCGAGAACTACCCGCAATCGCCGCTGGCGGCGAATGCGCAGTACTGGCTGGCCGAGGCCTATTACGTCTCGCAGCAGAACGATCAGTCCCTGCAGGCGTTCAACAAGGTGGTCAGCGACTACCCGGACAGCCCCAAGGTGCCCGGTGCGCTGTACAAGATCGGCCGCCTGGAACTGGTCAAGGGCAACCAGGATGCGGCGAAAAAGGCGCTGCAACGGGTGGTCAAGGACTATCCCACGGCCCCGGCCGCCGGCCTGGCCAAAGAGCTGCTGAGCAAGATCGGCCGCTGAGCTTTCGGCTCAGTAGCCGTTGTGACATGTCCAGCCTGAGAATCACCGAGATTTTCTATTCCCTGCAGGGGGAGTCGCGCAGCGTCGGCTGGCCGACCGTGTTCGTGCGCCTGACCGGTTGCCCGCTGCGTTGCGGCTACTGCGATACCAGCTATGCCTTCAAGGGTGGGCAGACCATGACCCTGGACGACATCGTCCAACGGGTGCGCGAGTTCGGCGCGCGCCACGTGACTGTGACCGGTGGCGAGCCGCTGGCGCAGAAAGGCTGCGGCGAGCTGCTCAACCTTCTGTGCGACGAGGGTTACGAGGTCTCGCTGGAGACCAGCGGGGCGATGGACGTGGCGGACGTCGACGCGCGGGTGATCAAGGTGATGGACCTGAAAACCCCTTCCTCGGGCGAGATGGAGCGCAATCTGTACGGCAACATCGAGCACCTGGGCGCGCTCGATCAGGTCAAGTTCGTCATCGCCGACGAGCAGGACTACCAGTGGAGCTGCGAGCAGCTGCGCGAGCACAAATTGAACGTGCGTTGCGAGGTGCTGTTCTCGCCGGTGCACGGGCAGCTTGAGGCCGCGCGCCTGGCCGAATGGATCCTGCGCGACCGATTGCCGGTCAGGTTCCAGATCCAACTGCACAAATACCTGTGGGGGGACGAGCCGGGGCGATGAGCAGCCAAGCGAAAAAAGCCGTGGTACTGCTCTCCGGGGGCCTGGATTCGGCCACCGTGCTGGCGATCGCGCGCTCGCAGGGCTATGAGTGCTATGCGCTGAGCTTCGACTATGGCCAGCGGCATGTCGCCGAACTGAACGCCTCGCGCAAGATCGCCGAGTCGCTGGGCGCGGTCGAGCACAAGATCCTGCCGCTGTCGCTGGATGCGATCGGCGGCTCGGCGCTCACCGACCGGAACATCGAGGTGCCGGAGCAGGGCGGGGAGGGCATCCCGGTCACCTATGTGCCGGCGCGCAACACCGTGTTCCTGGCGCTGGCGCTGGGCTGGGCCGAGGTGCTGGGGGCGCGCGACATCTTTGTCGGCGTCAACGCGGTCGACTATTCCGGCTACCCGGACTGCCGCCCGGAGTTCATCGCCGCCTTCGAGAACCTCGCCAACCTGGCGACCAAGGCCGGGGTGGAGGGCGAGCGCTTCCAGGTGCATGCCCCGCTGATCGAGATGACCAAGGCGCAGATCGTGCGCACCGGCAGCGACCTGGGGGTGGATTACAGCCAGACCGTCTCCTGCTACCGGGCCGACGCGCAGGGGCGTGCCTGCGGCCGCTGTGACTCCTGCCGCTTCCGCGCCCAGGGCTTCGCCGAGGCCGGCCTGCCCGATCCGACCCGCTACGCCTAGGGGTTCACCTGCCGGGGCAGACGCCGGCCGCGACCTTGGTATAATCCCTAACCCGTTCGCACGGGATATATCCAATACAAACAGGGCGGCACGCATCGCCCGAAGCGGAGAGATCAATGCAATTCGAAAGCTTCTTCGAGGCTCAGTCGGCGATGCTGTGGGGCGCGTTCGTCATCGCACTGCTGATGGGAGCCATCGTCAACAAGACCAATTTCTGCACCATGGGTGCGGTGTCCGACCTGGTCAACATGGGTGACACCGGCCGCATCCGCGCCTGGCTGCTGGCCGCCGCGGTGGCCCTGATCGGCGTGACCCTGGCCGAATACCTGGGCATGGTGGACCTGGGCAGCACCTTCCCGCCGTACCGCGGCAGCAACCTGGTGCTGGCCGAGAACATTATCGGCGGCCTGATGTTCGGCATCGGCATGACCCTGGCCAGCGGCTGCGGCAACAAGTGCCTGATCCGCATCGGCGGCGGCAATCTCAAGTCGATCTTCGTGTTCGCCATCATCGGCGTGATCGCCTACTTCATGATCAACCCCTTCCCGGGCTCCGACAAAACCCTGTTCAGCGTGCTGTTCTACGACTGGATCCGTCCCATGTCGCTGGACCTGACCACCGCGCAGGACATCGGCGCCATCGTCGGCGGCGAAGAGCCGGGCATGGCGCGCCTGGTGGCCGGCCTGCTGGTCGGCCTGCTGGTGCTGTGGTTCGTGTTCAAGTCGGCCGATTTCCGCGGCAGCTTCGACAACATCCTCGGCGGCCTGGCGGTCGGCGTGGCGGTACTCGCTGCCTGGTACCTGACCGCCAACGTCATCGTCGATGCAGACGGCGAGATGCTCGGCCTGGGCGGTTACTACGAGCAATGGGACATGCTGGCCGACTCGGACGAGGGCAAGCCGGCAGCCGGTGCGCCGCTGGCGACCCAGTCCTACACCTTCATCAACCCGATGGGCCAGACCCTCGACTACCTGGCCAGCGGCCTGCAGGGCTCGCTGCTGACCTTCGGCGTGGTCGCGGTGTTCGGCGTGGTGCTGGGCTCGCTGCTGTGGTCGCTGCTGAGCCGCAGCTTCCGCATCGAGTGGTTCAACTCCGTATCGGACGTGGTCAACCACGTGATCGGCGCCATCCTGATGGGCTTCGGCGGCACCCTGGCGATGGGGTGCACCATCGGCCAGGCGGTCACCGGCGTGTCCACCCTGGCGGTCGGCTCGATCGTCACCTTCGCCGCGATCTTCCTCGGCTCCGCCCTGACCATGAAGGTGCAGTACTACAAGATGGTCTACGAAGACGAGGCGACCGTCGCCAAGGCCCTGATCACCGGCCTGGTGGACCTGAAGCTGCTGCCGGAGAAACTGCGCAAGCTGGAAGCCATCTGATTGCAACAAAGCACTTGAGGCCACGGACGGCTTCGGTATAATGCGCGCTTCCCGTGAATGCGGGAGGTTAAAAATCAGTTTTGGGGCGTTAGCTCAGTTGGTAGAGCAGTTGACTTTTAATCAATTGGTCGGGCGTTCGAGTCGCCCACGCCCCACCATACGAAACAAAGGCTTGCGAGTGATCGCAGGCCTTTTTTCTTGCCTGTCGTTTGAGGTGATGTTGGTCTGACCTAGTGTGGCGCGCTATTTGGATTGCGGCGCCGCGACATTCGAAATGCGTCAGGCGGGATGGGTCAATTCGTGAGTAGGGATCCGCCTTTTTGACAAACGCTCACGCTTTCGACCCTGAGCAGACGTCAGTTCAACCCTCTGTTTCTACTCCCTGCGAACTCATAAGAAAGAGTCCCCCTTGGAATCCATACCGCCACTAGGTGTCCTGCGGTAAATTAGCCACAGAGAGTCTTTCAGAAGGAACGGCTACGTGAAGATAAGGACCATAGAAATAAAGAACTTCCGCCTGCTGCACGATGTTTCGCTGCACCTTGAGGACGAGACCACAGTAGTAGTCGGACGCAACAACAGCGGAAAGACCTCGCTTTCCGATATCATCCGCAAATTCCTCTCGGAACGGAGCACGTTCGAAATCGAAGACTTTTCGAGCGCTTGCTACGACAAGTTCTGCGCGGCGCACCGCGCATACCTAAAAGGTGCTGACGTCGGAGAGATTCGCCCGCTGGTGCCGTCAATTGATCTGCGGATTCACGTCAGTTTCGACCCGGCAGTTCCTGAGTTCGGCCCTCTCCGCGAGTTCGTCATAGACATCGACGATAATTGTACGGAGGCTGTCATCGTATGCTCGCGGAGCCTCGCCGATGGCCAGATTGCAGCCTTGTTCGAGGGGCACGAGACAATCGTCCTGCAAGGGGGCGAAGAAGTGCACTCCGACGAGGATCGTCTAGCTCTCTTCCGGAGTTTGGCCGACCGCGTGCCGACACTCTTCACAACGCGTATGTGGGCAGAGAACCCGCAGGACCCGACGGATACGCGCGACGTGGCGCCCAAGGCTGTCACGAACCTGCTGTCGCTCGGCTTTGTGAACGCGCAGCGTGCGCTCGACGGCACGGGTGCCCGTGACACAGACGTGCTGGCAAAGGTGCTGGAAAACCTGTTTCAAAGCGCCTCCGTTTCGACAGCGGACGGCTCCCAGAAGAACATCGCGGACGGGCTCAAAAAGGCCGTCGAGGACATCCAGACGGGGATGGACACGGATTTCAAGAATGAGCTCGCGAAGCTCATGCCTGCGATTGAGCATTTCGGGTATCCTGGTCTGGACAATGTCCCGCTACAACCGGAGACAAAGCTTGAAGTCGGCAAGCTTCTGTCCAATTTCACGAAAGTTCAGTACGCCGGTTACAGCGGCGTGCAGTTACCAGAATCCTATAACGGGCTCGGGTATCGCAACCTTCTCTACATCCTGCTTAAGATCGTCGGCTTTTTCCGCGAATACCGGGCGCATGCGAACGCGCCTGGCTTGCAGCTTGTCGTGATCGAGGAACCCGAGGCCCACTTGCATCCGCAGATGCAGGAGGTTTTCATCCGGCAGTTGCCGGAGGTCGTCAAAAGACTCTGCGCCTTGGAGGGCAAGGACGTTTCATGGCCAGTACAATTCGTCGTCTCAACGCACTCTCCGCATGTCGCGAATGAGGCCCGCTTCGACACGATCCGCTATTTCGCCGTAACGTCGAAGGATCTGCCGGTTGGCGTGCGTTGTACCCAGGTCAAGGACCTCTCCAGCGACCTCGCCGGATTGAAGGGCCCTGCCGCAGATTTCTTGCACCAGTACCTTACGCTGACGCGCTGCGATCTCTTCTTTGCGGATAAGGCGGTGTTGATTGAAGGGACGACGGAACGACTGATGTTGCCGCAAGTGATACGCGCCCTCGATGCTGTTGATCCGTCTCTGAAGCTTGGCAGCCAATACATCACGATCATGGAGGTGGGCGGCGCCTATGCGCAGCTCTTTATTCCGCTCCTCGAGTTCCTCGACCTGCGCAGTCTAATTATCACCGACCTCGATGCTGTTAAACGTAACGCCAATAAGAAACTCGAAGCTTGCCTCGTGCACGAGGGGGAGACCACGAGCAATTCCTGCATCAAGCACTGGTTCAACATTGCGCAAGCTGCGGCTCCGGTGTCCGAAGCGCCTGCCGAGGAACCGGCCACATCTGCTGTAGCCGAGCCGCAAGCGGCTCCGGCAGTGATTGAGGCTGTCACCGAGACTGCTGACGAAGACGAGGAAGAAGTTGCGGATGGAGCTACCTTGTTCCCTCTGTCAACGGCATTGGAGGCCGACGACGCTGCCAAGATCCGAGGCGGTCTGCGTCTCGCGTATCAGGTGCCGGAAGAGCCACACGGACCGTGTGGCCGGACGTTCGAAGATGCGTTCATTCTCGCGAACCAGACCTACTTCGGAATCACCGGCGCAACTAAAGACGTGCTCGAGAAAGCCGCTCAGGACAAGGCCGCGAAGCAGAAGAAGTCGAAGTTCGCGCTGACCTATGCGATTGAGAAGACCAACTGGGTCGCGCCGCGATACATTGAAGAGGGCATGCGTTGGCTCGCCGCGAGTAGCGCCGCTGTTGCTGATCCTGGCGTAGCACTCGCAGCCGAGGCGCAGGCCACCAAAGCGATCAATACACTCACCGACACGCCAACCTCCGGTATGACCACGTGAGCGAGTCCATCCAATCCAATCCAGCCGAGGCTGCTGCCGCCACCGCATGGGAAGCGCTGAAAGGTTGCCTCGATGACGGGGCAAGCTTCGTGTTCGAGGCAGGCGCTGGGGCCGGTAAGACCTACTCGCTGATCGGAGCGCTTCGCTACATCCTGAAGGAAAGGACGCGGGAGCTTCAACGCAGGCACCAACAAGTCGCGTGCGTCACCTACACGAATGTCGCGCGAGATATGATCATCGAGCAGACTGATAGCAATCCGGCGATCTACTGCGACACAACCCACGCGTTCGCATGGATGCTCGTCAGCCCGTTTCAGAAACGTCTTCGTGAGCTTATCTGCACGCTGCCGGGCTGGGCCAACCGCGTCGAAGAACTCGAAGCCGCGAATATCACGGCAGTTGGGTATGCGCTCGGTCGGCGCTCGATCGAAGACGGTACAGTGAACCTGCATCATGACGACATCTTTCCGGTGTTTATCGAGCTCATGCAGTCCGCGAAGTTCCGCAACGCGGTGGCGTCACGCTTTCCGCTCATCCTCGTGGACGAGTACCAGGACACGAACGCCCAACTCGTCCAATGTCTTAAAGACCAATACATTGGCAAGCCGCACGCGCCGCAATTCGGTTTCTTCGGTGACCACTGGCAAAAGATCTATGGCGACGGCTGCGGTTCGATCACACACGACGCGCTGAGGCGTATCGACAAGAAGGCGAACTTCCGCAGCGCAAAGCCAATCGTCGACAGCTTGAACTTGATCCGTCCGGAACTCACACAGGCGGTGAAAGATCCGGCTGCACCAGGCGAAGTTCACGTTTTCCACACCAACGGTTGGGGCGGGGCGCGACTTAAGAAGAACCACTGGCAGGGGGATCTCCCTGAGGACGAGGCCGCGCGGGCAATCAAGTATGTCCGCGCCGAGTTGGAAAGCGTTGGCTGGGATTTTGCCGGCGACACGAAGGTTCTGATGCTAACCCACCGAGCGCTTGCGACAGAGATGGGCTACAGTTCGATGAGGACTGTCTTCAGGTATAACGACTCCTTCGTACGCAAGGCCAACGAGGTCATAGCGTACTTCCATGAGCACCTTGAGCCGGCGGCACGGGCTTACGTAGCCAAGCGCTTCGGCAAGATGTTTGAAGCGATTGATGCCGTGCGTCCGGTAATGAGTGGCCCGGCCGACAAGGCCAAGTGGGCGGACGCCATGAGGCACCTCTGCGAACTTCGTGAGATGGGCACGGTCGGCGAGGTGATTGCACATCTGTCCTCCACGGGCCTGCCGATCCTCTCAGATGCCGTCACGCGTCAGGAGAGGGACCTTGCAGACGCGCTTGCGGCCGGCGAGCCGCTGACAGGACGCCTCAAGGAACTCCACGCGCTTCATGAGGTGTCCTACCGAGAGATCATCGCGCTCTGCGAATATCTTGACGGTTACTCGCCGTTTGAAACCAAGCATGGGGTGAAGGGCGACCAGTTCGAAAACGTACTCGTCGTGTTTGGGCGCGGCTGGAACGACTACGACTTTAACCTATATCTTAAGATGGCCGGGACCCCTGGCCTGATCGGCTCTCGAACAGAGGCCTTCGAGCGTTACCGCAACCTATTCTATGTCGCAGTCTCGCGGCCGAAGAGGCGCTTGGCGCTCGTCTTCACGCATCTACTTGAGCCCGACGCAATGGCGACACTGTCGGGATGGTTTGCGGGCCACCCGATCCGGGATATTGGCCCCAAGCTATGAATACAGCCTCGTGGACAGAGCCTAGTCATAGGTTACCAAGGAGTTCTCGGGGCCCGCTTTTCGGCCGGCCCCCAAAGTCCGCTTCTGGCTGGAGCGTCAGGGGTCGGAGTCGGCCCTTGCGAGTACCGAGTATTGACCTGCCCTGTGGATAGGCCGACTCCGACCCCTCGCCAAGCCACCGCGGAACCGGGACAGCACTTTGTTCTTGTCTGTTGTTTGAAGTGATATCGGTCTGACTTGGCGCGGTTCTGGCGGTCTGGCGTTGGCGTTATGATGAAGCCAATCAGCCGGGCCAGGTTTGCGAAAAGCAAGCGCCCGGACACCCCAGCGGAGGCCACTTTGCAGTCAGACGATTTCTCAGTCGCGATCACAGGCTCAGGTGGCAGCGGTGCGGTCACCGCGGGCCAGATCCTGTTGCGCGCGGCGGGCGAGGTCGGGCTGTATGGGCTGATGATGCGCTCGGCGGGGCCGCAGATCCGTGGCGGTGAATCGGCGGCGCTGTTGCGCTT
>Ga0272444_10005359_pt1 | contig 11128 bp, 9 predicted proteins | sample SSMForm13_FD_201033 | JGI IMG/M metagenome (GOLD analysis project Ga0272444, IMG submission 201033) | Marine sediment archaeal communities from Little Sippewissett salt marsh, Falmouth, MA, United States - SSM-Form-13 | ecosystem: Environmental > Aquatic > Marine > Wetlands > Sediment ... | reverse complement strand
TCGTACGCGTGTCCATCGTCGAGCGCCCGTCACGGATCCGGCGGCTCTGGCGATGGCGGGCATTGCGGTGAACCACTATACGGAATGATCGTTCCATTTACGTAGCCTAGCGCGAACCTTGGCCTTCGTCAACTGGGCGAGGAAACCCAGAGCCCATTTGCCGACAAACCGGCCAAGGCCTCCTCTGCGGGATCCCGCGGCAAGCCCCGAATTGCCGGGACATCGTTTCACGATCCGGTCGAGCAGAGAGGGCCCACGCGCTGCGCAGGCTCCTTCGCAGCGTTCGATACGCGTCCGCATGCGCGGAGCCAAGTCGGCCGGTTCCAGGCTCCAACGCTTCGCGACGCGCCGACGTCCGTTTCACGGCATGTCCGTGTGACGACTCGGCGATGCCTCGCAACGCCCGCCCCGGCGGCCTACACTTGCCCTGCAGAAGGGAGTTCGGGAACCGCATGATGGCGGCAGGCACCGATGGAGACCGAGAGGAGACGACGCGTCCGCGGAACGCGGATCTCTCTCTCAACTCGCGCGCCGAAGCGTTCGGCCCCGTGCCGTCGCGCCGCCTCGGTCGCAGTATCGGGGTGAACAACATTCCACCCAAGACCTGCTCGTTCTCATGCGTCTACTGCCAGCTCGGTCGCACCCACCGGATGCTGGCCGAGCGTCGGCCCTTCTACTCGCCGGAGGATGTGGCCGCCGCTGTACGTTGCAGACTCGATGCCGCGGCGACGGCCGGCGAATCGGTCGACGTCCTCACCTTCGTGGCCGACGGCGAGCCGACCCTCGACCTCCGATTGGGAGAAACGATCGACCGCCTGCGCCCATTCGATCTTCCGATCGCGGTGATCAGCAATGCTTCTCTCATCGGGGACGAAGGCGTCCGGCGCGAGCTGGCCAAGGCCGACTGGGTGTCCCTCAAGATCGACGCAGTCGATCCGCAGGTCTGGCGGAGGATCGATCGCCCGCATCGGAGCCTGGACATCCGCTCGATCCACAACGGAATCCTGCGGTTCGCGGAGAGCTTCCGCGGCACGCTGGTCACCGAAACGATGCTGGTCGCGGGCCTGAATGATCGCCCGCAGGCCATCGAACACGTGGCATCGTACCTCCAGAGGGTCAGCCCACACATCGCCTATCTGTCGGCGCCGATCCGGCCTCCGGCCGAGGCACGCGTTCGGGTCCCCGATGCGGGTGCACTGATGTCCGCCTACCGCGTCGTAGGGGAGGCCGTCGATCGAGTCGAGCTGCTGATCGGATACGAGGGCGACGCGTTCGCGGCCTCCGGCAACGCCGAGGAGGACCTCCTGGCGATCACCGCCGTGCACCCGATGCGGCACGATGCTGTCACCGACTTGCTGTCGCGATGCGAGGCGAACTGGTCGATCGTCGATCGCCTCATCGACCGCGGCGCGCTGGTCGTCATCCCTCATCGTGGGCACCGCTACTACATGCGGTCGATGCCCGGGCGACGGTAGACAGCACCGACGTTGCCGCCTCTGCCTCGTCCGCCGCCCGCTCGTGCGCATGGCCGATCACAAACGAGCCGACGGAGTTGGGCCGGGGCCAGGAGATGTGCTACGGTAGCCCCGCGACGTGACCGGTGCGGCCGCCACGCCGGAGGATATCGGTACGGCGGGACGGTCGACGGAGCCGCGAGCAGGACTCCGCGAACGCCCGAGCCATTCTCCCGGGTGGGCGCCGACGCCTGCGATCTCCGCCGACGTCCGATGGAAATCGCGGACCTCCGCCGCCGGTGCATCAGGATTCATCGGAACGATCCCGAAGGTTGGGCTGAGAAGATGCGAACGCAGAGCCGCGGTCGCGTGGATGCAGGGCCGGCCGGTGCGGCTCCGCTTGACGAGGATCGCCGGGCCGACGCGCCCCGACATCGGTGGTGAGCGCATCGCGAGGCGTCCCCGAAGAAGGAGGATCGAACGTGCATGCCACGATTCAGAAGCCTCTCGAAGAGATCCTCAACGCTCTCGAAGAGGGAGAACGCGTGATGGTGGTGGGCTGCGGAAACTGCGCAGCCAAGGCGAAGTCCGGCGGCGAGCCGGAGACGGAAGCGATGGCCGAGAGGCTCCGAGCGCGCGGAGTCACCATCGTCGGCTGGGCCGTCCCTCCGGACGGCGGATCTCTGTGCAAGCTGTCGGCCACCGAGAAGCTGCTCAGCGAGGCTCACCGAAGCGAGACAGAACAGGCGGATTCGTTCCTGGTACTGGCTTGCGGGCAGGGGGTTCACACGGTGATCGACGCCACGCAATCCAGCATGGTTCACCCGGGATGCGACACGATCTTCGGGGGGGAGACGGTCAGCGAGGGAGCGATCACGGAGTACTGCTCGCTGTGCGGGCAATGCGTGCTGGAGAATACGGGCGGCCTATGTCCCGTGACGCTCTGCGCCAAATCCCTGCTCAACGGCCCGTGCGGCGGCGCCGAGGACGGGATGTGCGAAGTGGATCCGGAGAGGGATTGCGGCTGGCACCTCATCTTCGAGCGACTGAAGGAGCTGGGGAGGACCGATGTGATGCTCAGGTACCAGCCACCGAAGAACTGGTTGCGATCGAGCTCGCCGCGAAGCCTGGTCATGTCGGGAAAACGCGTCGACTTCTCGTTCGCGAACCGGCGGATGTCGGCGTGGTCCGGGACGGAGGAACCGCCGGAGAACATGCGGAGAGGAGCGGACACATGAAGCTCTCTACACACTTCGCCGAGGGACGATTCGTCGTGACCGGAGAGGTCGGTCCCGCCAAGGGCGCCGAGGCCGAGAGCGCCGTCGACGCGGCGCGCACGATGTCCGCGAGCGTCGATGCGGTCAACGTCACCGACAATCAGAGCGCGGTGATGCGCCTCGGCTCGTTGGCGGTGTCGAGCCTCATCAAGCAGCAGGGGATCGACCCCGTCTTCCAGTTGACGTGCCGCGACCGGAACCGAATCGCCTTGCAGTCGGACCTGCTTTCCGCCGCCGCTCTGGGAATCGAGAACGTGCTCTGCGTGACCGGGGATCACACCGTGCTCGGGGACCATCCCGAAGCCAAGAAGGTCTTCGACCTGGACTCGGTCCAGCTGCTCGCCGCCGCGAGAGGGCTGACGGAAGGGAGGGACCTGGCCGATCACGAGGTCGAGGCGCCGCCGGATCTGTGCCTCGGCGCCGTCGTCAACCCGGGCTCCGACGATGTCGAGATGCAGCTGCTCAAGATGGAGAAGAAGGTCGCCGCCGGGGCGGAGTTCTTCCAGACGCAGGCCGTGTTCGAATCCGAGACCTTCACCGACTTCATGGGCCGGGCATGCAGGCTCGGGGTGCCGATCATGGCGGGCATCGTTCCGCTCAAGTCGGCCGCGATGGCCCGGTACATGAACGAGCACATCGCGGGGATCCGCGTGCCGGACGCGATCATCGCCAGGTTGGAGCGAACGCCGAAGGACGATCGAAAGAAGGTCTCGGTGGAGATCGCAGCGGAGCTGGCGCACGCATTGAAAGGACTGTGCCAGGGCGTGCACCTCATGCCGCTCGGGTGGGACGACGTCGTGCCGCAGATCGTCGAGGCCGCGGAACTTCGGTGAGGCCCGTCGATCGCCCGAAGACACCATCGAGTCCTGCGGCCCGCTGAGGAGGACGGCCGTGGACGAGCACCGACGCGACTCGTGGATGAGAAGACGCCTGATGCGATTGCCCGCATGAGAGAAGCGAGCGGTCAACGGCCCGCAGCACGCCGAACGGACGGTTCGAACGGGGCTCGAGTTGATCGAGCACGTGGAGCTTCCCGATCGTCCGGAATGTCTCGAGTTGGGGTGCGGTCAGGGCGCCCTGGCGCGACTCCTGACGGAGCGATTCCATGCCCGTGTGACGGCGACGGACTTCGACCCGGCACAGGTAGCGCTCGCCGAATCGCGGCTGAGCGACCTGCGGGGCCGGGTCATCCTTCGGGTCGCCGACGCACGCGATCTTCCGTTCGAGGACGCCCGCTTCGACGCGGTCTTCTCGTTCGGGGCCATACATCACATCGCCGGGGGATGGAGGCGCGTCATCGCCCAGGTAGCGCACGTCCTGAAGCCCGAGGGAGCCTTCGTGTTTACCGACATCTACCTTGCGGACTGGGTCGCGAGGTGGATCCGACGACTTCGCCCGCTGTTCGATCAGTTGGAGCACGGCCCGCTCGCCGATGCCCTTGCCGAGAACGGCTTCCGCATCGATCACGAGTGCTGGGAGCGACACGCCTGCGGTCTCCTGGCCTCCGGCCGGACCGTGGCGCGCAGACGGAGTCCGCCGCCCGAATCGGTCGGCGAGTGAGTCGCCGACGATGCGATCGTGCGCGAGCAAACGTCTCGCCGCGTGGAATGAGAGGCCCTATTGACTCCCCTATCGAACGCCGGTAGGATCCAGCAGCGGATCCGTCGGAAAGGCTTCAAGGGGGCGTTAAATCACCATGCGAGGCGCGCTGGCCCTTCTGTGTCTCTGGCTCCTGTTCTCAGGCACGGGTAGCTTTGCCTCGATGGCGGCCGATGACGCACCCTCCGTCCCCATCCGAGTCGAAAGCATCGTCGAATCCCCCGTCGGGATGGTCGTTGCGGCCCATCCAGAAGCCGCTGCCGCCGGTGCCGAGATCCTTGCCGACGGTGGCAACGCGGTCGACGCAGCCGTCGCCACCGCCTTCGCCCTCGCGGTCGTTGAACCGGAAGCATCCGGCCTCGGCGGCGGAGGGTTTCTTCTGAGCTACGACGCCGAGGTGGGATCGTGCACCGCGATCGACTACCGCGAAACGGCGCCCGCGTCGTCAACCGAGGCGATGTTCGCGATCGACGGCGACGGCATGGCGGGCCACTGGGACGCCCCGGCGACGGCGGCCGAGCAGGCGGCCCTGCAGCGGGTCGGCGGCCAGGCGGTCGGCGTGCCGCGGACGGTCGCCGGGCTCCTGCGCGCGCACGCACTTGGGGGTCGGCTCCCACTCACAGAGGTCCTCGCGCCGGCGATTCGCCTGGCCGAGGACGGCTTCACCGTCAGCCACACGCTCTACAACGCCGTCCTCAACGTCTATGACGTCTTGCTTTCGGACGACGCGATGGCGGCCGCGTTCTTGAACGACTACCTCCCGTACGAGCCCGGCGAGACGATGCGAAGGCCGGACCTGGCCGAGACCCTGCGGAGGATCGCCGCAGGCGGCGCGGACGCGTTCTATCGGGGCGAGATCGCCGCGGACATCGTCCGTGCGGTTCGGGCCGCCGGCGGCATCCTCGATGCGAACGACATGGCCGCGGTCGACGTACCGGTGTCAGCGCCGCTGGCGACGACGTACCGCTCGTTCCGTCTGATGGCGCCCCCGCCCCCGGCGGGAGGGCTGACCGTGTTCGAGACATTGGCCATCCTCGAGGGATTCGACCTCGGCCCGGCAGCGATATCGGAGGCGGATCGGCTTCACCTGACCGCCGAGGCGACCAAGCGCACGTTTGTCGATCGACGGGCGTACGTCGGCGACCCGGCGTTCGTCGACGTTCCCGTCGAAACGCTCTTGTCCGAGGCGTGGGCGAGCGCGCGGCGGGCGACGATCGATCCGGATCGGGCGATCCTGTTTCCCGAGCCGGGCTTCCTCGAATCGTCGAGCACGACGCACGTGTCGGTCGTCGACGCGGACGGCAACGCCGTCGCGCTGACGCAGTCGATCAATCTCTTCTTCGGATCCCGCGTGTTCGTCCCCGAGTGGGGGATCCTGATGAACGACACGATGGCCGACTTCGATCCCGAGCCGGGCGGTCCGAACAGCGTCGCGCCGGGCAAGGCGCCAGCGAGCAGCATGTGCCCGCTCCTGCTGTTTGACCGCGACGGCCTGCGTGCGGTGCTCGGCACGCCCGGCGGAACGCGAATTGCGAGCACGCTCGTCCAGCTGATCGTCGAGTTCGTCGACCTCGGACGGCCGCTCTCCGAAGCGGTCGATTCGCCTCGAGTCCACGCCGAGACGGACACGCTGTCGGTGGAGTCGCGCGTCCCGGACGACGTTGTCGGATCACTCGAGGCGCGTGGGCATCCGATCGTGATACGAGGAGCCTACGACCTGTTCTTCGGCGGAGCCCACCTCATCCAGATCGTCGGGGAGCAAGCGGAGAGAATGTACATCGGAGTTGCCGACCCGCGCCGCGCCGGCCGGGCCGCCGGCCTGTAGCGAAGGAGGTGCACGGAGCGAACGGCGTTGGGCAGCAGTGAATCGCGAAGCGAGCGGTCGAATCGGCAGCTGGCAGTGAAGTGAAGGAGACAGCAAGGAGGAGGCATGAAAGCACAAGGCCGGAGGATGTTCGTCCTCCCTATGTGTGCAGTATTGGTGGGCATGATCGCGCTGGCTCTCGTCGGAGGACAGGTCGAGACCGGCACGGACGGAATGGTGGCCACGGCGCATCAGTTGGCGTCGGACGCCGGAGCGGAGATCCTGGCCGCCGGAGGGAACGCGGTCGATGCCGCGGTTGCGGCGGCGTTCGCGATTACGGTCGTCGAGCCGAATGCGTCGAGCCTCGGCGGTGAGGGGTACATGGTGCTCAGCCTCGCCGACGGCCGCGATATCGCGATCGACTACCGATCCGTCGCTCCGGGCCACATCACCTACGAGGACGACAACGACGAGCCCCGGCACGGACCCGAGTCGACGTGCGTGCCCGGTCTGGTTGCCGGACTGACGTTGGCCCTCGAGGAGTACGGGACGATGACGCTCGCCGAGGTGATGGCGCCGGCCATCCGGCTGGCGAAGGACGGGTTCGCGCTGGACGAGGTACTCAAGTCGCGGATCTCCGATGCGTACAGCTGGATGGCCGACGATCCGGTGGCGAGTGCCGTGTACCTGCCGGACGGACTGGTTCCCGAGGCGGGCGCGATCCTCGTTCAGGCCGACATGGCGCACGCGCTCGAGCTGATCGCGGCCCAGGGACCGAAGGTGTTCTACCGTGGCGAGATCGCACTCGCGATCGAAGCGGCCACCGAGGGCTTCCTCGGCTACTCGGATCTGCAGCGCTACGCCGCCGTGATCCGCACGCCGGTCCTCAGCACGTACCGCGGATACGAGGTCATCGGAGCACCGCCGAACGTCGCCGGAGTGACCGTCGCCGAGGCCCTGAACATCCTCGAAAACTTCGACCTCACCGGCTACACGTGGAGCGACGCGCCGGCGATCCACCTGATCGCCGAGGCGCTGAAGGTCGCGTCGGCCGATCGTCTGCCGTACGTCGGCGATCCCGACTTCTTCGACGTGCCGCTCGATGCGCTGTTGTCGAAGGACTACGCGGCCGCGCGATCCGGGTTGGTCGATCCCGAATCGGCCCTCGTCCCGACCCGCGACGTCCCGGCAGGGAACCTCGAGTACATGTACCTCCTCGGAGCGGCCGACGAGGTCTACTCCGCATCGACGACCCAAGTGTCGGTCCTCGATGACGCGGGGAGCGCAGTCAGCATTACGCAGACCCTGTCAAGCTTCTGGGGATCGCGCGTGATGGTTCCCGGCTACGGTTTCTTCATCAACGACGAACTCCACAACTTCAACGACTACAACCCGAACAACCTGGCCGACGTCAACGTGCACCAGCCGTTCAAGCGACCGAGGACGGTCATCGCTCCGACGATCGTCCGCGACTCGGCCGGTGAGGTGTTCATGGTTCTCGGAACGCCCGGCGCCGGTCGCATTCCGTCGACGGTCGTCGAGACGATCGTCAACGTGATCGACTTCGGGATGACGTTGGAGGATGCCATTCGAACGCCCAAGTTCTGCAGCCGGGTGTCGTACAAGGAGCTGCGGATCGAAGCCGGGTATCCTCAGGCAGCGCTCGACGCGCTGGCGGCGCTCGGGCACATCGTCAAGGCGACCTACGGCGAACTCGATCTGTACTTCGGCGGACTCAACGCGATCATCGTCGAGGACGGCGTGATGACGGGCGTCGGCTCGTTCCGCCGCGACGGCGGCGCCGCCGGTCCGTAACGCAACCACAACGGCGGCCGCCGGAGGCTCCTTCGGCGGTCGCCCTCACATCCAAGGGAGACATCGATGAAGAAGCGAAACACCATCCTGACCATCGGCCTTCTTCTGCTCATTGCATTCGGCCTAACGGCCGTGGCGGAGGAGGGAGACGTGCAGACCGAGCCGGTCGTGTTCGCGGCGCCGGCGTTGATCACGTCGATCGGCCAGAGCGCCGGTGCGGCGCAGGCGCGCGTCGTCGCGATCAAGGCGGGCGTGGAAGCCATGTACGTGCAGCGGGCGACGCTCGAAGACCTCGAGGGCAAGGGGACGCTGATCGTTGTGCTCGGTGCCAGCAGCAAGGGACTCGGAGCGGCCGGCGTCGATATCGACGGAGAGGTCGCCTGGGCGACCGAGCTGTTCGACAAGGCGCGGGAACTCGGAATCGGCATCATCGCGATGCACATCGAGGGAGGATCCCGGCGCGGGCCGTCGAGCGATCTGGTGATCACGACGTTCGCCCCGCTCGCCGACTTCCTGATCGTCAAGGGAGCGATGCCCGACGTCGAGTGGACCGCCGACGAAGCGGCCAACGGAAACGAGGACGGCCTGTTCACGACGCTTGCCGCGGAGAACGAGATCCCGATCGCCTACATCGACACCACGCTCGCCGCGGTCGACGTCCTGATCGAGTTGTTCGACATCCAGCCCGAAGGCTAGGAAAGAGGATTCGATGATCCGACGATTCCGGCCGGCACCGGCATGGATCGGTGTCGGCCTCTTGATCGTGTTCGCCGCGTGCGTCGCCGCATCGGCGGTCGAGCCGACGTCGCACGATGTGCGCCCCGGCTACGGCGTCGACGACGTCCGCTGGTTGAGCGATTACCTGCCGGCACTCGCGGGAACGCCGGGCGATACACCGATCTACGTCCTTCGCGGCGACGACTCGGGAGGAACGCTGCTGCTGCTCGGCGGCACCCACGCCAACGAGATCGCCGGTGTGATGGCGGCGACGCTGGTCGTCGAGCGGGCGGTCGTCACGCGGGGAACCGTGTTCGTGATCCCGCACGCCAATAACAGCGCGGCCCGCCGTAACAACGGCGCGTACAACGCCACGACGCCGCAGTGGTTCGAGCTCACTACCGGAGGCGGCGAGGTTCGCGCGTTTCACTACGGCGACCGAAGGACTCAGCCCGAGGATCAGGAGCCGGACCCGGAGGTGTTCGTGCACGGGCCGTCCGGCCTCGAGTTCTCCGGCAGCGAGGCCCGCAACCTCAACCGCAACCATCCGGGCGATGCGGACGGGACCCTGACCCAGCAGATCAGCTACGCCCTGTTCGCGTTGGTGGAACAGGAAGGCGTCGACGTGTTGGTCGACATGCACGAGTCGTCGCTGACCAGCCGCCTGGCCAACACCCTGGTCAGCCACCCACGCGCGATCGACATCGCATCGTTCGCCATCCTCGACCTCGAGATGGAAGGGCTGGCGCTGAAGCAGGAGGTGTCGAGCGAGGAGTTCCACGGGCTCAGTCACCGAGAGTTCGGCGATCACACGGACGCGTTCGCGTTCCTGATCGAGTCACCGAACCCCGGCCAGGAGGCGTCGATCGAGAACCCCGACGTCGTGAACGATCCGCGGGCTCCGCTGTCCAATCGTGTCAACTTGCAGCTTCGCACGATCCAGGCGATCCTCGCCAACCACGCCCTGCTCGAGGGAACGGCGACGTCGATCGAGTTCGCATTCCCGTTCGAGCTGTCCGATCTGCTCGGCGCGAACTTGGGAGCGTTCCTGCGATGAGCTTCCCGTTCGCCGAGATGTGGCCGATCCTGTCGATGGTCGTCGCCTTCGCGGCGATGACGTTCGTGCTGAAGCTGCCTGTCTCCGTCTCGCTGGTCGGTGCCGCGATCCTCGGCGCGCTGGTCGGCGGGGAGGGCGTGCCGTTGCGCCACCTGGTCGAAGGCACCCTCGGGTATCTCGACACGCTGTTGATCATCGCCACCGCGATGATCTTCATGCGGATGATCCAGGCCACCGGCCTGCTCGACACGATCGCCCACCACCTGATCACCCGGTTCGAGCGGCGTCCGGCGTCGCTCCTGGTGCTGATGATGCTGTTCGGCATGTCGGCCGGGATGATCACCGGATCGTCGACGGCCGCGGTGCTGACGACCGGCGCGATCGTCGCCCCGGCGTTCATGGCCCTGGGCATATCGCGCAATCGCACCGGGGCGATCATCGCGATGGCCGGCATCCTCGGGATGATCGCCCCGCCGGTCAACATCCCTGTGATGATCATCGGTGGCGGCGTCGACATGCCCTACATCGGCTTCGCGCTTCCGCTGCTCGTCCTGACGATCCCACTGGCGGTGGTCCTGGTGCTTCTGCTCGGGCTCAAGTCGACGCGGGCGACGTCGATCGACCGATCGCTGCTCCCGCCGTCGTACCATCGGCAGTACGGATGGAGGCTGTACGTCCCGCTCGCCCTGCTGGTGGTGCTGATCGTGCTCGAGCGGGCGCTCCCGCGCGTCGTCCCGTCGTTCGGGATGCCGCTGGTGTTCACGATCTGCGCCCTGGTGGCGCCGTTCACCGGCCGGCGCGTCAATCCGCTGGTGGTGGCCCGCGACGCCGTTCGCGCCGCGCTCCCGGTGATGGGCATCCTCGCCGGCGTCGGCATGTTCCTGCAGATCATGGCGTTGACCGGGGGACGCGGGTTCATCGTTTCGCTCCTCGTCGGGCTGCCGCTCGGCCTCCTCTACGTGAGCATCGCAATCAGCATGCCGCTGTTCGGCGCCGTGTCGGCGTACGGATCGGCGTCGATCCTCGGCGTCCCGTTCGTGCTGGCGCTGCTGGGGACCAACGAGATCATCGTCGCCTCGGCGCTGTCGCTGGTGGCGGCGATGGGTGACCTGATGCCGCCCACGGCGCTGGCGGGCCTGTTCGCGGCCAAGGTCGTGGAGCAGCCGAACTACGTCCGCGTGCTCCGGCACTGCCTCGTTCCGGCAGCTCTGACTGTCGGCGTGAGCCTGGCGTACATCGCCACCGCCCGCTTCTGGGACCGCTTCCTGTTCTGGGATAATCGCCTCGCGCTGTACGGGACCCTGCTCGCCGTGATCGGAGTCCTCGTGGCCGGCGTGTTGCTGCTCGATCGGTGGGTGCTCCGCCATCGCGCGGCGTCGGAAGGGGTGGCGCCATGACCGTGATC
>Ga0272444_10005356_pt1 | contig 11133 bp, 8 predicted proteins | sample SSMForm13_FD_201033 | JGI IMG/M metagenome (GOLD analysis project Ga0272444, IMG submission 201033) | Marine sediment archaeal communities from Little Sippewissett salt marsh, Falmouth, MA, United States - SSM-Form-13 | ecosystem: Environmental > Aquatic > Marine > Wetlands > Sediment ... | reverse complement strand
TTGGAGCGGATGCACCTTTTTCAGCCAGAGGCATGGGCCGAAGTGAGAGGCCGGGCAGAGGAATCCTTTGGAAGCGAGTTTCAGCGATACGCCCATCTCCGACCCGACATCATAGGAGACGCTTTTACTCTTTCCAATCGGTATAAGAAGATGTTTGTTTATATGGCCGCTGCTGAGCGGGATTTTTTTGAGAACCGCCTCCCTTTCATGGACTATCGCTTCCTGGATTTTGTTTTTTCCATCCCTACGGCACTTCGTTTGAAGCGCAAACTTCAGCTGGGCATGCTGGACCGGGCTTTGCCCAGTCTCACATGGGTGCCCTGGCAGCTTACAGCCACCCTTCCCACCCTCCATAATGGACGAAAAAAGCTGTACGGCTTCATGGCACGCCTGGGGCGACATGCCCTTCAGAAGGTTATGCCAGAGTACCGGGCAGCCTTCGAACCTGGTCGTAACTATCCCCTGTGGCTTCGCCAGGACGGCCTCCCGTGGGTGCGTACCATTCTGGACAGCAAAGCCGTGAGAGAGCGAGGCATAATGAGCAGGAATTATCTATCCGACTTGTTGGCCCGGGCAGAAAGGTCCGCTAGGCTTTCTTATCAAGAGCAAAGGAACCTCACCTATCGCATCGGAGCTGCGGTAAGCTTTGAGCTGATGTGCCGGCGTGTATTTGGCGATGGCACAAACCTTTGCTAGGGAACCCTGAATGAAGCACCCCCATCTCGTTCTTTTTTTTACCACTGGGATTTCCCTTGAAAAGTGGGATGAGATAGGCATGTTAGATAGGGAGGTGGCGCTTTACAGGAATCTTCAATGCCGTGGTATCCGTGTGTCTTTTGTCACCTACGGGGGGGCCGGGGATCTGGTTTATTCGAAACGCCTGCCAGGCATACGTATACTGCCCAACCGTTGGGGCCTGAAGGACAAAACCTATCGCCGGGTTTTGCCCATTCTGCACGGTCCCTTTCTAGCTGGAGCGAGTGTTTACAAGACAAATCAAACGGCCGGCGGGGACGTCACCCTCAAGGCAGCCCGATTCTGGCGCAAGCCCATGGTGGCCCGCTGCGGATATATGTGGTCCGAATTTGCGTCCCGTGAACATGGGGTGGGGTCAATTCAAGCTCACAGGGCTCTGGAAAAAGAAAAACTTGTGTTTGCTGGGGCAACGCGCGTCGTGGTTACAACAGAGGCTATGAAGGAAGACGTCCTTCGGCGCATACCCGCAGCAGCAGGGAAGACCCGTGTCATTCCAAACTACGTAGATGCCGACCGGTTTCAGCCCACTGGGGAAAAGTGCAACGAGGGAGAAATTCTTTTTGTGGGGCGCCTGTCCTCTCAAAAGAATGTTGAGGCCTTACTGAAAGCATTGAGACCTCTCGATGTTACGCTTACCATTATTGGGGATGGCCCACTCAAGGCGCCCCTGAGAAAGCGTTTCGGCACATTGAATGGGCGCGTCCGGTGGCTGGGGAATGTGCCCAGCGAGAATTTGCCCGCGTATATGAATCGTGCCGCCCTGTTCGTTTTGCCTTCTCACTACGAAGGACATCCCAAGAGCCTCATAGAATCCATGGCCTGCGGATTGGCGGTTATAGGGGCCGATTCACCGGGCATCAGAGAAGTCATTCGTCATGGGGAGAACGGATGGCTTTGTGGCAAGGAGTCAGACGACATTAGACGGGCTGTTTTGCACCTATTGGCCAGTCCTGAAAAACGGATCGCCCTGGGAAAAGGTGCCAGATCCTATGTGAAGAAGTGGTTCTCTCTGGACCGTATCGTGGCACTGGAGTTGTCTCTCTTACGCGACTTCCTGAAATGAGAGGCCTGCGTGTTTATGTGCAGAGGGCTTGGAGCATGAGATCAAGGCTGTCCCATTGTGAAAGTATTGCTCAACGTCGTCTCGCACTTTGGTATGAGGTTTTTGTCCCATCTACGTGTCTGCTCACTAAATTATGAAAACTCGGCCTGGCGGACTCAGACGGTATGCGATTTGTTCAAGCAGATGGGGCGTTCGTTTCGCCTGGATGGATGCCCCAAAAGCCTCATGATAGTCGGTTTCCCAGGTTCTGGAAAGTTCTCACATTGTTTTGCTGAAAACGGATTTAGATCACGATGATCTGAACCAGGAACACCAGGCTTTTCACTTTGGAAGATAGGCGGCGCTAAGGACTGTAATATGAAAGGCGGCAATCTGGACAAAAGCCCCTTGATAACCGTCGTCATGAGCGTCTACAACGCCGAGAAATACGTGAACCAAGCCGTCGAAAGCGTTCTGCATCAAAGCTTCAGAGACTTCGAGTTCATCATCATTGACGACGGCTCTACGGATGCTTCTTCGAGCCTTCTGGAGGGGTATGACGATCCGAGGATTCGCCTTTATCACAATCCTGACAATATGGGCCTTGCCCGATCCCTGAATCAAGGGCTGGCCTCTGCCAAGGGCGAATACGTGGCCCGAATGGATGCTGATGACATCGCCGTGCCTGGACGACTGGAAAAACAAGCATCCTTTCTTGGAAGACATGCAGACGTTGGTATCCTGGGCTGCTGCTGCGTTAATATGGATGAAGAAGGTCGACATGTCGGATCGAGCACAATGCCGGAGACCGATCTTGGGATTCGTTGGATGAGTCTGTTCGGGAATCCCTTTATTCATTCCAGCGTGATGATGCGACGGGACATGCTGGTCAATAATGGCCTGAAGTACGACGAGTCTTGGGAGACGGCACAAGACTATGAACTGTGGACCCGGGTCATGCGACACACCAAGGGTGCCAACCTGCGTGATCGCCTGGTCTGGTACCGCCGAGGGAGTGGCGTGACTTATAGAAAGCGAAAGGGCCAGCTCGACCATCACGACAGGATTGCCAGGAGAACTATTCGCGAGTACCTGCCCAGATCGACGATCTCTATGAAGGCGGTTACCGACCTGAGGAAGCTATTTATTGAGAAGCAAGAGTTTCATCAAACGCCCACCGGAAGACGGATGCCACTGGCTCATCTGTATCTTGACATGTATGAACAGTTCATGAGCTCTAATCTCTCTTCAAGGGATTGGCGGAGTTTGAAGAAGGGGGTGGCCACCAAGGTTGCCAGCATTATCCTGAAACGGCCTCTGGAAGAAGGCTGGCTGGGTGTCCTTAAACGTATTGCCCTTCTTGAGCCCACCATTGCCCTGTCCGTTTTCCCCAGCGTGGCCAGAAAGTGAACATTCTCCAAGTTAATGCCTTTGATGACTTTGGCGGCGCTGCCAAAATAGCCTGGAATCTGTTCCAGGGTTATCGAAGCCGAGGGCACGGGTCCTGGTTAGCCGTAGGGCAAAAACAGTCTGATGATTCGGATGTACTCATTGTACCCAATGATAGCTTCAGAAAGGCCTGGGCACGGCTATGTCTGCACCTGAGCCATCTTTTGGAGCCTTTTGCAGGAAGGGTGAAGGGAGCTGGACTGACTCGAAGGTTATTGGCGGAAAATATCGGCCAGACTCGCAGGTGGAGGGCGATTCGGCGCGGATACGAGGATTTTGACTTCCCAGGAAGTTGGCACCTCCTGGATCTCCCTCCACGGCGGCCGGACATAGTTCACTGTCACAACCTCCATGGTGGCTACTTCGATCTGCAGGCACTGCCGCGGCTTTCAACACGACTACCCGTTGTTTTGACCCTTCACGACGCTTGGCTCCTGAGCGGACATTGTGCCCATTCCTTCGGTTGTGAGCGGTGGAGGACAGGTTGCGGACACTGTCCGGACTTGACCATTCCCCCAGCGGTTTTTCAAGACCGTACAACTGAGAACTGGCGGCGAAAAAGCCGGATTTATGGGGCCAGTCGAGTCTATGTGGCAGCACCGAGCTCTTGGCTCATGAGAAAGGTTCGGAACTCTATCCTGGCCCCTGCAATTGTCGATGCCAGGGTCATCCCGAATGGCGCAGACCTTTCAGTGTTTCGGCCTGCTGAGCGTCACGTGGCACGACAGGTTCTTGGGATACCCGAGGGCATAAGGATGATCCTTTCCATGACTAAGGGGAGACGCCGAAATGTTTGGCAAGACTACGTGGGCATGGAGAACGCCATTGCCAAGGTTTCCCACCATCTCCCTGGGACGGAAATATGGACGATTGTGCTTGGCCGCGAGAAAAGACACACACGGGTGGGACAAGCAGAGTTTCACTACATGCCCCGTGAAAGCCGGCCTGAGTCTGTCGCGCTTTATTACCAGGCGGCGGACATCTATTTACACCCTTCCCGGGCCGACACATTCCCGTCCGCGGTTCTGGAGGCTCTGAGTTGCGGCATTCCGGTGTTGGCTACCGCTGTGGGGGGCATTCCGGAACAGGTGAAAGGGTGCGGAACGGTGTGTCCAAGGCATAGAAATGATGAGCTCAATACATTCGCCGTTAGTGAAGCCACCGGGGTTCTGGTGCCCTTGGGAGAACCAAGTTACATGGCTGAAGCCCTTGAGTGGCTTCTCAAAAAACACGCTCTACGACACCAATTAGGAGATAATGCGGCTCGCGATGCCCACAGCCGTTTTGATATCAACGTACAGGTGAACACTTACCTGCAATGGTATCAGGGTATTGCTGAGGCATACTGTTCCCCCGTCTAGGTGGCCAACAGACACACGAATGTGCACTCCGTTCTTAGATGAACTGCCCACGTCTCGGCCGGACAAAAAAGGGTGGCCATGGATGAAGGTGAGCGGCCATGTGCCTGCGACCATGTCTGACGGACGCCCGTGGCCGAAGATCAGTATTGTCACACCATCTTTCAACCAAGGACAGTTTATTGAGGAGGCCATCCGCTCCGTGTTGTTACAAGGATATCCGAATTTGGAGTTCATGATCATTGATGGCGGCAGCACGGACGACACGGTGGAGGTGATTCACAAGTATGAACAGTGGCTGAGCCATTGGGTTAGTGACAGAGACAGAGGACAGGCGGACGCGGTGAACAAGGGTTGGGCAAGCAGTTCGGGCCAAATTCTGGGGTGGCTCAATTCAGATGACGTCTACGCGCCAAGAGCCCTTTGTGCGTTAGTCGAAGCATGGTGTAAGGCAGGCAAACCAGCCCTGGTGTACGGGGACGCCCTTTCAACCAACGTCTTTTTGCAACCCCACGCCAAAAAGATCATGAACGGATATTCTCTAGAAGCCATGCTTCTCGGGAAATCCATGCCACAACCCGCGGTCTTCATTGCCAAGAATTTCTTCTCTCAAGTCGGACCATTGGACGAGGGGCTTCATTATGCCCTGGACTTTGAGTTTTTCCTTCGCGCCTGGTTACACCCTGGCTCTCAGTCTTTTTGTTATGTCCCAAAGGTGCTGGCCTATTCACGCCGATACGGCGAGACCAAGTGTCAAACCGGAGGCGCTAGCCATGCCAGGGAGAACGTCAATGTATTGAGAAGGATGTGGCAAGATCACATGGGAGGTTATCATATTTCCAGGCGGTGGCGTAAGGCCTTCGCCGTAGCTATGGGTCGCCAGAGCATAAGGTATTTGGACAGTGGTAATATACTTGAAGCATGCAGGGTACTTTGTGAGGCGTTTATGTGGTCTCCCAGGATTGCTCAGAATATGGCAAAGCCGTTCGGACGCTTGGTCATAGAGAAGCTTCGGCGCAGGCCGCCGCGGTGGATGGCAGGATGATTAATCAAATGCCGCCGAAAATTGCGTACATGACTCATAATGGCTCAATTCCTTCTCGGAAAGCCGACGGTGTGGCCGTCATGAACACGTGCAGTCAATTCGGTCTCCATGGGTTTGATGTGGAACTCATACTGCCAAATGGACAACGCACGTCTACCGAGTCATTAGCTCGGAGAGGAAATGTTTGGAGCTTTTACCAAGTTCCGCAGAGCTTTAGGATAACTTATTTTCCGTGCCCTTACTTGTGTTCTTTATGGAGACACGCCGGATATGGCATGTTAGCTGTATCTTATGCAGCACTTACAGGAAGGCACATAATCTATTCCAGACACATAGAGTTGGCATTTCTGGCAGCATTATACGGGAGAATATCCATTTTTGAATCGCACAACTATCTGAAGGTTGCCGAGCACCCCCTTCTAGTTCATTGGGTAAAATTACTGAGAAATTGCGAGCGGCGGGTTGCCATAGTGGTGACCACGCATGCTGCGGCACAGGCCTATGAAGCCCTAGGGGTACCAAGAAGACGCATATTGGTTTCTCCAAATGGGGTTGACGTCAAGCGATTTGCGTGCTCCCAACCACGGGATGAAGTCAAGCGGTCACTTGGATTGCCTTTGGAAAAGACAATTGTGGGGTTTTGCGGCCACCTATATCCTGGAAGAGGGGTCGAGGAATTGCTCGAATGCGCCACGCGGCTGCATCAAGTCTTTTTCGTCATCGTGGGTGGTGAGCCTGATGATGTGCAAAGGTGTGAAAAAAAGGCCCAGGACCTCGGTTTATACAATGTCAAATTTGTGGGATTTGTGCCCCAATTTAAAGTGCCGAACTACCTTTTCGCTTCAGACATTCTTGTCATGCCCTATACGAAGGCAACGCCATCGCATGAATACATGTCACCTATGAAGATGTTTGACTATCTGGCAAGCGGACGTGCCATCGTTGCTACAGATTTTCCCGTTATTCGAGAGGTGCTTCATGACATGAAAAACGCAGTCATTGTGCCTCCGGGTGGAGGCGGCGAGCTTGCCTTGGGGATACAGTGGCTGTTTGACCATCCCAAATCTGCGGAGAAACTGGGAGACCAGGCCAGGCGAGATGCGAAGCAGTATTCCTGGGAGAATCGGGTCCGGCGAATCGTGACGTGGATGAGAGAAATGTTCTTTGAACATGCGGCACAAAGACAGGGCATCCCAACGAGATGATTGAGCCTGTCAAGATATGTAAAGCGTTTTTTTCAGCCCTGTCGGAGGAAGAAATAAGATACTGTCACTGGAAGAGCAATCGCCGTCTCCCCAAGGCCTTGGCAGGAGCAACGGACCTTGATCTGTTGATTCATCCAGCTGAAAAGACTAGATTTGACCAGGCACTGGAGAGGTTCTCGTTCAAGAGGGTCATTTCTCCTCCTGAAAAGCGATATCCGGGCACGGAAGACCATCTGGGCTTCGATTATGATACTGGGAAACTGATTCATCTTCATGTTCACTATAAGCTTGTCTTAGGCAGAAGGCACGTTAAAGATTATCATCTGCCGATTGAAGGCGTAATTTTTGACAATCTTAGGGTCCTCCAGGACGTGAACGTGCCTTGTGCAGAGATAGAACTGCTTTTGCTCACCATCCGAGCAAATATGAAACTGAGTCTCATGTCGGTGCTGTGGGCTATCATCAAATCGAAAACAGGTCCTTATCCCCAGGACGTCATGGCTGAGTTTGGGTTCCTTTTGAGGGACTACAACGAGGGAAGATTCTGTGAGCTCTTGGCAGCGAGTCGCCTCCCCCTGGGCCAATCAATATTGGTGCCCTACATCAATGAGCTGGGACAGGGCCAGCCCACGATAGGCACCGTTATAAAAGTGAGGAGTCACATCTTCAGCGAACTGAAACCATTTCGAAAGTGTGGCACCTGGGTTGGTGTTCCACGGCGCTTTGTCGCTGTTCTTCAAACAGTACCGGTGGCTAGAAGATGTTTCCCTCCCCAGAAGAAAAAAATGGCAGAGAAAGGGAGAATATTTGCCATGGTAGGGGCGGATGGCTCCGGGAAATCGACGTTGACAAAGGCGTTAGGTGAGTGGTTGTCATGGAAGCTGGCTGTCAGGACTTCCTATTTTGGGATACCGAAAACAGTGAGCGTTTGGCTCGTCGTCCATGTTGCGTATTTCTTCCGGATGGTTGGAAGGCTGAACCCGTTTAAAACACTGAGGCATAGACTGGACAGCCTTGCAAAGGAGGCCAGTGCCAGGCGATGGCTTTTCATCGCAAAGAAACGCCTGAGAATTTATACCGCTTCCCTCCACTTTGCTTCCGTTGGTGGGATTGTTGTTGCCGATCGCTATCCGCTTCCCGCTTTCCAGGCAATGGAAGAACCTATGGATGGACCTAGAATCAAAGCAGAGGCTGGTGGACAGACCAACAGATTGTCTGACCGGGAAGAGGACTATTACTCTAGGATTAGATTACCCGACAAGATTTTCGTCCTGCAGACTAGGATTGACAAACTCCGAGAACGAAAGGGAAATGTGGAACGAAAAATCTACGAGGCCAAGGCAAAGGCAGTCAATGCACTCGAGCATTCAGACATCATTGATGTGATAGACGCCAATCGTTCTCATTCAGATGTTTTGTTGGATGTGAAAAGAAGAATCTGGGAATCTTTGTGATGTTTCACATAGAATTTGTTGGTGCTCCTGGTGCAGGTAAGAGCAGTGTGAAAAAGGGCATGATACGGAGACTCAGGCAAAATGGTCAAGTCTGTCTGACTGCTGAGGACGCTCTTCTGTCATCACTAAAAACAAGCAGGGATGATACTGTTACCCGTTACCTGTTGCGAGTTTTGCCCAGCAGTGTGGGCAGGAGGCTCCTGGATTCTCTTTTTGTCCGGTCGAAATATGGATTCATTGCCCAAAACCATTTTTTGTCTGACGCAAGTGGCTCCCTTGAAGCGGTCTTCGCATCTGCGCTGTTTCAAGAAATGTCGCCCAGAGGACGGGAACTTGCTCTTTCGAGATTCCTTAGGACGGCTGCAACCTATCAGGCTATTAGGGAACAAATCAAAAAAGCCATTCCTGTGGCTTTTGATGAGGGCTTTTTCCAAAGGGGAACTAGCTTGTTTCTTTCCCCTTCACCCGCCCGAAGCGCTATTGTTGAGGGATCTGTGTTTCCCTATTTTGATGCCCTTCCGTCGCCGGACCTGCTGGTTGTTGTGGAGGCGGATCTTGGGAGGTGTTTTCAAAGGTTAGAGTCAAGAGGGCTACCAGGCAGGCTGAAGGATGCGAAAGGTTCATCCATAGCCCAGTTCCTCAAAGATTGTCTTGAATACGTTGGCCATATTCTTAAGTGGGCTGAGAAGAGAAAGGGGCATGTTCTGCGAATTGACAACAATGGTTTTCTTCCTGTGGCTGTCAAGGAATTGTCCAACAGAGTCTTGGATGAGGTGAAGCGACGATAGACAGAAAGGACCCCTGGCTTTTGAGGGGAGAGTGTGCATGCCATATTCAGGGGAAGCCCCCCGTGTCTTTGTCGTGATGATGCAGCACAGTGGTGGCGGTGCGGAAAAACAGAGCATCATGGTCGCTGAAGCACTTAAGCCGACCTTTAAGGTAACTCTGGTTATTGCAAAGCCTGTCCCTGATGACTGGCGAAAGGCAATGGAGGAAAGGGGTTTGAGCGTTGCAGTCTTGCAGAACAAAGACACATTTCTGGAAAGAAGGCTGCGTCATCGGCGCCTTCTGAGACTGTGCACAAATCTGAAGCCTGATGTGGTCTATTCAAGGTGGATCAAGTTTAATCTCACACTGGCAAAGGAAAGGGATAGAGGAAGTCTCAAAAGTGGCCTCATTATCCAGGTCGCAAATACGCTTTCGCGGGTGTTAGGCGCCCACAGAATGTACAGACTGCTGTTTGAGAAAGAGATTCACTCCCATTATCCCAAAGCGGATTTGATCATATGCAATGGGAACAAGGCGCGTGAAGACCTTGTTCGGGAATTTGGAATAACACCGGACAAATGCTGTTATCTTCCCAATCTGCTGGCGGAAGATAGCTTAGCTGCGGATACAAAATGCGTGACCGATCTGAGACAGAATGGGCCCCTTCGAGTTGTCAGCGCAGGACGGCTTATCACTCAGAAAGACCATTCGACATTGATCAAAGCAGCAGCAAAACTGTCAAGAGAAATCACTCTTAAAGTGGACATCTTTGGTGAGGGGCGGTTGAAAAAGCAACTCGAAAGGGAAATTGAACATCTTCACTTGGATGATGTTGTCAGCCTGCGAGGTAATATCAGTGATGTTGCGCAGTGCTTTCCTGAATATGATCTGTTTGTCTCATGTTCTCTTTACGAAGGTATGTCCAACGTGATGCTCGAGGCAATGGCTGCGGGTTTGCCGGTTGTAGTCACAGATGTTTCTGGTTCCAGAGATGTTGTAAGAAACCCATCGCAAGGAGTCATTTTGCCACCCGGCGACGTGGATAAGCTCGCCGGTATATTGAAATTCTTGGTGCTTGATCGGGAACGATTGACTGTCCTTTCCAGGGAGGGCAGAAAGCGTGCGGAGGACTTTCTGTTTCACAAACAGAGGGAAGACTATGAGAAGGTTTTCCTAAGCGTGCTGCCGAGGAATTCGAATGACAGAACATGACAAACGTGATCCTCAGTGGTGTCGATCAGAGGGCCAGGAGTATTTCCTTCCACGATTGGGCTATTTCAGTGATATCATGGTTCTGAACAAAGTATTTGAAGCAATTATTTTTAAACTCATTGTATAGATCATCGTTGGAAACCAATAAATGGAGATTCCTTTTTAGCCTGGCATAATGGCCGTCGCAAGTCACTCCGACTCTGTTCTTTGTGATAAAGTCGTCAGGGTCAACTTTTAGTGACAATATCGGTACGCCCATTCGTGCTGCCTGAATAAAGGTGTTAGGGAAGCCCTCTTTTGATGACGTGTTGACAAGGAGATATGATTTGTCAAAAAGGTTATGAATTTTGTGAAAAGGGATTCTTTCCTCAAAATGCAAATTAGATATTTTCCTGGTTTGTTTTTCTATCCTTTGCCAAAGGGCAGAGGCTTTGGGAGATTTCGGCATTACCATAAAAAACCTTTGCCGTGGGAAATCCATCGCTAAGTTAAGGAAACTCTCAGGGTGCTTCCATGCTTCGCCCCTAGCGACCCACAATATATAACGCCCCCGATTTGTATGCGATCTTCTCCTAACAGGATATCCTGGCGGGATCATTTTACATTTTTTTCTGATAGAGCTATCCTTCATCATCTTCAATTGCTCTGAGCTCTGGGCGACAACGAAGTTTGCCATCTTCAACCCGACGCTGTACAAGAGCCCCTTAAGGCCCCGGGCCTGGACAAACGTGCCGTCAATATCTCTCGAATGGGCTATGCTGAAGATGAACCTTTTCTTCAATAGCCTGCAGAACGCGGCAATGAATGCCGTATCAACTCCTGCAGAACGCTGTATGACGATGTC
>Ga0272444_10005354_pt1 | contig 11136 bp, 11 predicted proteins | sample SSMForm13_FD_201033 | JGI IMG/M metagenome (GOLD analysis project Ga0272444, IMG submission 201033) | Marine sediment archaeal communities from Little Sippewissett salt marsh, Falmouth, MA, United States - SSM-Form-13 | ecosystem: Environmental > Aquatic > Marine > Wetlands > Sediment ... | reverse complement strand
TCGCCCAATCGGACACGCGTCCCCGCGCCTGACATGAGCGCTGTCAGGGCGCGGAGAGACAATCGGAGTCGCGCCTCGCTTCGTAGATGACTATATTTGTCAACTATTACGATATCTCTGAGGGGGACGGATGATTCGACGATCACGCACGCAACGAATGAGCCGGCTCGGCCCGGCACGACTGCTCTTCTTCCTGACCATCATCCTGGCTGTGGGCGCCACTCAAGGGTGCTTCCGCGTGGACACGCCCGTCGCCGGGGGCGGAGATCCCGTTGTGGGCGGTGGGGAGCCTGTCGTCAGTGGGATCATGGCTGAGGAGGTGCGGATCGTCCGGCAGCCTCAGGGTGGTACGAACGTCGAGGAACTCATGTGCACATTCGAAGTGGCCGAGGTGCCCGGCTCAGGTTCGGCACCGATTGCGATCGTCGTCAGTTGGGTCGCTCCGTGCGGAACGCACAAGACGGAGTCGTTCCTGTTCGAGGGCGGCTCAAAGGCCTACGAATCCACCTACACTGAGAGCGGGTATCCGATCGGCATGACGTTCTGGGCAATGATTGCATGGCAGGATGCGTCCGGATCACACCAGCTTCGAAGCGATGTCGCAGCCTGCACCATTCGGTAGGGCGACAGGGACACTGCAGCCGGAGAGCTAATTCTCCGTCGAGCCTTCGTCCGGCGCCGCGAACTCGATCTCCTCCATGAGTGCCGTGAAGCAGACCAGATTCCCGAAGGTCTCTCTGCCAAGCTCGCAGGGGAACTGGAGTTCAAGCGGTGACGCGTGCGTCGGAACGAAGCAGCCTGCCCCGAGCGAGTGAAGTGCATCCTGCAGGCCGGTGTCGGTGAACATGAAGGACGGCACAATCGCGACATCGATGGCCGCTTCATCGAGCGCGTAGTGAGCGAAGAGGGCGCCTCGATCCCGCACATCGAGATCACCCGGGTGGAAGAACGTGACGGAGTCGAGTTCGAACAGGTACCCCACATTGACCGGTAGCCCGCTCGGCGGATGGGGGAACAGGCAACAGGTCAGAACCACCCCGTCTGCAACAAAACTGACGGGCTCCTCCGTCGAGGGTTCAGCCTCGATGAAGCGATCATCCGGAAGCCCGGTCGCTCGACTGCGGACAGCGCCGATGACGTCTCGCGGGCCGACGAGGATGGGTCCTCGATCTGTCTTCATGTTCCCCGCTACGAGAGACGCGTCGAAGTGGTCGAAATGTGAGTGCGTCACAAGAATCACGTCGACATCGTACGGAGGATCTCCCGCCAGCATCGAGGACTGCATCTCACGGCTCGTCCGGTAGGATGCGAATGCATCGATGGCGACTGCGAGTTCCTCAGTTCGGAAGACGTAGCCGCTGTTGGCGACAAGCGTCACGGTCGCGGCCGATGCGACCACGCTACCCACAAGCAGGATGACCCCAACAAGAGCCATTCGCACGAAGCTGCTCATGTCCAGCTCCTTCCGCAATTGGCCGACGTCGAACTCGCGGTCGACCCTGCACCGAACACCTCACTCGAACGCCGTCTCGCCAGCGTCAGTCGAATGTCATCCCCCTCATGGAACTCCAAACTTCCTCTCCATCACGCACCCTGAGATGCGGAATTGATATCTAGCGCGCTTATTACTAGTATTCGCAACAAGTTTATACTTCGGGCGGTGAAAGATGGACGCGGCATCCGTCGTGATGAGTACCTTGGGCGGGCTTGCCCTCTTCCTGTATGGACTTCGGATCCTGAGCACAGCGCTGAAGCGCGCGATCGGCGAGCGGATGCGCGCACTCATCGAGCGCATCACGGGTCGTGCGTATCGAGGCGCGATCGTCGGAGCACTGACATCGGGGATTCTCCAATCGAGCAGCATGACGATGGTTCTGCTGATCGGGCTGATCAATGCCGGGGTACTCAGACTCTCCCAAGGAATCGGCGTCATGCTCGGCTCGGAAATCGGTACGACGCTGACAGCGCAGATCGTTGCGTTCAAGATCGGCACGTACTACCTGCCGATCATCGCCATCGGCTTCCTCCTCTCGGAGATCTTCCCGAAGCGGAGGATCGGAGACGCGGGACGGATCATCCTCGGCTTCGGACTGCTCTTCCTTGGGATGAGCATTCTCTCTGGCGGCCTTCGCGGCCTGGCCCAGAGCCCACCGGTTCTCCGTCTCCTCGAGTCTTGCGGATCCAACGTGTTCCTCGGCGTTCTCGTCGGTGCGGGAGTGACCGCCGTGATCCAGAGTTCCTCCGCCATGACGGCAATGGTGATTGCCATGGGGGCAGCCGGGGTTCTATCGCTCCCGGCGGCCATCGCCCTGATCCTCGGCGCGAACATCGGCACAACGGTCACCGCGCAGATCGCCTCGATTGGGTCCAGCCTGTCATCGCGGCGGCTCGCTGCGGCACAGCTGATGACAAACGTGCTGGGCGTCGCCGTCTTCATTCCACTCGTCCCCCTATACGCCACCCTCGTCGAGCGAACCGCCGTCTCCCTGCCTCGACAGATCGCGAACGCCCACACGTTCTTCAATGTCGCCGTCACGCTCGCGCTCATTCCGGCTGTCGGCGGTCTCGCCTGGCTGGCGAGGAAGCTCGTCAGGGGGCAGGAGGCGACCACGTCAGCGGCGCCTCTGCACCTCTCAGATCAGTTCCTGGCGGCGCCATCTCTGGCTCTCAATCAAGCTCGCCTCGAGCTGCTCCGGATGGCAGAGATGGCGGGAGAGATGCTTCTCGGCTGTTACCGCGGCTTGATCGAGAGAAACCGAAGCGAAATCAGCACAGTTCTGGAGACGGAGGTTGCCGTCGACGGGCTGAAGCGCGCGATCGAGAACTTCCTCGATCGAATTCCCGCCTCGGGTCTCTCGAATCGTGAAGAGGTTCACCTTCACGTACTCCAGCATGCGACGGGCGACGTCGAGAGGGTTGGAGACCAGGCAGTCAACATCGCGGAGCGGACCCTCATTCTTCTGCGTGAGGGGATTGCGTTCTCCGAGGAGGCACGCGCAGACCTGGTCGAGATGTTCGAGAAGACGTACGCCTTCTACCGAAGGTCGGTCGAAGCGCTGGAACTCAACGATCCCCAGGCAGCGCGCGCCGCCCTTGACATGGAAGGAGAGATCGACCAGCTGGAGCGCACATTCAAGGAGCGACATCTCAGGAGGCTCGAGGACGGCACGTGCGAGCCGCAGGGCGGCATCCTTCACGCAGAGATTCTGCACAACCTCGAACGCACAGGAGATCACGCGCTGAATATCGTCTGCGACGTTCTACACTGCGTGTAGGCACGTTGCCTCGAGCTGTCAACTCGGACGCTTCCGATCGATCAACGCCCAGTCCCGTGGAGAGGGCTCCAAGCGCCCAGCTTCGAGCGTCCCGGCGGAGTTCTTGGAACCAATCTCCATTTGGCGTTTACGTGATGCAACGATACCCTTGCCCTCCGAGGTGAACGGATGATCAGCGATGAGACGTGAACAGCCCCTCGGAAGCTCTGATACGGCCTCTCCCACGCATCGAGGCATGCCCGCTGCATCGGCTGGGCGGTCACGCAATGGCGAGAGTCGCTACAGTTCGCTCTTCCTGAACATCCCGATCGGCCTCTACATCACAACGCGGGAAGGGCGAATCGTCGACGCGAACCCCGCACTCGTCGCAATGCTTGGCTATCCGAGCAAGGAGTCCCTCATCGGCACTCGGGCGGTCGACCTCTACTTCGATCCCGGAGATCGCGAGGCGTCGTTGTTCGAGGATGGCCAAGTTGTCGAGAGCTATGAGACGCGACTGCATCGGTTCAATGGAGACCTCATCTGGGTACGCGACACATGCCGCGCCATCCGCGGTGAGGATGGTGAGATCGAGTCCTACGAAGGCAGCTTGCAGGACATCACCGCGGAGAAGAGGGCCCAGGAGGAACTCGTCTACATGGCCCAGCACGATCCGCTGACGGGCCTTTACAATCGGCACACGCTGCGCTCGATCCTCGACTCTGAAGTCTGCCGCGCCCGACGCTATGGGCACCCGATCGGCGTCTTGATGATCGACGTGAATCACTTCAAGGAAACGAACGACCGCTTCGGGCACGCCATGGGAGATGAAGTTCTGAAGGTCGTGGCCGACGTGCTCGTCCGGACAGTGCGTGAGTCAGATATTGTCGTGCGCTACGGCGGAGACGAATTCCTCGTGCTTCTTGTTGAGACGGACGGGGAGACCCAGATCGTGCGTGACCGAATCCGAACGGAGATGCGCGAGAGAATTGATTCCGACACAATGCTCGATCTCCCCGCGTCGCTTGCCATCGGCATTGCGCACTGGATGCCTGAGACCGGTCAATCCATCGAAAGCGTCCTCACCGAGGCGGATCGCGCGATGTACGTAGATAAGAGACACCACTCCGCCCTGCACCACGGGGACGCATCTCGGTCGCATTGACGGAATCCGGCCTCGATCCAGAGCTGCCTTCTCCAACGTTGCCCCAAGCCGAATCCATCCGATCCGTCCCCAAACGCAGCGGGGGATGCTGCCGTAGCATCCCCCCAGTCCGCTGCGCGTGTGGCTGAGTCGCAAGGAGGCTTGCGCTCATTCCCCTCATCCGCTCCACCACCCAGATGGGCTAGGCCTCTCCCACGGATCAGTGTGCGGTCGGAACAGGTGCAGCAAAGCTCTCGTACAGGGAAGGAATCCGAAGGACACCGGGGAGACACAACGCGTCAATGCGTGCGATGCGCTCGCTCTTCGGCAGTCCGGCGACCATAGGATTCCTCCCGTAGGCCCGTAACTTTGCGCCCCAGGCTTTCGGCAGGTTTGCCGTTTCGGGTTGATGAACTATACATTGCATCATGCGTATTTGCAACCAAAATGCAGAGCGCTCCTCACGCTAGACGGTGCAGGCTCCTCATACGACCCTGCAAGAGCCAGCCGTGCTATGATGGCTCATGTCAGGGAAGCTGCGGATTGGGACGTCCGGATACCACTTCAAGGATTGGGTCGGAACAGTCTACCCAAGAGGTCTGCCGGCAAAGGAGTTCTTGCCCTATTACGCGCAGATGTTCGATTGCGTCGAGGTCAACACGTCCTTCTACCGCATTCCCAGCCCCGAGCTCTTCGAAGGGATGCTCAGGAAGACGCCGGACCACTTCCTCTTCGTCGTGAAGGCACCGAAGGAGATGACACATCAGCGAGAGAGCTTCGAACTCTCCCTCAATCCTTTCCTGAACAGCCTACGCCCGTTGCGCGACGCCGGACAGCTCGGCGGCCTGCTCGCCCAGTTCCCCTATGCCTTCAAGCCGAGTCCGGCAAACGTTGCTCATCTGGAGCGACTTGCCAAGGCGTTTGTCGGCCGCGGCATTCCAATCAACGTCGAGTTCCGCCACGACGGCTGGTACAAGGAGCAGGTGTTCGATCGACTCAGAGCACTCGAGCTCGGATTCGTGAATGTCGATCTTCCGCAGCTACCGCACTTGCCGGGGCCATCGAATGAGATCACCTCGCCGACCGCGTACTACCGGCTGCATGGCCGGAATGCAGAGATGTGGTGGGAGCATCCGACGGCGAGCCACCGCTACGACTACTCGTACAGCGAAGAGGAGCTCAAGGGTTGGACGACGAGCATTGAATCGATGCAGCCCAAGGTCGATGTGGTCTTCGCCTTTACCAACAACTGCCGAATGGGCGCGAGCATCATCGACGCTCTTCGGATGAAGCGACTCCTCGGATTGGATGCTCTGTTGCCATCGACAGCGTCGTCGGCCGACCTATTCGGAGATCAACCGGCGGATCCAATCGATGCGATGCAGCAACGCGTCGATGAGGCCCGCCACCTCGATGCGGCTGCTGTTGAGCGCTGGCGGGCTGAGCAGACGGACGCCGCATGAGCGGCGGACCCTCCCGATTCGCAACGGCCTCACGACTCGGGTCCCGTGCGCACCGGTTCTTGACGACATGCCCTCGATCAGGCTCGGTCGTATCGTCCTTCTCCGCTGGTGCAGGACTGCTCTTCGGGCAGGCTCACGATCGGGCACTGCTGACACTTCAGTCGCCGACCCTTCCGCTTCACCCGTGGGCCGTCGAAGTGAGTCTCCAGACGTGGCCGTGCGTCGGCGACGCCGTGGCATCGGACCCGGATGGCATCCGCCTTTCAGGAGAGTTCGCAATCCGCTTTCGGGACGCAGCCATTGAGTCCCTCGGGATTCGCCCCCTTCGCCCGGAAGGCGCCGAGATCGCAAGGAAACGGCTCAGAGCGTTCGACGCGATGCCGCAGGCGGAGGTGAAGGATCCCTTCTCATGTCGAATTCGAAACGCGCTGGATGCATGGGCCAAAGCCCCGTCCGACCGAGACCTTCGCGAGCTCGTCGGCCTCGGCGCTGGATCGACGCCGGCGGGAGACGATGTCCTCGTCGGAATCCTGGCCGGGCTGAGAGCCTTCGGCCGCCCGGAAGGGTTGGACCTTCCGTCTTCCGACACTGCCGCTGCAACCGCGCGACCTACAACGATCGGCTCCATCCAGATGCTCTGCGCAGCCTTCGACGGTGCCTTCCCGGAGTCGCTCTGCGACCTCGTGGCGATCCTCGGCGCCCCGAAAGCCAAAGAGGCGGCCGTAGGGCAGGCCGTTTCGGATCTCCTGAGTCTGGGCTCGACATCGGGAGCGTGGATGCTCTCCGGGTTCTCTGCCGCGGCGACTGCAGCGCGCAGAACGGAGCGAGGGGTGGATACAATCCGTGCATGACCAGACTCAAACTGCCGCTACGAACCGACCGGCTCATCGTCCGCCGCTTCCGCGAGAGTGACATCGAGGACATCCTCGACTACTCCGCACACTCCCCCGACGACCGATTCCGGAAGCGCAATGTCGATTGGGCGCCGAACGCCAAGTCAGCCGGAGAGTACTGGAGACCGATGGTCGGCATGCCGGTCGGGAAGCCGTCGAGCTGGATGGGGCTTCTGATCGAAGTCGAGACGCTCGGTCGCGTCGTCGGGAACACGGGATTCAGCACACAGAAGAGCGGCGAAGGACTCCAGGGAAGCATCGGCTGGACGTTGGGCGAGGCATTCGAAGGGAATGGCTACGTGACGGAGGCAGCGACTGCACTTCTCGACTTTCTCTTCTCTTCGGTCGGTTTCCACCGCGCCTACGCAATGAGTTCTCCGGAGAACGTCAAATCGATCGCTGTCATGGAGCGTCTCGGCATGCGTCGAGAGGCGCACTTCGTCGAGAACTGCTTCACCGACGGAGCCTGGAGCGACGAATACGTCTACGCGATTCTCGCCCACGAGTGGGCGGCCCACAGGGGCACGGCGGTCTCGTAGAGCGTTTCGGACAACGGCTCTTGACAGGAAGTCTCCCTCTTCTATAATGCTCGCGTTATGAGAAGCGAGACGTGGTGCGCCAAGAGACAGGGAATGCGCAACCGTTTCCCGCTTCACGTTATTGCTACGTACGTCGGGCGGGCTGTGCTGGGCTAACCAACGAGCCAACAAGCACAGAAAGCCCGACTACAAGACGCAGGCTTCGGCCTGCGTTTTTCGTTTGGCTGGGATGGTGTGACGTGAGAGAAGAGCGAAACGAGCAGATGAGACGAGAACGTGAGTTGCTGGCTGCAACACCAGCGCCTCTGCAGCACCTCCTTGACACCTCGGAAAGGCAGGGTGCTTCGGGACTGCCCGCTGCACCCTGCCCGGAAGGGGAGGAGCCGAGGACACGTGCCAGGGGTGTTCGGAGTACTTGATACGGCTGCCAGGCTCGGATCGGCCGAGCTCGGCGCAACAAAGGGGTCTCCCTGAACGGGAGAAGACTGGAGGTCATCATGAGAAAGACGATGAACCAAACGACGACCCGAGGCTCCACGTACGTCTCGAAGACGCGCGCGCCGTGGACGGTCGCTCTCCACCGCAAGGTTGCGGCGGCCGCCTCGATCGCGGTCTGTGTCTTCTCCATTCGGATGCGCGATCAGATGCATCGCGAGCCGCGTCTTGCCGGATGCAACGAGGTTGGCGAGGGCAACACCTTCTCCATCGACGACCTTCAAGACGCACGCAGAAGGGAGGGATCCCCATGAGCGCAGAACGAGATCGTGAGATCCGTGTCGTCGTCCACATGTCCGACGAACTCGAGCCGGAGCGGCTCGAGGGACGCGTCCTCCTCTCAGGAGGGGCCGAGTTCCCCGACTTCATCGACGCCCTGAAACGTGAATCGCCCGATCTGTACGAGGAGGTTCGCCGACGCGTCATGCGCGCTGCCGGCCGCGTTCTCGCCTATGGACGGGATGATCCGCTGCTGGTGGCCATCGATGAGAAGCTTGCCGAAGGGGGAACTCTCATCTTCCCTGCGGAAGAGGAAGCGGCTCCCCGGCCGGACGAAGACGCCGAACCTTCACTTCAGACCACGACGTCCGCTAGCTAGCTAGCGGATTCCCTCCCCCGAGCCACGCTGCTCGGGGGAGGCCTCCTGAAGCTCAGGGAACCTCTGGAAGCCCCTACGGTGTGCAGTCAGCCGCGATCTTGCGCGCTGCGAGAATACCGGTGACCGCCGCGAACACGATTCCGCGCGAGTGACCGGACGCATCGCCGGCGACGTAGAACCCTGGCAGTTGCGTCTCCATTCCCGAGCCGACCTGGTAGCGCGTGTCGTAGAACTTGATCTCCGGGGCGTAGATCAACGTCCCGTCCGACGCGAGGCCGGGAAGGATTCGGTCGAGCCGCTCGATCGACTCGACGAGATCGACGACGATCCGCTGCGGCAGAGCCATCGACACGTCACCCGGCGTGAAGTCCATCAGGGTGGGATCGATCCGCATCCGCTTGATCCGCTCAGCCGTCGAGCGGCGTCCCTGCTGGAGGTCCTTCAACCGCTGCAGGATCGGCCGACCCCCGCCGATCGTTGTCGCCAGTTCCGCAATCGCGCGGCCGTACTGCGTCGTATCCTCGACAGGATCGGTCAACTCAACGTGTACGAGAAGAGCGAAGTTGGTGTTCTTCGACTTGCGCTTGTTCTCGGCATGCCCGTTGACGAGCGCAAAGTCGTCGAAGTCCTCCCGTACAACGAAGCCACGGGGATTGGTGCAGAAAGTGCGAACCATGTCGTCGTAGGTGTGGGTCCGGACACGAAGCTTCGCGTCGTACATGATCGATTCGATCGGCTCGTAGATCTCGGCCGGAAACTCGACTCGTACGCCGACATCGAGCGGTCCGAACTCAGGGCCGACACCGAGCTTCCGAGTGACCTCGCGAAGCCAGTAGGCGCCACTTCGACCGGGGGCCGCAATCACCTGCTTCGCCGAGGCGTCGCCACCTGTGAGTCCGATGCGGAATCCGCCGCTCTTCGCTTCGATCTCCTCGACGCGGCAGTCGAGGCGGAACTCAACCCCGCGCCCCACCAAATCCTGATAGAGCGTGTCGATGACCTCACGGATTCGGCGCGTTCCGATGTGGCGCTGTCGTCCGGCGATGAACTCGATGCCCGCCTGCGCGGACGCCTGGTAGAGCTTGCCGAGGGCCTCGACATCCTCGCCTGAGTAGTTCATCGGTGCGCCGCAGCGCGTGAACGTCTCGTCGACCTGCCCGATCAGCGTGAGAAGCTCCTCCTCGGTGCAGCCGATCGCCGCCGGATCCCCGCCGATCTTGGTGGTCAGATTGAGCTTCCCGTCGGAGAACGTGCCTGCGCCACCAACGCCGTAGACGATGCTCTCTCGTTCCTTCGGCGCCAGTCCGCGGTCGATGACGAGAACACGAAGATCCGCCTCGGACAGAACCAGCGCGGCGAAGAGCCCTGCCGAGCCGGCGCCAACGATCGCGACATCGTAGTCCATGATCTGCAGCTCCTGAGAAGGCGAGATAGTGGCCCAGGTGATGGGCCGAAAGCGCATCGTATCAGGAAAGGTGACGGAAGCAAAGCCAGGGCAATAGCTCCGCCTTTCGCTCGGGCACCTGTTGCGTGCTGAGCCACTCAGAGGAGTGTCTCAGCGCGACAGCCGCTGCTTGCAGCGGCCCAGCGGCCCTACTCCCACTCGATGGTCGCCGGTGGCTTGCTCGTCGTGTCGTAGACGACGCGCCCGATCGCCGGAACCTCCTGGGTGATGCGCCCCGAGATCTCTTCCAGCAGGTCGTACGGAAGCCGCGCCCAGTCGGCCGTCATGCCATCGACGCTGGTGACTGCGCGCAGGGCCACCACGTATCCATAGCGCCGCTCGTCGCCGGCGACGCCGACCGTCCGAACGGGCATCAGGACCGCCAGTGCTTGCCAGACGCGGTCGTACCAGCCGGAGGAGCGAAGCGCATCGATGAAGATCCGATCTGCCTCCCGCGCCAGCTCGACCCGCTCAGCGGTCGCCTCGCCGAGAACTCGAATCGCCAGTCCCGGCCCCGGAAAGGGATGGCGATCCGTGATCTGAGGAGAAAGTCCGATTAACCGCGCCACATCGCGAACCTCGTCCTTGAACAGGAGCCGGAATGGCTCGACGAGCTCGAATCCGAGCGTTTCGGGAAGCCCGCCGACGTTGTGATGGCTCTTGATGTTCGCTGCGCTCTCGCTGCCGGACGATTCGATCACGTCCGGGTAGAGCGTTCCTTGCGCGAGGAAGCGAAATGGCCCTTGCGATTGCGCGACATCCTGGAAGACGCCAATGAACTCGCGACCGATGATCCGCCGCTTCTCCTCCGGGTCGGCGACACCGTGCAGAGCGCCGAGGAATCGCTCGCGAGCATCGACCACGTGGAGGCAGACACCGGCATCCTGAAGAGCTTCCGAGACTTGCTCCCTCTCCCCGGCTCGGAGCAGGCCATGGTCGACGAAGACTCCCAAGTGCGGGACGCCGGCTCTCGTCAGCAAGAGAGCCAGAGCGCTCGAGTCGACGCCGCCGGAGATCCCCAGGAGAACGCGGGCAGCTCCGACCCGATCGATCGTCTCCGCCAGCAGGCGATCGACCAGCGCCTCAGAGGTCCAGTCTCTTGTCACACCGGCCCGGTCGAGAAACCGCTCCAAGAGCTGTGGGCCAATCGGTGTGTGTGTGACCTCCGGGTGGAACTGCAACCCGACGAGGCGCCCGCCCGGCGATTCCGCGGCGACGTACGGGTTCTCGTGCGAGGCAGCAAGCGGATTCCACTCCGGCGGAAGGGCCTCGACCGAATCGGCATGGCTCATCCAGACTTGAGATC
>Ga0272444_10005353_pt1 | contig 11136 bp, 14 predicted proteins | sample SSMForm13_FD_201033 | JGI IMG/M metagenome (GOLD analysis project Ga0272444, IMG submission 201033) | Marine sediment archaeal communities from Little Sippewissett salt marsh, Falmouth, MA, United States - SSM-Form-13 | ecosystem: Environmental > Aquatic > Marine > Wetlands > Sediment ... | reverse complement strand
AAATTTTCCTTTAATGATGAAGTACGATTTCACCTGTTCGTTTCAAGGAGTTACATGAAAAACTTACTACAATGTGGAACAATCCTTTTGTGTATAGTCGGTTTGAACGTGAGCACGGCGGCCAAAGAGATCACAGTCGTTGCCATGAATTCGTTTCAGCCCTTTGTCTTTTCAGATGCGAATAACGAAGCGACAGGGATTGCCGTCAGTGTGGTCACCACGTTGCTGGAACAAGCCGATATAAAAGCCGGCCCCATCACGCTCTATCCATTAAGACGCATGATGACGTTGGTCTCAAAAGAACCGAACACATTGGGTTTTGCCCTATTTCGAAACCCTAAGCGGGAACATTTGTACAAATGGATTGTCCCGGTCACCTTGCCCGAGAACCTAGTATACTAACAGAATTTAAACAGTTAGGGTATTCTCTGGATGATATTGTCATGGCATTTCAAGTTCGTGATGATGGTCCTGCCTGGCTTGTCGCCGATATTCAAACGCCTGAAGACGTAATTACCAGATTGAAGACGGCTTACGAAAAGATAAAAAACGAACAGTTGATTGAGAAAATAACCAAAAAATATTATTAACGGCCGTGGGCAACGCCTTATTGATTTAAAGATAGAAAGATGAATGGAGATACGGTAAGTGTTATATCGCACGTTGGCAGATATGGTCCTGGTCGTCCATGTTGGTTTGGTCATCTTTGCACTCTTTGGTGCATTTGGCGTGCTCAAATGGCGATGTTTGACCGTGTTCCACCTTCCCGTCGCCCTTTGGTCTATGGCGGTGATGCTTACGGGCGGGTTAGATCCACTGAATCCCCTTGAGCACTGGTTGCGCCTTAACGCCGGTGTCGCTGTTGAAAAAATGGGGGTTATCGAGCAATATCTGACGCCGTTATTTTTCCCGACGCCGCTCAACCGGCGTTTTCAGATCATTTTGGGCATCATTATTCTTATCGTAAACGGTGCTATCTATGCGTGGGTCTACTGGCGCGCTCCCAAAATCAAGCCCCATTAGATGCTGAAAGGAATAAGACACCTGTGAAAAACACCATAGACATTTCACCAGGTCATCAAAGACTCTTTCAAGACAGCGCGGGTCGCTGCGTCCTTCTTCACAAGGCCGGAATTGCCGTTTCATTCTGGCTGGATAGTGATAACACCGTTCATGTGGTGGAAAAAATCGAGGGTATCGATTTTAAAGAAACGGGCACCCAGCTGAAACGGGAAGGCTGGAAATGCATCGGACCAGGGATGGCGTATGCCTGGCTGATAGAAGAGAATACAATGGCATGCGAAACGGTTGCCCCTAAAAAAAGGCTGATCGAAAATGATTTTATCCATAGGCGATAACCTGATACCAGGACGGCACGGCCGCAGCGGGATGAGCGTGCATGTGGGGATACGTTGCAGAAGATGGTGATGAAAAAAGCAATCGTCATCGTCCTGTGCGCTTGTGTTCTCATACCTGGGTATGCGTTTTCGGAAACCATCACCCTTGCTTCAGATTGCTGGCGGCCCTATATCTGTGGCAATGGACCGGATAAGCACGGTATTTCTATCGACATCACCAAAATGATCTTTGAAGAGGCCGGGTATCAGGTCCAATTTAGTGACATGCCCTGGAAAAGAGCCGTTTCCCTGACAAGAAAAGGGAATTATTCGGCAATCGTCTGCGCGGCGAAAAATGATGCCCTGGATTTCATCTTTCCGGAAGTGCACGTGGTTTTGAGAAGAACCTGTTTCTACACCCATGAAAAAAGTCAATGGATTTATGATGGCCTGGGGTCTTTGATGGATGTCAGCATTGGTATCGTGGCCGGCTATCATTACTTTGATGCGCTTGACAACTATATCGAAAAACAAAAAGATACGGGAAAAATACAAATCGCCCATGGTAAAAATGCGATGGTGCAGAACGTATTGAAACTGAAAGCAGAAAGAATACACGCGTATCCGGCAGATCCTTATGTGCTGCAATATACCATGTTCCAGCTTCAGCTGTCGGGGATCAGGAAAGCTGGATGCGCACCCGGTGAAACCAAACTCTATATCGCATTTTCTCCGGCGCTGCCGCAGTCAACCCAATATGCGGCCATATTCTCAGAAGGAATGAGACAACTGATTGCTTCCGGACGAATAATAGAAATCTATGCCAAGTACGGCATCGACTATTGAAGAAACCCCAATGTAGCATAAAAAAGATTGGGGGAAAGTCTGGCAGCCTAAGGCAAAATCTCGTCCAGCACCCTTCCCCTTGAGGTAAAGGAGATCCCCTGCTGGGTCTTGGTACTGATCATCACCGATTCGATGAGAGGCTCGGCAACCGGTTGGTCCGACTGCCAGACCACGATGAATTTGGCGCCGGAGCCACCGCTTTTATCCGATTCAGGCACGACATAGCGCTGGGTCGCCATGGCCCCCAGTACCAGCGGTTTTTCCAGGTAATGGTTCAGTAACTTGCCTTGGGAGTCATAATAGTCCACAGCCGTGATGGTAATCGAATGCTCGCGGTCTGTGTTGCGAAGGCTAAGCGTTGCCGCCAGATAAACCGGCTGTTCACGATTGCCGCTGTAAATATGCGAATAGATCGGCACATAGAGGGTCTGCCCTCTGTAAAGCCGCATTTTTGCCACAAGCGGTTGAATCATACAACTCATGAGTATCGTCACAGCAGCCAACATGGTAACGATAACCTTCCCAAAGCGATTATTGACCATCTTCGGTATCCTCCGTTGTCAAGAAATTCAGCCAATGCTCGGGTCAGCGCCCTCTTCATTTTATATCAACATCTTACAGGCAAATCAAAAATGAATTGCCAATTACCGTATTTTTGATGCATCGACGTGCCTGCCCTTCCCCTTTGCCTTTGATTCATGGTAAAAAATCTTATTGGGTTCAATGCAAAGCGCCAGTCGGGCGTTGTGGATAGACAACACCCCTTTGTATAGCAACAGACTGAAACGTATTTAAAAATCCTTCGCGTCTGCCAACCGTTACGTTGCGGCAAGACAAAAGGGAAAAGGCCTTTTCATGTGGCTTACCGTTAAAATACTTGCTTTGTTGTGGTCGATCAACTTCGCGCCGCCCTCATTATCCATCCTGCTTAAAGAGCGGTGCCAGACGCCGGTCGATCTGGGACACCGCATGAAAGACGGTCAGCCGCTATTTGGCCCCCATAAAACCATTCGCGGGGTGGTGGCCGGGATATTGGCAGGCGGGTTGATCGGATGGGTGTTAGGATTTCCGGTGGTCATTGGTCTGGGTTGCGGAGCCCTGAGCATGATCGGCGATCTGACGTCCAGCCTGATTAAGCGCCGTCTTGGCAAAGCCAGCGGCACGGTTGTCGCCGGACTGGATCAACTGCCCGAAGGCGCTTTTCCGTTTTTTCTGTTGGTCCCCCATGCAAATCTGGGTCTGGTCAACTCGGTTGCACTCGTATTGCTGTTTTGTCTGGGCGCTTACGCGGGGTCGTTTTTTTTCAAGTGGATATTTGTGACCCATGCCATCAAACGGTATAAACGCAAACTTCGCCCGCGCCAACGATTGCGCGAATGGCGGGCCTGCGATACCGCTTACCACCCCTTGCATCGTTTTTTCAATTTTGAACGCGCCATTTATTATCATCTTATCATGCGGGGCGCCTTTCACGTATTGGGACTGTATGAACGGGGCCGGCGAAACGCCCTGAACATCAGGTTGAATCAGGTAACTCTGGAATTCGAGGATTTACCCACCGCGTTTGATGGCTACACCATCTTGCTGCTCACCGATCTGCATCTGGACGGGCTGGCCGGCCTGTATGAGCGAATCCATGCCCTGGTGGCCCCCTTGCATGTTGATTTGTGTCTGTTCGGCGGTGATTATCGTACCGAGCTATCCGGCCCGTATAACAAAGTGCTGCTCCGGTTGCGCCGATTGCTTCGCACCATCGACGCCCGAGACGGTATTTATGCTGTTCTGGGCAATCACGACTGTATCGAAATGGTCCATTTGCTGGAAAAAAGAGGCATGCGGTTTCTGATCAATGAAGCGGTGGCCCTGACACGCGGCAAGGACCACCTGTGGCTGGTGGGCATTGACGACCCCCACTATTATGAAGCGCACGATTTCGCAGAAGCCTTTGCCGAGGTCCCCTCACGCGTGTTCAGCATCCTGCTTGCCCATTCTCCGGAAGTCTATGACCAGGCCGCATCCTATGGTGCAAGACTGTATTTATGTGGCCACACCCACGCCGGTCAGATCCAACTTCCCAAAATCGGTCCCCTGTTTACCCATTGCCGTGCTCCGCGCAAGTTCTGCCAAAACCATTGGCAATTCGGCCGTATGCAGGGCTACACCAGTGCCGGTGCCGGTGTATCGGGCGTTCCCGTACGATTTGGCGTTTCTGGTGAAGTGGCCTTGATTCAGCTGAAAAAGGTCAACGCTACACAAATTCAATCAAATTAATATCAAAAACCAACGTTTCACCTGCCAATGGATGATTGGCGTCAATGATAACCGCCTGATCCGAAAGATGCGTCACGGTCGCCTTGACATCCCGTCCCTTTTCGTCCTTGATCTGTATGCTGCTGCCAACCTTAAGGTCTTCGTCCTGCTCTGGGATCATGTGCAGCGGAAGTTCGGAAACCAGCTCGGGCCGTCTTGCCCCCATGGCATCTTCCGGTGGGATATGAACCGTGCGCTGCTCGCCCTCTGTCATTCCGACAAGACTTGTCTCAAAACAACGAATCAGCTTTCCCTCACCAATGGTCAATTCCATGGGATCTTCTCCGACCGTGGTAGCGAATATAGTTCCGTTTTCAAGGCAACCGGTAAAATGGAAACGTACAATATCACCTTCCTGTGCTTTTCGCATCTATTCTCCTTTTGCGGTTATGAGTAAACGTCAATCGGTCCAACCCTATAGAGATAATGGCGAATCGACAATGGGGTGTAGACAGTATTTACAATACCATGGCAAGGTGTGTAAGGTTTAGGATTTATGAAAACAATACTTCTGTGCAGTGATATGGATCGAACCGTGATTCCCAATGGTGAGGCTGAGGAATCACCGCAAGCTAGGCAACGCTTTACCCGGCTGGCGTCTCATCCAGATGTCAACCTGGTCTATGTCACCGGTCGGGACCGGCGGCTGGTCAAAACGGCGATTGACCAGTACGCGTTACCGACCCCAGTGGCGGCGATCTGTGATGTGGGGGCGACCCTATATCATATCCACGAGGGCATATGGAAACCGAATCCCGCCTGGGAAACGGAAATCGGTAGGCAGTGGAAGGGATATGCGCATGACGACATCACCCGCCTGCTGGCCGATGTTCAGCCTGAGAAATTTTATCTTCAGCCGCCGGAAAAACAAAATCGATTCAAAATCAGCTATTTTGCCGACATCTCCCTCGACATGGGCCGCCTTCAGGAAGAGGTCGCCGGCGTGCTCGACCAAAAAGGGATCCCGGCCAATATCATCTGCAGCGTCGATACGGCCGAGAATCTGCTATTGATCGACATTCTCCCGCCCCGCGCCAATAAACTGCTGGCAATCCAATTTCTCATAAAGCAGCAGGAATTGGATGAGAACCGGGTCGTATTTTCCGGAGACAGCGGCAATGATCTGGACGTGTTGACCAGCGGCATGCAGGCCATCCTGGTGGCCAATGCCGCCGATGATGTTCGCCAAACCGCTGCCGCACAGCTCGCCCAAAAGGGGCAATCGGAACGTCTCTATCTCGCCAAGGGTGATTTTAAGGGTATGAACGGCAACTACGCTGCCGGCGTACTGGAAGGGATGGCCCACTTTTTTCAAGAAACCGTATCCTGGTTCTGATTCTAATCGTTTATTGTGAGTATCGGATAAAGGCTGTGGTTTACCGCCCCACAGACCGTATTTTGCACAACACCAGTCATTCTTCCGATAAAATCATGGTGCGCCATGATCATCTTCCCTGAGGCAAGTCCAAATTACTGTCTGCACCCCATTGTCAAATAAGGACTCGAACGATTAGTTTGTAAATTAGGCGGCACCTTGAAACCGCATGATCAAAAATGGCTGGTTTTATGATAAGGTAAGCAACAGATGGAGAAACGAACACCATGCGGAGCAACCATGTTCAACCGACAGAAAATACTTCTCGTTGATCCTTCGGCAATCTTTCGACGCACCCTGAAAGAGGTGATCGAGACCAACGAAACGTTCGTTGAAGTCTTAGAAGCCGAAAGCAGCGATCAGGCCGAATCAATGATGGCCAGAAAAACGCCGGATGTCGTGTTCATGGATATCGCCCTTCCACAAAACGATGGGATCCCGTTTATTGCCTCCATCAGGCGCATCGCGCCAAAAGCCAGGATTGTCGTCTTAACCAGCCATGATTCCGAGGAACATGAAGACGCTTCCCTGACGCAGGGTGCTGATTTTTTCCTCTCCAAAGAGCGATCGGGCGGCCTGCGATTGATAGACGTCATCCACGAAACGATCCGCCGTCAGCACAGTGTTTAAAATAGAATACCACCATTTGACATTCATGGAGGCTATAATTGGGGGAAGAAGGGCAACCCGAAAATTGACATGCGATTACCCTGATCATCCCCCCACCTCGATTTGCCATTTCCCTAAAGCATGAATATAGTGTTGGCGTAAGACTTTCCCTCACTGTTGGCGTTTTTGTTAGCCGATCATCTAATTTAATGCGTGGAGAAACAGATCCTTGGGAAAAAAACATCGTGTATTTATTGTCGAAGATCATCGGCTGTTTCGTGAAGGCTTGAAGGCCATGCTTGACAGTCGCGGTGATATCGACATTGTCGGCGAGGCTGAAGACGGGCTGGAGGCGATCCGGCTGATCCGCAACATAAAGCCGGAGCTGGTGCTCTTGGACCTGTCGATGCCCAAAATGGGCGGAATCTCGGTAATGAAGGAAGTCAAGCGGGAGCTGCCCGATACCCGAATCCTGGCACTGACCATTCATGAATCGGATCAATTCGTGCTGGAAGCATTCGAAGCCGGAACCGAAGGGTATTGCATCAAGGACGCCAGTCGCGCGGAACTGATGAACGCCGTGGACTGTGTACTGCAGGGCAAACTCTATATCAGTCCGGACATTTCCGATCAGGTGATTCAGGGGTATATCAGTGGAAAAAAGACCCTGAAAAAAGAAAGTAACTGGGATACGGTCACCCAACGTGAACGCGAGGTTCTGAAACTGCTCGCCGAAGGGCATACCAACAAGGAAATCGGTGATTTTCTGCATATCAGTGCAAAAACAGTGGAAAAACATCGCGCCAACCTGATCAGCAAGCTCGACTTGCACAATGTAGCCCAGTTGACAACGTTTGCCATTGAAAAAGGACTGGTTGAGCCGAAAACATGACTCCCGTGATTGAAAACAGCCAGATCGAGGATCTCGAAATCCTCGATTTCAGCTTTGAAGCTCCTTATTTCCAGGCGCTATACAACGCACCGGTACCGGTCACCATCGCCTGTGAGGATGGCCGGCTGCTGCTGGTCAACCGCGCCTTTCAAGAGGCGACCGGATATACACTGGAGATGATTCCCACCCTTGACGACTGGGCTGACCTCCAGGAAACGTCGTCGAATGATATGAACAAGCGTTTCGCTGATTATTTTGAGCTTGAAAAGACGCTCACGCCGGTTCAGGTAACGGTCAAAACCAGAAATGGCAATTCACTGGTTTGGGAAATCTTCAATGCCCCGTTGGGGAAAACAGTCGACGGCCGGCGCATGATTATCAGCATCGCCTCGGATATTACCGGTAAAATCGTTTACCAGCAGCATCTTGAAGCCGAAGTATGCAAGCGCACCGAAGCACTCAATCGCACCATACACGCCCTGCAAAATGAAGTTGAGGAACGTAAACGCATCAGTGAAGCCCTGACCCTGTCCCGCGAGCGACTGAAAAAGTTATCCTTGCGGACCCTGACCATTCTGGAAGCCGATCGGCGATCGATTTCAAAGGAGTTGCACGACAGCCTGGGAGCCAGTCTGGCTGCCATTAAGTTCAGCCTTGAAGACAAGGAAATCAAACGGTCACAAAAAGGGGGGCGACTGGACGACTCACTGGAACAGGAGATCGCTTACCTGCTGTCCACCATCAAGGAAACCAAGCGTATTTCGGCCAACCTGCGGCCCACCACCCTGGATGACTTGGGGTTGATGGCCACGATTAATTGGTATTTACGTCAGCTTAAACGCGTGTACCAGGATATCACCGTTGATTATACGACGGCCATCACCGAAGCGGATGTTCCCGAAGAAATGAAAATCATCATCTACCGCATCATCCAGGAAGGCCTGACCAACGCGCAAAAGCACAGTGAAGCAAGCGTCGTTCGCCTGCATATGGCGTTCACCGACAACAAACGATCCATTTCTCTTTTTATTGAAGACAATGGCAGAGGATTCAACGTTGAGGAAACGCTATCCCTGAAAGATCCCTTAAGCGGATATGGCCTGATCGCCATGCGCGAGCGCTGTGAGATTTTCGGCGGTTCGTTTCATATTGAATCCGAGATCGGCACGGGAACCAAAATCAGGGCGACCCTTCCCATTCTTGTCGAATCCCCACATGATGGATAACCCAAACCGAGGAAGGAAACCGTTTACGATTACGAGCACCGCATAGCTTAAGCACGAGCACGACGGGCATTGGCGTTTTTCGTGCTCGTGCTCGTACGCGTAATCGTAATCGATCATCATTTTTTACTATCGATCGATGAAATTCCCGCTGAACACCTCCAAAATTACAATTGCTGGAGATTTACCAATCGAGCCTCACATTGTTCTCAGGCGTTAACGGGTCAGGCCAAAAGCGGCCTGAGCATGTAGATGATGTCACTCTCTCTTGAAGGATAAGGAGACATGACATTCTGATTGTACAGATCGTTGACAGCAATCCGGTTTTTCATGGCCAGGGCAAACGTGTTGACCAATCCGGTGGCATTGTCCGAGATAATGTGGGCGCCAAGCACCTGGCCCTTCAAATCCACAAGGACCTTATAGGCTGCTGAACGCAACCCCAATCGGCGATAGGTTGGCCAGCTTAGCCGGCTGGCGGCACTTTTCCTGTATTTCACGCCTTCATCTTTGAGCGCCTGTTCGGTCTTGCCCACCATACCATACTGGGGATAGGTGAACAGCACAGCAGGTACCGCGGAATAATCCATGGCGGCGGCCTGATCCGTGCTGCTTTGCCGGCTGAGAATGTTGTCCGCTGCCACCTGTGCTTCGGCATCCGCCACACGGGCCAACTGAATGGTGTCGGCGCAGTCACCGATGGCGTACACCGTTGAATTGGTCGTCAGCATATGCGGATCGACGTTGATCCCCCTGCCGGAATGCTCGATCCCGGCCCGGTCCAGATCAAGGGCGTCGATATCAGGCACCCGACCGGCGCCATGGACCACCAGATCCGCTTCAAACGAATTACCGTTTTGGGTGCTGACCATAAATCCCTTGTCTGTCTTTTGGATACCGGTAATGGTAACCTCACAGTGAATATCGATCCCTTCATCGGCAGAGGCGTCCGACAAAAGGCCGACCATTTGTGCATCAAACGGTCCAAGGGGACGCGGACCGGCCTCGAGGATGGTGCAGTGGATATCCGGCCGCCCCAGGCGCACGGCAAAGTGAGCGAATTCGAAGGAGATGAACCCGCCGCCGATGAAAATGATCCGTTTTGGCAGATCGTCCAGTTCCAGAAAGGCACTGCTGTCGATCACATGCTCAATGCCATGGATAGGCAGCGTCATGGGCGTTGCGCCAGTGGCCAGGATGATAAACCGGGCGGAAAGCGTTTGCTGGTCAACGGCAATGGTCTGTTGATCCACGAACCGTCCCCGTCCCTTTATCAAATCAATGCCGGCTTCTTTCAGTCCGGCAACGGTGCCACCCGGCACGTTATCGGTGAACCGGTTCTTGGCATCGCGCAACTGGGGCCAGCTGGCAACCGCCGGAGAGACGATGCCGATTTTTTCCAGGTGCCGGGAGCGGGCAACCGTCTCAGCCCCCTCGTAGAACCACTTTTTGGCCTGGCAACCGCTTAAGGCGCAGGTTCCTCCCGGACGATCGCTATGTTCCACCATTGCCACGGTCAAGCCCTTTTCGTTCAATGCATAGGCCGCCGTCTGCCCGGCCGTGCCCGTTCCGATTACCAAAACATCGTACGTCTTAGCCATGGTTTCCTCCCTTGTTAGGGCCGCATCCCGATCCCTATCTTCTGGTCACATAGTGAACGATAATCGCCACCACAAAAAGAATGAGAATAAAATAGAAAAACAGATTCAGTGATATATTGGTGATCTGACGAAAGTCTTTTTCTCGTTGCACCTTTTCGAGCAGTTCGATGGTCTGTTTACGACCATAGGGCCCGGATGACCTGGTAAAGGCGAGCAAAAACAGGATCGCCAGCAGGCCGGCAATGATGAAGGGCAGCAAAAACAATCCACCGACATCCGGTCCTACCGGACTGATCCATACCCCTCCGGCCCATGTGGCCAATAACACCAGCAGGAACAACCAGAAAAACGCTATCTTGTAGCCGCTTCGCCTTAACAGATATACGGATAATGTACTGGCCATCACCGCAAACAGGACAGAAGCGAAAAATTCATAAACAAGCATTGGCTCCCCTTTTTTATGGTGGATACGCACATTATGCTTACAGCAGAGTATAGCGCATTATCCGCCGTCTTTTCCATGGGGGCAATACTGTATTCAGGGTTAGTGTCACTCGTCGCTTTTTCGGCTCGGCAAGTGACGCTTATCGAAAATAAACGGTTTGATATCCAGAATCGGTGTACCGTCGATCATGTCCATGCTCCGAACGTGGAGTACATTGTCATGACGGGCCAGCACCGTCAGAACCGACATTCCAATGGGATTGGGTCGCCTGGGTGAACAGATGCTGAACACACCCAGCGACTGCCCCTTGTGCGGTGGTGTTTGCTTTAGCAGATGGGAGGAAAAAGGAGCACTCTTGTGGAAATGAAAAAGCACCACGATCTGCTGCCCGGCACTGATATCCGAAAGCCCGTCGGTATATCGGGGGTCTATGACCAGGGTCCCCTCAACATCTGAAACCGTCCAGTGACGGGGAATGGTTGCCGCATCCGTATGTGC
>Ga0272444_10005352_pt1 | contig 11137 bp, 8 predicted proteins | sample SSMForm13_FD_201033 | JGI IMG/M metagenome (GOLD analysis project Ga0272444, IMG submission 201033) | Marine sediment archaeal communities from Little Sippewissett salt marsh, Falmouth, MA, United States - SSM-Form-13 | ecosystem: Environmental > Aquatic > Marine > Wetlands > Sediment ... | reverse complement strand
TCGTCGTCGCGGCCGACGCCGCCGAGGCGGCGCTTCAGATCCTCCGCGCCCACCCGCTCGGCGCCGATGCGGCCATCGTCGGGACGATCACCGAAGAGCATCCCAAGCGGGTCATCCTCGAAACCGAGATCGGCGGCCGCCGATTCCTCGATATGCCGCTCGGCGACCCGGTCCCGCGGATCTGCTAGCACCGGGCGCTCCGAAGGTCCTCGTCGGTTCGGTCCTTCGGGGCGCGAAACGGTCTCCGTCTGTACGGGGACGGTCGAAACACACAACGGAGGTGCAGGATGGCGGGAGACAAGCGAGGCACGACGGCGATCGTCGGGGGCACGTTGATCGATGGGACAGGGGCGGCCCCGCTTCGAAACGCGGCCGTTCTCGTCGAGCAAGACCGAATCGTTGCCGCCGGGGCGCGGTCCTCCGTCGACGTCCCCCCCGGCGCGCAGATCGTGGAGGCGGAGGGCCGCTACCTGCTGCCCGGTCTGATCGATGCGCATGTCCACGTCTCGGCCCCGGAGTACACCACGCTTCCGCCGAAGGGCGACCGGACCGCATATGCAACGACGATCGCGATCCGCAACCTGCGTAGCGCCCTGCAGGCCGGCGTCACGACGGTCCGAGACGTATGCGGTCCTCGGATCAACCTCGCACTTCGCTCGGCCCGTCGTCACGGCCAGCTCGTTGCACCGCGGATCTACACCGCCGGGATGGGGATCTGCATGACCGGGGGACACGGCTCCGGCTTCGCCGGCGCGGCGCACGAGGTCGACGGCGTCGACGCCGTGCGCCATGCGGTCCGCGTCGAACACAAGGCGGGAGCGGACCTGATCAAGCTGCTGTCTTCACACCGGACCGACTTGCCCGAATTCTCGCTCGAGGAGATCGAGGCGGGCGTCGACGAAGCACACCGGCTCGGCCTCCCGATCGCGATCCACGCGGCGAACCTCGCGTCGACGGAGATGGCCGCAAGAGCCGGCGTCGACGTGATCGAGCACGGCAGCTTCCTCAGCGAAGACACGGTCGAGCGGATGGTAGAGCAGGAGATCGTGCTCGTTCCGACGCTATGGGTGAAGCATGACCTGGCGACGCGGCTGGCCGAATACCGGAAGACCCCGGAACGCTTCCCGTGGGGGGATGCGGCCGATCTCGAAGAGAGCGCGATCTGGTTCCAGCGGTGCGTCGACCGACTGCCGGAGACGATGCGGCTCGCTCGCGATCGCGGCGTTACGATCGCAGCCGGCACGGATTTCGTCCTCGCCGACCACCCGTGGTGCCTCCTCCCCGAGGAGATCGAGTGGCTTGTCCGACTCGGCCTTTCGCCGATGGAGGCGATCGTCGCCGCGACCTATGGCGGAGCGGTCGCCCTCCGCCTGGCCGACCGGCTCGGTACGATCGAGCCGGGGAAGTGGGCCGACCTGATCCTCGTCGATCGCAACCCGCTCGAAGATATCTCCGCGCTGAAAGAGGTCTCCTGGGTCATGCAAGAAGGGAAGGTCGTCCCTCGCAGCCCCGAGTGGGATCGCCGCCCGATCCAGGATCCGATCGAGATCTGAAGATCCGTCGGAACCACGTGCAACCTCTCCGTTGAAGGCTGCTAGGCTACCGCGTAAGCCAGGCTCTGCGATCGGAGAGGGTCTTGCCGCTCGATTGGCAGGTCGGGCAATAGTAGGTCTTCTTCTGCGCGTAGCGGATTTCCGCGATCGGGGTGCCGCACTCGGGACAGGGCTGGCCGGTCCGTTTGTAGATCCGAAGGAAATCATGACCATGGCCGCCGACGAGGCGGTCCCCGGCGCGCCGCCCGATCTCCTCGATCGCCCCCGACAGCACGTCCCGTGTCGCCCGATGCAGCCTCTCGATCTCCTCTCCGGAGAGCGTCGAGACATACCGAATCGGCGAGATCCGTGCCTCGAACAGGATCTCGTCGGCATAGGCGGTGCCGATCCCGCAGATCGATGCCTGGTCGGTCAGCGCCTTCTTCGCCTGCCGACGAAGCCCATCGAACGTCTTCGTCAAGAACGCCACAGTGAACGCATCCGAGAGCGGCTCGACGCCGAGCGTGGCAACCGACCGAACATCCGACGGATCGCGAACGATGTGCAGGCGCACCCTACGCTGCGTGCCGTTCTCGATCACGCGGAGATCCTCCCCGTCGTCGAAGCCGAAGACGAACCCGGTCGCCTTCGTCACCTTCATGTCCGATCGGCTCAAGACCAGGCGCCCGGCGAGCATCAGGTGAAGAACGATGTACAGATCGTCGCTACACGACAGGATCAGGTGCTTGCCTCGCCGCTCGAAGTTCGTGAACGCGCGCCCGATCAGCGCCTCCGGCGGCGGCTCGACGGTCTTCAGAATCGCCGGGTGATAGGCGCGTGCGGAGCCGATCGCCCGTCCGGCAACCTGCTTCGACAGGCCCTCCCGCATCGCTTCGAGTTCCGGCAGTTCGGGCATCCCCCACCTCCGACCCGATTATACGCTGCCCGTCGGGCACGGTACCGCGCGAAGCGGGTGCGCAACGTCCCATCTCAACACCCCTTCATTCCTTACGTATCCTCCGACCGGCCGGCATGATCGGACGGCGCACGAGAAGGAGGGCTCGGTGACGAAGCTTCAGAAGGCCGTCGTAGCAAGGCTTCTGCTGCTCGCCGCGTTTTGGCTGAGCGGCTGCTCGTTCTTCTCCGCGCCGATCGATATCTCCGGCTTCTGGCAGGGTCAGATCCAGTGGACGACGGGGCCGGCGACCGGATTCGTCAGTCCGATCTCGCTCGACCTCGTGCATGATGGACGCGAACTGTCCGGCACGATCACGCTGGCCGGGCCGAGTGCGACCTCGTTCGATCTGACGATCACCGAGGGCCGAGCTCGCACGGTTTCGATGTCGCTCGAAGCGTCCGGCGTACTGGCCATCACGCCGCCGCAGACGGTGACGCTCGAACTCGAGGGCGACTTCCTCGAAACGCGCATGTCGGGGACCGGGTCGCAGACGATCAACGGAACGACATACGAATTGACCTGGGAGGCCACCCTCGTCGCCCCGGCGGTCCCGCCGGAGTAAGCGCTAGTAGTAGTACCAGATGCTCTCGTAGTCGGCGGGATCCTCGCCGAGCTCCTTCAGCCGCTCCAAGTAGTCGTGAATCGACACGTCGGTGTACGGCCACGGGCCGACCGGCGCGATCCCCTTCTCCCACGGATGGAAGAGGTAGACCCGACGGCCGTCCGCGTCGATTGCGATCAGTTCCCGATCCTGGCTGGCACGCAGGTGGTTCTTTCCGAGTCGCGGCACGTTGAAGACCGGCTCGTCGGTGCGGAAGATCCCCGGGAGCAGACGCGCCTCCTCTTTTCGTTCCTGGAGCAACCGTGCGACGGGAACGAGGTAGTCGCGATGCTCTTCCTTTCCCTTCGTGTAGAACGTGTAGTACGGATCGACCCCGGCCTGCCGTAGCGCCACTCGCGTAGCGACCGTCTGGAACCGCCGGCTGGTCTCGAGTGTGAACACCTGTTGGTTGTAGACCGAGATCCCGCGTCGCCGCAGCCGGTCGACCGCGCCTGCGAGCTCCGGGGTCACCTCGTACGCGCTTTCGACATGCGTGACGAGCGAGACGTTCCGACGCCCCGGGTCGATGTACCGCGCCAATCGATCCGCGAGTGCGTCGGTCATCCGCATCGGCATCGTCACCGGGATTCGGGTACCGATTCGAAGATCCCGCACGTGATCTATCGCCGACAGCCGCCGGAGGAGTCGATCGAGGAGCCGGTCGTCGAGGACGAGCGGATCGCCGCCCGTCACCAAGACATCGACGATGCCGGGATGCTCGGCAAACCACTCGACCGCCGGCTCGAGATCCTTCCACGTCGGAATCGCCGCTGCGTCCATCGCGTCGGAGATCTCCCAGTTCCGCTGGCAGTACGTGCAGATCTGAGGGCAGGTGTCGCACACCTTGAAGACGGCGACGGTAGGATAGCGGCGCGTGATCCGGTCGGCCGGAGACGTGTCCCGCTCGCCCATGAAGTCAAACGCCCTCGTTCGATCCCGCCGGTGTTCGATCATCCGACGCACCGTGTGCAGCGGGGGGATCACCTGCGACCGAACCTGCCCGTCCTCAGCGCGGCTCGGTCCGTCGAAGTCGAACAGCGAGAGGTAGTACGGCGTGATCCCCCACGGAACACCGTACCGGACAGCCAGCCGTACCGCCGCGATCTCCTCGGAGCGAAGCGGGACCAAGCTCTGAAGCCTTGCCGCCCCCTCCTCCCCCTTTAGGACGTGCGCGGCCTGCCACGCTGCGTCGGCCCAGTCGGAAGCGGTCGCACCGAATGAGTCCAGGATCCGCCGTCGATTCTCTTCCCGCCGCCCGACGATCTCCGAGTCGAGGCCGCACGCGTAGATCGACGTCGCCTTCCAGATCCGATCGGCCAGGCCGTCGAGCGCCCGGGACCGCTCGATCGCGCGTCGTCGCCCGGTCCGGGGGAACTCCTCTTCATCCTCGTGCGCCGACCCGCCCGGATGCCCCGTCCAGCCGCGGCCGATCCCGGAGCGTCCGTGCATCGCCCGCAGCAGGTGCACGAACTCCTCGACGAACCCGGACCCCGCCTCGTCGGCGTGACCTCGGGCCAACCGCCACAACGGCTCGATCGTCGAGAAGCCGGCCATCTCCTCGTTTTCCGTCGACAGGAGGTTCTTGACGACGTCGATCGCACCCAACGCCGTCGCCCGCTCGAGCCGATCGATCTCGAACGCACCGATCCGCACCGCCTCCTCCAACTCGCCAACGTACTCGTACAGACGCCCTTGCGCCTCCACCGGACCGTCGCTCTCCGCCAGACAAGCCATCCATGTCTCATCCTCGTCCCACAAGCGCAGGACGGACACATCCGCCCCGGTTCGACCCGTTCGATGCTCGCTCATCGCTCACCTCCTTGACGCACGTCGGCCGCACACGGCGCCGAAGCGTTCCGCCTCGGCCGCCCCTTCTTCGTCTCGTTTCGGTTCTCTGGCCGTCCCTGCGCTCGTCGACTTCAGAGCCTCGTACGGCCGCGAATCACGCGCTGCCACGTACTCGAATGGCGTATGCCACGATCGATGCTTCGAACTGCGCGATCCAACAGTGTAATCAGTATAACACAGATAAGGGACGGAACCCGAAACGAGGTGCGGGCGCTACATCCGCTCCTCGCGTCGATCCTTCTCGATGGCATTCGCTGCCCGTTCGGCGGGGTCTCCGTAGCCTCCGCCCCCCGGCGTCCGAATGCTCAACCCGTCGCCCAACCGAAGGGTGACCGACCCCTTCCCGGGCAATGGGATCTCCTCCCCATCGCGGAGCAGAACGTTCTCCCCAGGGCTCCCGGGCTCGCCACCCGCCGTGCCGTACGGACGATGCGTTCTCCGCTCGGTCAACAGCGAGACACGCGCCTCCGTGCCAAGGCAGCGAATGTCGCGACAGATCCCCAGACCGCCTCGATGCCGGCCTTGTCCCCCGCTGGCTCGTCGAAGCGCGTACCGCTCGACGCGAAGAGGGTACGCGATCTCCAACGCTTCGACCGGTGTGTTCAGCGTGTTCGTCATGTGCGAATGAATCCCGTCGACGCCGTCCCGATCGCGCCGCGCCCCGAAGCCGCCGGCGATCGTCTCGTACAGCGAATAGGCTCCGCCGCTTCGTGGATCGATTCCCCCGATAGCCACATTGTTCATCGATCCCTGACAGGCAGCGATCGCCCGATCGGGAACCAGCTTTCCCATCGCTCCGAGGATCACGTCGACGACACGCTGCGATGTCTCCAGGTTGCCGCCGACCACCGGCGCCGGCGGCACCGGGTTGACCAGGCTCCCGGACGGCGCCACGATCTCGATCGGCCGATAGCAGCCTTCGTTCGGCGGAATCTCCGGATCGGTCAGCGCACGGACGGCGTAGTACGTCGCCGACGACGTCACGGCCAAGACCGCGTTCACCGGTCCGGTGACCTGGCCCGCCGTCCCGGCGAAATCGAACACGATTCGATCCCCATCGACCGTCACCTTGACCCGGATCGGAATCGGCTCGCCGGACACCCCGTCATCGTCGAGGACGTCGGAGAAGGTGCCCGACCCATTCGGGATCCGCTCGATCTCGGCCCGCATCCTTCGCTCGGAGTAGTCCAGAATCGCCGTCATGCCATCCACGACGAGCGCCGGCCCGTACCGATCGACTACGGCGGTGAGTCGATCGATCCCCGTCCGGCACGCCGCCTTCTGGGCCCGCAGATCGCCCCACCGTTCGGTCGGAGTTCGCACGTTCAACAGCACGAGATCGAGCAGGTCGCGGTCGATTTCGCCCCCGCGCCACAGGCGAACCGGCGGAATCCTAAGCCCTTCCTGAAAGATCTCGACCGTGTCGCCCGACACGCTCCCCGGCTCTTTCCCGCCGACGTCGGCATGGTGTGCCCGGTTCGCGACGAACCCGACCCGATCCTCTCCGATGAAGACCGGCGCGACGAACGTAATATCGGGAAGATGGGCTCCGCCGGCGTACGGGTCGTTGACGACAACGATGTCCCCGGGGACGAACGCGTCGACCGCCCGGATCGCGGCGGCCACCGAGTAGGGCATCGCCCCGAGGTGCACCGGAATCGATTCCGCCTGCGCGATCATGCGGCCTTCCGCGTCGAACAGTGCGCTGGAGCAGTCCCGTCGCTCCTTGATGTTCGGGCTGTACGCGGAGCGGATCAGGTTCGCGTTCATCTCCTCCGCTACCGCCGTCAACGCGTGACGCAGGACCTCGAGCGTGACCGGATCGATCGCCCTTGATGCAGCCATCAACCCACCTCCAGCAGGATCGTCCCGATGCGATCGCAGTGCCCCGTAACGTCAGGAGGAACGAGCAGCGTCGCATCGTCGCCGACGACGATCGCCGGCCCCCGAACCGAATCGCCCGCGGCGAGCCCGCTGCGAGCAAGCAGCCGTGCCTCGACCCGACCGTGGCCGGCAAACCGCGCGGTCACCGCCCGCTCGTCGCCCGGCGCCTCCGCACGCACCGCCGGCACATCGGAGAGTGCCGGAGGCCCGACGGTTCGAACGCGGAGTGTGACCAGCTCGACCGCCTCGTTCGGATCGCAGTGTCCGAATCGGGTCTCGTGCTCCCGATGAAACGCCCCGACCAGCGCATCGAACCCAGCTCCCCGTTCGTGCGCAAACGGGACGTTCAGCTCGTGCGACTGTCCGGCATATCGCAGATCCGCCGTGACTACGTGGCGAATGCGCGACGGATCGAATCCCTGGCCGCGAAGGATGTTCACCCCTTGAGCGATCAGTGCGTCGACCATCGAGCCGACGCCGTCCTCGTCGAGCGCCTCCAGCGGGCGGACGACCGAGCGGCTCGTATCGGTTCCGACTTCGGACGCCAGCAGTCCGAACGCCGACAGCACACCGGCCGTGGCCGGGATCAGCACCCGCGGGATCGACAGGCGTCGCGCAATCTCCGCTGCGTGCAGCGGCCCCGCCCCACCGAAGGCGAGCAACGCGTAGTCGCGCGGGTCGTGCCCCCGTTCGACCGAGATCACACGAATGGCTCGCTCCATCGCCGCATCCGCAATCTCGAGGATCCCTTCGGCCGCGTCTTCCACATCCAGGCCGAGCGGCTCGGCGACCGTGCGAACGGCGCGGCCCGCCGCGCCGACGTCCAGCGCCTTCAGCCCGCCGAGCGGCCGGTTCGCCGGTAGGTGTCCAAGGAGGACGTGGGCATCCGTCACGGTCGGGCGCGTTCCGCCGCGCCCGTAGCAGGCCGGCCCGGGGGCCGCCCCGGCGCTTCGCGGTCCGACGCGAAGCGCGCCGCCCGGATCGATCCATGCGATGCTCCCACCACCGGCGCCGATCGTGTGGATCCCGATCATCTGCTGTGCGACCGGATGCCCGCCGATCGCGCCGGCCGTTGTCCTCGCCAGCTCCCCGTCGCGGACCAGCGACACGTCGCAGCTCGTTCCTCCCATATCCATCGTGATCAAGCCGTGTTCGCCGGCCCGCTCGCCGATCGCCCGCGCCCCCTGCACGCCCGCCGCCGGTCCCGACAGAAGGATCCGCACCGGTTCCCGTTCGGCGTTGTGCGCATCGGTCACCGCACCACTCGACTGCATAATCCGCCAGGTCGACGGCAGTCCGAGCGTCGCCGCTCCCCGTTCGAGTTCGCCGAGGTAGCGGCCGATCACCGGACGGAGCGACGCGCAGATCACCGTCGTCGATGTCCGCTCGTACTCGCGGAACTCTGGCAGGACCTCACTCGACAACGTCACCGGAACGTCCAACGCCTCCCGCAGCATCTCCCCGGCGAGCCGTTCGTGCGACGGGTTCAGATACGAAAAAAGGAACACGACGGCGACCGCCTCGGCGCCGGAAGCCCGAAGCGCGGGGATCAGCTCCCGCACGTCGTCCGGATCGAGCGCGACGACGACCTGCCCATCCGAGCCGACTCGTTCGGCCAGCTCGAATCGAAGATCCCTGGAGACGATCGGCTCCGGGCGAACGATCGACAGATCGTACAGCGCGGACCGATGCTGTCGCCCGATCTCGAGAACGTCCCGAAACCCCGCCGTTGTCACCAGCGCCGTCCGTGCCCACGCGCCTTCGAGCAGCGCGTTCGTGGCGACCGTCGAGCCATGCGCGACCGTTCGAACGCCACGCGGATCGAGCTCCCCCTCGTCGATGAGCTTGCGCAATCCGGCGAGAACGCCACGATGCGGGGCGTCCGGCGTTGACGGAATCTTGACGAGGCGGGCCGCCCCGCGACCCGCCAACACCACATCGATGAACGTCCCTCCAATATCGATCCCAATCGCATCCGTCATCTCAACGGAGGAGTATAGGGGGGGCGCAACGGCATCTCCACGCTAGGACAACAGCGATACGATCACCGTGACGGTTCCGAGGCTCAGCACCGTCGTCAGGAAGACGACCGTCGCGGCCAACTCGGGATTTCGTCGGAAATGCATCGAGAGAATCAGCGCATTGATCGCGCTCGGCATGCTCGATTGGACGATCAGAACCGACCGCAGCAATCCCTTCACACCGAACAGCACCGTCAGCCCATACCCGATCAGCGGAGGCAGCGCGAGCTTCAGCCCGGTCAGCCAGATCGCCTCCCGCGCCACCCGCCGGTAGGGCACCCTCGACAGCTGAACGCCAAGCAGAATCAGCTGCACGGGAATGGCCGCACCGGCGAGGAGGTCGATCCCCCGAAACACCCCGACCGGCAGACGCCACCCCGTCGCTCGGAACAACAGCGCGAGTCCGAGCGCGTACAGCCACGGCACACGCGATGCGTGCGCCACCCACGTACGCAGCTTCATCCCACGGTGCCAGGCCCCGATGCCCACGCCGAGCGTCGCCTGCATCAGCGTTCCGGTCAGCATGAACACGACACCGAGCGTGAACCCGGCCTCGCCGTAGGCGAACAGCAGCACCGCGAGCCCGTAGGTCCCGCAGTTCCCGAACGTCAGAACGAGGGATCCGGCAGCGCGGGTGTCATCGTCCCATCCCAGCGTGCGTCCCAGGCCCCGCGAAAGCACCCACAGCGCAAGTTGGAGGATCAGGACGAACCCCGCGATCCTTGCCACGTCGCCGCTTGCGACGGTGGACGTGTACAGCGACCGGAAGATCAGCGCCGGCCCGAGAAGATACATCGCCACGCGCGTCAGCAGCGTCGCGTCGAGCCGCGTCACCCGCCCGAGAATCGCTCCCGCCCCGCCAACCAGGAAGATCGGCAAGACCACCTCCAGCAGGACCGCCACCCTATGCCCCCTCCCATGCCACGATCGTCGGCTGGCGAGAACAGTAGCCCAACCGACATCCATCGGCAACGCGCCCCCTACCTGCCTATCGCGACGTCGAGTACAATCCCCGTACCACGTGAAGATACAGGAGGGACGGGGTTTGGCACACTCGAAAAGGATTCTGGTCACCGGGGCGGTCGGGCAGATCGGCTCGGAGTTGACGCTCGCGCTGCGCGAGCGCTATGGCAACGACAACGTCGTCGCCGCCGGGCACCGCACCGCGCCGAAGCCTGCGTTGCGCGATTCGGGCCCGTTCGAGACGATGGACGTGACCGTCCGCGAGGACGTCGACGGGGTCGTCGGCGAGCACGCCATCGATACGATCTACCACCTGGCAGCGATCTTGTCCGCGGTCGGAGAGGAGAAGCCGCACCTGGCGTGGCGGGTCAACATCGACGGACTCGTCAACGTCCTCGACGTCGCCCGCGAGCGCGGCCTTTCGCAGGTCTGCGTGCCGAGTTCGATTGCGGTCTTCGGACCGGAGACACCGCGCGATCCGGCCCCCCAGGAGACCATCCTTCTGCCGACGACGATGTACGGCGTCACCAAGGTCACCGGCGAGCTGCTCGGCGAGTACTACGTTCGCCGGTTCGGCCTCGACGTTCGCGGACTCCGCTACCCGGGCATCATCTCGAACGAGACAGCGCCCGGCGGCGGCACGACCGACTACGCCGTCGAGATCTTCTACAAGGCGATCGAGGAGGGGCGATACACCTGTTTCGTCCGGCCGGATACGCGGCTGCCGATGATGTACATGCCGGACTGCATCAAGGCCACGATCGATCTGATGGAGGCCGACCGCGCCCGTCTGGTTCACCACGCGAACTTCAGCGTCGGTGCGATGAGCTTCACCGCCGAGGAACTCGCCGCCGAAATCCGCAAACATATCCCGGGCTTCGTCTGCACCTACGAGCCCGACTTCCGCCAGCAGATCGCCGACTCCTGGCCGTGCGCCGTCGACGACCGTGCCGCCCGCGACGAGTGGGGCTGGTCGCCGAGCCACGACCTCGCGTCGATGACCGCGGACATGATCGCGAAGCTGCGCTCGCGCCTCGGCTGATCGTCCGCACCCAAAACGAGAAGACGCCCCCGGCGCTTTGGATGCGCCGGGGGCGTTTCGTTCGCCCTTGAATCGACGATTCTTACCCTTCGATCAGCATCAGACGGGCCATCTCGGCACCATCGCCGCGCCGCGGACCCAGCTTAATGACGCGCGTATAGCCGCCATTCCGGTCCTTGTACTGCGGACCGAGCTCCTCGAACAGCTTGTCGACGGCGGCCTTGTCCCGCAATCGCGAGAACGCCAACCGACGGGCGTGCAAGTCGCCCCGCCGCGCCAGCGTGATCA
>Ga0272444_10005351_pt1 | contig 11138 bp, 8 predicted proteins | sample SSMForm13_FD_201033 | JGI IMG/M metagenome (GOLD analysis project Ga0272444, IMG submission 201033) | Marine sediment archaeal communities from Little Sippewissett salt marsh, Falmouth, MA, United States - SSM-Form-13 | ecosystem: Environmental > Aquatic > Marine > Wetlands > Sediment ... | reverse complement strand
GACGTGACCCCGAGCACGAGATGTACGCGTATAAGCTCGAGTGGTTTGCGCGGCTGCGTGCGTTCTTCGAATCGCACTTCTCGCCCGACGATCCGGTGATCTGGTGCGGCGACCTGAACGTCGCTCCCGAGCCGATCGACGTTCACGACCCGAAGCGGCTGACAGGTCACGTCTGCTTCAATCCGCAGGTCACCGAGGCACTCGAAGCGGTTCGCTCGTGGGGGCTTGTCGACCTCTTCCGGCGGCACGTCCCGGACCCCGGCCAGTACACCTACTACGACTACCGCGCGAAAGACGGCATCGCCAACGGTCGCGGCTGGCGGGTCGACCATGTCCACGCCACGCGGTCGGTGGCGGAGCGCTCCGAACGAGCGTGGATCGACCTCGACCCGAGGATCGCCGAGAAGCCATCCGATCACACGCCGATGCTGGTGGCGGTAGGGGACGGATCGTAGGTCGGAGCGATCGGGCACCGCGTTGATTTCCCTGACCTGCGTATGCAAGATGTCCATGTGTAGTCGACAAGGAGGTTCCGCGTGGCGGTCAGCGAAGTCTACTGCAAGCTGCTTCATCGCATTCTCGTTGGGGATATACCGCCGGGGAGTGCGCTGCAGGAGAACTCCCTCGCTGCAGAGTTCGACGTCAGCCGGACCCCGATTCGAGAGGCGCTGATCCGACTGGAGTCGGATGGGTTGGTCCGGATCGTTCCCAAGCAGGGCGTTTACGTCACCGAGATCACGCACCAGACGTATCGAAACGCGTTCGAGGTACGCTACCATATGATCTCGATCGCCGGGCAGCTTGCCGTGCAGCGCATCTCGGACGAGGAGATCGCCACCTTGCGGAGGATCGCGCAGGAGACGTTGCCGTTGACGGAACCGCGCGAGATCAAGCTCAAGGACATGGAGTTCCACACGCACCTGAATTGCGCGACGCACAACCCGATGCTTGCCGAGACCTTGCAGCGCTTGGGGTATTTCATGCCGAGGCTGGAGACGTTGACGCCCGCGGACTACGAATACTTCCGCTCGATCGGAGACGATTTGGTCGAGATCGTCGATGCGGTTGAAGCGCGGGACGCGACGAGGACGGCCAGCCTGCTGCAGGCACACATCACGAAGTATCGCGAGCATATCAACAAGCTTCCGGAGATCGCCGACCCGGCTGGGTCGTAGGGCTGGGCCTCGGGCGCGTTCGCGTCGTTTTGCATATATGTCGTGTACAAGTTATATTCGTCTCGCCCCGGGTTCGTTCCGCACGGCCCGGGCAAGGAGGCGGTGGCATGGCCAGTGAAGCTTCGATCCGCGATTTGCGCCGACTCGTCGTGGGCACGGAAGAGCAAGTTGCCCTACTCGACGGTTCCACGCGGACCTACGTCCACTTCGACAACGCGTCGAGCACGCCGTTCTTGCAGTCGGTGCTCGATCGAATCGTCGAGTTCGCGCCAATGTACGCCAGCGTCGGCAGAGGATCCGGTTACAAGAGCCACGTATCGACGGAGGCATTCGAGAGGGCGCGCGCGACGATCGGACGCTTTGTCGGGGCCTCGCCGGACACGCACACCGTGATCCTGGGAAAGAATACGACCGAGGCGCTGAACAAGCTGGCCCACTGCCTCCGCTTCTCGAAGGATGACGTGATCCTGACGTCACGGATGGAACATCACTCGAACGAGCTCCCGTGGCGGCGGACCGCGACGGTCCATCACATCGGATTGCGGGACGATGGATCGTTGGATGTCTCGCAGCTGAGCGATCTGCTCGGCCGGTTCGGCGGCCGCGTGCGGTTGGTCAGCATCACCGGCGCCTCGAACGTCACGGGTTTCGTCAACCCGATCCACGAGATCGCGCGGATCGTGCACGATGCGGGAGCGCTCCTCGCCGTCGATGCCGCACAGCTGGCGCCCCACCGGACGATCGATGTCGGGCGACCGGACGATCTACGGCGCATCGATTTCCTGACCTACACCGGACACAAGATGTACGCGCCGCTCGGGATCGGGGCCCTTGTCGCGCTGAAGGACGCGATTCAAGCCGCCGAACCGGATCTCGTCGGTGGGGGAACGGTGGATTTCGTCACGGAGGAGGAGGTCGTCTGGAGCGAGTTGCCGGCCCGTGAAGAGGCGGGCACACCGAACATCGTCGGCGCGATCGGTTGGGCGCAGGCGATCGAGACGCTGACGGAGATCGGAATGGATCGGATCGCTCGTCACGAAGCGGAGCTCACGGAAGCGTTGCTCCACGCGATGCGACAGCGCGGGGACGTCGAGGTGTTCGGCGATGCGGAGCCCGCACGTGCCGGGAATCGACTCGGAGTCGTGACCTTCCGGGTTGCAGATGTCGATCATCGCCTGACCACCGCGATCCTCGGCTTCGAAGGGGGGATCGGCGTCCGCGCCGGCCTGTTCTGTGCTCATCCGTACGTCCAGAAGTTGATCGGAATGCCGTCCGAGGTGTCCCAGAGGATCCTTCGCGAACTGCGGTGCGGCGAGCACCCGGACGTTCCGGGTTTGATCCGGGCGAGCTTCGGGATCTACAACACGCCCGCCGAAGTCGACTGGTTCGTGGAGATGCTCGACCGCGTCCGCCACGGTGAGTACGAAGGCGAGTACCGGTGGGATCCCACCACGAGGTCGTTCGGGTCCGATGAGACGGCCGGCGGGGCAGCGGTCGATGCCGCGTGGTCCTCGCGCTTCTGTACGTAGCGCAACGGAGCCGTGGCGATTCGTGGCCTTCGGAGAAGGGAGAGGTTGTGGAAACTGCTGACCGCGAGCGCATCGAGAAGATCCTCGGCCGTGTTCCGACGATCGATCGATTCTTGACCGTCGAAGAGCTCGACGCCTCTTCGAAGGATCTTGCCGGCACGAGGCCCGATGTGCTGCGAATCGTGAACGTCGGCCGATCGACCGATGGACATCCGATCCAGATGCTCCGCATCGGCGACGGGGAGGAGCAGCTCCTCTTCTTCGCCTGCCCCCATCCGAACGAACCGATCGGGGCGATGGCGCTCGAGGTCCTGGCCGGACTTCTTGTGGGCGACGAGGAGCTTCGAGGGAGCCGCTATACCTGGAATCTGATCAAATGCATCGACCCCGACGGCACGCGACTCAACGAAGGCTGGTTCTCCGGTCCCTTTACTGTTACGAACTACGCGACCCACTTCTTCCGCCCCGGCTCGACGGCACAAGCGGAGTGGACCTTCCCCGTCTCGTACAAAACCTATAGCTTCCTCGACCCGATCGACGAGACGAAGGCGCTGATGACGGCGATTACCGGTCTGCGTCCCCGCTTCATCTACTCCTTCCACAACTCCGGGATGGGCGGAGGGTACTTCTACTTGACACCGCACCGGCCGGAGGTTGATGACGATCTCAGAGCGCTGGTGACCGATCGCGGTATCCCTCTTTCGCTTGGCGAGCCGGAGATGCCTTGGGGTGTAAAGCTGTCGCCCGCGATCTACAAGACGCCGACCCTCGTGGACCAGTACGAATTCATCGCGGCGCAGTCAGGCAAGGATCCGGCCGGGACGCTCAGGATGGGGGAGGGAAGCTACGGATTCGCTTCGGGGATCTGCAATCCGGCGCATCTGATGTGCGAGGTTCCGTACTTCTTCGATTCGAGAACCGGGGATACGTCGGAGGCGGACGGATCCCGGCGTGAGGCAATCCTCGCTGGACTGGATCGCGTACAGCCGATGGTCGACTTGATCCGAGTGACTATCGAGCGGGTCCACGATCGGCTGACGCGACCGACGAGGCTTTGCCGAGCTGCCCTCGAGGTTGCGCCGATGCTCTCTCGTGGTCTGGAGATGCAGCGGAGCTGGGCCTCGAATGCCCCCGATTTGGACAGCCCGGCGACGATCGCCGAGCGATTCGATAGCACGATCGCATCCCGCTTCTACCGATTGCTCTTCGTCGGCATGACGAGACGGACACTGAAGGAGCAGCTCAGTGCAGGCGACGATCCGGCGCTCAGCGATGCATTGGCAGAGGTCGAGGACGCATTCGATCGTTGGACGCGGGAGTTGGAGACGGAACTTGACACCGCGCCATTCCGATCAAGACGCTCGTCGAGATCCAGCTTGGCGCGGCCCTGCATTTCCTTCGTGTGCTGGCTGTTTGAGCGCTGCCCTATCGATGCAAGTGCGGATCCAGCGCGTCCCGCAGCCCGTCCCCGAGGAAGTTCAGGGCTAGAACGACCAACATGATGGCGATCCCGGGATAGAAAATCTCCCACGGGTAGCGCCGTAGGAACTGCTTTGCCTCATTGAGCATCATGCCCCACTCCGGCGTTGGGGGCTGGACGCCGAGGCCCAAGAATCCGAGAGCGGCCGTCGACAGGATCGCTCCGGCCATGCTCATTGCGGCGGTTACGAGCACGGAGGACAAGCAGTTCGGCAGGACGTGACGGAACATGATGCGTGTGTTTCCCGCGCCGATGGCACGTGCGGCTTCGATGTACGGGAACTCACGGATTGCCAGGACCTCGGATCGCACGAGGCGCGCATAGAGCGGCCAGCTAACGAGTCCGAGAACCAACATCACGTTGTAGAGGCTCGGGCCTAGCACCGCGATCACGGCGACAACGAGGATCAGAAACGGGAAGGCGACGAAGATCTCGACCAATCGCATGATGACGATGTCCACGCTTCCGCCGTAGTACCCGGACAGCAGACCCATCGCGGTGCCGATCGCGCCGGCGATGCTGACGACGACGAGCCCGACGGACAAAGAGATTCGTGATCCGTAAAGCAGACGGGATAGGACATCCCGACCCAGGTTGTCGGTGCCGAGCAGATGTCCCGGTGTCCCCGGCGGTTTGTGAAGGCTGGTCAGGTCCATCTCCAGCGGCGAATGAGGAGCGATGTACGGCGCGAAGACGGCGCAGATGACGATGCCGACCAGAATGACGGCGCCGATCAACGCCAAGCGATTCCTGCAGAACGTGCGCACCGCCTTCTGGAAGCGGGTGCACTCCTTGCGGACCTCGCATCCGCAGTCTCGCTTTCTCCTTCGTCGCAGCATGGTATCCCTTTCCCGCCCGACGGATCAGCCGTAGCGGATCCGCGGATCGATGAGCGTGTATAGGACATCGATAACAAGGGTGACGAGGACGAAGCTCAGCGCGAAGATGAGCGTCGTGCCCTGGATTACTGGATAGTCTCGGACGGAGATGGCGTACAGTGCGTACTTCCCCATGCCCGGCCAAGCGAAGATGCTCTCCACGATGAACGCTCCTCCGAGCAGCCGGCCGAACTGGAGGCCGGCCGCGGTGACGACGGGAAGGAGCGAATTCCGAAGCGCGTGTTTGTACAACACAACGCTCTGCCGAAGCCCTTTGGCTCGCGCGGTGCGGATGTACTCCTGGCTCAGCACCTGAAGGAGGCTCGATCGTGTCAGGCGAACCAGCAAAGCAGCCATCGCTGCCCCGAGAGTGATTGACGGCATGATGAGGTGCCGGATGATATCCCACAGGCCGTTCGACCAGTCCCCCATGCCGTAGACCGGCAGGACACGCCACCGGAGGCCGAACAGAAGCATCAGCATCAGCCCGAGCCAGAAGCTTGGCATCGAGACGCCGAACATCGCGAGCGTCAGAGAGCCGTAGTCGAAGAGGGAGTTCCTTCTTGTGGCGCTGACGATGCCTGCCGGGATCGCGATCAGCAGGGCAATCAGCATGCTCGAAAAGGCGAGCAGCATTGTGTTGGGGAAGAACTGGCGAACGCTCTCCCCAATCGGCGCTCGGGAAGCAATCGAGATCCCGAGGTTGCCGCGAAGGAGATTCCCGAGATACGTGGCGTATTGAACGTACCAGGGCCGGTCCAGCCCGTAGAACTCCCGCAACGAGTCGGCCAGGTCGGGATTCAGTTGCTCCCCGCTCATCAACATAGACGAGATCGGATCTCCTGGAGCGAAACTGACCAGCGCAAACGTGATGAATGTGATGCCCAACAGGACGGGGATCGCGATCAGAATGCGCCGGACGACGTATGCGAGCATGCTTTACACTGTCTCCCCTTTGCTGTGGATTCTACCGGCGACACAGGAGAAGGGCAGCAGACCCTCGCAGGCCTGCTGCCCTGTCGCGTCCAGATGCACGCGGCTACTTGTCGAGATACACGTTTCTCTCCACATTGACCAGTTCGAGGAATCCCTGCGGCGAAGCGAATTCCTTCACGTAGCCAGGGATGAAGTTGGTCGGAAGGGAGAACCACATCGGAACGAAGTAGCGGCTGGCCACAGCGAGTCTTTCCGCTGCTTTCCAGTATGGGCCGCTGGCCTCTTCACCGAGCATGTTGGCTTGGTCGAGGAGCGTGTCGAGCACGGGATCCGCGATGAAGTGCGTGTTGCTGGCGCCGATCTTCGACGAGTGGTACAACGCGTAGAGACCCGTGTCGGAGCCGTACATGTAGTCGAAGAAGATGTCGCTGTTGCCCGAGGCAAGATCCTGGGCAAACGTCGCCACCTCGAGGACCTGTACCGTTGCGTCGATGCCGGCCTGCTGCAGCTGTGTCGCGAGAATCGTCAGGAAATTGACCTGATCGCCTCCGAAGGTCTTAATCCTGAGGACGAGCTTCTCGCCATCCTTGTCCAGCCATCCGTCACCATCACTGTCCAGCCATCCGGCATCGGCGAGCATCGATAGCCCTTCGTCGGTGTCGAAGCGGTCGAAGTCCTTGAGGGCTTCCGGCTGGTAGTTGTAGATGTTCCACGGTCCCTGGTGGCCGTAGGATCGAACCGTTAGCTCCTCGGGGAGGATCGCGTTGTACGCCGTGTCGATATCCAAGAGCAAGGAGATGCCCTCACGCACGCGATAGTCGTCGAATGGAGCGGCGGTCACATTGAACCCGATGTTGTAGGGACTTCCCAGCGCGCCCACGCGGGTGTATCCGAGATCGAGAAGCCTCAACGCTTCCTCTGTCGGCGCTTGGAGCAGGAAATCGACCTCTCCAGCCTCGAAGGCGATGACGCGGGCGGACGGATCGTTCATCACGACTTGCTGCACTTCGTCGAGCTTGACCGGAATCCAGTAGTCCTCGTTCTTCGTCAAGACGGCCTTCGAGCCGGCCACGTACTCCTGGAGCTCAAACGGGCCGGATCCGATCGGCAGAATGTCGACGCCGTTTTCGTGCTCTGTCGCCGCCTCCGGCGGGAAGATGCACGCCATGTTCAGCGTCTGGATGCCCGTGATGAGGCGGTTCATGGGGATGTCGGTCGTGATCTGCACTGTGTAGTCATCGAGGGCGACGATCTCGACGCAGTGGGACAGCGTACTCATCAGCGGGGGGGAGTACTTCTTGTGCAACTCAAGCGAGAACACGACGTCATGCGCCGTGACGGTACGGGCTTCCCCTTCGGCCCAGATCTCATTGCCATCCTGCCATGTCATGCCCTCGCGGATGTGGAATATCCACGTGAGATCGTCCGATTGCTCCCAGCTCTCGGCGATCTCCGGCCCCACCGTCGTGTCCTCTCTGCGGATTACCAGCGAGTCGTAGATCAGACTCGCGACTTGCATGTTCCCCGGCCGACCCATCAGCAGCGTGGGATTGATGTTGTCGAGCATCATCTGGGACATCACAAAGACCTGCCGGTCCTCGGCGAGCGCGACGGCTCCGAGCAGACAGACCAGCACACCTGTCATCAGCATTGCAGCAAGGAGTAGCTTCTTCACGTTCGACCTCCATTTTCTCAGGTAATCAGCGAACCCGCTGCGGCGATCAGAGTGCTCGCGTTACCACCCCCTCCAATGTCGTCTGCAAACTCTTGGGGGAGGGCTGAGGCCCTCCGAGTGAGAGAGGCGGGATGCCGAGACATGTTGCACACATGTTGTATCCATCGTACACTTTTCGACTGAGATTTCAAGCCGTCGCGGGACGGAACCGGCCTGTTATTCAGGGTCACGGAGACGGAGAGGAGCCGACATGACCATGAAGATTCGCTTCGCGGGCGACAAGGTTGTTCACGCGCAGACGAAGGGATTCACGATCACGACAGACGTCCCGTCGGAGCCCGGGGGCGAGGTCTCCGCGCCGAGCCCGGTGGACCTGCTGCTTGCTTCCTTGGGAACCTGCACGAGCTACTACGTACTCCATTTCTGCGAGCAGCGGGGGATGTCCCTCGAGCATGTCGGACTCTCTCTGGATGTCGATCGCGACGAAGAAACCCAGAAGATCGCCACGATCCGCATCTCGATCGAGGTTCCGCCGTCGTTTCCCGATCGGTACCTTGATGCGATCGTCAAGGCCGCGTCTCAGTGTACCGTGAAGAAGTACCTGCAGGATTGTCCGGCGATCGAGACCGTCGCTTCCCGCGCCGAGGTCGAATCGGCTTCGTAGCGGAACGTGCGGAATCGGCGCGGTCGCTTCGTAGGCTGTGACCGCGACGGAAGACCTGCCCGCGATGTCGACGATCCGGAGGTGTCATGCCCCCCACGATGGAGTGTGTCATTCCCCTTGAGGTTCACTGCGACGCGTGCGCGGAGAGGATCGAACGTCGGATCGACTGCGTCGGGGGCGTTGCGCACGCGCGGGTTGAACATGCGGAGGGCAAGGCCATCCTGCAATACGACCCGAGCGTGCTGGGTGCCGAGCAGGCCCGAGTTGTCGTGGAGCGGGTGGCGGCTGCGGTGGTCCATCGAGAGGAGCCTCGAGATTGCGGACACGAGGGGCACGCCGGGCTGTGGCTCGCGGCCGGCTTGTGGCTCGTCGGCGGCGGGCTCCGGTTGGCTGCTGCGACGCCGCTTCTCTTCGGCTCGATCGGACTTGCGGATGCGTTCCTCATCCTTGCGGCGGCAATCGGCGGATGCCCGATTCTCCTGGCGGCAGGTCGGTCGATCTGGAGGCGCCGGCTGGGGATCAGTGCGCTGATTGCCATCGCCGCCGTCGGCGCGGCGGCGATCGGAGAACTGTTCGAGGCGGCGAGCCTCGTTGTCCTGTTCGGGCTGTCGGAGTGGTTGGAGCACCGTGCGAAGGGGCGCGCTCGCCGGATGGTCGAGGGCCTCCTCGACTGCGCACCGGATCGGGTGACGATTCTCCGGACAGGGCGGACACGCGTGCTCCCGGTCGAGGCGATCGAGCTAGGACAGCGGATCCTGATTCGGCCGGGCGAACGGATTGGCCTCGATGGCACCGTAGAACATGGGCGTTCGTGGGTGAGCGAAGCGCCGATTACGGGGGAGAGTCGCCCGATCTCGAAGTCAGTCGGAGATACAGTCTACGCAGGGTCTCTGAACGGCAATGGAGCTCTCGAAGTGGTTGTCACGAGAGATGCCGGTCACTCCGCGATCGCGCGGATCGGCCAACTGGTCTCCGAAGCCTTGGCGAATCGTCCGCGGATCCAGCGGGCGGTGGACCGGTTCGCGAAGGCGTACACGCCAATCATCGTGATTGGAGCAGCACTCGTCGCGCTGATTCCGGTCAGCATGGGGCTGCCTGCACGTCCGTGGATCCTGCGTGCGCTGACCTTCCTGGTGGTCTCCTGTCCCTGTGCGTTCGTCATCTCGTTGCCGGCGACGATGGCGGCGGCGCTCTCCGTCGGGGCACGTAGCGGATTGGTGGTCAAGGGGGCGGAATTCTTTGAACGAGCCGCCCGCACCAACGTGGTCGCGTTCGACAAGACGGGCACCCTGACGACTGGGCGACTGGACGTGGAGATTCTTCCCTTCGGAGGCGAGGATCCGGAGGATTTGCTGCGTCTGGCCGCAGCGCTCGAGTTGTCCAGTGAACACCCAATCGGCAAGGCGATCATGCGGCGCGCCGAAGGGATGGAGCTTCCGAAGGTCGAGGACTTCCGGGCGATTCCCGGTATGGGCGTCGAGGGAACCATCGACGGCGTGTCGTACGCTCTCGGGAAGCCGGAGCTGCTACCAGAATTCGCGCGGGGCTCCGCACGGCTTGGTCGGATCGAAGATCACATGGTCGTCCTCGGATCCGCGAATCGGCTTCTGGGCGGGTTTCGCCTCAGCGATCAAGTGAGAGAGGAGACGGCGGCTGTCGTCTCCGATCTGAAAGCCATGGGCATCCGTTCTGTCATGGTGACGGGAGACCGACCCGATGAAGCCGAACCACGTGCTGCGCAAGCCGGAATCGAAGACGTACGCAGCGATCTCCTTCCTGACGAGAAGCAGGATGTCGTGGCACGGCTTCGGGACGGGCAGACCGTCTGTATGGTGGGTGACGGTATCAACGATGCCCCCTCTCTCGCGGCCGCGGATGTCGGGATCGCGATGGGGGTGAGCGCGGCGATCACTGCGGAGGCTGGCGACGTCGTTCTTGCGGACGGCGGACTTCGTGGAGTTCCGAGGTTTATCCGGCTCGCTCGGCGGGCCATGGTGGTGACTCGAGCGAACATGGTTGTGGCCCTGGTGCTGAAGGCGATCGTGGTCGGCCTCTCACTGGCCGGCGTGACCTCGTTGGCCCTGGCCGTCGTCGTCGGGGACGTCGGTGCTACGTTGTTGGTCACGATCAACGCCGTTCGTCTTGCCCGTGCCAAGCTGTCCTGAGAGCGTGCGGCGGTCGCGAGGCGTTCCTCGATGGCGCGTTGGATGGGAGCTGGCGTATGATCCCCGGGAAGTGATTCGGAGGAGGATGGAATGGATTATGCGGCGAGGCGAAGGCGGCTGCTGGACGGAAAGGCGATCGACGGGTTCTTGATCTTCGATCTGGATCGAACGATGCCTCGGGACATGGATCGGTCGAACATGCAGTACCTGTCCGGCTACGATGGCGAAGGGGCGTTGCTGATTACGGCCGACGAGACGGTGATCTTGACGGACTCGCGATACCTCGAACAGGCGGAGAAGCAGGTGCCCGAGTTGCCACTGATCCACGCCGAGTTGAACTACCGTGACGAGTTACGGCAAGCGATCGTCGAGCGCGGACTGAAACGGATCGGCTACGCGGCCTGGCGGACGACCGATTACGTCCTCGGCCGGTTGCGGGAGATCCCGGGGACGGAGTGGATCCCGTTCAACGACCCGGTCACCGAGTGCCGGGCGGTGAAGGATGCCGACGAGGTCGCGGTGCTGCGGGAAGCGATTCGTCTGGCCGAGGCGGCGCTCGAACATCTGTGCCAGACCGTCGAGATCGGGATGAACGAGGTCGATGTGGCGGCGATGTTGACGGCGAAGCTCCGCGAG
>Ga0272444_10005350_pt1 | contig 11138 bp, 12 predicted proteins | sample SSMForm13_FD_201033 | JGI IMG/M metagenome (GOLD analysis project Ga0272444, IMG submission 201033) | Marine sediment archaeal communities from Little Sippewissett salt marsh, Falmouth, MA, United States - SSM-Form-13 | ecosystem: Environmental > Aquatic > Marine > Wetlands > Sediment ... | reverse complement strand
CTCATACTCAGTATTAATCAGAAAAAGTTAAAAGGAATGGAAAACATAACGGAAAAAATGCTGGACAGTAAGACAGGTACTGAAAGCTACACTTTCAAAGGCACAGATAAAATTGCCGGTTTTGCTCCGATAAAATTGACAGGTTGGAGTGTCAATGCCACCCAAAATGCTGACGAATTTCTGGCCCCGGCTCATTCCATTCGTAACTTCTTGCTGATTATCGGTAGTATATTATTGCTGGCAACAATACTGGCAGTTTTATATTTTGCCCGTGGTATAACCAGGCCGATTAACCGTGCCGTTGGCATGCTGAACGATGCAGCCGATCAGGTCACATCGGGTTCGGGCCAGGTAGCAGCGGCGAGCCAGTCTCTTGCCGAAGGAGCTGCCGAATCGGCATCGGCCATAGAAGAGTCGTCCTCATCGCTTGAAGAGATGGCTGCCATGACCCGGAAGAACGCCGACAATGCCAACCAGGCCGACGCTCTCATGAAAGAGGCAAACCAGGTCGTCGGTCGTGCCAATCAGTCAATGACCGATCTGACCGTTTCCATGGAAGACATATCAAATGCCAGCGAAGAGACATCCAAGATCATCAAGACCATCGACGAGATTGCCTTCCAGACCAATCTGCTTGCCCTCAATGCGGCGGTTGAAGCGGCCAGGGCCGGTGAGGCCGGTGCCGGATTTGCCGTTGTGGCAGAGGAAGTGAGGAACCTGGCGATGCGTGCCGCCGATGCGGCGGGGAACACGGCCGACCTGATTGAAGGGACGGTGAAAAAGATCAATGAAGGGTCGGATCTGGTAACGAAGACGAACGAGGCCTTTTCCGAGGTGGCCACCAGTTCCGCCAAGGTCGGCGAACTGGTAGCCGAGATTGCCGAGGCTTCTTCCGAGCAGGCCCAGGGAATCGACCAGATAAACACGGGTATTAACGAGATGGACAAGGTAACCCAGCAGAACGCGGCCAATGCCGAAGAATCTGCATCCGCTTCGGAGGAGATGAGTGGTCAGGCTGAGCAATTGAAGGACATCTCTCTTGAACTGGTAGAGATCGTCGGTGGGAATGTGAATGGTAAAAGGAATGGCAGGAACATGGCGATGAAACTGGTGAGGCCGAAAAACCGGGAAGCCCTGAGTGTTCCGCCGAAAGAATTAATAGCAATAAACCGTTCGCAGCATGTCAATCCCAATGAGATTATTCCTATGAATGACGAAGAGTTTAAAGATTTTTAGGTCGAACAGGAGGTCAAGGCGGAATGAGCAAACAGTTAGAGCGAATAGATCAGACCATGACATCGAGAGAGGGAAAGTATTTGACCTTTTCTCTGGCCGATGAGGAGTACGGTATCGGTATTCTCAAAGTGAAGGAGATTATCGGGATGATGTCCATTACCTCCGTTCCTCAGACACCGGGTTTTGTAAAAGGTGTCATTAATCTCCGGGGCAAGGTGATTCCCGTGGTTGATTTGCGGTTGAAATTCGGAATGGAATCGACGAAATATACTGAGCGGACCTGCATAATTGTGGTGGAAGTTACAAGTAACAACGGGGATGTTCTCATCGGGAATGTCGTCGATGCGGTTTCCGAGGTCTTGAACATTCGGGAAGACGATATTGAAGACACACCCACATTCGGTGCCCGTCTCAATACGGGATACATCCTCGGCATGGCCAAGGTGGAAGGTGAGGTCAAGATTCTCCTCGATATTGATAAAGTTTTAAACAGTGATGAAATTGCGGTATTGAACGAAGCTGTTTGATCCCTGATCGATTTCTTATCCCTCGCCCGTGTCTTCTTAACGAGGACACGGGTGTCCCCATCACATTCAAAATTTCCAATCAGTAGACATAGTGCAGGTTTCAAAAAATAAGACAGGAATGTGAGGTGAAGAAATATAGTGAACGGAGCTTATCAAAGAGAAAAACATCAAAAGATGGACTTCATTGTAGATATTTGCCTTATCAGGATTGGGGCACTGTTCAGAGGTAATCACCCCTGTTGAATTTTATTGCTTCAACGGTGGCAGTGATTACCGCTCGGTTAAGGACGTCTTTCAGTTCGTCTTCATCAGAAAGTGAATCTAAAATTGGTAAAATCTTATCGGTTTCACTTTCCATCGTAGTAACAAGTGGATAAATGTCTTTGAGCGTGGCGGCTGGATCTCCCAATTTATTATTATAGTTATCAAGAACATTCAGAAAATGTTCAACCTGTTCTACGTTCGGTGCTTTATTAATGGTCGGAATAGAATTAAATTGGATATTCGATATATTGTTTACCGGTGGCGATGTCATGGCACGTTCCTCGGAATTCGATGATTTATTAATCGATTTTTGAAGAATGTCATGAAATATATCTTCTGTTGTTTGCTTGTCCTTGACTGTTTTCTGTTGTTCCGTATTTTTTAAAATTTCGAATGGTATTATTTTCATAACGATATATCCTTTCTTGCAACACGGGTGATCGTGTGTTCTGTATGAATCCCTTCCATCAAGTGGGAAAAACTTTACCGGTATATCGGCAATAATTGCATCTTTTTTGAGGGGTAATCATACAATATTTTATTATCTTTCCTGTATCTTTACATCCGATCAACGGTCTCAGATGATAGGACCCGTAACGATTGTTATTCTATCTGTTTGATATCATGTGAGTATTATGTTTTCTTGCCTCTTTGCATCCTGTTGCACACTGATACGGATTAATCATGTCAGATTGCTTCGATAATACTCATTTATAAAAATGATAAACAGCTTGACTGTATAAAGAGCATAGAGTGTGCCAGTTTTATGTATTATGTTGTTTATATCGTCGAAAGTATCACATGGTTGGCACACTATTTGATAGTTCATAAACATGAATATTCCCCTCGGGGAGGGTATGATGAAACTTTCTTATGATATCAATTCTCGGCTGATAGGATGCGGTGTGTCCGTCACGAATGAACAATCTCAGGGCACAGAAGGGTCTCGCAGTGTGTGTCCCGATCACTTTGATATGATCCTGGATAAGACTCTCAATACATTGAAGAAGGAAGGCCCTGTAAATCTGGGAAGGGATACATTGGAAACCCTTATCCGCATTATTGAAAAGCAGATGAACGATCATTGTATACGTTCCGTGCTGAGAAACTCCGGTGAGTGGCGTTTCCCGGGAACATGGCCGGGGGGATTACGATATTTGCATGATGTTTCAGCGTCAATAAACCAACACCGACCGGAACAAAAAAGCGACGGAACCGCACAGTCGTATGTTACGAATCGAATTATTGATTGTGCTTCAGAAAAGTATGGCGTTGATGCCGATCTCATAAAGGCTGTGATAAAAGCCGAGAGCGATTTTGATACAAAGGCTACGTCAGACCGGGGAGCGATGGGACTTATGCAGCTAATGCCCGAAACAGCGCAGGAGCTTGGCGTCAAAAATCCCTACAATGCCGTTGAAAATGTTATGGGGGGAACACGATATCTAAAGATGCTCCTGGACCGGTATGGTGGCGATACGAATGTGGCCCTCGCTGCCTATAACTGGGGGATGGGAAATATCGAAAGAAATCCCGGCAGGATGCCGGAGGAAACAAAAACATACATTGCGCGAGTTACGAAATACCAGCGTCAGGAGATGACGTGATTATAAAGGCGAAGGGCCAAGGGCCAACGGCTAAAGGACGGATTGTAAAGGGAGACACAGGAGGGTTTTGTTCCTTCGTATTGTGTGTCCTATATTTTTCTTTGACACAGGTGTATAAGGTTTTTATACTATCGCGAAATATTCAGAATGAATAAATAACGTTGGTACGGTCATCTGCACACTGACAGTGGAGTTTAAAAAACCGTTCTCATCAGCACATGAAGATAGCCACGAGAATCCTGATTATTATATTGATTTGTATGCCCGTCAATGGTAAGGCGTTTGAACGCTATAACGAGGTAGTAACGTATGATACTTACTTTTCAAAATATTCAAAGCGGTTCTTTGGTCCTAACTTTGACTGGCGCTATTTTAAAGCACAGGCCGTTGCGGAATCACGATTGAAAGAACAGGCTCGGTCATATGTCGGTGCGGTAGGCTTGATGCAGATTATGCCAAGGACCTTTAAAGAAATCACCAGAAAAAATCCAAGAATTAAAGGTACCAGAAAGCAACCCCGCTGGAATATTGCGGCCGGTATTTATTATAACAGAATGCTCTGGAATCTCTGGGAGGCCGAACGTCCCTTTACCGATAAACTCAATTTTATGTTCGGATCTTACAATGCGGGCAAGGGGAGTATCCTTAAGGCGCAGAAGAAAGCAGGTGGGAAGGGTCTGAATCCCAATTTGTGGGAATCGATAGTCGAAGCTTTACCGGACGTCACGGGCAGGAGGAGTAAAGAAACCATACAGTACGTAAGGAAAATTAACAACATTAAGGTGGTGTTGAGATAATGGAGATTTCAATTGCAGTTTTGAATTTTGTGTACGCTGTCTCAGGAGCGCTGTTAACGCTGTTGTTTATGGTAATAGGTTATAAGCTCTTTGATAAAATGACTCCATTTGATACATCTCAGCAGTTGGCTGAAAAGAATGTAGCCGTTGGTATTGTTGTGGGAGCTATATTTATAGGATTGGGTATTGCCGTGGGTCTGGTTATCGGCATGGGATTAAACTGAATCAGTAATCATTGCATCCATGCAGGGTGTGATAAATAGAATATACGTTCGTAAGGGGTACTGTGAATTACAAAGATAAAAAATCGAGAATATTGAAGTATGGAATTGCTGCCGTTGTCTTGACAGGTATAAAGGTCATTGATTCACTGTCGTTGGTGTCTTCAAAGTCGGGTATCAGGAAGAAGGGATCAAAATTTTCAACTCCTTCAACCCATATTATCAGTGACAAAGAAGCGGAAAACGGAAAGCGGACTTCTCTGAAGGTGATGACTTTGAACGTCGCTCACGGGAGGAAAAACGGAAGGCACCAGTTGTTTCGAAAAAGGGATACGATTAAAGCAAACTTGAAAGATATTTCCACCGTTTTATGGCAAAAGAGTCCTGATTTGGTGGCCCTTCAGGAGGCGGACGGTCCATCTGCCTGGAGCGGTAATTTTGATCATGTGCAGTACATTGCCCGGAATGCCGGTTATGCCTATTCGGTACGAGGCGATCACGTAAAAGGCCAAACAAATTCTTATGGGACAGCACTGATGTCTCATCTGTTTTTGAATGCTTCCCTTTCGATACAATTTGCGCCGTCACCACCGACCTTTTCAAAAGGAGTCGTCATCAGCACGGTACAGGTTCCGGGTGACCCGGATATTGAAGTCGATGTAGCTTCCGTACATCTCGACTTTTCTCGAAAGTCAGTTCGCCGAAAACAGGTTAAGGAGATTGTCAGTGCATTATGTCATCGAAAGAGACCCTTGATTATGATGGGTGATTTCAACTGCGAATGGGCGGCAAAGGAACCGACGTTGCGAATCCTCGCAGGAGCGCTTAATTTACAGCCTTACCGGCCGGAAGCTTTTGATATGAAAACATATCCGAAATCGAAAAGGCGATTGGACTGGATTTTAATTTCCCCGGAATTTGAATTTATAACCTATGATGTTATACTGGATACAATATCGGACCACTGTGGTGTCATTGCTGATCTCAAAATCGTTAATCACCGATCGGATTTTCGTGCTTCAATATCGGTATAAAGTCAATGCCGTTACCTTAGGCAATTCTTCATAGAATTTCTCCTTTTTCGTTTGGCAGAGCCGCAAAGGCAAAGGGCCAAAGGCTAATGGCTAAGTACATGTCGTCATAAATAATATGACGTTAAAAATATCACCACAGAGTACACAGAGAGCACAGAGAAAAAATGGGTAAGGATCCTTTTTAGTAAGTTAGAAGTTGTTTTCTGTGTTTTTCTGGCAGAAGTTAACTTTTTTAACGCATTTATCTCCTTTAGTGGGACTTATCCCGTTTATCGGGGTTAGGAAAAGTAATTGAATGGGCCATCGAAGTCCATCGTGTTTTGGGTCCCGGGTTACTCGAATCAACATATCAGCAGTGCCGTGCCCGGGAACTTCATTTAAATGGGATCGACTTTGCGTTGGAACATCCTTTGCCGACTGAGTACAAGGGAATCAAACTTGACTGCTGATATCACATCGATATTCCGGCAGAAAATCGTCTCATCATTGAACGTAAGGCCGTTGAAGCGATCAAAGGCATTCATAAGGCGCACGTGCTGACGTACAGGAAATTGTCAGGATTTGAAACCGGCCTGTTGATCAATTTCAATGTTGAAAGACTCAAAGACGGAATTCAAAGGTTTAAGATATGAATGCTCTGTGTCCTCTGTGCTCTCTGTGGTTTATCTGTAAACTAACCAATAATATGTCACCGAATTTACGAATTAGAGTACTAAGGGTCGGAAATATAATTTACAAGAGGGATCTGGTATCATGAATGATGTAACAATCTTCATCGGTGGTGTACTTTTAGGTGTGGCTGTGGCGTATATTGTTTATACATTACGTAAAAAGGAGGCGAAAGAAATTGCCCGGGAGTTGGTATCGGAAACCGAATCCCGGAAAGTCGAAGATCTGGAAGCTCTCATCAATAAAATCAAGGATTCATTCGGGTCGTTATCTCTTGACGCCTTGTCAAAAAATACCGAGGAATTTCTAAAACTTGCAAATGAAACACTTTCAAAACAGACGCAAACCGGCGAAAAAGAACTCGAAGGAAAAAAGAAATTGATTGATCAGACCCTCGAAGCAATGAAAGAGGATTTGCAGGGCGTTCAACATCTTGTTACCAAACTGGAAAAAGATAGAGAACAGAAGTTTGGTGAACTCGCGAGTCAATTGAAACTGACAACGGAACAGACCAGAAAACTTCAGGAAACTGCCGGTCATCTGAAGACTGCACTGGCAAGTACAAAGATTCGCGGACAATGGGGTGAACGGATGGCAGAAGATGTGTTACGACTGGCCGGTTTTGTTGAAGGTATCAACTACATTAAGCAAAAGACTTTGGAAACAGTCAGTACGCGTCCCGATTACACCTTTCTTTTACCGCAGGATCTGAAAGTAAACATGGATGTAAAATTCCCCCTCGATAATTATCTGCGGTACCTCGAGACAGACTCAGAAACGGATAAGGAGACATACAAAAATCAATTTGTAAAAGATGTTAAAAGCAGGATTAAGGAAGTAACATCAAGAGATTATATTAATCCGGAAGAGAACACGGTCGACTATGTTATCGTCTTTATTCCTAATGAACAGGTGTATGCATTTATTAATGAAAATGACAGATCTCTCCTGGACGATGCTTTGAGAAATAAAGTTATTCTGTGTTCACCGATTACCCTGTATGCAATTCTGGCAGTCATCAGGCAGGCAGTGGATAACTTTAACCTGGAAAAAACGGCAGCGCAGATCATGTCACTCCTCGGTGCTTTTAACAAGCAGTGGAACAATTTTGTCAATTCCATGGAAAGAATGGGGAAACGGATCGAGGACACGCAGAAAGAATATTATAATCTCACATCAACCCGTCGCAATCAGCTTGAACGTTCCCTCAGGAAGATTGAGGATTTAAGAAGCCAGACGGGAATTTCAGCAACTCCCGCCGGTGAAGAAGATATACTCACAGAAAACGATTTTGCCGACGAATAGCGTGTCCGGTCAAATTCCGGAACAGGAGCGCTGAAGAGGACAGGACATTCTGTATAACGTACTCGATTGAAAATAAGAAACAGTGATCATTCCCTTCGAGTAATAAAGAATGTCTAGATATGGTAAAGCTCCGGGCCGAGAATTCGCATCCAGTTTTCGTTCAAGACTCGCAAGGCGTCTTTGATGGCTGCGACTCCCACAATCAAAACGGTAATATCCCCCGTTCCGATACAGGGGTAAAAATAATCGACGTTGATATTCACATCTTTTAATAGCCTCAAAACGACATTGAGGCCGCCCGGATGATGGGGCACCTCACAGGCGATTACATCTTTTACTTCCATCTGGTAACCTGCCGCTTTTAAAACATTGATTGCCTTGTCAGGATCATTAGCGACGAAACGGAGTTTCCCTTCGCTTTCATTTGTGGTTACGTAAAAAGCGATAATATTTACACTGTTTTCGCCGAGCAGATCACTCACGACAGAGAGTGTCCCCGGCTCATTTTTTAAGCATATATCGATTTGTTTGACCGTTTTCATATTCAAGCTCCTTTTGAAACATACTCAGCACCACTATCCAGACCTTTTCGATTGAGCTTCATAAGACCGGCTTTCTTTCCTTTGGTACTCTCGGAGAGAGCATTCATGATCGAGTCCAGGGATATGAGTTGTGTCTGTGTCACAAAGCCCCCCAGCATGACCATATTGCCGATCCGTTCATCTTTCAGTTTTTTGGCGATATCACTGGCCGGTATCTTGACAACCGAGATATCATCCCTCGCTACTTCTTTGGTTACGAGACTCGAATTTACGTAGATAGTCCCGCCGGAACGCATCATACTTTCGTATTTAGTGAGGGAAGGGTTGTTCATAATCACGGCATAGTCGGGTGAAGAGGCTACCGGCGAGAAAATTTCCTCATCCGATATGACGACCGTGCAGTTCGCGGTACCCCCGCGCATCTCGGCGCCATAAGCAGGAAGATAGGTGATTTCCTTCCCGTCATTCATGGCAGCCAATGCCAACGTGTAACCCATCATGAGGACACCCTGTCCACCAAATCCCGCAAAGACTGTTTTCTTCATAATCCCGTGAATCCTTTTCGCATGGAAACAAAAGCCCAACGCTCGTAGTTTCCGTGTTAGTCGAGTTTCCCCACCTCGTCTTTGATGACCTTGAGTGGGAATGTTTTAGTCATCGTATCGTCTATCCACCGTGCCGCTTCGATGGGTGTCATCTTCCAATTGACGGGGCAGGGGGAGAGAACCTCAACCAGTGAAAATCCCAAACCGGCCATCTGTGTTTTAAATGCCTTTGTAAGGGCCCGTTTCGTCTTCCTGATATTTTTTGGTGAATTTATTGCGGTCCGTTCGATATAAACGCTACCGCGGGCGATTGCCAGCATTTCACTCAGATCGATGGGAAACGCGTCACGTTTGACATCCCTTCCACCGGGAGTGGTCGTGGAACTTTGACCGACCAGCGTTGTCGGTGCCATCTGACCCCCCGTCATGCCGTAACAGCCATTATTGACGAATATGACGGTAACATTCTCACCCCGATTTGCGGCATGGATTGTTTCTGCCGTGCCGATGGCCGCGATATCCCCGTCACCCTGATAGCTGAAGACGATTCGGTCAGGAAGCGCCCGTTTCAGGCCGGTCGCAACGGCTGCACCCCGCCCGTGAGGGGCTTCACCCATATCGACATCAAAATAGTGATAGGCCAAAACGGCACAACCCGCCGGCGGAACCCCGATTGTTCTATCTCCGATATCGAGTTCTTCGAGAACCTCTGCAACCAGCCGATGGAGGATACTATGTCCGCACCCCGGGCAGTAGTGAAAGGCTGCTTTTTTGAGGTATTTTGGTCGCTGAAAAACCTTTTTAGCCATAATTAATCCTCTTCCAGGTGTTGTCGGTGGTAGATGCTGTTGATTGACTTGGCTATTTCATCGGGGGTTGAAATAATACCGCCCGGACGGCCGTAAAAGTGTACGTTGCCTCTGCCTTCCAGGGCCAGTTTAACATCATCGACCATCTGTCCCATGTTCATTTCAAAAACAAGAAATTCCCTCGCCTGTCTGCTCAGTTCTTTCAGGGGGATGTTCGGAAAAGGCCAGAGAGTAATAGGTCTGAAAAGCCCGACTTTAAGTCCCAGTTCACGGACCCGTTTAACGGCCCCTTTGGCAATCCGTGCCGCGGTACCGGAAGCAATAACAATCATCTTAGCATCGGACGTCATATAGGATTCTCCCGTGGGAATTTCCCTGGTAATGATTTCGTATTTTCGTGCAAGCCTCCAGTTGAGATCTTCCTGCTCAGGAGGATTCAGAAGGAGGGAGAGGATAATCCGACTGGGTCTATCCTTCGCGCCATCGAGAATCCATGATTTCGGCGGCAGGGTGTGGACATCGATGGGCTCGGGGAAAACGACGGGTTCCATCATCTGCCCCATCATGCCGTCGCCCAGTATGAGGACGGGAGTTCTGTACTTATCCGCGTATTCGAAGGCTGTTCGTGTCAAATCGGCCAGTTCCTGTCCCGAGGCCGGCGCCAGAACAATAGTACGATAATCGCCGTGACCGCCTCCTCTGGTGGCCTGAAAATAATCACTCTGTGATGGCGCGATATTTCCTAAACCGGGTCCGCCCCTCATGGTGTTGACAATGACCGCGGGAAGTTCCTGCGCGGCAAGATAAGAGATTCCTTCCTGTTTCAGACTGATACCCGGGCTCGAAGAACTGGTCATGGCTCGAGCCCCCGCCATCGATGCGCCGATAACCATATTGACGGCAGCTATCTCACTTTCAGCCTGGATAAACGTTCCATTATCCAGACCGTCCATGGACTCTGCCATGTATTCAGTCAATTCGTTCTGTGGGGTTATGGGATAACCCGCATAAAATCGGCATCCTGCTCGTACGGCAGCCTCTCCGATTGCCTGACTCCCTCTCATCAGTACTTTCTTACTCACGATAGACCTCGATTGCGATGTCGGGGCAGACAAGTGCACAGGTGGCACAACCGTTACAGGTACGGTTGCCGATTTCGCTGTCCCCTTCAGTAAATTCGGCGGGATAATATCCCATCTGATTCAATTCGTCTGAAATAATAATCAACTTGCTCGGGCAGGCATCAATGCAAAGATAACAGCCTTTGCACAGTTTCCTGTCGATAACGATGAAACCACTTTTCTTGGCCATGTTTTTAACCGCCTGTATTCGATTGGTTGTATCTGAACCTGTTAACCGACCGTGTCATAATGTAACACTGAAGATCTTTTGATTCATGCCCTCATAAAATTCCCACGACACTATGCTTACGCTGAATTTTTGTCAAGGATTTTAAGTCAGCTGATGAAAAAAAGAAGCGAGAGAGTAAATAATCATAAATTTGAAATGGGAAATACTCCATTATACATTGCGTTCGAGATTTTCCAATATAGTAAGAATGTTCAAAGAGATAAGAATGACA
>Ga0272444_10005349_pt1 | contig 11139 bp, 14 predicted proteins | sample SSMForm13_FD_201033 | JGI IMG/M metagenome (GOLD analysis project Ga0272444, IMG submission 201033) | Marine sediment archaeal communities from Little Sippewissett salt marsh, Falmouth, MA, United States - SSM-Form-13 | ecosystem: Environmental > Aquatic > Marine > Wetlands > Sediment ... | reverse complement strand
TGGATGGAAGTCACTGGTACGACGGAATGCTCTATTCTATCCTTATTGACCCTAGAATGGGTGCGATCAGGGACACAGTGGCTTCCCTGATACCTGAAGGCTCTACAGTAGTGGATTTCGGGTGCGGCACTGGCACCCTAGCACTGGAGCTTTCCGAGAGGTGTGACTACGTTCTAGGTGTGGAACTTTCGGATAAAATGGTCGTGTTTGCAAGTAAAAGGGTAAAGGGAAGGAGTAACCTGGATATCATCCATGTCTCCGCAGCTGAAGACCGTATCGGGAGAAAGGAGTTCGATTTCGCCCTGGCTACCTTCGTTGTCCACGAAATATCAAGGGAGGAACGCCCTCTGTTTCTTGAAAAAATGTCCTACTCCGCTGATAAGGGCATAATCGGGGATTTTAAAGTCCCCAAGCCCATTCATCCTTGGAGCTTGGTTGTTCTTGGAGCGGAGATCGGCGCTGGATTAAGGCATTACCACAATCACCGCACCTTCGTAAAGGACGGTGGTTTAGTACCTCTACTGAGCCAGTTGGGAGGGATAGAAAAGAGAATAGTAGTGAATAGGGCAAAGGCTTACGAAGTTGCAGTGATTTCCTTCACCTGACCAAACTGTAGACAAATACCTTGCCAATTTCCGAGGTACTCATGTTCGCTGCCTTGGCAGCTTTGATCTGAAGGGGGCAGTTTGTCTTTATGGCCAGCATATCGTATTTTTCCTTCTTGCACGTAGCCAGTGCATAGACCATGAGGTCCGAGACCGCCCTTTCGGTTCCAGTCATGAAAGCGATGCTCAGCGTGTTGTAGGGTGGGTAATGGAACACGAAGAAGATGCCATCCACTTCTCCATTGTCATTCTTGTGGACATAGCAGTGCCCTTTCTCAACCTCCCTTCCCACTGTTTTTTTATCCATATCATACGCGGTCCAGTGTGCCAGGTACTGGTTTTTCTGCAGGTCCTTCTCCTTTGAGCTGGAAACCAGGTCCCAGGCTAGGTCCGCATCATTGCACTGGGTAACATTGGGTGGAACGATAACCCCCCTGGGGTAATCCTCCTTCATGAGAAAGAAATAATCATAAGTTGCTAGGAGATGGAATCCCAACCCCTTTGCCATGTGGATGGACTCCTTGTTTACCTCTGCAGTCATGAACCTGAGTTCTTTCCATTCCATCTCCCCCAAGTGATGGAAGAAGGCATCGACCATCAGCCTCCCATATCCTATACCCTGGAAATCCGGATGCACCCTGAGCCCTTCTAGCCAAAGCACGCCATTTGGATGGTTTGTGTATTTTGCTAGCGAGACCAGTTTGCCGTCAACCCTTCCGCAGTAGAAGCCACCGTCCTTTACCCAATCATCGAATACCTTGGGCATGTAGTCATGTCCGTCCCATATCTTCTCTGACAGCGCGATTATCGCTTGCTTGTCGCCAGGCTTGACAGGGTCTAGTGCGAACTCTACCATGGATTGGTTAATAATGAGGGATTAAAAAACCTTAACGGTGGAGGAGAGAGACCCGAGGTCAACTCTGTGATATGGTATTGAGGCAGAGCAGCTTTGGGAGGCGTCTGCTCCGTTTATTCCCACCTTTCCTCAGGTCTCATGTTAGAAATGCACATAAACAAATAAATATATTTTGGGACAAAGTCTGAATAAATGGGCTCAATGGTTTTTCGCTTAAGACAAAATCGATTATGAATCATAACGAAAAACCAAAGGCAATTCCAGCCATCAAAACAATAACACATCTCTAATATGTAATCGAAAACTGGAATTGCCTGTATAAAATCAATATCGAAAGAATCGTAAAGAAAGAGTGGGCCCAATGAGATTTGAACTCACGACCTCCCGGTTATCAGCCGGGCGCTCCAACCAGTCTAAGCTATGGGCCCACGAGTGGAAGGGCATAAACCCTTATCTGATTTTAATATTACGGTTTCAAAAGAGACTCCTCACCCACCTAAATCATCACATTTTTCATGTTTACTGGAAGTACCTGTTCATTCCTTCTTTCTCCCAATCGACCTGATGGCTCCGGATAAGAAATTCGCTCTAGGGACCTTTTCCATGTATTTCTTATACTCGTCTCCGAACCTCTCTATCAATTCCTTGTCTGCCTGGAGCATGTCAGTGTACAACAGCACCACGACAATGAATCCCATAACCGTTACAGTGATGTCCTGGGCCATGAGAACCAGGGCGATACTGGCCAGCTGCCCTGCGGTATACTGCGGGTGCCTCAATATGGAATATATGCCTGTATCAACGACCTTGGTGGTTTTCATATAGCTATCTCCCTTTTTCACCCCTCCCTTTTTCTTGAATGTGAATATGGGAATCCACCCGAAGATGATGGAAAGGAACCATATGCCCATACCCAAGTAAAGAATGATATCGTATCCCATTTCATTCACTACACCAAGGAAAAAGACCAATGCCACCTGCACCAGCAGCAAAGGCACCCAGATCCACAACGACGGGTTGCATTTCCATTCTCCCATGATAATTGCCTCCTTCTTAAATCGTTATCTTATGTTGTTGTATTTCAATTACTACTTAATAAACATTCCCGAAGTTGGAAGAGCAATAGGATTCATCCCTAGCCAATGGGTACGCCGATCAGGTAAGTCGGTGTCGCATCCGTTATCTCGGCCCTTAGGTTCTTGCCGTGTTCCCAATTGCCCTTTACCACAACTGGCTTGTAATTACAAGTACGCCCCATCATTGTACCAGGTTTGCCAGGCTCGGTGATCATTATTTCGACTTCCTTGTCCACGTAATTCTCGTTCAGTTCCCTGGATATCTCGAACCTCAGTTCCGTAGCTAGCCTGGACCTGTCCTTGCTTATGCGGCTCACCACCTGCTCCTTCATACCAGCCGCTCTGGTCCCAGGTCTGGGAGAGAACCTGGTTACATTCACGATATCCGGCCCGGTATCCTTCATCAGCTCCAGTGTTTGTTCGAAATCCTCATCAGTTTCTCCAGGAAATCCGGTTATCACGTCGGTGGCGATGGTCATCCCAGGTATCCTTATACGAATTGCCTCCACCAGGTCCCTGAACTCTTGGGCGGAGTACCTTCTTCCCATTGCTTCCAATATCCTGTCGCTGCCGCTTTGGACAGGGATGTGCAGGAACTTGAACACCCTTTCATTTTCCATGACATCCATCAATTGCCCCAATATCCGGTTGGCAGGGCCAGGGTTCATCATTCCCACCCTGATCTTGAAATCACCTTCCAGCTCCAATACCTTGTAGAGCAGTCCCGGAAGGCTGGAACCAGTATCCATGCCGTACACTCCAGTATCCTGGGATGTGATCTTTATCTCTTTTTGTCCTGCATTCACCTGCTCTTTCACGCTTTCCAATATATTCTCGATAGGATAGCTTACCAACACACCCCTAGCCAGCCTGGTGATGCAGTACGCGCAGTCCCCAAGGCAGCCCTGGGAAATGGGAACGATGCCCTGGAAGAAAGATGACAATGGCCTCGTACCTTCTCCCCCCTCCAACATGCCGGGGATAAGCTCGTATTCATGGAAAGGCACCACTTTGATGCCTGGGAACTCATCTTCAAGCTCCCTTGCCTGTACCACTGCCATGCATCCCAATACGAACACCGTCCTGCCAAGCCCCGCCATTTCCCTTATCCTCTTCTTCATCTTGTTCTCAGTGGCCTCGATGACAGTGCAGGTATTGATAAAAATGATATCCGCATCCTCTGGGGAATCCACTATATCATGGCTTCCCGCCAGCATTCTGAGCAGGGCATTGCCCTCGCCCTTGTTCATGGTGCATCCATAGCTTTCCAGATATACGCGCATTGGAGTTGGACAATCAACAACCAATAAATACCTATCCCAAGGTCCGCCAATAGATTTATATTATATTTGGGTAATCCCCAAGGGCACGAGAACAGCGAAATATGTGCATTTGTGTGAGGAGTGATGTAATATGCAACCAGGACAAATGGCTTATGACAGGGCTATCACGGTATTCTCCCCGGACGGACGTCTGTTCCAGGTAGAGTATGCCAGAGAAGCTGTGAAGCGTGGGACCACCACGGTGGGACTCAAGTTCAAGGACGGCGTGGCCCTGATCATTGACAAGAGGATCACCAGCCCGTTGATAGAGAGCAACTCCATCGAGAAGATATTCCAGATCGACGGCCAGATAGGCTGTGCGACTTCCGGACTCGTTGCGGATGCCAGGGTCTTGGTGGATTATGCCAGGGTAACGGCCCAGGTCAACAAGATAACCTACGGCGAGGAGATCCCGGTGGAGACCCTCGTCAAGAGGATATGTGATTTCAAGCAGACATACACTCAGTATGGTGGTGTCAGGCCCTTTGGTACCGCACTTTTGGTGGCTGGAATCGACCACCGCGGAACCCATCTATACGAAACAGACCCTAGCGGAGCGCTAGTGGCGTACTCGGCTGGTAGCATAGGCGCCGGCCGCAACGAGGTCGTAGCCTACTTCGAGGAGAACTACAAGCCAGACCTTACCATGGAGAACTCGGTGAAGCTGGCATTGGAGGCATTGAGCAAGTCCTCCGACTCAGAGCTGAAATCAGATGCCATCGAGGTGGGAGTGATACAGAAGAACAAGCCATTCAGGAAGCTCTCATCGGACGAGGTTGCAAAACTACTGGACACCCTCAAGAAATGATGAAAGACGAGGCAAACAAATGGTTACCCTTGAAGATGCTGTAATAGCACGCTTGGAAACTCATGGTGAGCAGTTCGAGATACTCGTAGACCCGGATGCGATACAGGCCATCAGGCATGACGAGCCCTTCGATATCAATGAAGTATTGGCCATAGATACCGTGTTCAAGGATTCTAAGAAGGGAGACAAGGCATCCGAGGAAAAGCTCCAGGAGATTTTCGAAACCACTGATGTGGAATCACTTGTCAAGATCATTGTCAAGAAAGGTTCTGTCCAGCTGACCACCGAGCAGAGGCGGCTGATGCAGGAGGAGAAGAAGAAGCAGATCATTGCCCACATCTCCACCAATGCCGTGAATCCGCAGACCAACACCCCCCATCCCCCTACCAGGATCGAGCTGGCAATGGAGGATGCCGGGGTGCATATCGACCCTTTCAAGACAGTTGACCAGCAGATCAACGACATCATTGCCAAGCTGAGAGCGGTCCTGCCCTTGAGCTTCGAGAAGATGCAGATAGCGGTGCGACTGCCTGGCCAGGAGTACGGCAGGCTGTACGGCACCATCACCAGCTACGGCAAGCTGCTCAGGGAGGAATGGCAAACCAACGGCTCCTGGATAGGCGTGGTGGAAATCCCTGCTGGACGCAAAGGCGAATTCTTTGATGAAGTGAACTCCAAGACCAAGGGCAACTCCGACCTCAAGATATTGAAAGAGAAATGAGAACAGGAGGCCTTTCATGGAAGGCGGTTCAAAACCGGAAAAAGAGCACAGGGACATTGTAGTACCAGGCGAGATGCTGGGCACTGACAAGCGATCAGGTTATGGCACCTACAAATCAGGCAACAGGATAATTTCTTCGGTGCTGGGTGTCAAGAAGGTCGTGAAGGACTACATCAACGTCGTACCTCTGTCAGGAAATTACAAGCCCAAGCCCAATGACCTAGTTGTGGGTATTGTGGTTGACGTTGGACCCACTGGATGGTTCATAGACATCCGGAGGCCGTATCCAGCTTTATTGACCATGCAGAACGCTCCATGGGATGTGAGTTTCGGAGAGACATCCAAGTACATGAACGTGGGGGATTCGGTCCTGCTGCTTATAAAATCCGTGGATGAGGTGAACAACGTGCACCTGAACATGCAGGACAGGCGTACGAGGAAGTTCACCCAGGGCCAGATATTGGACATATCCCCTAGCAAGGTACCCAGGGTCATCGGGAAGAATGCATCCATGATATCGCTATTGAAGAAGTACACGCAGTGCTATGTCTTCGTGGGCCAGAATGGCAGGATATGGATCGACGGGGAGGCGGAGAAGATGCTCCTGACCTCACAGGCCATCGAGCTCATCGAGAGGGAGGCGCACCATTACGGCCTCACAGAGAAGGTAAATGAATTCCTGAAGAACAGGACAGGTGATGGAAAATGACCGATAATAAGCTCATTGACGAGAATGGTATCAGAAAGGACGGCAGGAAAGCTGACACCCTACGTCCAATATCAATGCAGGTCGGGGTGCTGAAAAGGGCTGATGGCTCCTCCTACGTGGAATGGGGCAAGAACAAGATCCTTGTCGGTGTCTACGGGCCCAAGGAGCTGCATCCGAGGTACAAGCAGGACGCTACCAAAGCACAGGTGCGCTGCTATTACAGGATGGCCTCCTTCTCCGTGAGCGACAGGAAGAGACCGGGCCCAAGCAGGAGGGCGCAGGAGATATCCAAGATCGTCTCGGAGGCATTAGAGAGCGTTGTCATTGCTGAGAACTTCCCAAGAACGGTGATAGATGTATTCATAGAGATCCTGGAAGCCGATGCTGGAACAAGATGTGCGGGTCTCACAGCAGCAAGCCTTGCACTGGCTGATGCAGGAATACCCATGCGGTGCCTGGTGCCATCCTGTGCAGTTGGCAAGATAGACGGCCAGATCGTCGTGGACCTGATGAAGGAGGAGGACAACATCGGTGATGCCGACCTGCCACTGGCCATACATCCAAAAACAGACGATATCGTGCTCATGCAGATGGACGGCAACATGACCCAGGAGGAGCTGTTAAGGGCATTGGAAATGGGGGTAAAGGCCTGCCATCAAGTTCACGACCTGCAAAGAGAAGCATTGAGGTCCAGCTATACCGATGCAGATATGGACGATTTCGAGGAGGTGGTGATGGATGACCAGTAGGACCGTGATGGCTACCATCAAGAGGAAGCACATACTCGATCTCCTGGAAAAGGGCAAGAGACAGGATGAGAGGAAGTTCGACGAGTACCGCCCCATCGAGATGGAGACCAATTTCATCGGTACTGCAGAGGGCTCTGCCAAGGTGAATGTCGGCTGCACAAGCGTCGTTGTTGGTGTGAAGCTTGAGCCAGGGGAGCCTTTCCCAGACAACCCTGAGCAGGGCATACTCATGACCAATGCGGAGATGGGCCCGGTGGCATCACCTAACTTCGACTACGGTCCTCCATCTCAGGAATCCATTGAGGTGGCAAGGGTCACGGACAGGGCCATCAGGGAGGGCAATGTCCTGGATCTTGGCTCTCTCTGCATCGAAGCCGGAAAGAAGGTATGGGTGGTGCATGTGGACATCCATGTCCTGGATTATGACGGCAACCTTTTCGATGCCTGCGAGATCGGTGCTCTATTGGCACTTTCAAGTGCTACGCTGCCAGCCAAAAGGTTCGGTCTTGGTAATGATGTCCCTCTGGAACTGAAGAACACGCCCATTACGTGCACCTTCGTGAAGGTGGGAAACCATGTGCTCGTGGACCCGGATCTGAACGAGGAGATGATAGCAGATGCACGGCTGTCGGTGTCGTTGGACCCTGCCGGTAATGTGCGGGCCTTGCAGAAGGGCTTGAACGGCGGTTTCAGCCTGGAGGATATTAAGAAAATTATAAATACGACAGGTACATTGGCGGACAAAATACGCAGAGGCCTGTTCCAATAGGAGTGTTAACAAATGGCAAAGAGAACAAAGAAGACCAAGAGATCGGCCAGATTCGGTCCAAGGTACGGTGTGAGCGTCAAGCGCCAGGTCATGGCCCTGGAAAATGATGCTTCCAAGCGTTACCCATGCCCCAGATGCCACTACAGCTCTGTGAAAAGGGTATCAAGCGGAATATGGGGCTGCAGGAGATGCGGCCACAAGTTCTCTGCAGGTACCTACTCCCCGACCATAAGGGAGATATCAAGAAAGACCTCGGAGGTCTAGGATGTACAAATGCGCAAGATGCAAGGCACCCATACGCACCGTGAACGTCGTGGGCATCCAGTGCGAGGTCTGCGGCTCCAAGATCTTCTTCAAGGACAGGCCCAACGTCAAGAAGACCATCAAAGCCCGGTAATTGATAACACAATTCTTTTATATCTCGCTCTCTATAACTAAACTGGAGTTTATCATGGGTACTGTCAAGGATTTGGAGAACAAAGGCAAGCACATCACCAAGAAGGCCGTCCAAGAGGCCGAGGATGTCATTGATGAGGGTATCAGGGTCGGGAAGGAAGTGGCTGGTGTCACTGTTAATGCAGCTAAAAAGGGAGTCCACCAGGTTGAAAGGACCGCCAAGGATGTTGGCGGAGAGGATGTCAGCCATGCCATTGATTCTAGCAAGAGGGTTGCCCACAAGGCCGTTGACACCGGAAAGGAAGTGGTTGATGAGGCTGTAAATGCAGGCGAGACCGTTGCCAAGGAAGGTGTCAAGGCTGGCAAGAAATTGAAGAAGGGCCTTGAGGACCTGGTAAAATAATTGGTGTGATAATGCCAAAATGCCCGGTATGTGATGCTGAAACCCCTGACGGGGAAGAGAGATGCTCTCGATGCGGGTTCCAGTTCAAGGAAACCCTTCACGGTGATTCCAGGGACAGCCCTGAGGTCGAAGGGAACATAGATGCAATGAGGAAGGAGCTGAAGAAGAAGCTCAATCTCTTGCTTGCCCAATTGCAGAACATGGATATTGCGAATATCTATCCTGAGGAGATCAAGTCCATTGTCGGGGAGAGCGTCCAGGCCATGGACATTCCATTGATGCTGGAGATCAGCAATCCATTGAAACTATCGGAACAGGAGATGAAGCTGTTCGAGACCGTTACAAAAAGGGTGGACGAGGCCGCAATGAGGGAAAGCCCGCTTTATCAGGAAGCCGAGACCTATATCAAGCTGGCAAACATCTTTTTCTGGGAGGAGAACTCCAAGAAAGCAATCGAATACCTTGACACCGCTCTATTGAAGGAGCCGAAGAACGAGACAGCCATGTTCAACAAGTCCAGGATCCTTTTCAACCAGCAGAAATACGATGATGCCATCTCTGTCCTGAACAAGATATTGAAGCTGAACCCAGAGAGCGCCCAGGCCATGAACTTTCTAGAGCTGGTAAAACAGATGAAGGAAAGGCCAGAATAGGCTGGGCTCATGGTCGAAGGGAAAATCTCAATTTTCCCGAGACAGAGGCAAACAAAGTTTGCCTCAATATAAGCAATGTAGAACAAATCATTATATCATCCAAAATATTCATAAAGGAATTGTGATTACAGCTACTAGAATCAATGGGCTCATGGTCTAGTGGTTATGACGTCGCCCTTACAAGGCGAAGATCGCCAGTTCAATTCTGGCTGAGCCCACTATTTTTACTCCTGGCTAATTTATGGTCCAAAGAGTAGCCGATCAAGAATTGTACCGCACTGGAAAAAATCCCGAGAAAGACGATCCGACTACTGCTCCAACCTCCACTGCACGACAGGATGCGTCTCAAGCTCGCTATCAATCTCATAACCACCAAAAAGGAGGCCCTGGTCGAACTTCCGTTCATCATAGAATAGGTCGAAGAACTTCTTCTCGTTTTTATCGAATGTTAGGATCGGCTTCACGACCTTCATGGCGGATCCCTTCAATGTTTCGAGGTCCACCCTGTGATCTCTTCTTTGCAGCATGGGCAGGAGCTTTCGCCTTATGGTTGTCTCGTCGATCGCATTTATCTTCTCGGTTGTGAGCTTCCGCACGTCTTTAGGCATAAGGCACAGGTAGAATATTGTCAGCTTCCTGTGGAGCCCTCTATCGACCTCTCCGGGATACTGGCTGAGGAGATGGACGTCATAGAGGTCCCTGGGTGAACCACGGGTGAGCAGGGCGCGGGTCTTTGAGGCCCACAACTCTTCGAATGGATATGTCAAGACTTTGATATCTTCAAGAATGTCGAATGGATGGGTCACCCTCTTCGACTCCAGGGGCAGCGCGGGAAGCCTCTCGCTGTAATTTATCTCCACCTTGATGCGATCCCGGTTTCCGCTGGTGTTCGTGTACGACAGGATGTGCTGTTCCTCTGAATGCCCCCCTCTCGGCGGGTTGAACGTATAGTCGTGCTCCCTGAATATCCTGGCCAGCATGCCCCCTATCTTCCCCCGGTCCTCTTTCATCACGACCCTGTCCAGGCTTCCAATGTAGTTGAAGTCCACGTCCACAGATAGCCTTTTCAGTCCAGTGTAGATGAACTGTATGGCCGTTCCTCCCTTCAGTACCAGCTTTCCCTCTATGTCCGGCGCGGGGATGATGTCCTTGAGCAGGTCGAGGAGCCTGAATACCTTCTCCAGGGTGTCGCGGTTGAAGTCCGTCTCCTGGGACAATCTATCAAAATACGGTTTGCCTGGGCGGTTAGGCAAAGGTCATCAACTCCTCTATGTTCTCGGGTATGATCAGGTTCCACTCCTTCACGAACCTACCTGAGCCATTCTTTAACCCTGGCTCCAGGTAATACACCTTCTTGCCGACCTTCCTCATCAGCGAGATGACGTATTTCTCCGGTATCCGCAGTTCTCCCTTCAGGAGGTCTAGGACGTATCCAGCCTTTTGCTTCAAGCTTTGCTCGCCAAACCTCTTGAGGTATCTGTTCAGGATGTTAATATCAAGGGTATGGAATGTTCTCAGGCTCTTCAGAACCTCCTCTATGCCCCCACAGTACCATGGCCGTCTGATACAATCTAGGAAGGTGCGCTCCCTGTCGGTGATTGATATAGGTGTCCCTTCCCGAAAGATCTTGATGGCTCCGAACATCTTTTGCGAATTGATGAATTTGTACTCTATTCCCTGGTACGCAAAGGAGCGTAGCGTCCTCTTTCTGATATAATAGACTGTGTTGAAATATGACTCGGCAACGCCGTGCAGTTCCAGGGCTGAGTGATACGCCAGTGCCCCCGTTCCTCCAATCGTATGCATCAAAAGGTACCTATCCACTTCATAGTCTGTGCCCACGTGCTCGGGAGGGACGGCTGCGTAGATCCCCTGGTGTGGCCTTAGAGCATAGCCCTTCTTGACAAGCCGGCTCATGGTGTTCCTTGTGGTCTGGTAGTTGCCTGTTATCTCGGTAAGCTCGCCGATTCTGCATACCTTTCTTCGCAATAACTCGGTATGGACTTGTTGCTCGTTAGGGGTCATTACTACCTTTTCTGCGCCGTTTGTGGACCGGACCGTACACATACAAC
>Ga0272444_10005346_pt1 | contig 11141 bp, 9 predicted proteins | sample SSMForm13_FD_201033 | JGI IMG/M metagenome (GOLD analysis project Ga0272444, IMG submission 201033) | Marine sediment archaeal communities from Little Sippewissett salt marsh, Falmouth, MA, United States - SSM-Form-13 | ecosystem: Environmental > Aquatic > Marine > Wetlands > Sediment ... | reverse complement strand
GTATTTGTTCTAGCTTCCGTGTCGACACAGGTGAATGCATCAGGATATTCACGTTGAGCAAGGATCTGGATGAAGCTTCCTAGGTCTACGGGGGACAGGTCATGAGGCGCAAAAGGAGTTATATCACAAGATCGGATCTGACACGACTGAGAGAGGTGCTCGAGGTCACCGGAGAATTTCACCTGGAGGATGATGTCTATATCAGAGAGTTAGAGAATGAGCTGGATCGGGCGAAAGTGGTCGCGCCTGAGGACGCTCCGAAGGATCTCGTCCGTCTGAATTGCAGAGTCCAGGTTCGAGATCTGGATACTCTACAAGTGGAAGTCTATTGGCTGGTCTATCCTGGTGACGCTAATGCTCGTGAAGGAGGGGTCTCAATCTTCGCACCAGTTGGTGTAGCGCTGTTAGGTAAGAGAACCGGGGATGTCGTCAGAGTTGAGGTCCCAGAAGGCTTGCGGCGGGTACGAGTGGAGGATGTTGTACAGGAAGCCCAAGCCGCTGGGGCCCTTAGCTTGTAGGTGGTAGCGGTGTCCAGAACCCGATGAACCTGTGAATTAGAGGGGCGATGGTTAGCAAGATCTTCATTGCAGCAACCGGGCGAAATGCCGGAAAGACATCTGTTTCTATCGGCCTGATCAGCTTTCTTGTCTCAAAAGGCTACAGGGTCGGCTACATAAAGCCCCTGGCACAGAGGCATGTGAGAAGCGGGTCCCGGACTGTCGCTGAGGATGCCCTCCTGATGAAGAAGGTATTTGGGTTGGGAGGAAATCTAGAAGACATGGGGCCCTTCCTTATGGAGAAGAACCAGACCACCAAGTACGTCCAGGGCAAGGCGAAGTCACCCGAAGGCAGGATACTGAGAGCCTACAGGCAGATCGAAAGAGAAAGCGATGTGATAGTGATTGAGGGGACCGGTCACGCCGGAGTCGGCTCGATCTTTGACTTGTCGAACGCCGATGTTGCCAGACTGCTCAATGCGCCGGTGGTGATTGTCGGTGAGGGAGGTATAGGGAGCACAATTGATAGTCTAGCACTCAATCACTCGTTCTTTCTCTCTCACGGCTGCTCGGTTCTTGGGGTGATTGTGAACAAGGTAAGACCAGATAAGTATGACCGGGTTTGTCAACTACTGAGAAGAGCCAGTGACAAGCGGAGCGATCTCCGGATTCTCGGTTTCATTCCGCATCAGTCAATACTGTCTGCGCCAACATTGTCCGTGGTCAAAGATGAGCTGCAATTGCAGGTCTTGAACGGAGATGGTGCGGATTCGAAATCGGCATGGAATGAGCAAATTGAGAGTGTCGTTGTTGCCACAATGGAACCGCACGAGGTAATGGAAACCGTGGCGAGCTCGCAAGAGAAGACACTGATCATAACCTCAAGCGACAGGAGCGACATACTGCTGGGGGCGCTTGCGCTCTATCACAGCGGGGTTCGGAACTTCGTTGGATTGGTGCTGTCCGGAGGGCCACCCGCAAGGATCATAATGGACTTCATTCGAGGTACCGGCTTGCCAGTGCTGGTAGCCGACCAGGGCATCTACAGGCTGGCTTCCTTGATACACGGTCTGACCGTCAAGACTACTGCAGAGGATAAGGCAAAGATCGAGATTCTCACGGGTCTCTTCATGAGACACGTGGCGGCGGAAGAGCTCCGTGAATTGATATTCTCACCACACGAGATGAATCTGAGCTGGAAGGCAAGAATGAGATTGAACCTGTTGGCTGTGTCGGGGCTATTTTCCCGGGCGGTTGGCAACTTGAGGAGATTCATGGAGCGGTTCAGCAACCGGATATCTCCATAGGCAGGAATGAGTAGATTGCGAATTCACAGATGAGCAGGATCTTGTCAGAGAATCTCTGAGGGATTGCTGCAGGACAGAGATTCAGACGGTGGAAGGAGCTTAATTGCATGGAACTCAAGACTCTGCAGAAACATGTGCGAACACTAGTGACTACGGAGGAGACAGAAGCTCCGGTCATTAGCTGCTACATGAACCTCGAATCGGGAATATCTGGATATCGCGAGGCTCTGGATGAACGGATTCGTTTGCTGCAAGCAAGTTTGAAGGGTGACATAAGGCGCTGCTTCGAGGAGGCTCTGAAAAGCATTGAGACTTTCATTGCCACGGAGCTGTCGCCGGATACGAAAGGGGCGGCAGTCTTCTCGCGCGGTGGCGATCAGCCTTTCTTCTTGCCACTACAGTTTGGGGTCCCACTGCCGAACTGGTTTGCACTGAACTCCACGCCTAATATCTATCATCTGGTTGAGCTCAAGGATACCTACCATCGCTTTGTGGTGATGATATCTACTAATACTGAAGCACGCATCATGGAGGTTAATCTGGGTTCGGTAACGGAACAAGTGTGGAAAGAGCGCCCGGAACTGCGTGAGCGCATCGGTCGCGAATGGAGCAAGGAACATTATCATGATCGGCGGAAGAAGCTAGGGAAGCAGTTTATTAAAGACAAAATCAAGATTCTAGATAGACTTATGTCAGCCGGAGGGTATACCCACTTGATTCTATCAGGAGATCCGCAGATGACCTCTCGGGTGCGGAACGCTTTGCCCAGGCATCTGGCTGCCAAGCTAATCGACATAGTTGTCGCTTCGGGAAAGGATCGGATCTCAGATGTCGTGACGGCCACACTTGCGGCCTTTGTGGAGCAAGAAGAAAGGGAGTCACGAGCTATGGTCGAGAGACTCCAGCATGAGTTGAATACCAGTGGTCTTGCGGTAGTCGGTGCGGACGCCAGTCTTAGTGCTCTAAAGTGGAAACAAGCGAATGTGCTTGTTTTGGCGAAATCATACAACCCTGATCCGGGCTGGTCATGCGCGGAATGCGACGCAACAGGCTCTAATCGCGCGATTCATGAGGTTTGTCCTGAATGCGGAAGCAAAGGACTCGGAGACCTTGACATTAAAGAGGAGCTGGTGAGAATCGCCGAAAAGTCCGGCTGTCGAGTTGAAATAGTCGATACGAGTGATTTCCTAATGGATGTTGGTGGGGTTGGTTGCCTCTTGCGCTACCGAATGCCAGAGCAATCCTGAGAAACAGTTAGGCGCCTTGCGAGGTGCGAATCGGCTTAGATCAAGTGCTTGATTTGCGATCCGTCAACGGAATACATGTGTAGACGCGGAACCCGGATCAGTGTCAGCAGAGATTGAACCCGGGTTCTTGGGGAATCCCACAATGCGGATGAAGAAGAGTCTAACACTCATACATGTGTTCTGCATCGCAGCGGGAGCGATGATCAGCTCCGGGCTCTTTGTCCTCCCCGGCATCGCCTTCGCAAAGGCGGGACCGGCGGTCATTGTCTGCTATCTGCTGGCGGGTTTGCTGTCGTTACCTGGCATGCTGAGCCTCGTGGAGATGACGACTGCCATGCCGAAGGCAGGAGCTGACTGCTACACGGTCATTCGCAGTCTCGGCCCGGGAGTCGGCACTGTGTCCGGACTTTTGAGTTGGTTCTCCCTGTCGATGAAGAGCGCCTTTGCGCTGGTGGGTATGGCAGTCTTTGCTGCCGCCATTGTGAACATCGACATCCACCTGGTAGGTATACTGGGCTGCCTCGTGTTCGTCACCCTCAATATACTCGGTATCAAGGAGGCAGGCGGCATCCAGGTGCTGCTTGTTCTGGCGCTGTTCGGTCTGATGATTGCCTACATCGTACTGGGTCTGCCGGCTGTTACGGTGCAGCGCTTCGAACCTTTCGCCCCGCACGGCAAAGGTACGCTCTTTATGGTTGTCGGTTACGTTTTTATAAGCTATGCCGGCCTCTTGAAGATCGCCAGTGTCGCGGAAGAAATCCAAAATCCGGCCCGCAACATTCCGTTAGGGATGTTGCTCGCCCTGTCGATAGTAAGCATTTTCTACACTCTGATGGTGTTTGTCACCGTGGGTGTGCTTCCGGCATCCGAACTGGCAGGCTCTCTAACACCGATCTCCGACGGTGCCTCGGTGTTCTTGGGGCACCGCGGCAGGATAGCAATGAGCGTTGCGGCCATCTTTGCCTTTTTGACAACCGCGAATGCGGGCATCATGACCGCGGCCAGATCGCTGGTCCCGATCAGCCGGGATCGGCTCTTTCCAGAGGTCTTTGGGAAGATCAACAGGCGGTTCGGGACTCCCCACAGCGCCCTGCTCCTGACCGGTGGGTTCGTCATTGCGTCGCTCTTCCTCGACCTGGACATACTTGTTGAATCCGCCTCCATTGTTCTCATCATGACAAACGCCCTGGCCTGTGTCTCGCTCATCATTCTTCGAGAGAGCAGACTCCAGAACTACCGGCCCCAGTTCCGCGCCCCTTTGTATCCCTGGCTCCAGATCGCCGGCCTCGTGGGATTTGCCTTCATCTTGCTGGAAATGGGGGAGGAGGCTTACGTGATCAGTGTGATCCTGGGCTTGGTTGGGTTCTGTGCATACTGGTTCTATGGACGAAGACGGGTTCAACGGGAATCGGCACTAATGTACCTGGTGGAGCGGATTACGGCGCGCCAGCTTGTCGATGGTACCCTGGAGTCGGAGCTCAAGGAAGTCATCTGCGAGCGAGACGATATCACCGCCGATCGCGTTGACAAGCTCTTCCAGACCTGCCCGCTTCTGGACCTCAAGGATGATATCCTGCTGGATGAGTTCTTCGCCAAAGTCGCCAAAACGATGGCGCCTGGTCTCGGAATCGCTGCTACCGAATTCTGCCATTTGCTTGTGGCACGCGAGAAGGAAAGCTCCACGGTGGTGGCCCCGGGCCTGGCGATCCCGCATATTGTCGTTGAAGGCAATGTTCCGTTTGACGTTCTCATCGCCCGTTGTGTTCCCGGCGTTCATTTCGCGGAGGGAGCGCCCCTGGTGCACGCCGTCATCGTACTGGTAGGATCAAGAGCTGAGCGAAACTTCCACCTGCGTTGCCTGGCGGCCGTCGCCCAGATTGTACAGTCTCCAGATTTCGACAGGAACTGGCTCGCCGCCCGGGGAGAACAGGCTCTCCGCGACATCTTCCTTCTCGGGGAACGCCGCCGCGAGTGAGATTGCGTATTCAATACGCCGGTCATCAGGTGGGCTGAGAGTGGCGGGAAGACCACTTCACACAGCAGGCTTGTTTACCATCAGGAAGAAGTGGGCTCGAAGGAAGCTATATAGAGGTCGCGATTCGGAGACCGACACCGGTTTGAAATCGACAGCCGCCGTATGCCCCTTCGCAATCCGTTTTGTCTCAGCTGGCACACTATTCCACATTGCCGGGCTACCAGACGCTTGCCCGGGGAGCCGCCTACGCCGACACAGCGATCTTCACCCTGCCTCTTGCGATTCGCTTGATCCCGATGGCGAGCAGGTCCCATAGAATCGCGCTTTGGGATGGCAGTCCGGGGAGCCGTACATTTTCCCGTCCCCCTAGATGATTCCCGAGCCTCCAGTGGCCGAGTATGCATGGTAGAGGGGTATGAACTGCAGTCTCTGTTCAGGTAGCTCGGAGTAGATCCTGGACGAGAAGACTATCCCACGTGGGATCCTGGGGTGCTCCTTGAGCAGCAAGTGCATGCTGCGGAGGCGCCCGCTGGCGCCACTCTTAACCTCAACTGGAACAATGGCGCCATCAATAGCGACCAGGTAATCAACCTCCGCTGTGCTGCCTCTGGCCTTACGTGCCCAGTAATGCAGACCTGTATTCAGAGATACCAGCATCTCTTGCCCGACAAACTGCTCAGCCATTGCGCCCCGATGTACGTCGAGCAGGTCGCTTCTGGAATACTCCGTATCGACACTAACTCCAGAAAGGTGCTGCCACAGTCCGATATCGAGCATTATCGCCTTTGTCTTCCTGGCCGATGCGGTGGCTCCAAGCGGTAATCCACCGGGACTCACCGAGGGAACCCTGGTTATGATCCTGGCCATGCAGAGCACATCGAATGCTCTTTTGATAGTATGGTGACTGAAACCCTCGGTAAGACGTGAGTATATGACCTGATTTCCGACATTTCGCGCAACCCCGGCCAGTACTCCATTGAGACATTGACTGTCCACCCGTGGAGAGTACTTCGAGAAGTCCTGACGTAACGATTCCACAAGCTCGCTGTGCACCGCGAAGGCATCTTTGAATGACCCTGTCTCTGAGTAGGTCCTCACGCTCTCAGGCATGCCTCCTATGAAGGAGTAGTCCCTGAGGTGATTCAAAAGGAGATCGTGAGTCGACTCAGGCAGAGGGCCGGGGGATGATAGCACTACTTTAGCAGCTTGTTCCTTGCCAATCGCCCAGAGATACTCGACGAAGGTCATCGGGCGCATATCGAGGAATTGCATCCTTCCCACCGGAAATGAAATATCGCTCATGGTAAACTCAAGGAGCGACCCCGCAGCAATGACATGCAGGTTGGGATACTCTTCGTGGAAGTACCTCAGGGCCATCAGCGCCGGCGGGCAGCTCTGAATCTCATCCAGGAAGAGGAGGGTCTTACCGGGTGTTATCTTCACATCGAGGAAGATCTCCAGTTCAGCCAGTATCCTCTTGGGGTCGAGGTCCCCCGAGAATACGGTGTGTAGATTCCTGTTTCGCTCGAGATCTATGGCCGCAAGCCGCTCGAAGTGCGCCCTCCCGAACTTCCGGACTGAATAGGTCTTCCCAACCTGACGGGCACCCCGGACAATCAGAGGTTTGCGCCGGCTCGAATCTTTCCATTCCCGCAGTCTTAGGTCTATGAGCCGTTTCATGGGGTCCTCCGCCCAACCCAGTTCCAAATGTATAGGTTTAATCACACACTTCAATTCCATATAACCCGGTTAACTTGGAGTGTCAAGTAGAAACTGCTGGATGTGACAGCAACTCAGAGGTTGTCTCTGCGCGATTCCCACAAGGTGGCCCCGGTCCGTGACCACCTCGTCACAAGGGTTTGGGTTGGCCCATGAGAATCCAGGTCTTGGATTCCCACCGGATCTGAATCATAGAGACACAGCGATCTCTATCCGGCCTCGCGTGATTCGCTTGATCCCGAGGGCAAGACGTTCCCACAGAAGCGCGCTCTGGGATGGCAGCCCGGGGAGCCGAGGGCTTTACTGACGAACCTGGAGACAATCGCCGAATCACCCCTTGCCGCTCAATCACTTGTGATCGAGCTTGCACCCCTGCTATGATGATCTGAGTGGCATTTCCCTGCTGTGAGCATATGTGCGATGCGTGTCCGGGTGCGAGGTTGCATCCTTAAAAGGAGGTTGGGCAATGCGTGATCGGAAAGTGTCGCCGTTCCTGGTCTGGTGCCTGATTTTGAGCCTTATTCTGATTGCAGCGTCGGTGACCCTTGCCAAAATTCCCCGGAAGATCAATTACCAGGGAAGGCTCGTCGATGGTGCTACGGGGCAGCCGATGGCGGGTGACCATAGCGTTACATTCAAGATATTTGATTCTGCGACCGAGGGAGACATGCTGTGGTCTGAGCAACAGACCGCATCAGTGGATTCGGCCGGTATATTCTCGGCGGTTCTCGGAAGCTTGGCCCCGATCAACATCGCCTTCGAGAGCCCTTGCTGGCTTGAGGTGGAAGTGGGTGGAGAGGTGCTCTTGCCCCGGCGGGAGATTGTGAGTGTGCCTTATGCCTTCCACGCGCTCAACTCCGACAGCCTTGGGAGCCTCGGATCCTCGTCCTACTCGCTCATCGGCCACTCGCATGATGCAGTCTATGTCAGTAAGGGTGAAGACGGCTCGGTGACGGTCGCCATGATGGTGCCGGATATCGTGAGCAGCGTGAATGGGGTCACGAATGACGGTGGCAACATCGATCTTGTTCCCGGTTCGAATATCAGCATCTCGCCCAATGACGGCACGGACACTATCACTATAACCGCAACCGGTGTGGGAGATGGCCATTCGCTTGATGCTGCCGACGGCTCTCCCGCCGATATTGTCTATGTGGATAGTGCCGGTGAGGTCGGGATAGGCACCACCTCGGCGACGGCGAAGCTGGATGTCAGAGGAACATTGAAGGTGGGCACTGACGCAGCCGGCCATGACGTCAACTTCTACGGGGATGAAAGCGGCAGCAGGTTGTTCTGGGACCAGTCCAAGATGGCTGTCAGAGCGGGTAGTGATGATGGCATGGGCTACTGGGATGATGCCAACATGGGTGAGTATTCGGTGGCTCTCGGGTTTGGTGTAAAGGCCTCGGGTGAAAAGTCGATTGCTCTGGGAGATAATGCCTTTGCAGGGGGGCTTAGATCTGTATGCATTGGGAGTTCCTCCCAGGCCGGCGGTGATTACTCCATGTCCATGGGAATAGCAGCTATCGCTGGGGATAACTACGCGACTGCGATCGGAAAATGGGTGGAGGCCACAGCAGTGGGCGCAATGGTGCTGGGAAGTGGTTATGGGTCGTCCGCTCCGCTGGTTAACGACATCAACAGCTCCCTGATGATCGGAGTCAACTCCACCGAGCCTGCGATCTTCGTGGATAGCTATGGGCGGGTGGCTATTGGAACTACCGAGACGAGCAAATCTCTACATGTCGATGGCGGGGTGGTAATTGGTCTGCCGGGTTACACAGGGGGCGACCCGGTAGGGCTCGTAGTCAATTCGACGGGAGGTCTCTCAGAGACACCTTTCGTCATAAGGCACCCCGATGACGGAACGGTTCTAAAGGTGGACGTTGACGGCAATCTAGCTCTGGGGCACAGCTTGGCGCTGAGCAAGCTTCATATTCGGGAGTCGGGTCTTGATCTTGAATCGGATGTCATGCAGTTCGATGATATTGTCGTCGAAGATCTGGATGCAGTTATGGGGCTGTATAGCGGAGATGCTGGGAATGCGGGGTCCGCCGTCTCGTTCGCAGAGCTGAGCGGAGGCACCCTCACGGATAAGTGGGGAATTATACGGGAGACCACACGCGGTGGCGTCGGGGGCGGGAGCGGACTTCGCTTCACATTTGGCACGAGTTCGGATCACTTCACCAACCCGATCATCATGTATCTTGACGATACAGGCAAGGTCGGTATCGGTACGAAGACTTTCGGGACGGAACTGTTCAGGGTGGACGGCAGCGCCTGTGCCGCGGCCTGGAATACCTGCTCCGACCTTAAGTTCAAGGAGAACATCGAGGATGTGGAGAATGCCCTGGATAAGGTGCTCAAGCTCCGAGGCGTACGCTTCAGCTGGAGACGGAATGAATATGGTGGCAGAGACTTTCCGGAGGGCTCGCACTACGGGGTGATTGCCCAGGAGGCGGAGGAGGTGTTGCCGGAGATCGTTAGCGCTGCTCCCGATGGTGAACGCGCGGTGGCCTATGCGGAGATAGTCCCGATTCTGATAGAATCGATCAAGGAGCTCAGAGCTGAGAACCTGACCCTGATTGAGAGAATCGAAGCTCTGGAGGGAGCCGGGAGGTAGGTTGCGCAAAGCCGGCAGCTGAGTTGGCGCAACGCTTGGCACGACGTGGCTGTGTTTCCTGGGCGTACTGGGTGTTTCATCCGAAAGTGCTGCCTATCCCACAGAATCACGCTTTCAGACATTTGTCCGGGGAGAGTGCTATAACCCATTAAGCAGGTTGAATCGCCCCGGGTTTTCCGGAGCCCCGGCTATGTGACTCCAGCCACCATGGCTTGAGTCTCCTCGCTTCTGTAGTACGCCTCCTCGTACTCTGCCGGTGGTATGTGTCCGATCGGCTCCAGGAGCCGCCGGTTGTTGAACCAGTCAACCCATTCCAGGGTCGCAAACTCCACTGCCTCAAGGCTCCGCCAGGGACCCCTGAGATTGATCATCTCCGTCTTGTATAGCCCGATCACCGTCTCGGCCAGGGCATTGTCATAGGAATCTCCCACGCTGCCTACCGATGGCTCGATACCAGCCTCGGCCAGGCGCTCTGTATAACGAATAGAAACATACTGCGTGAGTTCAAGGGGTGGTGGACAAGGCCATCGCCACAACCCCGAGCCCAGAGGGCCTGCTCAAGAGCGTCCAGGGCGATATCACTGCGAAGCGAGCCGGAGACGCGCCAACCTACGATCCGACGAGCGAAGACATCTATCACGAACGCCACATAGACAAAGCCACGCCAGGTGGCCACATAGGTCAGGTCCGCTACCCACAATTGATTGGGACGCACAGCTGTGAAGTCCCTCATCACAAGATCCCCCGGCTGAGCCTCCGGCTCGGCCGGTATTGTGGTCCTCACCTTGCGGCCTCTCACAGCCCCCTCAAGCCCCATCTGCCGCATCAGGCGCTCCACCGTGCAGCGGGCCACCTCCACGCCCTCGCGTTTCATCTGTCGCCATACCTTCCTCACACCGTAAACCCGGTAATTGTCCTCCCATACTCGCTTGATCTCGGGACAAAGCTGAGCATCGCGCTGGGCCCTATGGGATAGTCTCGTGGGATCGAGCCGTCTGGCTCCGTGCTCGTAGTATGTCGATGGGGCGATCGGAAGCTCCTTCACGATCGGCTCGACCCCATAATCATCCCTATAGGCGTCGATAAACGACACCATTACCGCGCTTTGCGGTCGAGCTCCGCCTGCGCGAAAAAAGCCGACGCCTTACGGAGTATCTCATTGGCCCGCCGCAACTCCCGATTCTCCCGCTCCAACGCCTTGAGCCGCGCTCGCTCATCCGTGGTAAGCCCAGGGCGAAGCCCTTGGTCTCGCTCCGCCTGGCGTAGCCACTTCCTAAGGGTCTCGGGGGAACAGCCGATCTTGCCGGCTATCGAGTTGATCGCCTCCCACTGGGAGGAATGCTCATCGGCGTGCTCAAGAACCATCCGAACCGCCCGCTCCTTAACCTCTCTGGAATACCGCCTTCTTGGATTCATGACTCCATCCTCTCACAAAATGGAGTCTCCGGCAATCCCGGGGCGATTCAGCCCGGCTCAGAGTCTCAGGGTGGCCATGCCCGGGACCCAATGAATTTACCTGTTGCACCGCCACGCAACGCGGGATAACATCGTAGCGCTATCCACTGGCTGCTTGAGAGGAGGTCAAGGTATGTGGTGTTCAAGATGGTTGGGAGTTTTGTGCTTTCTGGTTGTGATCGTCCTGGCGGGAACCCTGTTCACCGGGTGTGGTGACGACGATGGTGGAGGCGGCCCCGCTCTGATCACCGTTGCGGATCTCGAGGGTTACTGGGTTGCGGAATCCTACGTGGTGACGAGTGCGACCAATCCCCAGAT
>Ga0272444_10005343_pt1 | contig 11144 bp, 11 predicted proteins | sample SSMForm13_FD_201033 | JGI IMG/M metagenome (GOLD analysis project Ga0272444, IMG submission 201033) | Marine sediment archaeal communities from Little Sippewissett salt marsh, Falmouth, MA, United States - SSM-Form-13 | ecosystem: Environmental > Aquatic > Marine > Wetlands > Sediment ... | reverse complement strand
ACTCCATGCCGCGCACATTCGGCGAGCAGCGGTTCAGTCTCTGGGTCGAAGAGGACCCAGCAATACTACCTGACCGCAATAAATTGGATGCAACTATAGGCATCGGGTTGCCGCGGGTCAAGCGGTTTTGCCCACCCCACGGCCGCATTCGCCCTAACTATCGATATGTGCTGTGCGCTATCCTTCTGTCCGTAGATCCTTGGGGGGTCACCCGGGAGGGGCGTCCGCGAACGTCGGACGCCGAGCGAGCTGATGGCGCAACACTCTGATCACCCACTCACGAACTTAGCAAGACCCCGGCCACCTGCTCCGGAATCCGAACGCGTCTATTTCCTGGCAGACGTCCACCTCGGCGCCGGACCACATGAGGTCGAGGATGCGAAGGAAGAGGACCTCTGCCGGTTCCTCGAGTGGCTCCGAGGCCGGGCCACTCACCTCTACCTCGTCGGAGACATCTTCGACTTCTGGTTCGAGTACCCGACCGTCAGCCCCCACGCGCACTTTCGCACACTGAAGTCCCTGGCCGGGCTCTCCGAAGCCGGTGTCCGACTTCGCTTCCTCGGCGGCAACCACGACTACTGGGCCGGCGAGCAACTCGAGGACATCACCGGAGCCGTCGTACACCGCGACTCCCTCGAAGTGACGCACTGTGGCCTGCGACTATTCATCGCCCACGGTGACGGGCTGCCGCGAGGCGACTGGGGTTATCGGGTTCTGAAGGCGGTCATCAGAAGCGACGCAGCGATCGCCGCCTTCCGGCTTCTCCACCCCACCGTCGGGTCCCACATCGCCCGCTGGGCCTCCGGCCTGAGCACGATCACCGAGGAGCGCATCCAGAGGGCGATTCCACCGATGGAGGCGTTCCTGAGCGAGAGACTCCGCTCCGGGTTCGACGCCGTCGTCGTCGGCCACGTCCATCGGCCGTTGATCCAGCGCTGGAGCCACGGCACGGGGATCATCATTGGTGATTGGATGGCGAACCGCGCCGTCGTCGCGTTGGACGAAGACGGGTTCCACATGCTTCGGTGGACCGGCGATGGGCTGGTCGAGACAGTGAAGGAAGGCGAACCGGCGACCCGCTAGAGGGTGAAGCCCAGCGAGAAGCGGTGCGTGTCCCCGAGGTCGGAGTAAAACGGAACGTAGGCGTAGTCGAGACGGAAGTTCCGAACCTTCGCGCCCAGCCCGACCGAGACGTTCTGGTTGTCCCACCCGGACCGGTAACCGAACCTCCCTGCAAGGACTCCCGCGTACTCGAACTCCATCCCAAAGTGGAGCTTCGGATCGCCGTCGTTGGGAACGACGACATCGCTGACGACGAGCAGTACACCGTTCATCTCGTCGAGGTCCCTGCTGTAGGCCGCGCCCAGGCGGTACATCACGGGAAGATCGAACCCGTCTTCGATGTACTTCATCTGCCGCCCGAGGTTCTGGATTGCCAGCCCGGCGGTCAGGCCCTCCAGTACCGGCGTATCGTACTGAGCGCCCAGGTCGACGGCGAATCCGCGCGCGATTTCGTCCTCGATCTTCGAGTGGAGGTACTTCCCCGTGGCGCCGATGCTGAGAGCGTCTGTCAACCGCCGCGCGTAGATTCCGGACAGCGCGAAGTCGAAGACACCGAACGTGCCCAGCGACTCGGCCGTCGGATCCTCGCCGCGCCAGTCGAGATCGTCCATGTAGAGGCCCACGATGCCGCCACCGTAAGCCTGTGTGCAGTCCGACCTGACGCCGCCTGCGTACTCGTAGCGGATCCCCTGGAACCACTCGGAGTGCATGAGCACGACGTCGATGTTCTCAACATCGACGCATCCCGCCGGATTCCAGTAGACACAGGAAGCGTCCCCCCCGACTGCCGTGTATGCGTCGCCCATGGCGATCGCCCTGGCGCCGACTCCGAGCTTGAGGAACGCGAGCCCCGTCGAACCATCCTCGGCTCCGGCGGCGAGCGGCGACAGCACGATAATCAGGCAAAGCATCACTGAGAAAGCGCGGTTCATTGGGGACCTCCCTCGGGAGCGCGCCCGGCGCCCCACGCGGTGCCGCACAGCGGAAGACCCGGGCGGCCCGCATCGTACAGACGGATCCGATTGCGCTCGGAGCCTTCATGTCGTGGGTATCTGACGTGCACATAGAGAAGTTTAATCAATGCCGGGAGGCCGCGCAACAGCATTGTCGGAAGGAAGTTGCGTGCGTCGGAGACGGGTTCGGCGGGGGCTGGTGGGGAGGCTCCGCCCCTTTTCGAAGCCAACCCCGTCCAGCTCCCAACCCCGTCTCGCGCAAGACGCAAGCGCTCGCATGTACTCAGTAACAAGCCGCATGCCAGCCGGACGAACCTCGCACAGAGGCGGGGCAGGCTGCACTCTAATCGGCGTGACCGCAGGCAGTTCGCGGCTCCGGGGCACGCGATGCGGCCTCGGGCTCTCCTGCCGGCAGTCCACGGAGCGTCAACGCCGTTGACGATCGACTTAGATCGCTCAAAGCTTGAGGGATGGAGCCTCGCGTGTCATATTCGTCCTATCGGTGGGCGCGAGCATCGCGGCGGGCGGATCTGCGGAACGCGAGCGCTGTCAACGCCCGCAACGACGCTACCGGGGAAACAAAATGATCACCAGCTTGAGGATCTCAGCTGTTCTTCTGGTTGCGGCCGTCCTGGCCGCGGCAGGTTGCTCGTCCTCGACCTCCCCCGAAGACAGTGACGCGCCGCTCTACCCTGCCCGTACCAGCCCGGACAGCGTCCTCGTCAAGCTCCGGCTGGCACACGAACGCCGCGACGTCGCGGCCTACCTCGACTGTCTCGCCGAGGACTTCGTATTCTATCTCTCGATCGCCGATTGCGCCCAAGACTCGACGCTGCCGGACTTCTGGGACAGGGCCCACGAAAGAGACGTCGCAGAGGCGATGTTCGACGCCGCGGGCATCGTCGACAGCATCTTCATCGATCTGACAACACTCTCGGCGGTCTTGAACCCGGGACCGGATCCCCAGGACCCCGCAGACGACCTCTGGGAGCATCAGGAGGACGTCGATCTCGAAGTCGTGACCGACGACGGGTCGAGCTACTTCTCGACCGACCCTGTCGAGTTCGACTTTCAGCGCGACCTCACCACCCAGGCGGACGGCGACTCTCTCTGGGAGATCATCGAGTGGCGCGACCTAGGAGCCACGTGTCCCGACAGCTGTGGCGTGGTATACTCCTGGACCGCGATCAAGCTCATGATCGTGGAACCCGACAGCACCTAGCGCGACGCGCAGCCGGCACCTCCATCAGTGAGGACGAGTCCCGTGAGTACGCCCGACGACCACACGGATCGCCATCCGCCCGGGCCGGCGGCTCCGAGTTCACGGCAGATGCCAACTCCCGCATCCCCGCGGATGCCGATCGTGCCGGGGCCGCTCATGGGTGCCTACCCGAGCGTAGTCGTGTACCTGATCGGGTACTTCGCTGTCGCGCTCCTGCTCTCGATCCTCTTTGCGGTCTTCCTCGGCATCCTGATGGCCGGGGGAGTCGTTCCTCCGATGCCCACCGGCGCGTTCGAAGGCGTCGGTGCGGACGTCGAGGCGATTCTCGAGATCATGAGTCCCTACCTCCTCCCGATCGCCATCTTCCTCGGGCTTTACAGCATCATCTACACGTGGCTCTTCATGCGTCTCGTCGACCGGCGCCCGCTCAGGAGCCTCGGCCTCCGGCTCCGCCCCGGATGGATGGCCGATTTCGGCAAGGGCGTGGTCATGGCCGCGATCCTGCTCGGGATCGTGTTCGGGTTCTCGCTTCTAACGGGCGCGATTCGCATCGAGGGATTCGCCAGGCCGGCGCCGGAAGGCACGAGCGCCGTCGCGTATCTGATCGGCGCGATCGTGGCCTTCGCACTCATCGGGGCCTACGAGGAGATCATGTTCCGCGGCTACGTGATGCAGCGGTTGGAGGAACGCTCGGGGAAGTTCGTGGCCATATCGATCTCCTCGATCGTCTTCGCCTTGCTGCACGGGGCGAACCCGGGCGCCAGCTGGTTCGGGATCTTCAACACGATCGTTATCGCGGTGCTTCTCTCCGCTCTCTATTACAGAAGCCGCTCGCTCTGGATGCCGATCGGGTTCCACTTCGGCTGGAACTTCCTGCTCGGCTACGCCTACTCATTGCCGGTGAGTGGCATCCCCATTCACGGCATCCTCAACGTCGTCGAGGTCGAGCCGGGAACTAGCCCGGGCGCCGGCTACGGACCCGAAGCCGACATCGGCGCCACTCTCGCCGTCGCCGCCTGGGGTGCGTGGATGCTGTGGCGCTACACAAGGAAACGGCGCCGCCGAGAGGCGACGCCGCCCGCAGACTCCATCTGATCACGACCGACCGGAGACCCGCTCCTACTCTACCAAGTCGACGATACCCTCGCAGTTAATCGCACCGGCGAGGGTCCGGACGTGTGCCCCGTCACCCCGCTTGTTTCCCTCGACCGCAATGTACGTCGCGTCCCCCGCGAGAATCGTAATGCGATAGGTCTCGTCCTCGTCGCTGAACTCCTCGAACGCGTCGTAGCCGCACACCTTAACCTTCTTCATGCCCTCCTGCCCCATCGCCTGCGCGATCATCGGGTTCGCCAACGCCATACGATAGGTGGCGAGCATCGGCGAGTTCGCCGCAACGGAGAGTTCGATCCGAGAGCCACCGGGCGGGCGGTAGTCACGCGACACCGAGAGCCCTGCGAAGAACCCCATACCGATGACGGATGCGTCAAGTCCTTCCGGTTCGTCGGCCTTCCAGCCGGCCGGCGGCGCGGGGAGGTAGCCGATCAGGAGATCGATGAGCTTCTGATTCACTCCAACCAGAGCTGTCTGGAGCTGAGTACTGGCTTCCTTGTAGTCCTCGGCCCGATAGGCCTCTCCGGCCGAGGCCATTGCGTCGCTGACTTCGTCGGCCGAGGCGACGCCGGCTGCCAGCATCACGCCCGTGAGCGCCAGGATGAGAATGCCTGTCCACCTCATGTCGTGCTCCTCCTTTCGGAACGAGCACGCGATTGGGAACCGCGCCTCGCTCACGCCCCTCAACCTAGGCGCCCCCTCCTATCCTCCTCCTCCAACCTCACCTACGTACACGGTCCGCGACCGGGGACCGTCGAACTCGCAGAAGAAGATCCCCTGCCACGTCCCCAGGACGAGCCGCCCGTCCTCAACCAGAACCGTCTCGGAGCAGCCGATCATGCTGGACTTGACATGCGCGTCGGAGTTGCCCTCCGCGTGCCGGAACGACGCGGAATCCGGAACAAGCTCGCTGAGCTTCGAGTCGATGTCGCGGGCCACATCGGGATCCGCGCTCTCGTTGATGGTGACGGCGGCCGTCGTGTGGGGAACGAAGATGAGCGCCGCACCGTTTCGGATTCCGAGTTCCCGAACGGCGGCCTCAACGTCGCGCGTGACATCGACCAGACTCGTCCTCGACCCCGTTCGCACGGGGAAGCTCGCTAGCACGCCTGTCCTCCGGGCGGCGTCGATTGGTGGGAATATCCGACAGGGCAGGATGGTATCTGAACCGACAGGAGGTGTCAAGGTAGCCGCGGAGCGTGGATCCAGGAGACCCTGTGCGGCGACGACGCGGCGCGCCCCCGCGTCGAGACACTCGATGCCCGGGGCGTTCGCCGGGAGAATCCCGTTGACGGGAGTTCCGGAACGGCACTATATAGGACGTAGGAAAGAAGCGCAGCGCGGCGACGAAGAGGGGGCCGGCGGGCCCCGAGAGCCCGAGCGGGGCGCGGCCTGAGCGCCTCAAGGAGAGAACCCATGTGGGTCTTGCTGGTGATCATTGTCGTCCTGGCGTTCATCGTCATCTCCATGTACAACCGTCTCGTCGTTCTCCGCAATCGGATCGAGAACGCGTGGTCGCAGATCGACGTGCAGCTCAAGCGCCGCGCGGACCTGATCCCCAACCTTGTCGAGACGGTGAAGGGATACGCCGCGCATGAGAAGGAAGTCTTCCAGAAGGTCACCGAGGCGCGCGCCGCTCTGGTTCATGCCGAGGGGGTCCGCGAACAGGCCGAAGCCAACAACATGCTCACCGGCGCCCTGAAGACTCTCTTTGCCGTAGCGGAGAACTATCCCGAGCTCAAGGCCAATCAGAACTTCATGATGCTGCAGGAAGAACTCTCGGGAGTCGAGGGCAAGATCGCCTACGCCCGCCAGTTCTACAACGACACCGTGTTGAAGTACGACAACATGCGCGAGAAGTTCCCGACGAACGTCATCGCGAGCATGTTCGGGTTCGGAGAGCGCGAGTACTTCGCGGTGGCCGAGGAAGGCGAGCGGGAACCGGTCAAGGTCAGCTTCTAGAGATCCCGGTCACGGTCGCGCATTGTCGGGGGCGTGGCGCGCGAAGACAGGGAGGAACGATGCCCATCGTGTTGAGGATCATCCTGGCGATCATCTATCTCTTCGCCGGCCTGGCCCTCATGTTCGGCAGGAAGCGCTTCAGGGAGGAAGGCAAGGCGCCCAACCTCCTGATTCCTGCCGGGCTGTTGGTTCTGGCGGCGATCACTACGCTCCTGCGATAGGCCGCTCGGGCGCGGCACAGGAACGCATCGAAGCGTGACAGAAGGAGCGCTCGGGCGATGTGGGAACAGATCACCAGCAACAGAGTGAAGTCAGTATTCCTGGTCGCTTTCTTCGTCGCCTTCGTCGTTTTCCTCGGCTGGATCTTCGGCCGCACGACCGTCTGGGGACCGGCCGCTCCGGTCCTCGCGGCCGTCGTCGCCGGCGTCGGCGCGTTCGCCGGGTACTACAACAGCGACAAGATCATCCTCTCCATGAGCCGAGCGAGGCCGGTCGACCCCTCCGAGTTTCCTCACCTCCACCACACGGTCGAAGGACTGGCGATCGCGGCCGGCCTTCCCACCCCGAAGCTCTATGTCATCGAGGACAGCGCTCCGAACGCCTTCGCGACCGGACGGAATCCGGAGCACGCGGCCATCGCCGTCACGACCGGGCTCCTGTCCAAGCTCAACAGGACGGAGCTCGAAGGGGTGATCGGCCACGAGATGTCGCACATCGCCGACTACGATACGCTCCTCATGACGCTGACCGTCGTGATGGTGGGAACCGTGGCGCTCGTCAGCGACTGGACGCTGCGGACCTTCTTCTGGGGAGGCGGCCGCCGGAAACGGAGCACGCAGGGCGGCGGGCAGGCGGGAGCGATCCTCCTACTGGTCGCGCTCGTGCTCGCGATTCTCTCTCCAATCATCGCGCAGCTCATCCGCCTGGCGATCTCGAGACGCAGAGAGTTCCTGGCCGACGCGAACTCGGCCAGGCTCACGCGCTACCCGGAGGGACTGGCGAGCGCGCTGGAGAAGATCGCGATGGACTCCGATCCGCTCGAGGTCGCGAACAAAGCGACCGCACACCTGTACATCATCAATCCCCTCAAGGAACACGGCGGAGGCATGAACCGGCTCTTCTCGACGCATCCCCCGGTCGAACAGCGGATCAACGCCCTCCGCTCGATGTAGCCTGATCGGCAGCATGACGCAGAAGAGCCGCCCGGAAAGGGCGGCTCTGTCATTGGTGAGGCAACAAATACCGCGCTTATCGATAGAGCGCTTTGATCGGCCCCCATCCAACTCCCTCGACCGGCGTGCACGGCTCGCAGTCCGGCAGCGGCCCGACGTAGTCGCAGTAGATGCAGAAATCGCCGGCGTGGATCAGCACGATGTTGTAGTGCTCCATCGGCGGCAGAGGCGCGGCGAAGGACTGGAATGTGAATATGCCGGCGTCTTCCGAGAGCGGCTGACACGACGCGGTCGGTCCGCTGTTCGCGTACGAGATCTGCAGAAACGGCGCCCAGCAGTCGGGATCATCAAGCTCCACAGAACTCATCCAGACGATCTGGTCGGTCGGCTCTCCCGAGTCGTCAACACATCCGGGCTCGGCTCCGGACCAGCCCTTCCTCGGGATCAGGAATCCCTGCGATGGGTTCTCCGGATCGAAGTACGGGCAATCCTGTAGGTGCTCGAGACCGAACGCGATTCGATCCGGCACAGCAACGCCGTTGAAATCCCAAGACAGCGTAATGATGTAGGTGAACGACCCGTTCGGATTCTGCCGGAGGGTACCCTCGGCAAGACAGGATATCGCCGCGCCGGAGGGGACCGCCGTGATCACCGCCGCCAGGAGTGCCAGCCCGATTGCCACGTACCAGATACGCATGCTCTCCACCACACATAGGGGCGCGTCTGAGGTCGGCCCATAACCGAGGGCCTAGCCAACTTACGAACACGCAACTCAGGGCCGCTCTAGTGGGTAGTATACCACAGGTGAGGACAGTTGTCAATCAGCCGGGGACCTCTCACGCCTCCCGCTTCCTCAACCACCTCAGGAGCGCCCCAAGATCGAGCGCGTTGAGAAGTGAGCAAGGCTCGAGCCAGCCCCGTCTCGCCGTCTTGATACCGAGCTCCATCATCCAGAGCTGATCCACATGATGGGAGTCCGTGTTCACGGCGATCCGCACGCCCATCTCCGCCGCGCGGCGCGCGTTGGGCCCGTTCAGATCGAGCCGCTCATGGTAGGCGTTGATCTCCAGGGCCGTTGCGTGCTCCGCGGCCGCACGCATCACGGCTTCGAGGTCGACCTGATATGCGGGACGCGTCCCGAGAAGCCTTCCGGTCGGGTGGCCGATGATATCGACGTGGGGATTCCGGATCGCCGAGAGGATCCGTCCTGTGATCTGGTCGCGCGACTGGTTGAAGCCGCTGTGAACGGAGGCGACAACGACATCGAGCCCCTCGAGGACATCGTCGGGGAAATCCAGGGTTCCGTCGGCCTTGATGTCAACTTCCGTCCCTTTGAGCACCTTGATTCCGCGGACCTTTCGGTCGACGCGGTCTATCTCTTCCCCCTGCTCGCGGATCCGGTCGATCGAGAGCCCGTGCGCGATCCCGAGCGATCGGCTGTGATCGTTGATCGAGATGTACTCGTACCCGAGCGCCCTGGCAGCGCGCGCCACTTCCTCGACCGTTGATCTGCCGTCGCTCCAGCTCGAGTGAACGTGGAGGTCGCCCCGGACATCGTCGAGCGTCACGAGGTCAGGGAGATCCCCCTCGAGCGCGGCCTCGATCTCGCCGCGGTCTTCGCGCAGCTCGGGTGGAATGAATCTGAGCCCGAGCCGTCGGTAGACCGCGTTCTCGGTCTTCGCCGCAACTCTCTTCTCTCCCTTGAAGACCCCGTACTCGTTGAGCTTGAGCCCTCGGTCCTGAGCCAGGCCGCGCAGATGGACGTTGTGATCCTTCGATCCTGTGAAGTACACCAAGGCCGCCCCGGCGGAGGCCGGCGCGACGACGCGCAAGTCGATCTGGACGCCGTCGGTCATCCGGACGCTTGCCTTGGTCGTCCCCGACGCCAGAATCTCCTCGACGCCCGGGAGGCCGGTGAAGGCATCGATCACGGGCGCCGGCCTCCCGCTCGCGACGAGGAGGTCGACGTCGCCGATCGTCTCGCGTCCACGTCTGACAGAACCGGCGACTTCAATATTCTCGATGCCGGTCGCCTTCTTCAGATCGCTGACAAGAGCCCGGGCGGTCGGGAGTATGTCGCCGAGCGTCAGTCTCCCGGTGCGCGACTCGTAGGCCCGAATGCCCGCCGCGATGTTCTCGGCCTTCTTCTTGCCCATTCCCGGCAGCTCGAGGATCTTCCGGCCGCGGACGGCACGCTTGAGCTGCCGGAGCGACTTGACGTCCAGGTCCTTCCACAGGAGTCCGATCGTCTTGGGGCCGAGGCCGGGGACATCCAGGAGTTCGGTCAGCCCCTTCGGGATGCTCTTCTTCTCTTCCTCGAAGACCCGGATACGCCCCGTTCTCAGGTACTCCTCGATACGATCTGCCGTCGCACGGCCGACGCCGGGAATGTCCGTCAGGGTACCGGCGGATGCGAGATCGGCAACATCGTCGGGAAGATCGATCAGGATGCGCGATACGCGCCGGTAGGCGTTAACTCGGAACGCGCTTTCATCCTTGATCTCGAGGATGTCCGCAAGGCTTTGGAAGATCTCGGCGATCTCTCGATTCTTCATGCTGTCTCAGGAGTCTGCGGGCGATCCCTATCCCTTGATGACGCCGAGGGGTCTGAGGCGTGCAACCTTCTTCGCAATACCGGCGCGATCCATGACGTCGACGACGTCGGTTACGTTCTTGTACGCGAAGGGCATCTCCTCGGCGAGCGTGGCCTTCCCCGCCGAGGCGACCGTGACTCCCATCGCGTCGAGCTCTCCGCGGAGGTCTCTCCCGCGGGCGATCTTCTTGGCCTTCGAGCGTGAGAGAACGCGTCCGGCGCCGTGACACGTGCTCCCGAACGTCTCCGCCATCGCCAACCCCGTCCCGATGCACACGTACGAGTGCGTACCCATGTCGCCGGGGACGAGGACCGGCTGCCCGATGCGACGATACACGTCGGGGACCTCCGGCGCCCCCGGCGGGAACGCCCTGGTCGCGCCCTTGCGGTGGACGCAGAGCATGCGGCGATTGCCGTCGACCTCGTGCTCCTCGAGCTTCGCGATGTTGTGGCATACGTCGTAGAGTAGGCGGAGCCCGAGCTTCTCCTCGCTTCGGCCGAGCGCCTGCGAGAGAGCGCGCTTCGCGAGGGTCATGATGACCTGACGATTGGCCCAAGCGTAGTTCGCCGCGCACGCCATCGCAGCGAGATAGCGCCCGCCCTCCGGCGACCGGACCGGCGCGCACGCGAGCTGCCGATCGGGAAGCGTGATGTGGTACTTCGTGACGGCCCGCTGCATCTCGTCCAGAGCATCGTCGCACACCTGGTAGCCAAATCCGCGGGAGCCGGTGTGGACGAGCAGCGTGACTCCCCCCTGATGCAGACCGAACGCCGCCGCGGCTGCGGGATCGCAGATCTCGTCGACGACGCCGATCTCGAGGAAGTGATTACCCGAGCCGAGCGTGCCGAGCTGGTCGCGACCGCGCTCGATGGCTCGGGCTCCGACATGCGAGGGGTCGGCCGACGTCAGGCACCCGCCTTCCTCGGTGTGATCGAGATCAGCGTCACTCCCGAACCCCTTCCGCACCGCCCAGCGCGCGCCGTCGGTCAGAACCTCCTCGAGTTCGCGCTTCTTGAGCTTGCCGATCGCGCCGTGAGACCCGATCCCGCTGGGAACGCCCTCGAAG
>Ga0272444_10005342_pt1 | contig 11144 bp, 6 predicted proteins | sample SSMForm13_FD_201033 | JGI IMG/M metagenome (GOLD analysis project Ga0272444, IMG submission 201033) | Marine sediment archaeal communities from Little Sippewissett salt marsh, Falmouth, MA, United States - SSM-Form-13 | ecosystem: Environmental > Aquatic > Marine > Wetlands > Sediment ... | reverse complement strand
GGTTCCCCATTCTGTCGCAAAAATCGGGAGTTTGTCGGCAAGGATTCGGATCTTTGTGCGATAGTCGGACGTATGGGAGGCTGCATAGAAATGAAATGCGTACATGAGATTATGGGCATTTGAGCCGCTCACTCGGTTGTTGACGATCTCCATGGGGTCCCGTCCCTCGGAAATCCCAAAAGACGACCAAGCCGGCGTCCCCACGATAATAATGCCCTGCGGGTCGTTTGCCCGAATAAGGGGAATCACGGCTTCAGCGTATGACTTGATGCGCTCCCAGGAGACCCCGTTGGGTTCGTTGCAGATTTCGTAAAGCACATGCCCTTTGGACCCGTGCCGGGCCGACATGTAGGAAAAGAATGCCTCTGCGTACGCGATGTTCTCCCACGGGTCGCCGGGATTCAGGATGTGCCAGTCGAGGATGACGTACATTCCCCGGTCGAATGCCTCATCCACAATGGTATCGATGGCGGCCCTGTATCCTGCGGGGTCCGTCTTGTACCCTCCCTCATCCACATACATGGACACCCTGAATATCCCTGACTGCCATTCATAAGCCAGCGCATCCAGAGACGCGTCGGTGACGCAGTCGCCCCAGCCATACCATTGAAGCCCGTGACTGCTCATGCCCCGCAACTGAATCGGTTGTCCGTTTTCATCACAAAGATAGTTACCGAGAACTTTCAGCCTGCCGTAGTCTTCTATGGGGGATGCCTGAATACGCGGGGGTAATATGAATAATAAAGCGAAAATAACTGCGGGCAGGGTGTTCCGGTAGCCCGATCGGTGTTTCATTTCTGCCTCCTTGTTGGATGTTCGTGCTGCCCTGGGGGATTTCCCACCTGCCATAACACGCCTCACGTTTGAGCGTGGATGGCACAACAGCGCAGCCGGTCTCAGATTCTCAGTTTCAAGCCATGGCCACACACCACTGCGTTCCAGGGTCTATCTGAAGGCCTGTTGACCAACGGCATTGCTCCGGTTCGATATCCATGTCTCTGCAAATGATGGGCCTGAAACCGATAGCCATGGTATCTCAAACGGCGGGCCGATCCTCTGATGCTAACGGCTTGATATCATGCGAAATATCAGATGATAATCTAATGAAGTCAAAAGGAGGGATGAAAAAGATATTTCTTACTGAGTTTATATGTAAAGTCACTGAGTCATCATTGAGAAATATCTTTTTCCCTGGCCAACAGCCGGAGTATCCACTCATTTCCAATATATTCAAGGACAAGCAGATGGTTTTGGTAAACGGTTCCCTTCCTCAGAGCAGGACCCTTTTCCCGTGTGATCCCCATGAGCCGGGAAAGAATCTCCCGGTGCGTTTCAAAGGATGTCAGCGGCTTGTTTCCTTTCCGGTCCCACAGGAATGCGGACATCTCTTTTCGCTTCACGCTATTATCCGGATGCAGTGCCAAAAACAAAAGGACCTTGTAAGGGTGAATCTTCCCGGAGGGGGTCTCTTTCCCAATGCTTTGGATCAACCGCGAGATTGTGTCTTCAGCGTATGCCCTCTTTAGCAGACGCACCAGGCCGGATTCATTGTCTGCATCGTCTTTGTGCTCTGTTCCAAGAACATACCAGTGCCTGTACCCTTCAATGTAATTCCGCTTTTCCAGCCGTTCCCCTTCACAGACACTTTCCTGGCCGTGCAGCCGATAGACTCTCTTGACCACATCGATTTCAAGGCCTGTATTGGGTCGCGTTCGGATTTCCCTTTTCAGCACATCAATCAGGTCGTCAGTATTCTTTGGAAGTTCGCAGGAAGGGATGTGGGGTTGGGCCATTCTGGCCTTCGGGTCCTGAAGGGACGGCAACGGTCGATTCCCTGGTTTTTCAGATGCCCATCCGATACGGCCGGGTTCCTGCACCGAAGATACCGGCCTTTTCGGATCATTCTCATACCATGTCAGGTAGTCCTCACCCTTTTCAAGAACCCTGTCGATGGCCTCGGTCCAGGTCAACAGCTTGTTTTCACCGAGGCATTCCTGGGCCAAGAGGAGGAGGGCCTGCAATTCCCCGGCATTGGCTCCCCAGTCGGTATTTAGGTATCTGAGGTGTCGAAGGGTGGGAATGGTGAGGGGCCTGCCATCCGATCGACTCTTTTTCCAAAGAGACAACGCGATCTGCGGGATATCCGCGGGGCGTGCTGACAGGCGCGGTGATTGAATAATCCGTTGAAAGCGGAACAAAAAATCCTCCCTCAGCTTTCCGGACCGGATCATTTCCCTGACAGGCTTGTTCAGCGTGAACATCAGCCAGGTGTCGGCGGTTTCGCTCAAGGGCTTCTTGAGAGGCCTGGCGCCCACCCGCCGGTATTGGGGGGGATCGGTGATCAGGCATCGGAGAAAGGCCCCCTGTAGTCCTGCAGGATCGTCGGCCGCATCCATATCATCCACCAGGAGGGCGCCCTTGGCGGCGCTTTGGATCAGTCCCATGCCGCCGTGACTGTCGCTGCTGGTAAACGCCCCGGGCCAGTAGCCGAAGATCTCACTGAGCAGAAGGCCCTGAGTGAAGGTCCCGCACGCCACGGCAATAAATCTTCCTTTTTCCAGGCCAGACACCCGGTAAAGGGCATTGGCGATCAGTTCTTTGCCGGTGCGGCTCTCGCCGATGATCAGGACCGGGTGGTGCGTCTTCCTGTTTTCGGCCTTTTTCCCGTAAGAGGTTACCTTTCTTCGCACCTCATGGGTGACGCTGCTGAACCCCTTTATCTGACGCGTTCTGTTAAAAAGAAACGTCCGCTCAATAACGGGTTCCTGAGACTGATCCTCCCATGGCACGGCGTGGAGTTGCTGCCTGCGGGCACATGCCATACCTTTTCGGTCGGTCACAAAAATAATAAAGGCGTCATCCCTCAGATCCTGAATATGCGACACCCCGTCGGGTCCGGAGCAGAGCCGTTCAATTTCCTCCCCCTCAGTGATGATGATGGCGGGGTATTCACGGGCGAACAGCAGGAACGAGATCAAGCCGTGCAGTTGCAGCTGCATTTTTTCGTTCGGTTTCAGTTCCCCAAAACGGCTCTGTTTAGAAGCCGACCCGTGAAACAGGGTGCCCACAGGAGCGGCGTCGATCCCCTCCCCTGTAATGTGGGTCAGGCGCAGCTGTGCATTATCAAGGGATCCCGTCTCCAGGGCCTTTGCCGCATGCCGCTTTATATAGAGCTTGAGCCATGTTTTTGCTTCATCGAGGAGGATCCCATCCCTAAAGAGGAGAAAGATGTCCACTCCGATTTGAGAAGCATCGCGGGTCACACGCTGTTTTTTCATGGGGTCTTGGGCCTTCTCCGGCATGATATTGCAGCCTGTTTCATATTCCGGTTCGAAATGATTCATCAGCCATGATAGACGCCTTCTTCCTTCATTCGCGACAGGAACCCCTGCAAGGCCGTCTCAAGATTGGTTTCGGCCTTCCAGTATGTCCGGAATACCCGATCGGGGTTGAAATGAAACTTCAGGTCACGGGCCCGGGGCATCGGGTCAACTTCCAGTTCTCCATCGAAATGGGACCAGATAATGACATACGGATGTAAGCGGTCTTTATGTCGATTGTGAAATCCCGGGATTTTCCGGAGGGCGTTGAGGCCGCTGATGCCGTGGCTCAGGTTCAGGTCCAAAATGACCAGATCTGCCGGTTTCGATTGCTGTTCGTCGCTCAGGGGTCCATGACCATCCCATTCAATCAGATGCAGTTCCATGTCAGCATCAGCAGCGGTGTGTGCGACGATTGCCCTTGCCTTTTCGCGGTATGTTTTTTCATCTTCCACAATCCAGACCACCGGCATGCTGAAACACCTCCTTTCATCCGACCAGGGGCACGGGGAGATAGATTACGGTGCATCTTCGAGGGCCGTTATCCCCGCGCGCCTCCAGTGCCCTTATCACGGGAACTCGCCCATAGGCGGCCTTTGACTGCTCACACATGAGCGCGAAGACCCGCTGGGGAAGAGGGCCGTGGGGATAATCCGGGCCAGCATCATCGCCTGTCACAGGGGAATGCACCGCCAGTCCGCGATATCTTCTCGGCGTGCCCCACAGGCCGATTTCAAACGCACCCTGTACATAACGATCATCTTTCATACAGTTGTAAAACCAGTCCTGGAGTATGGTAACCAGCACGTAGGGGAGGCGTCGGACCTTCAAATTATCCAGATCGCCCCGGATGACCGGCCGCTTCAGCGAATGCGCTACCGATGGACGGGCCACCCTGTATTGGCTAACTCCATTTTCCCACGCCTCATTGATCAGGCTGGAAACCGGCAAGCGACGATGGCCCGATGTTTCCAGGTCCTTGCGGATGTTTTCCTCCAGCCGTAGGGTCCGGGTCCTTAATTCATGAAGATTTTTCGAAAAATCAACACACGCCTGTTCAGAGTTGCGATGGCAGTCACTGACAAACGCGCCTGCGCGCGAGACCATGACATAATCGCGTCTTCGCAAGGCTTCCGAGGCAATGCGGAGCAATCGGTTGCCCCAGGAGATCTTCCGGCTGTACAGATACATTCCCAAAAACGCAAGGACCAGAAAGAAGGAAATGGCCGGCCACAATTTCTGGATCAGCCCCCAGACGGCCGTCGGCCAGTAGATGCGGGAATTGATCATCTGTTCCGCTTTCCCGGCAAATCGCCTGACCTGTTCTGCATTTCCCTCACCTATCCGGCGCCACAGCATCTGCATGGCCTCAAGTACCTCGATGGATTCCATCTTTGTGGGCGATTCGGGGACGGGGGGATATTCCCTTCCCTCTTGGATGGCAGTCTGAATCAACGAAATGGCCTCCCTCGCCCCTGCACAGGTCGGGCCCCCGAGGCTGTCGAGGAGCACGCCGAGGCCAAAATCACAGTTCTGCGCCGGGAGATATCCGTTTTCAGCGGCGATGGCCGTGTGCCGGTCGTCGGTTGCCAAATAGCGCACCACTCGGAACGCCAATTCCCTTTGCCCGGTGCCGTCTGCCACCATCAGATCCGTCCCCCCCTTGAACATAGACGGCAACAGCGTCACACCCGCATGGTCCCAGAAGTCCCCCGGGGAGGCCGAGACATATTTGATAAAATGTCGGTACCACCGCGATATGAATGCCGCAGGCTGGATCACGGCAGCATAATTCACCCCATCCATAAAATAGCGCGCCGCGCTTTCCTGGCTCATTTCCGGAAATGAAACAGTACGGTGGGGAAGGCCTTTCGTGTCAAAGACGGTCGCGTGTTCTGAGATCATCAACGGCACTTTGAGTGATGAATTGCTGCCCATGCTCGTCCGGGTCCCGAACAGGTTTTTAACAAAAAACGGCTCTCCCGAGGCCCATACCAATGGGATGAAATCATGAAACAGGTTGAACGTCAGACCGATGGGCATGACCATGGGTGGCGACGGATTATGTGGGTCCAGGACTTGTTTCGAAAGGGCATCGGTCATTTCCTGCCAGTTCCGAGCATGTCCAAGGGCATCGCGAAACGGCTGTGAACGGCCGGGCAGCCTTTTCCAGTAGAACATCAACCGCACATCCGTGGTATAGGGCAGTGAAACAGGGACATGATCGATTCGGCGCCATGACAATTCCTTCACCCCCGTATCCGGTGGGAGAAGCATCTTCTTTTCAGTAAAATAGGGCACCCACGTGGAGCCGATCTGAATCACATCCGGCGCCCCATTCATTGAGTCGGGCGTACTTCTGGATCGGTCGTTTCGCATCTTTTCCAGGGCGCTGGTCATGGTATTCCATGTGAGGAATCGGACACGGAGGTACACATGGTGCTTTCTTGCGAACTCACCTAAGGATGTGAGTGTCTTTTCCTGCCCCAAAATCAACGTCCAGTTGAGCCGATCATACTCGGGATTCCACACCACAAGCTGATCCACCATCCAGTCAACAGACGTGTTCCGGACGGTGATGTTGAAGGCCGCCCATTTCCGGTTAAAAGAAGCCAGTCGGTTTTTGAGAGAGGTCCGTCCCCCTGCACGGGAGGCCTCGACAGGAGGTTCAAACGGGATAAGCCAGAGGGTCAGTTGGGGTTGATTGACCGGCTTTTCGGGTTCGGCAAGGGAAGAAGCCACCGGCATCAGAAGAACGAACATCAGGAAACATACCTGGACCCTTGCGTATCGCATCTTCAAAATGGCTACCCCGTATTCCAGCGGTTTCCGGTGCCTCTGCACCTCCTCTTGCCGATGACAGTGTCATTTTCTGCTTTTGTTGAATAGCATAACCTATCGAATTAATAAAGCGCAACAAATCCAAACGAGGGCACAAGAACGGATCCGCTATCATCCCAAGTACATTTCTGAGAGGTATCATCTCTATGAAAGATTCTCAGTGAGATTTTCGTGAGGCGTAAATCTCTCACTGAGAACCCCATTATCCGGCCCGTGTCCAACGGAGATTGTGTAACCCGAAGTAAAATCGGAATGTTACAGCCGCAATGCAAAGGGCTCGTCCAGCGGCATTATCCTTGCTTTGAGAATTATGCCAAGACCCACAAGATGACTTTGTTCCATTTTTCAACGAGCCACAGAGGACAGAAACGTCGTATTCAGTTCCAAACAAAAGAAAGGAGGATCCCATGACGAACAAATATCCATTCCTCGGAGGGCAACGCGACCGAAAGGCGGGAATCCTTTGTCTACTGGCATCGCTGTTCATCTTCTTACCATCTTCTTCCCAGGGAGGCGAGAACGAGGCCTATCAGCACCTGTACGAGGTCATGGACCGATGTCACACCCACTTTTATGTCTATGGCGATCAGGGCGACAGCTGCAATCATTTCTATCCTTCCGGATGGATGGGGGACACCGACGCAATCTCTTTTGACGCCAACTGGACATCAGACGTCCATTCAGGAAATAGCTGCATGAAGATCACCTTCACTGCAAAGGATCAGAACTGGGCTGGAATCTACTGGCTTGAGCCGGAGAACAACTGGGGTACGATTCCTGATGGAGGATATGATCTTACCGGGGCCACGAAAATCAGCTTCTGGGCCAGGGGAGAAAATGGAGGAGAGCAGATGGCATTCTTTGCTGGCGGGGTAAGCGGAGCCTTTCCGGACTCTTTTCCGAAAACATCCACCGGCCTGATTACACTGACCCATGTCTGGAAGCAGTATACCATAGATCTGACTTTCAGTGATCTCCGTCATGTCATCGGGGGATTTGGATGGGAAATCCACGACACATACAATCCAAATGGCGCCACGTTCTATCTGGACGATATTACCTATGACAAAGCCCGGCCAGATCAGTTAAGATTTCTTAACAGCTATGTTACGCTCCCATCCATCGAACCGGACAGGTATTTAAGGAACGCAGGCTTTGCCTATGATAACGCGCTGGCACTGCTTGCATTTCTTGCAAGAGGCAATCCTGAAGATCTCAGGCGCGCCAGAATCCTGGCGGATGCCTTCGTCACCGCCATGGATCACGATCGGTACTATACAGACGGCCGTCTGAGAAACGCCTATATGTCCGGGGACCTGATCGATCATGAGAGCGGAACGGCCAGGATCCCTGGCTGGTGGAACCCTGAGGATGAGAAATGGTGTGAAGACCCGTACCAGGTGAGTACCTATACAGGAAATGTCGCATGGACCCTGATCGCGCTTCTGAACTATTACAGGGAGATGGGGGGAAATGACTATCTGGCCGCATCGCAAAAACTGGGAGAATGGATTGAAAATGAAACCAGGGACTTCCGATGTGCAGGGGGCTACACGGGCGGTTACGACGGTTGGGAGCCGCACCCTCAGAAAATCTTTTGGAAGTCCACAGAGCACAATGTTGACGTCTACGTGGCCTTCAAGCTTCTCTGTGAAACCACCGGGGAGGCCAAGTGGGACGAGAGCGCCCGCCACGCCAGGAGATTCATAGAGGCCATGTGGAACGGCGCTGACGGACATTTTTGGACAGGGACAGGGGAGGATGGCTGCACCATAAACAAAAGCAACATTCCATTGGATATCCAGGCCTGGAGCGTTATGGCCCTGGGTAACTACGCCTCTGCACTCATGTGGGCAGAAAACAACTGCTATACCCACGTCGACGGGTATCGCGGTTTTGACTTCAACACCGACAGGGACGGCATATGGTTTGAAGGCACGGCTCAAATGGCCGTTTCCTACCAGATCAACGGGGAAAAACCCAAGTCGGATGTCCTTATGGGTGAATTGATCAAGGCACAGGGATCCGCTCCCAACACGAACGGCAAAGGGATTGTTGCAGCATCGCATGATGGCGTATCAACTGGATTTGACTGGGAATACTTCTCCAGATTACATGCAGGCGCCACGGCCTGGTATCTTTTTGGAGAGCGAAACTTCAATCCCTACTGGGCAACGGTAACCGCACCGATGCCTTTCCCTGACATCAAGGCAAACGGGTCTGACGGGCCGCTTTCCATCTCTCAGACTGACCCCTTGACCATCACGGTCTCCCTGGATCCCGGTCCTTACGATGACGGAAGCCCCGGAGACTGTTGGGCCGCCGCAAGCACCCCTTTGGGCCTCTACTGGTTTACATCGGACGGTTGGGTCCGTTCCGACCATCCCATCCGTGCTTATGGAGGCCCGATTTCAAGTATTTCTTCCTATCCCATACTCCAAATATCGGTGCTGCCCATTGGCGAGTACACCTTCTATTTTGCCGTGGATGACAACATGGACGGAATTCTGGATGCCACCTACCTGGACGCGGTATCCGTTCGTATCCGATAGACAATGCCAGATGCCGCTTGACAGGGCCGTCTGAACTGAGCATGATGGGGGTGTTTTGATTTCACTAAAAGGATTTGGATCGGCATGGAAAAACGGATTCGATTGGGGGTCAGCCAGTGTCTGTTGGGCGACAGCGTCCGTTACGACGGGGGCCACAAACTGGATCGTTTTATCCGGGATACCCTGGGGCAGTATGTGGATTTTGTACCGGTATGCCCGGAAGTGGAATGCGGTCTCGGCGTACCGAGGGAAGCCATGCGCCTGGAAGGGGATCCGGAAGCCCCCCGGTTGGTGACTATCCGAACCCAAAAGGATCTCACGGCGCAGATGCTCTCGTGGGCTTCTCAGCGGGTCCGTCAACTCGAGAAAGCGGATCTGTGCGGCTATATCTTCAAGAGCCGGTCCCCCTCCAGCGGTATGGAGCGGGTCAAGGTGTATAATGAAAAGGGCATGCCGGTCAAAAAGGGCGTCGGGCTCTTTGCCAGGGCCTTTAAAGAGCATTTCCCCCTGCTCCCCGTGGAGGACGAGGGAAGACTTCATGACCCCGGGCTTCGCGAAAATTTTATTGAAGGTATCTTCGCGCTAAAACGCTGGCGGGAGACCCTGAGGGGCCGGAAGACCTTAGGAAGACTGGTTCAATTCCACACCACAAACAAGCTCCTTCTTCTCTCCCACAGCGAGACGCATTACCGATACATGGGAAAGCTGGTGGCCCACGGCAAGGAAGTGCCAACACCCGATCTGTATCGCAGATATGAAGAGCAACTCCTGGAGGCGCTCCGACTGAAGGGTACGGTCAAGAAACACGTCAATGTGCTCCAGCACATGATGGGCCATTTTAAGAAGGTGCTCTCATCCGATGAAAAGCAGGAGTTGCTTGAAATCATATCCAGCTATCATCAATGCCGCATCCCCCTCATCGTGCCGATCACCCTCTTCAACCATTATGTGCGTAAATACCAGGAGCCCTATCTCAATCAACAGACCTACCTGAATCCCCATCCCACGGCCCTCAAATTGCGCAACCATGTGTGACCGTGGGATGGGAGGTGTGACACCTGCACCCTTCTTATCCGATGATGCCGTCCTTGAGTGCATGAGGGGAAGGTACCGGAATGGGCATGCAGCGGTCCTTTTCCGGGTTGTACATCAACCGGTACGACATACCCTGTAGGGTATCCTGGTACATCTTGTCCCAGCCTCTCACATAATAGGGACATTCATCATTGAAACAGATGTACATGTAGTCATTGTCCCAGGTTTGACAAAAGGGATTATCCGGGACTTCCCATTTATTCAGCTTCTGATCACAATGAGGGCAGCAGAGGGTCTCCTTGATGCAGGCCTTTTTCCGCGCCAATACATCCTTGTCCGGTTGCTGGGTTCCATCCACTGAAATCACACGTCGTTTTTCCATATTGGGTAGACCTCCCTTCTTTTCCGCATACACCGCGTATACCGGATCACTGAGCGGCGTTGAGTCGGCATATTTATCGTCTTTGGGCCTCGGTTTTCCCTTGGATACGAACAGGGATGTCGTATCAAATCCCCGGGACTGTTTGAAAAATTCGTCCACCAGGATCAGCCGTTCATCCTCGTTGGCCTCCCGCCAGACCTTCACGGCCTTTTGGGGAAACATCCGGTTTGAAAAGATCACCAGAAAAAGCCCTCCCGGCTTCAGGATCCGCGCTACTTCTTCGAACACCTGAACCGGCTGGGTCATGTAATCCACAGAGACCGTGTTGATCACCGCATCGAAGTGATTATCGGGCAACGGGAGATGCGGATCCTTGTTGAGATCATGCAACACATACGCTGTCAGATCGGGATTCTTCTTCAATTCGTTTTCATTCAGTCCGAGACCCACTATCTCCGAAGGGTTGAGGCCCTCGGGTAGGTGTGAGTCCCATCCGGCCATGAGATCGAGGATCGCCGGGCGTTCCTCGACAATGAGATCGCCGATGACATGTTCAACCGTGGACAAGGCCAGGGAATCGAGATGACTGACAAACCGGTCCCTTTGGTAGAAGACCCCATCATCCGATGCGTCCAGCCTGGAAAAGGCCTCGTTAGAAAAGATCGGGCTCATTTCAGACACCCGCTCGTCAAGAAAATTCAGTGCAGTTTCCATGTGTATACCTCCCGCAAACTTCGTTTGGTTATCGGTTATCCGTTACCCGTTTTTCGTTTGAGAAATCCTCAATTCGATGTCCCATATTCCATATTCGATGTTTCCCGCTCGTCAGCGGGATTGGATGTTCATCTGTCCTCCCATAAAAAAGCCGGGTTTCACGTGAGTGAACCCGGCTCGTGGCCCCTTTTTCAGGGCGGGTTGCGATATTGATTTTTATCCAACATAAGCATTCAGGGCCGTGTGTCAATAGATGGACGCCCCCGAATATGCGTTATCAGGCGGCTTCCAGCTTCTGAC
>Ga0272444_10005341_pt1 | contig 11145 bp, 6 predicted proteins | sample SSMForm13_FD_201033 | JGI IMG/M metagenome (GOLD analysis project Ga0272444, IMG submission 201033) | Marine sediment archaeal communities from Little Sippewissett salt marsh, Falmouth, MA, United States - SSM-Form-13 | ecosystem: Environmental > Aquatic > Marine > Wetlands > Sediment ... | reverse complement strand
CTGTAACGACTGAGCGATTAAGCGACTACTGGGGCCCCTTCTCGCCCACGCCCTTGAGGCGCTTGCGGATGCGGTCTTCTGTGCGGCGAGGTAAGCGTTTGAAGTCCGCTGGCGGCTCGCTGAGCTTTTTACTGGGCATGGATGTGGCGGTTGGGGGCTGGGGCGCCGGCTGCGGAGGTTTTCGTTTGATGAACGTTGGCTTGTAGGGCTCGAGGCCGAGGACCTCATGGAGTAGGACGAGCGCGACCTCCTTGTCTGGCAGGACGCCTCGTGTGCCCGAATCGATACTCGTCATGGCAAAACTCGGCATGGCGCTTCCGACGCACGAGGGGCAGCCCTCGCGGCATTGGCAGGTCTTGATGACCTTGAGCGTGTCGGCCAGAACCTTGTCGATGACGTCGAAGAGCCGAGCGGCGTAACCGATGCCGTATGGGTAGCGGTCATAGACGAAAAGCGTGGGTGAACCGACATTCGTCGCGTCAACAACGGTACCGATGTCACCCTGGTCGGCCATCAGGTGAAGCGAGGCGATATCGACCAGGACATTTGCCACACCTCTTAGGGCGTCCGCCGCGCTCGCGCCGAAGCTCGCCACCTTCGCAACAGCCTGCGCGCCGGGCACGAGCCACGTGGCCACTGTCTCGAGCTTCTGCGGTGGTAGCGACAGCTTCTCATACCCAATGCTATCGCGGTTATAGAACTTCACCTTCTTGAACATCGGGACCACCGTCGTTACGGTTACGTCGCCGAAACAGACAGCGTTTGCGAGCCAAGGCTTCTCGTCCTCGGTCTCATCGACGAGGATGCTCGAATCGCTCATCACCCGCGTGTAGTAATCGAGGTTCTTTCGCTCCACGAAGACGATTTGGTTCTCGGTGTCGAGCTTCTTGACGAGATAGGTGTCTGCATCGTGGAGATAGACGGCATTCTTGTGCGTCTCGAACGGCACGCTTTCGGCGTCGATATTGCCGATGACCCGTTTGCTCGTTGTATCCATTATCGCGTAGATATCCGCGCCTCCGTTCCTCAGGCTCACGCCGGCGGCTGGGTATTCTTCGCTCGTCCAGTGCCATTTGTCCCCGAAGTAAGCCGCGCGCTCGTCATCTTTCAGTATCTCGAGCATCGCGCGCGTATGCTCACCGAAGAGCAGCTCATCGGAGGGATCGAGCGGCAGCTCCCGAAGCGCGCACTGCAAGTGAAATATGGCGATCTGCGGATTGTCAGGGTCGATGGTTGCGTGCTCAGGCGACTGCTTGAAGAGATAATCGGGATTATTCATCAAGAACTGATCGATCGGCGAGTTCTGTGCGATCAGAACTACCAGCGACCTGTCATCGCCTCGTCCGGCGCGGCCCGCCTGTTGCCAGAAGCTGGCGATCGTGCCGGGGTAGGAGACGATAAGCGAGGCGTCCAGGCCGCCGATGTCGATGCCGAGTTCCAGCGCGTTCGTGCTGACTACGCCGAGCAGCGTGCCCTCCGCGAGGCCTTTCTCCACCTCGCGCCGCTCAACTGGGAGGTAGCCGCTGCGATACGCCTTGACGGACTGGGCCAGCGTTGGGCTCTTTTTGGCTAACGTCTCCTGACAGTATCGGTAGATGAGTTCCGTAGCATAGCGGCTTCTGACGAACGTTATCGTCTGGATGCTTTCCTTGATGAGGTTCGCCATGAGTTTCCTGGCCACGCCAAACGGCCCTCGTCTTACTAATTTCTCCGCATCAATGAAGTCGGGATTGAATAGCGAGAATTGTTTCTCGCCGTGCGGGGAGCCGTCCTTCTTAATTTCAACCGTCGGCTCGCCCGTTATGCCCTCGGCGTGCTCCTTTGGATTCGCGATCGTCGCGCTGCACGAGACGAACTTCGGGGACGAGGCGTAGTGGCGGGTGATTCGCCTCAGACGCCGCATCACGTTTGCCACGTTCGAGCCAAAAACGCCGCGGTACGAGTGAATCTCGTCAATGACGACGAACGCTAAGTTCGCAAAGAACTGACCCCAGCGAGAGTGATTCGGCAGGATGCCCTGATGAAGCATGTCGGGATTCGTCAGGATGATGTTCGCATTATCACGCATCTTACGTCTGAGGTCAGGAGGCGTGTCCCCGTCGTAGCAGCCCGCGTCGAACGAGAGCTTGGGATTAGCCGCTCTGAACCTCGCCAGCGCCTTTAACTGGTCCTGCGCCAGCGCCTTCGTAGGGTAGATGAGAAGCGCTTTCGATCTTGGGTGATTGAGCATCTGGTCGATTATCGGCAGCGTGTAGCAGAACGTTTTGCCACTCGCGGTTGATGTTACAACGACGACCGACTGGCCACGACGGATGTTGTCTATAGCCTCAGCCTGATGCGAGTAAAGGCCCTCGATGCCCATTTGGCTGAGAGCTGCCTCAAGCTCCGGATGTAGCGGCTCGGATGGCGCCTGGAAGCTCGCGGGCGACCGCGGCATCTTGACTTGATACACAACCTCTTTCTTGCCAGAAAGGAACCTATCGAAGAACGCTGCGGTGTTGATCTGCTTCACCTCCTCCGTTGCTGACGTTTGGGCTTATTTGTGGGGTATATTAACCGCTCCAGCTGAGTGCGTAAACAGGTGTCCCGTTACCGGGGGCGCCGCTTCTGCAAGCCCCGCTTGCGACCTGTTTGGGCTATTTCAGTTTGGACAGGTCGATGGTTTTGCCCGCGCCGGTCTCAATGTAGCTCTCGCCAAACGCCTCCTTGAAAAGCAGCCTAGCCTGATCGCCGGAGCAGTGCGTCGGACCGGCCCATTCGACGCCCAGTCGCTTCAGCCGTACGATCGATTCGTGGATGGTCTCGGCGCTGGACCTGAAGAAGTGGAACCCGCCCACGATGAGGAATCTCTCTGCCACGCTTACTTCGCGTGCTATGCCGACCATCGTGTCTATGCCGGGGTGGGCGCAGCCACTCACCACTGCGGTCAAATCAGGCGTTTTCACAACGAGGGACTGTTCCGTTTTTGGGCCTGCCAACTCGCCGGTAGTGAAAACATCATCGAAGAGCCTCATGGCCTGACTGATCTCGACGATGTCGGCGCCGGTTCGAGCGACTTCTGCCTTGAAGCCCATCGGGAATGAGGCCGGCAGATAGACTAGAACGTGTGGGTTCTGGGTCAAGAAATCCTGCAACCCGCCCGTGTGATCAGCGTCGATGTGGGATAGGAACACGACGTCAATTGATTTGGGATCGATCCGAAGCGCGCTCATGTTCGCGAGCAACGTATGGCCATCGCCGCCCGTGTCGAATAGGATCGTCTTCTCGAGTCCCCTCACAACGCTGGCGAATCCCCAGTCGGTCGTCATGCTCTTGTCGTGGAGATAATTGTCGAATACTACCGTTATTGATGTTGCTCTTGGTGTTTCGTCCCTAGTCATGGTTCCCATTCCTTTGCAAGGCTCGCGGCTCGCAGTCAACGTGTACTAACATGTGAAAATTCGTTGCTCTTCGCAGTCGAGGGGCTCCCGTTTAAGCACTTAGGCGCCCTTCTCGGCTTGAACTTCGAATCCCAATTAGTCACTATTGTAACATGGTATCATGAAAAGCGAGTCGGCACTTCGGACGCGAAGAGGAGAATAAGGAGGCGGTATGATGCAGAAGACGAGTGTTACTGAGGCCCTAACTAGAGTTCTTGAAGACAAGCACTGGATGCGCAAGACGCTTCTGGGTGGCCTTCTGTTGGGGATACCGGTACTTTTCTTTTTCGCCGAGGGTTACCTGCTGCAAGTTCTCAGGGCGACGATGCGCGGAGAAAGAAACAAAGGACTGCCAACCTGGAGGGTATCGGAGTCTTTTCTACTGGGCGCGAAGGGGTTCGTCGTCTGGCTTCTGTACTACATTTTGCCGGCGTTGTTTTTCTGGCTAGCGAGTCTCAACCGCGGCAACGCGGCCTTCGCGACATTCCTGACGATCGGGATCGTGCTAACTGTTATAGCGACGGTATTGCTGCCCTGGGGCGTGGCGATTTGGCTGAGCACGGGGTGCGTGAAAAGCGCCTTTGACATTCGCCGTCTAGTGAAGGTCTTCGGTTTTCTGGGTGAGTATCTTGATGCCTTCGTTCGTTGTTTTCTGCTGCTCTTGTTCTCTACCGGGGCGTTGTTTGCGGGGTTCTTCGCCGCAACCGCCTGTATGCACCTTTTCGGCGAAGTGGCAGGCAAGTACCTTGAGCACAAGGAGAATGAGGCGATCGAAGCCGTCTAACGGGCCCCTGCCTCCTCACCTTTTCTGCTCTCTAGAAGACAATCGCTGACGATTTCGGTGATCTCGGAGATCGTTGAGGGTTTTCTTATGACGTGTCGATAGGCGCCTTCCTGAACTGCTTGGGCGATGTTCTCCTCCACGTCCGGGTATCCGGTCATCATGATCACGGGAAGGGCGCCATAGAGGTTTCTGATCTTGCGGAATGTGTCCAACCCGTCGAACGGCCCAGTCTTGAAGACCTCGTCGAGTAACACCAAGTCGAACTTCTCATCCTGAAGCGTAGCGAAAGCGTCTTCCGGACTTTCTGCCGTTTCGACCTCGTAGCCCTCCTCGAGCAAGACCTCTTGCCAGACATCCCTGAGCGTTTGCTCGTCATCAACTATCAGGATTCGCGGCCGCTTATGCTTCTTCTCGAGCATTGGGTCGATTTCCTTTGAGGTAAAGCTACCTGACATGGTTGTACCTCCAGCTTGACGTTTCCGTCAGGCAACGTGCAAATACATACGATGTTAACGCCTCCCGATCCAACGAGAACGATACCTGTTTCACGAGGCCATGTCTCGCATTCAGAACTCCGCGCAACCCATCGGCTGGCTTGACGAGGATGCTCCACAGTTGTTTGCGGGCAGAAACACCATCTGTCCCGGTGTAAAAAAGAATGACTTCAGAGGCTGTTCATGAGTTCGTGGGCAGGGCCAAGGACAGATATCTCTGGCTGACTGTCTATCTCGAGAACTAAGAACATCCGAAACTCATCACCTCCAGCCTTGCTATATGGCAAAGAGTTCATAGCGTCAGCCGACCTGAGGCGCCAGCGGTGGTGTATCTGGTTGGCCCGCCCGCAAAAAAAATTAACTACACGTTAATTTAATAATAGCAATGTCTGTGCCATATTTTCAAGCTATTTTTTGATGATCCCCAGCCCGCGCTGTGAAGCCGCTTCTAAAAGAAGGAACCGGCAGCCGGCGCTGCCATGCGTTTGACTCTCAGGGTCGCCTACGTGTAGGCGTAGCGCCGGAATTTGTGAGGAGCCACGTAACATTATGTGACTGCACCAGAGGTCTGGACATAGGGCGGCACGTCATGCAGCAAGAGGATCACTTGTCCGATTGTGAGCGATATTCTTCCAGCGATAGAGCGTGCTTCTTCAAGAGGCGGTAGAAGTTCTGTCTCGAGAGGCCGGCCATTCTCGCCGCCAGAGCCACATTGCCTCCAGATGCCTTCAGCGAGGTCTTGAGTCTCGAAGCCTCAACACCGTCCTTCACCTCTTTGAGTCGCGCAACCTGGCTCTCTTCCTTTTGTATCAGCCCCAGATCGATGTTTGTTATTGTGCTGCCACTGGAAATCAGGATAGCTTTCTCGACCTTGTTCTGGAGTTCGCGCACATTCCCAGACCAGCGGTGATGCATCATCCCTTCGACTGCCTTTACTGAGAAGACCTTTCGTCGCTTGTTGTATTTCTTTTTTGCCAAGCTCAGGAAGTGATTGGCCAGGCGAAGGATGTCATCGTCGCGGTCCCTGATTGGTGGTAATTCAAGGTGAATCACGCTGAGCCTGTAGTAGAGGTCCTCCCTGAACGAACCGTCCTCCACCGCGGCCTCGAGCTTGCGATTGGTTGCCGCAATGATTCTGCAATCGATCGCTATCTGCCCCGCGCCCCCAACCCTCTCGATCGTCTTGGTCTCAAGGAATCTTAGGAGTTTCACCTGCATCTCGAGCGAGAGCTCGGCAACCTCATCAAGGAAGATCGTGCTCTTGTCTCCGTGTTCAAGCCTTCCTCGTTTCTGCTTATGAGCACCGGTAAACGCGCCTCTTTCAAAGCCGAACAGCTCCGCCTCGACAAGGTCTCTTGGGATTGCGCCACAATTGATGACTAGAATGGGAGCATCTCTACGGAGGCTTCTTTCATGTATCGCCTGGGCAAGCAGCTCCTTGCCGGTTCCGGTCTCGCCCGTGATTAGTACCGTAACGTCGGTCTTAGCGATCTTAGCGGCTTTCTGGGTCACTTCCAACAGTGGCTCGCTTGCCCCGATGATCTCCGGGAAAGCCGAGGCCCTCTTGGACGTGAAGGCTGCACCGGGGACGAGCATTGGTGGGACGCCTCGTCCGCCCGCTAGGAGCTTCGTCCGATCGACCAGCTCCCTTATATAAGCGCCCTGGCCTTCCCGAAGGACCGCGCCCTCAACCAGCTTCGCAGCAAGCCGAGCTAGCGACTGGACGGCCAAGAGGGGACGGTCGTCGGGCATCTCGAGAAGCTCTGCGGAATCAAGATAGATCGTCCCCAGTCGTTCCGATTTGCCGCAAAGAGGGACGCACATAATGGACCCATTGAAGTCCCAATCGAGCAACCATTCGGGCTTTCCGGCTCCGCGGTGAGTAAGGACAGGTGTCCCGGTCAAGTTAACGTGTCTGCTAACGGATGCCGGGCCGTCAAGCTGATGGGAGTCCAATACTTGGCCACGACTGTCCATCCCGCGTGTCAGCCCCAGCCTGCCGCTATCCGTTCGTATTGAGATGCACCCTCTGTCAAAAGGGGTAGCGTTAAGTAGATGAGATATAATGATATCGCAGGCCTCTATCAACTCGACGCCTGGCCCTTCGAGGCTCGTTCCAGAGGCAACCGGGCCCGGGGCAACGTCATCTCCAAGCCAAGCCTCCTCTGGCTCAGCTTTTCTGGCCGCATCTTCGCTACGATCGCGTTTCATGGCGTCCCACCTCTTCCGGAATCGCGCTAGGCTCCTTTTCTTCGCAAATAGAACCCGTTTGCTCTCGGGAAGAGCGGCCCTTATGGTCTCGAGTGTTGAGGCGGCCTGCGCGTATGATGTGTAGCTTTCGGAGAGGTTGTTCGCTTTCAGGTGATAGTCTCCCAGTGCCCAGTATAGCTGAAACTGCGGGAACGGTGAGCGAAGTCCCTCGACAATCGAGCTCGCGCGCCGCAAGCAGTCTCCTGCATCTTCGAGTCGCCCGCCCCTTGTATGAGCGCGCGACAACGTGAGCAGGCAGAGAGCTTTGCTAATGGGGCTTCTCACACCCTCAAGCAGCAGTAGTGCCTCGTTACAGAGGTTGACAGCTTTGTCTTCGTCTCCCACCTCGAGGTGGGCCCTGGCAAGCCCCAAAGTTGCCGGCACAGCAATCGATAGCGCTGTCTCGCCCTTATGACTCAGAAGCCGCTCGAAGCTCAATGAAGCGGACTCGAAGGCGCCGAACTCCAAATGGTCCAGCGCGATTTGAAGCGCTGCAGTGTCCAATATAAATGGCTCTTTTTCCGACATTAGCGTCTGAAAAGCCTCGTAGTGGGATCGCAGGGCGCCGTCATAGTCGCCCATCTCCCTGAGTATCTCGCCACGAGTTATCAAAGCCGCAGATCGGCCTCCTATGTCGCCAATGATGTTCTTGATCGAGACTGCCTCTTCGATCTTCTCAAGTGAAGGGCCGATGTCTCCCATCCAGAAGAGACAACTGGCGACATTCTGCAACGATGTTGACATGTTGCGACGGTCGCCGAGGCGCCGGAACGCAGAAAGCGCCTCCGAGAAGCACTCGATCGCTGGCGTCATTTCGGATTGCTCCGCGTACGTCGAGCCGACGCTGTTGAGTGTAACGGCCCGCATGTGTTCCTCGCCTGTCTTTTCACAGATCTCTTTGGCCTCAATGAAGCCTTCTCTGGCTCGTTCATAGTCCCCCTGTGCCCAGAAGACCGAGCCAATGTTGTGGAGAATCGCACCCCGCTCGACCTCGTCCTCCATCTCTTCTGCGCATTCGAGCGCGGTGTTGAAGCTCCGCAGGGCGTCGTTGAGTTTCCCTTGATGCCAGTGCACCTTCCCAATGGCGTGTGCGGCCCTCGCCTTATTGTGTACATCTTCGTGCGCCGCGGCCATTGACCTGGCCTCGCCAAGCACCTCCAACGCTTCCTTCAATTCGCCTTTGAGCCGATGAACCTCCGCGATTTTCAAGGCGCAGTCGCATTGATCGGGTATAGACTTCGCGGCTTGAGCAAAAGAGATTGACTTGGCGTAATCATCAAGCGCGCGCTTGTAGTCAGACAGCAACAGGTTTAGGTCCCCGCGACGGCTATAGAGCTCCATGCCGTGTGTGTGTCTCCCCGAATCTGAAAGACTGAGCGTATCCGCGCCGAACAAGTCAATTGCATCTTCGAGCAACTCTGCGGCTCGGAAATAACAGCCGCCCGACTGGAAGGCCGTCGATAGCGACTCGAGAAACTCCAGAGAGCTCTGGTCTCCATTGGACTTCGCCGTGTGATAGTTCAAGTGAAGCTGCGACCGGACCTTAAGGCCTTCTTGCGAAGACGACCGTTCCCAGTACTTGACGGCCCTTTGATGGACCTCCTGCGCCCTCTTGTCTGAGACAGAGCCACGGCAAGCTTGTCTGAAAAGATCGTGGTTGAAATCCACGAACATGAACGAGCCTGCGTGCCGCCAAACCAGAATGCCCTTCCGACAGAGCTCATCAATGCGATGGACCATCACTTGGTCGTCTGCATCACAGACGGCCTCTAACAGGCCTAGTTCTCTATTCCCTGGAAGCACAGCGGTTGCCTCAAGTAGCTCCTTGGAGTCGTCATCCAGAGCAGACATCATGGACTTGGCCAAACTCGCTACATCTGGAATCTCCTCCTCATTAAGAGCTTCAAAATGTCCCGCAGACCCTTTGTCAACTGGCGTCGAAACGCCCTTTTTTGAGCAGGCCCACCTCGCGCCCGCGGCTAACCACGCGGGATTCCCGCCAAAACGGTCATATAGAGACGATGAGAGGTCTCGAGCGGATTTCTTGGAGCCCACAATCGATTCTACAAGACGACTTGCTGGCTCCTTTTCAAGCTCATTCAGGTTGAGCTTCTTTATGGCCGCCTTGGACCCCAGGGCATCAATGGCCGCAAGCGGGCGCCTATGAAGGCGCACATCTGGCCCTTTGGGTGAAGGGTCTTGTTCTCCCATGTCAGGAGCCGTCAAAACCACAAAAAGCCCACCGTTTGGGCGAGCCTTCTTCCTCGCCTTCTCTGCTAACTGCCGTATCAGCTCGCTCAAGAGAGATGCAGCTGGCCCCAGAATACTGTGTCCATCGTCAAGTGCGAATACCCAGAATTCGTCTCTTGTAAGCTCCATAAGCGCCTGAAGCACATTTCGCCGAAGCGATTCGGCGCCGGCTGGAAGATTAACTCCACATAGACGAAGGCTGCGCCTCGCCGGTCGATTCAGCAGCTTCAAAAGGTCAGCCCTGACCTCGCTCGCTAAGGCCATTAGAGACTGACTACGGTCTTTGTCAAGATGCGCTGCGGCAGTTTCAAGGAGCTGCAGAACGTTGCAGTACGGGTTGAGCTCCGAGAGCGAGCAAGAAGACCGTGCGACACGATAGCCCTTCTCTTCGCATTCAAAGAGAAACTCCTCCATAACCCGCGACTTCCCCGAACCCGTTACGCCGACGACCTCTGTCGCTCCAACGCCTCGCCGTCGAATGTCCTCCATCGAGGCATGCAACCGCTTTAGGACCTCGCTGCGCCCCACGAACTCCGGGCATAACGCGAAATTGGAATCCCGAGGCGCGTGAAGCGATTGGGTTCTCTTCTCCCCCAATATCGGTCGGAGCAATGTCAGAAGCTCCTTGCATGATTGAGGCCTTGCCGACGTCTGAGGGCTTGTTGCCTTGACGATCAGGTCAAGTATCTGAGCATCCAAACCCTTTGATAGGGACGCAAGCCACTCTGTAGCCGACGCGCGATCGGATGAGCACAATTCGGACAACACTTCCTCGGTAACCTCGAGCGAGGTGAGGAGCTCAAATGCCAACAGGCCAAAGCCATAGAAATCGGATCGCACGTCAGCGAGGCAAGTCCTTCTCAGCTCGGGAGCACAATAGGTGTGGTCCGATGGTTCCCTGGGCCCCCGCTGTCCGTAACCCCAGAAGCCCAAATCCAACAGAGCCAACTTGCCCTCGTCCGCGTCATACAGCACGTTGTTGGGCTTGAGGTTGCCGTGGAACGCTCCGGATGAATGTAGGTCCGAAAGGGCCGAGAACAATGTGGCCAGTAGTTTGGGGCGAAAGCTGCGTCGCCCGCGAACCGCTTTGCCAAACGGTAGTCCTGGCACGAACTCGCTCTCGAAGAAGAGCACGCTGCCCCTCTTTTCAATCGGGCCAACAGCCGGAACAAACGGTAGATCGGTCTTCTTTAGCTGCCCGTGACTGCGCAGGAACGCCAACTTCAGCGCCGGGTCGCACGACCTCTCGTCGAGCGCCTTCAGTACAACCTTCTTGCCGCTCTTGCTGTCGGTTGCGGCAAAGGTCCCGAGCACGCCCTTGTCAGCGAGCTCGCTAGACAACTTGTATCTAGCAGGAAACCAGGAGGCGTCCATTAGCGCAAAAGAAGCTCCGCTTATTCAAAAAAACAGGTCGCACAGTTCATCCGGCAGCTCTATCGAACCCCGCGCCCTGCCTCTTTAGCCTCTGGCCACCAATCTGTCATAAAAAGTTACAACGTTCGCATCTCCCATGCAAGCGTTATTTCCCAAAGATGCTCCTGGGCTGCCCAAACCCCGGCTAGGTTGCTTTCGCAATACGGCGAGGGCATGCTTTGCATTCATAGAGAGGAGGTCGCGATTTGTTTGGGATAGGGCTTACGGAGCTTTTGCTCGTTTTCGTGATAGCTCTGCTGTTCATCGGTCCTAAGAGGCTGCCGGGCTTTGCCAGGGAGGTAGGACGACTCATCGGCCAGCTCACCGATGTTACGCGTCAGTTTTACGGGGCGCTGACCGATGCCGCCAAAGAGCAGGACGGGGCCGGCTCATCGCAGCCTCCGGGCTGGTTTTCGGACGTCGCCCGGCCAGGGAGCTCAATCAAGGTCCGCGAACTCACAGATGACGCTGACAGCGAGGATTGAACGCCTGCTCGCTACCCTTTCACTCGATCATTACGAACGGGCTGCTCTGT
>Ga0272444_10005337_pt1 | contig 11149 bp, 11 predicted proteins | sample SSMForm13_FD_201033 | JGI IMG/M metagenome (GOLD analysis project Ga0272444, IMG submission 201033) | Marine sediment archaeal communities from Little Sippewissett salt marsh, Falmouth, MA, United States - SSM-Form-13 | ecosystem: Environmental > Aquatic > Marine > Wetlands > Sediment ... | reverse complement strand
TGAGATGGCCTAAGTTACCGAACTTGCTGTCATCGGCTAGTATAATGACTTCCCGCGCGTGTTCTATCATCGCCCTCTCGGCCTGGATGAGCAGTTTCTCATCATTGGTGAGGGCAGTTTCTGTGATTGACCTGCCCCCTATGTTTGTACCACCTCTTAGGACAGTCCCGCGAGCACAGGTTTGGTAATAGTCCCCACTCTTGCCTCGGGAGCTGGTGGTTTATAGCCCAGTGAGCCGTGGGGCCTGGTGGTGTTGTAGTGACAACGCCACTGCTCAAGTAGTACCTGTGCTTTCCTCAGGGTATCGATCTGCTCCCGATTCAGTAGTTCATCCCGCATCTTACCGGTGAAGGACTCCACATATCCGTTCTCCCACGGGCTTCCTCGTTCGATGTACAGCGGTGCTACTTCCAGTTCTCCCAGCCACGAACGAACAGTCTTTGCGCTGAACTCCGCTCCGTTATCCGAACGGATATATTCGGGCTTGCCTTTGCTACAGAACAGCTCGGCCAGAGTGTGCATCACCTCGTCACTGGTGAGCTTGCCTGCAGCCTTCAGCGCCAGACACTCCCTGGTGAACTCATCGATAATCACCAGGATACGATAGGCGCAACCGTCGTGGGCGCGTTCATGCACGAAATCATAGCTCCATACATGGTTCTTGCGAATCGGCCTCAGGCGAATGCTCGCCGTAACGCTTCAGCCACAATCGCCGCCTCTTCTGTTGCTTCTGCGGCACTTTCAAGACTGCCCGGCGCCATATCCGCTCCACTCGCTTGTGATTGACTTTCCAGCCTTCGGAGCGTAACAGTGCCGTGACACGGCGATAGCCGTATCGGCCGTACTGAGAGGCCAGCTCATAGACCCGCACTGTCAGTGGATCCTCCTCCGGTAGCTGCCTCAGTTGGTATCTCCGGGTAGATCGTGGTTGGCTCAGCACCCTGCATGCTCGTCGTGCAGAAACCATGTACCGTTCCATCGCTACTTCAACTGCTGCCCTGCGTCGTGCAGGGCTTGGAAGTTTCCCTCCGCTGCATCCTTCAGGTTTGCGTTGTCCAGAGACAGATCGGCTGCCAGCTTCTTCAGCCGATCGTTTTCCTTCTCAAGCATCTTTAATCGCTTTGCCTGGGCGGTCCGGATCCCGCCGTACTCCCGTCGCCATCGGTAGTAGGTATGTTCCGAGACTGACAGTTCTTTGGCCACTGCACTGACTGTCCGACCTTGCGAAATCAAAACTTCCGCCTGACGCAGCTTATTGATGATCTGCTCTGTAGTGAATCTTATTCTCGGCATCTCTTGCCCCCTATTTTTCCCCAGCGTACAAGCCTATCATAACGCTGGATCAGTTTTTGGGGGGCAGGTCAGTACGCGAGCTTTTCCTCTCCTGTCCCACCGGTACCGCAACGACCTGGAAATCAACCTCATTACCTCATCTACCCTGGTTGAGGATCGGCCACCCGTTCGTTTCCCCGGGAGGCCAGTACAGCCGACCTCAACGGGTGTGGGAGGCGACGTGTATACGCTTCGCGCAGATTCAAATAGAGGGATTGCGAAACCGGATTATTTCTCCTATTCTCTCTGCGAGTTATTGCATCTTCCATAGTGATAGGGCGGTGGCTCCCATGAACGGTGCTGAATCGTCACGAGCCCCCCATCCAGGAGGCTCGAATGAATTCTCATCAGCGATTTGCTGCTTCCCTTGCCCACCGGGTGCCGGATAGGTTTCCCCTGGATCTCATATGGCCGAGGATCGAGACCCTGGAAGCCTTGAAGGCGCATTTCGGCACGGACTCCCAGGAAGAGGTTTTTCGAAGCCTGGGCGTGGACTTCCGTTGGATCCCCGTACCCGTCACGTACTCGGAATTCCAGCGCCGGGTCAACGGAACTCTCGGTGGTGTGGCGCCGGGGGCGGGCCGGCCCTACATCTTTCACGATGAGCGGACTTTTGAGGATCACTGGGGCGTGATTTTTCGTGTCGGCGAGGACGGAAAATACCTCGAGTGGAGGGGAGGTCCGCTGGTAGGGCGGGAAGATCTTGCCGGCTGGGAGCTGCCTCGGGCCATCTACCCCGATGTCGAATCGATCGCTTCGAGCCTCCGACCGTTCAGAGACCACGTGACCGTAACGGAGATCGAGTTTCCCTTCAAGATCGCCTGGCATATCTCCGGCTATGAGCATTTTATGATACAAATGTCGGCAAATCCAGAATTCGTGGAAGCACTGTACGACAGAATCTACGCTTTCCAGACCGAAAAGGCCGTGCTCGCGGCCAGGAGCGGATACGACGTCGTGGCTCTTGTCGGGGACATCGCCGGTCAACGGGGTCTGATGTATTCCAAGGAGATGTTCTGTCGCTACGACCTTCCCCGCTTCACCCGCCTGATCGCTGCCGTTCGGGAAGCCAACCCCTCGACAAAGATCCTCTATCATAGCGACGGGGATGTCGAGGAAATCATCCCGGCTCTCATCGAGTGCGGCATCGACATCCTCAATCCCATCCAGTCCGCCTGCCTCGATCCGGCGGACATCAAGGAACGATACGGGGAGAAGCTCACCTTTCACGGAACGATCTCGGTTCAGGACACGATACCCAACGGGACGGTTCAAGAGGTCCGGGACGAAGTCATCCTGCGGATGAACACAGTCGGTCGGAACGGTGGATTTATCGTCAGTCCCGAGAACAGCATACCTTTCGACGCACCGATCGAGAACGTACTGGCGGTTTACGACACGGTGCGGAACTACGACTACTCGCTGTTGCGACGATAGTCTCCCGAAGGGGCCTGGATGTCGTTGACAACTGTGATGCTGAGCTACTATGATTGGCCAATTTAACGAAACGCAGGGGGAAACGCCGTGAAGGAAAAGCCGGCTTTGAGAATCGGATTCGTCGGTAGCGGTTTCGCAGCGCGATTTCATTTCGAAGCCGTCTCCCGGGTAGTATCGGTTCGACCGGAGGTCGTCGGTGTTCACTCACCCACCAAGGCCCACCGCGACAATTTCGCGAAGGAGCGGGAAATTCGAGCCTACGACGAACTGGAGTCTCTGATCGCCGACTCCGATGTCATCCATGTGCTCAGCCCGCCGAGCAGTCACGAAGAGATCGCAATCAAGGCGCTGTCGTCGGACAAGCACGTGGTCATCGAAAAGCCGTTTACCGGGTACTTCGGCGACGGAAGCGCGGATTTCAATGGTCTTTCCTGCTCCAAGGAAAAGGCTTTTGCGGAGGCGGTAGCCAGTATCGAGCGCATACTGGCCGCCGAAGCGGCAAGCGCGGGAACCATATTCTACGCCGAGAATCTCGTCTATGCGCCCGCGGTGCGCAAAGAACGGGAGATCATCGAAAAGACCGGCGACCAGATCCTCTTCATGTTAGCCGAGACGTCGCACAACGGATCCGCCTCGAAGTACTATGGATACTGGTCCTTTTCCGGCGGCGGATCGCTGATGGGCAAGGGAGTGCATCCCCTGTCCACGATCATCTATCTGAAATACGTGGAGGGACGGACCGTACGGGGGAGGCCGATCCGTCCGGCCAGCGTGAGCTCCCGGATCCACGCTGTTACCCGGTCGCCCCGCTACCGGGGCAGTAAGTTTATCCGGCAGGACTATCACGATATCGAGGACTTCGGCATGATGCACGTTGTCTTCGAAGACGATACGATCGCGGACATCGTGACCTCCGAGCTCGTGCTCGGGGGCGTGAAGAACATCCTCGAGATCTGCGCCACAGGCCACCGATCGATCTGCAATATCAATCCGAACACGGCCATGCAGACCTTCGTGCCCGAAGGCTCTCACTTCAGCGACATATATACAGTGGAAAAAATCAGCACCAAGGAGGGGTGGACCCTGACGTCTCCCGATGAGAACTGGTTCCACGGGTACCAGCACGAGGTGGAGGCGTTCTATTCGGACATCCTGAACGGCCAGGCGCCCGAATCGGGCAGTCTGCTTGCAGCGGATACCATCGCGGTGGTGTACGCCGCGTATCTCTCGGCGGAGCGCAAGGGAGCCGAGGTGCCCGTGCCCGCGTTTCTCCGGGACTTCACGAAGTGACGCCCAAACAGCGGGTTCTGTACGCGTTGAAGGGGGGACGTCCCGACCGGGTTCCGATCTTCGACTACATCAATTCACGTCCGCTGTTCAAAGAGGTGCTGGGATACGCGGTGGAGACGAGAACCGCGGAGGACATCCTCCGCTGCTCCGTAAAAATCGGCTACGACCTGGCGGTGGTGAATTACGGCAGAAAAGGCTCTTTCAAATTGGGCGGCAGCCGCTACCGGGATGAATGGGGCACTGTCTACGAAAAGAGCGATGTGAACTGGCCTGCGGATGCACCAATCGGTGCATCGGTGGAAAGCAGAGAGGACCTTCGCAATTTCGATTGGCCGGATCCCGACGATCTCGATAGGCTCGACGGAATACGAACGGCGGTATCGATAGGAAACGAGCACCAGATCGCGGTGGCTGGGAGCATTCGGGGACCGTTCAGCTCGGCCTGGCTGGTCCTGGGATTCGAAACCTTGATGGTCTCCCTCTATGATGATCCCGCTTTTGTTGCCGAGATCATGGACCGCTGTGTCGGCTTCTATGTCCGGGGCGCACAGCGGATGGTCGAGGCCGGGATCGATGCGCTCGTGTTCACGGACGACTACGGCAACAAACAATCGCCCTTCATTTCTCCCGACCAGTTTCGCCTTCATGTCCTGCCCCACACCGCCGGAATGATCTCCCGCATCAAGTCTCTCGGCGTCCCGATAATCATGCACAGTGACGGGAACATCGCCCCGCTTCTGGCGGACCTGGTCCGAGCCGGTATCCACGCCTATCACCCCGTGGAACGGTCGGCGGGTATGTCCCTGGCGGCCGTACGCAGTCTCTTCGGCCCCTCCCTGGCTCTGCTCGGCAACGTGGACAACAAGACGACTCTGGTCACCGGAAGCGTGGAGGATGTGGAGGAAGAGGTGAGGGAGTGCATCCGGGTTGCCGCACCTACCGGCGGCTACATCCTAGCTTCGGACCACAGCCTTCACGGGGACATACCGAACAGGAATGTCTTCGCCCTCTACGAAGCCGGGCGGCGCTATGGTGCGTAGTAACCGAAAAATCTTGCATATTTTTGCAAATTCCTGACAAAAGCGGTTGACATCCGACAGTTTTTCAAGCCTATAATCACTCACTTTTATTTTTAGAGGAGGAGAAACAAACGATGAAGAGGCTGTTTGTTCTGGGCGCGGTTTTTCTGCTGGCGGCCACGTTTGGCTTCGCAACGCCGACTGTCGAAAAGGACCCGATGGATTTTCCGGAGCGGCCGGTCACCTGCTACGTGCCATGGGGCGTCGGCGGGGGATCCGACATCGTTTTCCGAACCCTCGGAGAGGTGTTCATGAAGTATTCGGGAAACCAGCCGCAGCTCGTGAAAAACATACCGGGAGCGGCGGGCGTCGTCGGGATCACAGAATACCTTACCGAGAAGCCGGACGGATACAATGTCCTGACCTGGAACGGGGCCCAGACCATCAAGACCCACGTTTCCAAAGTCGACTACTCGGCCTTGGACTTCAAACCGGTCATCAAGCTGATCTCGAACTACACCTACATCCTAGTCCAGGACAGTTCCCCCTTTAAGACTCTCAAGGATTTCGTGGACTACGCGAAATCCCATCCCGGGGAGGTTACCATGGGCCACGCGGGAACAGGGGGAGGCGGTCATCTGGCGTCGATTCTCTTCTGCAAAGCCGCAGGGATAGAGGTCAACTTCGTTCCCTTCGGCGGGGGCGGCCCGGCCGCGCAAGGGCTGCTTTCCGGACAGACCATGGTGAGCATGAACATTCCACCGGAAGGCTTGACCAACATCGAGGCCGGCCAGCTTCGTGCGCTGGCAACCATGTCTCCCGAGCGTCTTGCCCAACTCCCCGACGTGCCGACCACGCGGGAAGCGGGTGTCGACGCGATTTACTTCCAGTCCCGGGGCGTAGTGGTGCACAAGGAAACACCCGACGAGATCGTGCAGAGGCTCCACGACATCTACAAACAGTGCCTCGAGGATCCAATCGTCCAGAAGAAGTACTATGACATGATCATCTCCGTCACCTACGCCGGTCCCGAAGAGTACGGAAAAGAGATCGCCGAAGAAGACAAGATGTTCGAGCAGATCATCAAAGAGAACAAGATCGGGGATCGCTACAACTAGATCCCGGGCTATGGATTTTCAGCCTGAAAAAAGGGGGGGCAAGGCTCCCCCTTTTTTTGAAAATGCAGGAGGTGCTGCATGACGTCTACGGTCGATTTATTTACGGGCCTATTCCTCATCGTGTTTTCGGTGGCGGCGCACTTGTATGCCGGCCGTCTTCCGGAAGTCGCGCGGGGTCTGGGAGCCGGGGATTATCCAAGGGTCGTGCTCAAGGGGATTTTTGTCCTTGGTACGATCCTGGCGGCGATGTCGATTTATCACTTGAAGAAGAGTGAGAAGCCGAACGTCAGGAAATTCGACAAGGGGGAGTTCCGGCAGGTCGTCATTCTGGTCATTTGTATCGCGCTGTACACGGCATTGGTCCGGTTCTTCGGATTCATCATCCTGACGCCCGTGTTCATGTTCATGATGATGCTGATATTCGGCCTGAGAAAATGGGTAAGGATGATCGTGATCAGCGCGATCACCACCGCGGTGACGTACTACCTCTTCAACAACCTCCTTCTCGTCCTTCTACCGAGATTCCGTCTGTTTTAGTAACGGAGCCAGACAATCATGACAGAGCTATTCCAAGGATTGGTGCACGCTTTAGAGCCTCTGACGATGCTGATGATGCTGATCGGCGTCGTGGGAGGCATCATTCTCGGAGCTATCCCGGGAATGACCGGCTCGATGGGGATCATCCTGCTGCTCCCCCTCGTATACAGACTCGACTATGGGCCCGCCCTTGTTACCCTGGCCGCGATGTTTTGCGGTGCCATGTACGGCGGCTCCATTTCGGCTATCCTGCTGCGCGCGCCGGGACACCCATCCGCTGCAGCCACCGTTTTGGACGGATACCCGATGGCTCAGAAAGGGGAAGCCGGCAAGGCGTTGGGGATCGGCGTCATCGCGTCGGTTGCAGGAGGCCTGTTCAGCGGCATCTGCCTCATTCTCATCGCACCGCAGCTCGCCAAGGTGGCGCTCAGCTTCAGGGCGGCGGAATACTTCTCCCTGTCCATCTTCGGCCTGACCATCATGGCCAGCGCTTCGGGAAAGAACATGGTCAAGGGGCTGATCGTGGGCTGGCTGGGACTGTTCCTCTCCACGGTCGGCGTCGACGAGATATGGGGCGTCAACCGCTTTTCCTTCGGACAGCCCGCTCTGATGGGCGGCTTCGCCATCCTCCCCGTGCTGATCGGATTGTTCGCGTTCTCCCAGATCTTTTTCGACCTCAGCAAGGCGATAAAAGGGGAGGAGGTGCCGAAGCAGGTGATCAAGGACGTCTTGCCGAATTGGAGCGACCTCAAACGCATAGCCATCCCGGTTCTAGTGGGCTCGATCATAGGAACGATGATCGGGATCATTCCGGGCGCCGGCGGGGCAATCGCCTGCTTCATCGGCTACGACGTGGTCAGACGTATCTCCCGGAACAAGAACAAATGGGGTACGGGCATCGTGGAGGGCATCGCAGCTCCCGAATCCGCCAACAACGGCACCACGGGTGGGGCTCTGGTACCGCTTCTCACGCTGGGGATTCCCGGAGACGCCGTCACCGCGGTCATGCTCGGCGCCCTCATGCTCGTGGGACTGCGGCCGGGGCCGATGTTGTTCGTCAACCACAGGGAAGCCGTCTACACGCTGCTGTCGGCCTTCATCGTCATGCAGTTCGTGGTCCTCATTCTGGGTTTGGCGGGTACCAAGCTCTGGCCCAGGGTGCTCAACATCCCGCGCAACGTGCTCATGCCCCTGATCGTTCTCTGCTGTTTCGTCGGGGCGTACACCCTGGCCAACAACGTCAACGACGCCATGACCGCCCTGGTGTTCGGCGTCATCGGCTACTTCATGCGGAAGTACGGCTATCCGGCGCCTCCGATGATTCTGGGGCTCATCCTCGGACCCATGGCCGAGAACAACCTGAACCGGGCTCTGCTGATCTCTCAGGGGGATTGGATGATACTGCTCCGAAGCCCGATATCGGCGGTGTTCCTCGTGCTTTCCGCCTTGTCGCTGGCCTTTCCAATCCTGTCCAATATCCGCTCGAAGGTTCGGGAGCTCCTGGGCCGCTCCGGCGGTCCGAAGCCCGATGCCTAGAGGAGAACCAGACATGGAAAATCGTCAGGAGATCGAGGTCAAACTCGCTCGCATTCGAGAAATGATGGAGAGCCGGAATCTCGACGGGCTGTACCTAAAGCGACAGGACAATTTTTCCTGGCTCACCGCCGGAGGTTCGAACCGCGTGGGAATCGCCACGGAGATGGGAGCCTGCGGGCTGCTGGTTACCGGCGACAGCCAGTTCGCAGTAACCAACAACATCGAGGCTCCCCGGATGATCCGGGAGGAAAAGCTCGAGGAAAAGGGATTCGCCGTTCACTCGGACCTCTGGCACGCCGACAGGGAGGTCGCCATGGTCAAAGACCTGGTGAGCGGCAAGATCGGCGCGGATCATGGATTCCCGGACGCCGAGAACCTTGCCGAGGCGATCAAGCCCCTTCGCTACTCCCTCACCCCGAGTGAGATCGACAGATACCGGGAGGTCGGCCGTGAGGCCGCACTCGCCCTCGAAGAGGTCGCCGTGTCGATCCATCCCGGAGACAGGGAATGCGAGGTGATGGGACGGCTCTCCCTCAACTTATGGAGCCGGGGGATGGACTTCTCGACGGTCATGTGCGCGGCTGACAACCGTATCTCCGATTACCGACACGCCATACCGACTGATCAGGTCATCGAGAAACGTGTAATGATCGGCGGGAACATGCGCAAATACGGCCTTGTTGTCTGCTGCACGCGCTTCGTCAACTTCGAACCTGTGTCCAAGCAGCTGGCACGGCAGTACCGGGACACTGTGGAGATCGATTGCATCCTGATGGCCAACACCGTGCCGGAAAAATCTGTGCAGGTTCCCTTTCGGAAGGGGATCGAGGCGTACAAGTCGCGGGGATGGGAAAACGAGTTCTCCCTCCATCACCAAGGGGGGGCCATCGGATACATGCCCCGTGACTACCGGGTGGGACTCTCCACAAAAGAGATAGTCCAGGAGAACCAGGCGTTCTGCTGGAACCCGTCGATCACAGGCACCAAGAGCGAAGACACCATTCTGGCGACTTCCAGCGGACCGGAGATCCTCTCCGGTCCGATCGTGTTCCCCAAAATGTCCGTGGAAATCGAAGGTATGAGCTTCATTCGCCCGGACATCCTGATCAAATAGACGTGATGGAGATACAGGAGGAGGGCTGATGGAACGTTTTATAACAGACGATTTCCTTCTCACCAACGAAGCGGGACGCGTCCTGTACAACGACTATGCCGCGGACATGCCGATTTTCGACTACCACAACCACCTCAACCCCCGTCAGATCGCCGAGGATGTCAAGTTCGAAAACATCGCCCGCATTTGGCTACAAGGTGACCATTACAAGTGGCGGGTGATGCGGGCACTGGGAATCGAGGAAAAGTTCATTACCGGCGACGCCGATGACCACCAGAAGTATCTCGCCTGGGCCAGGACCGTGCCATATACGATCGGCAACGTGCTTTACCACTGGACACATATGGAGCTGAAGAACCCGTTCGGCATCACCGATCGCCTGTTCGGGCCTGATACTGCCGAGGAGATATGGAACATCACAACGGATCTGCTGAAGCGGGATGAATTGTCGGTATGTAGCATGATACGACGGATGAACGTGAAGGTGATGTGCACCACCGACGATCCCACAGACAGCCTGGAGCAGCACGAGCTGATTCGCCGGCGTTACTCAGATTTCCGCGTGGTCCCGACGTTCAGGCCCGACCAGGCGTTGGAGGTGGAAGATCCCGAAACCTGGAACGTATACATGAAAAAGCTGGGGGAGGCGGCAGGTCTTCCGATTGATTCCTTCTCCGCGTTCATCGAGGCCCTGAACAGGCGGCACGAGTTCTTCCATTCTATGGGTGGCAGAGCCACGGATCACGCCATCGTGGCGCCCTTCGCCGAAGAGGCATCAGCGGACGAGCTCGAGAAGATTTTCCGCAAGCTTGCGAAAAAGCAATTTCTTTCGCCGCTGGAAGTGCTACAGTTCAAGACGGCGGCTCTCTGCGAGGTGGGCAGGATGAATCACCGGCGGGGATGGGTGATGCAGATACACATGAGCGCCCAGCGCAACAACAACAGCCGGCAGTTCCTGCTGCACGGACCTAACTCCGGATACAACTCCATAGCGGATCACCCGGTCGCCTCCCCCCTGGCGCGGTTGCTCGACATTCTAGATCGCAACGACGAGCTCCCCAAGACAGTGCTTTTTTCGCTAAACGGCAATCAGAACGACGTCCTGGCAACGATGGCCGGAAATTTCATGGACGGACGCATTACCGGCAAGGTTCAGCTCGGGGCAGCCTGGTGGTTCAACGATCAGAAAGATGGGATCGAACGACATCTGATTTCGATCGCCAACATGGGTACGATGGCCACCTTCATCGGGATGCTTACAGACTCCGTCAGCGTCTTTTCCTTTGTCCGCCACGAGTACTTCCGGCGAATCATCTGCAATCTGCTCGGCCGGTGGATCGAAGACGGCGAGCTGCCTCGTGACATGAAGCTTGTCGGCGGGATCGTGCAGGACATCTGCTACAACAACGCACGGCGGTTTTTCGCCGCCGACGGGGTAGAGTAGAAAATCCCGACCGCGGCGCCGTCAAAGAGGAGGCATGGGTGTCTGGTAGCCCGGTAGCAGGTAACGACAGAGCACTCGTACACCCGGCCATGATCGCCCTTGCCGCTGCAGCCTTCGTGTCCGGTGCCAACCTGCGCGTTTTCGACGCCCTGCTTCCAAACGTGGCGGAATACTTCGGTGTACCCGTCACCGCCACCGCGGTGGTCGTCACCGTGTTCACCTTCGCCTACGGCATTTTTCAGGTCGTCCACGGGCCGCTGGGTGACCGCTTCGGGAAACTCAGAGTCATCGGCATCATGACATTCTTGGTCGCCCTGGGCTC
>Ga0272444_10005336_pt1 | contig 11149 bp, 7 predicted proteins | sample SSMForm13_FD_201033 | JGI IMG/M metagenome (GOLD analysis project Ga0272444, IMG submission 201033) | Marine sediment archaeal communities from Little Sippewissett salt marsh, Falmouth, MA, United States - SSM-Form-13 | ecosystem: Environmental > Aquatic > Marine > Wetlands > Sediment ... | reverse complement strand
TTATAGAATAGAAATAAAGGAATGAGCATGCGCCCCAGCCTTCCGTTTCCATCCAGGAAAGGGTGTAAGGCTTCGAATTCCACGTGGCACAAGGCAAGTTGCACCAGTACATCCGGTGCATTACTATTGAGATATTTTTCCCATAGACCTATCCCGTTCTTTAAATCCTGCGGTGGGATCGGCACAAATCTTGCCCTTTGCAGATCGGATCCCGGTGGACCTATCCAATTTTGTATCCTTCGATATCTTCCTGGAGCCCTATGCTGTCCTCGAGCACCTTCCATCAGTGTCGCATGGATTCTTCGTATTACACGGCTTGCTAGCGGTAATGTTCTCAGCATTTCTTCGGCAATCCCCATCGCCTTTCTGTAGTTTATAATCTCATGAATGTCATTTATCCTTCTCTGTTTTTCATTTTCATCAGCAAATAATGGCATCTGTCCTGCTTCATACTCAAGGACTTCGCCCATAGTCGCTTGAGTTCCTTCTATTCGACTTGATAACACAGCCTCTTGCGTTGTAAGAGGAGATAATAATATCCGGGCGTTTGGAATTGCACTTAAGATGCTATCATAGTGAGCCAATGCCGAATTCGCCGGTCCAATAAGAGGAATTAGTTTTTGCCAATCAAGGGTTTTCGGTGGAAATTGCCCATTATGATAATACACCGGAGCCATTATCCCCATAAGATATCAAATCAATCTTCAATTGCAAAATCTTTTTTAGCTAGAGTAATAGTTTTTAACCTTGGCTATTGCTCAACTTTCCTCTTTCATACCCCGATGAAATTTATTAGTTTGACGGAAACTGAAATCGCTAAAATATCGTCACGACGAGGATACATATGTCGACCGAACATTTGAAAGATTTTCCCCCGGAGAAACTCCTTGGCATGCTCGAGGATTTCGCCAAAAACTGGCTGGCCCATGACGGGCTCTGGTTTCAGGCGGTGGAACGACACGCCGATATCGAAACGGCCATCAAGCTCGATACCGAGGCCTGGAATATGTTCACGCGGATCGAGGCTAAACGAATCATGAAACGCCACGATATACCCGAAAACGGCGGTCTTGCATCGCTCAAAAAGGCGCTCGGTTTCCGGCTTTACGCCGTTTTGAACGAACAGACGATAACCGAGGAGACGCCCGACTCGTTCGTTTTCAAGATGATCCGCTGCCGGGTGCAGACGGCCCGGGAGCGCAAGAACATGGAGCCGTTCCCGTGCAAATCGGTCGGTATCGTCGAGTACCGCGAGTTCGCCCGGACGATCGATCCGCGGATCGAAACCGAATGTATCGCCTGCCCGCCCGACCCGGGGGAGCGCGATTTCTACTGCGGCTGGAAATTCACGCTAGAAAAGTAAAATCCGCAAAACCCTCAATAGCGCGGTACCCTTCGGCCTACAGGCGGACTGCAATATCCCCTGACTATCCAGGCGGATATTATTGACAGCACAATAATGGGATTGTATATTCTGACCAACAATTTTCCGAATTAGCCAGGGAGGATAAGCATGCTCGGCAGACCCGCCCCTTCAGTGAAAAGAATCACCGTCATTCTGATCATTGCACAAATTATGCTTCTCACAGGCCTTTCGCTCGGCGAGGTTATCGTCTCGCCAATCGGCGAATGGAATTATCTTGCTGAAGGCAGCAAAATCGCAGGTAATTATGCCTATCTTTCCGATCCGAATGGCGGGCTGAGAATTCTTGATATATCCGATCCGACCTCCCCGTCTCTGGTCGGGCAGGTGACAGGCCTGGGACAGGTTTATGATGTGGCCATATCCGGCAATTACGCTTATCTGGCCTCCCGGGCCAGAGGTTTGGACATAGTCGATATATCCAATCCCGCGGCTCCGTTTCCGGCCGGCAATTATGATGTGGAACAGGTCGATGTTACCGGAGTCGATGTTCAGGGCAACTATGTCTATATCTGCGGCGAAGACAACTATTATCATTACTTCCTGAAAATTCTTAATATTTCCAATCCAACTTCCCCCTCGCTCGTGGGCAACTTCCGGGATCTTCCCGACCACTGGGACCTGGATGTCGAAGGCAACTATGCCTATATCACCGCCTGGGAATTCGGCCTCCAGATAGTCAACATCTCCAATCCCTCGGCGCCGACGCTGGCCGGAGGCTACGACACCCCCGGTGATGCCTGGGATATTACAATTCATGACAATCACGCATACATTGCCGATGGCGGCGGCGGCCTTCAAATCGTCAATGTCTCCAATCCGGCGGCGCCGTTCCTGGCGGGTAATTTCGGCACGCCGGGAGATGCTCTGGCAGTGGATGTGGACGGACATTACGCCTGCGTCTCATCGGTTGTCGGCAATTTCCAGGTGATCAATATCGCCGATCCATCGAATCCCCGTCTGGCCGGCAGCTCGACTATCAGCGGCTACTCCCATAACATGGTCATGGATGGCAGTCTGGTTCTTTCCGGAATGAAAGTATTCAGGCTTTTACCGGCGATTGATTTCCCCGGCGGGCAAACCGTCGATACGGTCGATATGATCGACCGGGAGATCAGGGTCTTGGTCTCGGAGGGCCCCGATCCGGCCCAGGGAATGTTTTTCTATCGTCCGGGAGGAGCCACGGCGTATGAGTCTGCGCCCATGCAGGTATCCGGCGGCGATACCCTTTTATTCAATATAAGCGCTGACTTACTGACGATCAGGGGATTCGAATATTACTTAACTATTAACCGAAATATCCTGTCAACATCCATCGGCTTGGCCGATAATCCCTATACATTCGTAACCAGGATGCTGAATTCCCAGGCCCAGCGTCCGACCAGCATTCCGGCCGGACAATATCGCATCACTGGCCTGCCGGTAGATATCCTTGATATTCCCGGCGCCAATTCAGTCACTGAGGTATTCGATGATGATATCGACTTACCCTATAAGACACACTGGCGGCTGGGAGATTACCAAAGCGAAGTCGACTCCATCATCGAGTATCCAGAATCATCCCCGGTCCGGCCCGGTCAGGGTTACTGGCTCAGCCTCAGGGAAGAAAGAACATACGGAGCCGGGGGACTTTCGGTCTATCCGGATCGTACAATAGAAGGCATTGCTTACTATGCAATCCCCCTTGGTTCCGGGTGGAACCAGATGGCCAATCCTTTTCCCTTCGATATTTCATGGGATGAAATACGCTTTGAGGACAACGGAACGGTCGTCGACGGTCACCCTGCCGATGTTATCGAGGACGTTGCCTACTGGTATGATGGCACCGGCTATACGGCCGTGGATATTATCCCCGCCTGGGAAGGGGTTTTCGTCCGGACGGTCAAAAGCGGCGTGATCGCCCTTGTCCGCTACCATGAAGTCGAGAGTCTGAAAACACCATCCAAGGAAGCCATCCCTCAAGCCGAGAAATGTCCCCCGGTATGGCAGATTCATCTCCGGCTGGAGTCATCCGGGCTGATTGATCAGGGTAATTTTGTCGGCGTGTACCATGATGCTCTCGACGAACCCGATCGTCATGACTATTCGGAACCGCCTCCGCCTCCCGGCGGACCATGCCTCGCCTTTCGCATCCCCGGAGAGGACGACAGCAAACACCTTTATCGGACCGACTTCCGATCACCTCTTAAAGAACCTGCCGCGTGGGACATTGTCTTATCACCAGCCCCCGATCGCATATTGACTCTTGATAATATAAACGATCTGCCCGCCGACAGGCAGGCCTGGCTAATACTGAGCGACAATTCCGAAATTATGCTGAAAGATAACGATGGTATCGTGCTTCCCGATGATGTCGTCTCGGCCCGTCTCTATGTCGGCGCCGAAGAGCAGCTCAGGGAATATGAGTCTCTTATTAAACCTGATCGATTTATTCTGAAGCAAAACCATCCCAATCCGTTCAATGCCGTGACCAATATAGAATTCTCTCTTCCCGCCCGCGAACCGGTAAGACTGGATATCGTCAACATTCGCGGACAGACAATCACGACGTTAATTGACCATGAATTGCCCCCGGGCCATCATCAGGCATCATGGAACGGGCGTGATCGGAATGATCAGCCGGTCGCAAGCGGCGTGTATTTCTGCAGGATCCGGGCCGGCGATTTCGTGGATTCCAGGAAAATGATGATGGTAAAGTAGCCCCTCCGATGTAAACGGCATTGAAGCTTATTGAGGCATAAAAGAAAAACAAATTTCGGGAGAACAGGCTTGAGCAAAATTGTAATATGCATATTGTTTCTGTCACTCACGCTTTTTTCCTGCAGTGATGATGTCGTCAACAGCGAACCGCCGCCGCAAATAAATACAGCCTGGGTGAGAACCTTCGGCGGCCAGTTTTCTGATATCGGTTTTGCCGCGGCATACGGGCACAATCACACCATCCTGGCGGCAGGCTATACCAACAGCGTAAGTTCCGGCCGGCCCGATTTCTATTTCAGCATTATGGATACGCTGGGGGGCATTCTCAGAACCGGAACCATCGGCGACGCCGGCGCCGATGTCTGCCGTGATGCCACGGGCTGTTTCGATCAGGGTTTTATCCTGGCCGGGTTGACCGGCTCATTCGGAGCGGGCGGGTACGATGTTTATCTCGTGCGGCTCGATTCTCTCGGCGATACAATGTGGAGTCGTACTTATGGCGGTCCCGGCGATGATCGCGCCGATGACATCATACAATGCTCGGAGGGCGGATTCCTGATGACCGGCTGGAGCGATTCGCAAAGCGACAGCGATGATGTTTATATCGTAAGGACGGATAATTCCGGGAATGTGCTGTGGGAGAGAAATTTCGGCGGCAACCTCAACGATCACGGCACGTCGGCAACTGAGTTGACCGGCGGAGACTTCATCATTGCCGGTTATACTCAGTCAACCACCGACAGCGGCTATCATGTCCTGCTGATCAGGTGCTCCCGTCAGGGCGATTCTCTCTGGTCGCGGGTTATGGGGCATGGTAGGGTTGACGCCGTTGTTGAAATATCCGAGGGCGAGATTCTGTTGGGTGCCAACACGAAATTCACCGAAAGCGGCTTCGATGAAAGACGGTTGATACTGGTCGATTCGCTCGGAGATGAGATTGTAGCCAGAAGTATCGATAACAGCCTTGACGATCATTACCTGTACGATATGATATTGCTTCCCGATGGATCAATCTGTATTGGAGGATACATTGACTGGAGCGGCGCCGGTAGATTCCCCGAGCTTTCGTTTTGTGATGGCGAATCGCTGACGAATATGATGGCGGGCGGCATCCTGGAGACGTCGATAACTTCGTCAATATCATATATTTCCGCGCTAACATGCAATCCGGGCGGGGAGAAGATTTATGCGGTCGGTAGCGTTTCAAAAGGATCGGGCCAAGTCGACATGTGCCTCTGGTGTATCGATAACTATTGATGAGTTTTGAAACCCGCGGTTACTTTTTTCAAAGATTAGCCGGTTGGGCGAATGATAACTGATCAGTTCTCCGCCCGATGAACCATCCCCCCTACCCTCGTTCGGGAAATAAGTAACCCTCGAATGAATTCGTGATGGCGTGAGAGCATTTCTCCGAAATGCCTTCGATCCGAAAGCCGCTGTTGTAAAAATGACGGTTGATATCCGGCTCACACCAGACCGAACGCGCCTCGAAAGCCAGCTCCTCCATTCCCTCGACCGCCTCCGCCAGAGGTACCACGAAACTGAATTCGGTCTCCGGCTTGATCGGTTCATCGCACACCAGCATAACCCCCTTGCGTGAGATATCAAGCATCTTGCCGGTCAGCCGGTGGCGGTGTTTATCGTACACTTTGAGCGGAATAAGCGTCCGGCGTCTTTTATGTTTGCGTTTGTCTACCACGGCACCCCCCCGGCCGATTGTTAAAGGGTTATATATATTATAATAAAATATGACCCTGTCTGTCAAGGTTTAGCCGATGTTTTTTTCGCTCGGGCGATTCTGGCGGCCTCAGCGGGCGGCAGTTTCTTCTTGACTGTTACCGCCTCGTTAGGAATAATTACTCCATGACTGTTCCCGGTAAACGAACGCTGATTGTTATCATCTTCACGGCGGTAATAATCGTCCTGGTCAATCTGGCCTGGTGGTTTTTCTATGCCAGGATCGAAACCGGCCTCGAGGATCAGCTCTCTCATCGGCTCTCCGCGATCGCTTCGCTGGCCGCCGCGAATATCCATCCCGCTCTTGTCACCGATCTGCGTCGGGGTGATTTCAACGCCTTCGATTCGACCCTGGTGATTCTGGAGAATACCCGTGCCGCCGACTCGCTTTCCGAGGTCTTTATTATAAATTCCGAAGACACCTATCTGGCCACGACTCTTCTGACTCAGGATTCGGTTTACTACCTGGCGGCTCTCAACCGGCCGTATATCGATTCGATCTTCGAACGCGGCTGGGACTTATCCGATATCAGCCGGCAGCCGGTCGTTACCGAGGGTTACCGGGTCGGCGACATCATTTTGAAAACCGCCTTTGCACCTCTCTATGACACTCTCGGGACCGTCACCGCCGTGCTGGGTGTCGAGGCCGACGTCGATTACACCGCCGTGTTGATAGATCTCCGCCGTAACCTGTACATGTCGACCTTTATTTCGATCGGGGCCGGGCTTGTCTTCGGTTTTTTCTTTTTCTTTATCCAGCGACGTCTCAACGCCGCCGAAAGGTCGCTCTTTCTGGCCCGCTCACAGGCCGCTCTCGGCCGCATGGTGGCGGTCGTCTCCCACGAGATCAAAAATCCCCTGATGATTATCCGTGGCTCGGCCGAACGGCTCAGAAAAACCGGCCGCCGGGAGGCCGAATTCATCATCGAGGAAACCGACCGGCTCAACCGCATCGTTACCGGTTATCTCGATTTCGCCTCGGGCAAAAACAAGCTGACCATAGGCCCAATCGATATTCCCGAATTTCTCGGAAAAATCAAAGACCAGTTCCAAAAAGAGCTGGCCTTAAAACGGGTCGCCCTGAAAGCCGAGCCCCCTCCAGCGGAGATCAACGCCCTGGCCGACCCAACCGCTCTCCGTCAGGTGCTGATCAATCTTATCCTCAATGGCGCCGAGGCGGCGGCTTCACGTCCGGATGGAGAAGTTATTCTCAAATGCCGACAAACCGAACAGAACATAATTATCGAAATCACCGATACCGGCCCGGGGATAAGCCAAAAGGAGATTGCAGCCATTTTTGAACCATTCTACACAACCCGCACCAGCGGTTCCGGATTGGGCCTGTTTCATTCCCGCCGGCTGATCGAAAACATGCACGGCAGGATCACCGTCAAAAGCAAAACCGGCGGCCCGACCGCTTTTCAGGTGCACCTGCCGCCGGCCGATAAAAGGGTGTCATAATGGCCAATATTCTGGTTGTCGATGATGAAACGCGCATGACTTACCTGGTTCGAAGCGAACTCGAAGAGGCCGGCTTTGCCGTCACCGCCGTCAATTCCGCGCCCGAGGCACTCCGTCTGATAAAAAGACATTCGTACGATATAATCATCACCGACCTTTCCATGCCCGAGATATCCGGGATCGATATACTGGAGCGGGCCAGAGAAAACGGAGATGCCGAGGTGGTCATGATGACCGCCTACGGAACCGTCGAAACGGCCGTCGAGGCCATGAAAAAGGGCGCCGCCGACTATATCACCAAACCTTTCCCGATGGATGAACTGGTTATCCTCTGCCGCCGGCTAATCGAAAACCAGCGGCTTTCCGGTTTGAATGAAATGCTGAAGAAAGACCTGAAAAATCTCTCCTATGATAAATTCATCGGTCGCTCGGAGGCCGCCCGGAAGCTACTCGACATGATCGCAAAGGTGGCGCCGACCGATGCCACCGTTCTTCTGACCGGCGAATCGGGCACCGGCAAGGAACTGGCGGCGCACCTGATCCACGAGAATTCACATCGGACCGCCAAACCATTCATACCGGTCAACTGCGCCGCCCTCACCGAAACTCTCCTCGAATCGGAGCTTTTCGGGCACGAAAAGGGTGCCTTCACCGGTGCTGTCGATCGCAAACTGGGACGTTTCGAGCTGGCCGATGGTGGCACGATTTTTCTCGATGAAATCGGCGAAACATCGCCCGTCCTGCAAACCAAGCTGCTCCGAGTTCTCGAGGAAAGACAATTCGTCAGAGTCGGCGGTATCGATAATGTCAAAACCGATGTTCGCATCATTGCCGCCACCAACCGAACTCTCAAGGATGAAATAAAAAAGGGTGACTTCCGCGAGGATCTCTACTTTCGGCTCAATGTCTTCCCGATTAAAATCCCCTCGCTGGCCGAACGACGAGATGACATCCCGGAACTGGCCCGCTATTTTCTCGAAAAAAGAAAATACAAAAATCCGACGCTGTCAGACGAGGTGGTCGATATTCTGGCCAATTACAGTTGGCCGGGAAATATCCGCGAGCTTAAAAATATTTTGGAACGAGCCACGATCCTGGCCGGCGGTGAACCGATCGAGGCGGAACATATCGGCATCGAGGAAGAATCCGACAAGGCCGCCTCCGACGACACCGGGAACGAATTCAGAAGTGATGGCCTCGAAACGGCCGAAAAGCAAATGATAATTCAGGCCCTCAGGAAGGCCGGCGGCAATAAAACCGAAGCGGCCAAAATACTCAAAATCACCCGCAGGAGACTCTACTCAAGGATGAAATATCATGATATCGAGTGAGCGAATCGGTTCAAAGTGTACCTCAGGGTACCTTTCGAAATCGCGGGTAAAGACTGGCTCTACGCACATCTTATTGCCGGACAACAACTTTAAATATGCGTGCAGGCTGGCACGGAAGTTGACTGCCTTATCTATGCGGAAATAAAAGGTGGTTTCTATGAAAAAGAATATTGTCATCTTCGGTGTTCTTATAATCGCAGCCCTGGTGGCTTTAGATAATGCCTCGGCCCAGCAAAACTTCCGGTATGGAAATGATAATCTCCGGCGGGACCTGGAAAAGACCGACCGGGTTATCGAACGGGCCCGAAGTGTCATCGGTGAAAACAACGCTGCTCCCGCCGGCGAAATAATCCAGGTCGCCCTCGATCAGGCCGGTCGACTGCTGGAGGTCGCCATCAGTATCCAGCGCGAGGCCTATACCTTTCGAAACACAGCCACCGTGTCCGGCCTGGCCACCGGGCGAAAGCTTACGCTCGAGGCACGCGAAAAAGCCTGGAAGGCCATTCTTGTCAGACGCAGTGCCGAGGGCAAAATCGAAGAAAACGAAAAGACGGTTCTCAACCAGCTCGAAAAAACCGATCGTCTCCTGGAACGCATTCAGAACGAATTACAGCCGGCCACACCCGATCAGTTGATATCGTTCTTTGATTCGGCCCGCGAAAGCCAGCGTCGAGCCTGGGAACTGTATTACGAAAGAAACCTCAAAGCGGCGCTGAAGCTCTCCCACCAGGCTGAGAGAACCCTGAAAAAAGTGGCCGAAAAATATCGCCAGTCGGCCAGCCTCCGTCAGCGTCTTCAAAACCGGATAGCCGCTCAGAAGCAAAAGGTCCTCAGAGCCGAGGAGATGGCCGGATCATGCCGCTCCAATGAAGCCGATCTGCTGCTGAAAAGAATCCGCAAGTCCATGACCGATATCGAGCAGGCTATCGCCGACAACCGGCTCAAAAAGACCGGGCAGCTTCTGGAACAAAACCGGCAGAATCTCCGCAAACTGGCCGGAATATGCGGCCCGCAGGGCATCCTGGAAAGCTCCATGAATAGACTGGAGCAGGAAATGGAAAACATCTCCGGGGTTATCGATCCCGCCGATAATCCCGAGGCGATACAGGCTCTTGACTCGGCCCGGGAACATATCGACAAAGCCCGTCAACTCTGTCGCGATGACGACACCGAGGGTTGCGCGGCCAATATAAAGGCGGCCCAGATGAACCTCAGAAAAGCCCGTAAACTGGCCGGAATGTAGCCCCGATCCGAATGCTGACCCGCTTGCTGCTTACCGGAGTGTCTTTTTTCTGCCTCTGTCTGCCCTCCCTTGCGGGAACCGACGACCCTCCCGATTTCGAAATTAAAATCGGCCTTGGCTTTGATTACCTTTCCCAGGAATATTTTATCGACTCGATCCGTTACGGTATCACCGACTCCTCGGTAACCGTTTCAATCCTCACCAAAGATTATCTGGATGACAAAAAGGGGCTTTTCTTCCTCCGCTACGATCCCGACCGGCTGAGACAAAAGACATTCGAAATCGGCTGGGAACAAACCGGCGAGATATACCGTGCCCTCGGGCGCGGCCGCTACACGATCGGCGATTATCAAAACCAACTGTGGGCCGATCTGAATTGCGAGGTCAAAAAACAATATCGGGGGACACCCGGCCCCGGCGAGGAAATTTCTATTTTCAACGGACGAGCCGCTTACAAAAGAGCTCTCTCCCACAACACGGATATCAAAGTGGGATTCTTCGGAGAAACGGTTTCATTCGATTCGACCGAAGGACTGATTTATAATTATCGCCGCTGGGGAGCCGATCTAAACCTCGACCATTTCACCGGCAATTTCGATATGTTTTACCTTTCCGGCGGAGTCGAAAAAAGAGATGTTCCTGATTCGGTGGAATTCGACTACATCCTGATGAAAAGCAGCGCCGGATATTCCGGCCGGCTTTTGAACGGCCGGATGACAGCCGAATTGGCGGCCGAGTGGCGCGACTACAATCGTCCCGATAACCGCGATGACTACCTTCTGGCAACCCTGACCACCGATTACAAGGCCCCCATGACGGGCCGGATTTCGCTGCGTCCGACCCTCGAAGGAGAATATTTCGATTTCAAATCGGGGGGTTATCTATACGATGATTATCTGATTTTCCGCTCCCGGCTGATGGTCGAAGATGAACTTGAGGCCCTGACTTTATCACTGGGGCCGGGTATCGAGGTTCTCGATATCGCCGCTGAAATCGCTAATGACGATGACTATTTTGAATATTTTCTGGCCGCCGGGCTGGACTACTTCCGCCCGGGACAAGCCTACCTGATCCTGGAAAACGAGCTCGGCCGGCGCCGGTATCTCAAAGATCCACCCTATTTTTCCAGCCATTTTTTCGAGCGCCTGAGCCTCATCGGAAACCTCGAAATCGGGGAGAAAATAAGCCTCGACTTTCTCCTTTCCGGAGAATGGGAATGGCACCGCCAGGAAAGCGATGACAACCGGCTATACC
>Ga0272444_10005333_pt1 | contig 11150 bp, 12 predicted proteins | sample SSMForm13_FD_201033 | JGI IMG/M metagenome (GOLD analysis project Ga0272444, IMG submission 201033) | Marine sediment archaeal communities from Little Sippewissett salt marsh, Falmouth, MA, United States - SSM-Form-13 | ecosystem: Environmental > Aquatic > Marine > Wetlands > Sediment ... | reverse complement strand
TGGAGAGATAGGTATTGGTGGCATAGCCAATGCGTGCCTTGGATACCATGAGGACATCGGCTCCCCCAGATGCAGCGGCAATGGACGCTCTCAGTCCGGCTCCACCGCCGCCGATCACGAGGACATCGCATTGTTTTTTTCAAAATGTTTAAACAGCATAGTCCCCTCTCGGATTGGGCAAATTAGACAGCGCCGCTCACTCCTTTCCGTAACTTTTCGGACCACTTGAACGTCACCACCCGTCGTTTCTCCAACATCAAGTCTTCACCAGTCGCAGGGTTTCGCCGGTTTGACCTTGATTCATTTGGACCTCCCTTTCTGGTCTTCGAGTGCCAGGCGGGGAGGGTACCAGCTAAATCAGGCAAAATTCAAATCGTTTCCTCTAAAATATAGACCTATTAAGTATATTTATAGGGTGTTATCATCCATTCCGAAAAAGTTAACCGGACAGTAGTGATGTTCCACCAAACAGTGAAAAGGATCGCCCTTTGACCGTGTGAACATCGCGGTGGCCATCAGGGCGTGGATCGGACGACTGCTGTATAACGATAAATGGTGATGGCAGGAAGGCAAGTCCTTCAGGTACTTGGCTGCAATACCCCTGTATTCCCTCTTATTAACACCTCGGACTGATCATGCCAAAAACCCAATGCGAGCGGCCGGTCATTTGAAATCTTGGAGAAATCCCGGCAAAAAGGTCTCCATCCCCGCATGGGGCAGCGGTTGATCGGGGAACAGGCCAGCCGTGTATCCCCGGTCACGGAACGGTCTCAATAAGCGGGCGTTGCGGCTGATGACATGCACCGGCACCGACCAGGGCTCCCCTGGGCCAGTGAGCTGCACATTGGGCTGGTGGTCGCCCAGAATGATTACCAGGGTGTCACTCGCGACATACTGCGCAAGATAGTTTCCGAGGATCTCGAATTCGTAATCCAACGAACGCAGATACGCATCGCTGGCATTGCTGAGATCCGGCCATTTAATCTGGTACATGACGGGTTCGCGTGCATTGTATAGGCTGCCGTCGCCGATAGTTTCCCAATCCGCGATGTAGGGCGGCTGGATACTGAACGAGGCATGGCTGCTGATCAGAACGTAGCGGGCGAAAATCGGTTTTTCGGGCGCAGTACATTCGCGGCGTCGCACCCAATCGAGCACGAACTGGTCCGGCATGGGCGCCCAGCCGAAGGGGCGCCCTTGATAACCGAAATGCCAGGCGTAATAGGCCTGTTCATAGCCGAATGCTGCCCCTTGCGGAAAGGCGAACCGGATACCGGCCATCACCGAGACGGTGCGATAGCCGTTCTTGCGAAAAATGGCGGCCATGGGCTCCAGGGAGGACCGGTGCAGGGTGGCCTGCTCCAGATCATTGTCCACCCGAACGCCAAACTCCAAGGTGGCATGGGCCAGCCACGAGGCACCGCCGTAGGTGGGCGACAACAGAGAGGACGACACCACCTCAAAGCCATGCTGGGCAAGGGTCCTGCCAAATTTGTCCATGGTCGACTCCATCGTCTGCCGGTAGTGAGACTGGCTGAAGACGACACTGCCATAGGATTCGACAATAAACAGCAGGACATCCGCTCCTCCGAGACCGTTGAGAGAGGAAGGGCCGGCCGACCGCTCCCGGGCGAGGTGCTCCAGTTGGTCAACAAAGGCCTGCTGTTGGTCGCTCTGCTGGCGGACGGAGAGAATCTCCTGTCCCAGGCGAACCAGCGCTGGCCGCTTGGCCGGCTGCTCTCCCCAGATCAGGAGCGCGCCAAGGAGGAGGCCTGATGCGCCCAAAAACGAGAACCGGAGCCGGCCGTTTGTCAGCGCCCTGGCGGCCCACTGCCAGGCGAACCAACTTAGGGCACACACCCCGAACGTCACCACTGCCGCACCCGCTGCCAGAAGGTGAAAATCGCCCTGCCGAGAGGAGGTCTTGAGCAGATCGTAGAGTCCGTGCAGATACGCGGAGTCGAGGTAGAGGTTGAAGGGCCGGTTGAGGTACATGGGCACGACGGTGTCGCCGATACGGAGCAGGCGCAGGACAAGGAAGAGCGCCCATATCGGCAGCGTGACCCAGAACAGGACCCGTGCCCCCCAGCAGGCCGCCAGGGCCAGCGGCAGGAGCAGAAGCCAGACGTCGACGGACGGTAGCACCAGGTGCCAGGAAAAAAGGCGGTCAGCCGGACACTCAACATTCAGCATGATGCTGAGCGTACCAGCGGCTGCGGCAAGGATCAGCAGGGGCGGCCAGGAGTGGAGGCTGCGTTTCATGGCAGAGATGATCGACGACGGGCCAGAAGATCGAGGTTGGGGGCCAGGAACGTCAAGGCGCCCACCTCCACCTGTTGATGCCGGGTGCGGGCCCAGGCGGCCAGGCCCGACGGCGCGGGACCGCTTTTTCCGGCAAGTTCCTGTTCCACGTTTGCAATGAGCGCATGGAGGAACAACACCTCATCGCCGGAGTAGGTTTCGTTCCGAGGATGGATGACCCAGTCCGAACTGCCGGCGGCTAGAAGTTCGAGGCCCGGACCCTGCAGCATGCTCAGCAGTCGCCGGCCGGTGCGGCTTGCCCCGGTCAGCCGCGCCTCCATGGAGGCATGATAGCGCCTCAGTATTTCCTGTTCCTCCCCTCCAGGGGCTTCGGGCAGAAAGAGTGTGGCCCCGTCGAAGTTGCAGGTGAAGTAGGCCAAACCGTTGTTGGTGAGTTGCGACAGGAGGCCGGGCAACACGACCGACAGGTCGATCAGGTCGAGCACGGCATGGGCGATGACCAGGTGGAAGGTGCCCCTGGACTCGGTCCGGCAGGCCACCTCTTCGGCACGTACAGTCTCAAAAACCAGTGCAATTTCAGCTTGTGCGGTGCACAAGCGGCCGCGTTGCTGTTCCGACCAGTGCAACGTGTAACCCCGTTCATCGGCCCAGGCTGCAAGGTAGCGCTGGGCATGCCGGAGGTGGCCGGCATCGCAATCGGTGGCCAGGTAAGTTGCCGGGCCGGTCAGCAATCCCCAGTCGACCATTCGCGCCAGCATGGTGCCAATACCGGCGCCGATCTCAACGATGTTTGCTGGCTCACCGCCCCTGGTCTGCGGCAGGGCCTGGCAGAGTTCGGTCCAGACGTATCGATTCAATGCCCGGTCATCAATGGACTTCTTGGCCGCCAGGTAATGGGGATCGAAACCCGACTCTGGCCCATCCGCCGACGGCGAAGACAGCCGCCCGCCGGCAAAAATATCAGCTTCCATGGCAATTTCCCGGCTCTGCGGTTCCTGCTGGTCGAACCGACGCGATGTTTTTTCATAGCGTTTGTCCACTCTTGATCTCCAGCAGAAAGGCGTCAATTGCGGTCACGTTGTCCTGCCAGCCGGGCCGGCCAGCATAGGTCAGACGGGCGGCAAGGGAAAGTCGCAGCAATGCCTCACGATCGTGCTGCAATTGCACCACAATCGGCGCCAATCCAGCCAGGTCATCGGACGCCAGCAGAAAGCCGTTACTCCCATGGCTGATGATCTCGTCCGCCGCTCCATCCTGGCAGCCGATGGCCGGCAAGCCAAAGGCCATGGCCTCCAGAAGGGCAATGCCGAACCCCTCATAGGCATAGGGCATGCAGAACAGATGGCTGGCGCGCATGATCTCCACCAGGCGGTCATCCGAGCAAGGGCCGATGAACTGGACCGAATCGGCCAGGCCCAGTTGGTCGACCTGTTCCCGGACCGCGGCGGCATGGGCTGGGTCGAAATCGAAGCTGCCCACCACGGTCAGGCGCCAGAGCTCTCGGTCCACTCCGGCCAGAGTGCTGAGCAGGGGCAGCAAACCTTTCCGGGGGATGAGGATGCCCAGAAAGAGCAATTGCAAAGGCCCGGGCTGGCGAGTCCGCCTGCCGATACTGTCCGGGGAAAGGGGGCTGCCGAAACGGTCTCCCGCCGGGTAGGCGATAACGTGGGGCTGGTGCTCGCCCACCAGAGTTTTCACCGTCCTTCCGGTGGTCTTCGAGTTGAAGATGAAGCCATCCACCGAGGTAAGATACCCTCGTTCAATCAGGGCCAGGAGCCAGTTCTGCCACCCAGGTCGCGGTTCCCGGCACATGAGGTGGTGGACGATGGCGACCAGCGGAGGCCCGTGCAGGCGGCGCAGGTGTTGATTCACCCAAAAAAGAGAGGGATGGCAGAGTTCGTCCTGCAGGAGGATGTCGAATCGTCCGGCCAGTAGCCGCTGGCAGAGGTCAGACGTCAAACCATGGCCGAGCCGACGGAGATACGAAACGCTGGCGAGACTGATCACCTCGACCTCATGGCCCAGCCGCTCCAGGCCTTCGACCACGATTCGGTCATAGAGGTAGCCGCCAGTCAGGGTCTCCAGGCTGCCGTAGATGATCAGGCCGATGCGCATCAGAGGGGTGCGCGGTAGGAGGTCCAAGCGATATCATCCTCCCAGAGGGTGACGGTCAGAGCCTCGAGCCGGAGATGGGCGAATCGTGTCCGAAAGGCGGCATGGATGATGGTGGCCAATCGCTCAATGCTGGGGTTGAGGCCGGCAAAGGCGGCAAGATCGTTGAGGATATGGCCGGAAAAATCGGCAACCACCGCCTCCAGGTGCTGTTCCACCTCAACAATATCGACCAGATAGCCGTGACGATCCAGGCTCAAGGCCTCGAGGACCAGTTCCATCCGATACCGATGGGCATGCTCGCTGTTTTCTGCTCCCCAGTCACCGCCGATCAGATAATGCCGGGCGCTGAATTCGCGCCGCATCCCAAGACTATACATGCTTTTTTTGCTCCTTGCAAAATTTCACAGCGTGTTTGTGGAAGGGTATTCGAAGATGACCTGAATGGTCTCGCCCGGGCTGCGGTCAATGAGCGCATAGGCCAAGGCGGCATCCGCCAGGGCGAAGCGATGGGTGATGCAGGTCTGGGGCCGCACCTGACGCAGCATCTCCCAGGCCACATCCAGACGGCGGCGGGCCTGCCACCGGCCCGAGAGCGCGGGGGCGATGCTGCTCACCTGGGAGCTGAGCAGGGTAAGACGGCCGCGATGGAAGAAAGATCCCAGGTCCAGGTCAACCTTTTTACTGCCGTACCAGGAGCCGACCACCACCCGGCCGCTGGGGCGCGTCAAGGCTATCGCTGTGTCCAGGCCTGCCGGGTTGCCGGAAAGTTCGTAGACCAGATCTGCCTGACCGCCCTGGCCGGGACTCGCACCCATCCGGGCAAAAAGGTCCGGTGCCGCCGAATCAAGGCAGAGGGTGGCACCGAGACGGATCGAGGCCTCGCGCCGCAAAGGGCGCGATTCAAGGGTAGTGAGGGATGCCAGCGGAAAACGGGCGAGCAGGGCGGTGGCGAGCAGCCCGACGATGCCCTGGCCGATGACGACCACCTGTTCACCGATCAGGGGCGCACCATCCAGCAGGAGGTTGACCGCGGTCTCCATGTTGGGAAGGAAGAGGGCAGTCTCATCATCCAGATCACCGGGGATGGGATGGAGAATCGAGGGGTGGGCGCAGAAGAGGTTTTCATGGGGATGGAAGGCAAAGACCCGGCAGCCCAGCCAGTCGCCCTTCACCGCCGACCCTGTTGCGATCACCCGCCCGACCGTACAATAGCCGTAGGCTAATGGATAGGCAAAGGTGCCGGCCAGGGCTTCAAGGGTGGCGTCGACCGTGACCCCCTGCGGCCACTGCCCCCGATACACCAGCATCTCGGTCCCTGCGCTGATCGCGGAGAGCTGGGTCTGCACCAGGACCTGATCCGCAGCCGGCCGCGGCGCCGGTCCCTCATGCACCGCCACCCGACCGGGGGCGACAAATTCCAGTCGATGCCGCCTCATGGGTCTTGCCATTGCGGTTGGGCCCAGAGAATGAGGTCCGGTTCGCAGGTTTGGTAGGTCACGGCGGTCAGATGCAACAGGGCGCCGTTGCGCACTGCCGGTCGGTCCAACACCGGCAAGCCGCCAACCAGGCGGGGGGCAATGGTGATGATCATCTGATCAGCCAGGCGCGCCTCAATGAAGCTCGAAATCACCTGGCCGCCCCCTTCAACCATGAGGCTGCTGATCCCTCTCTCGCCAAGCTGCTGGAGCAGATGCGGCAGGTCTACCTTGCCTTGGCGGTCGTGGCGGCAGCGGATGACCATGGCCCCTTGGTTTTCCACTGCGCTGACGCGTTCGGGATCACCCTTTTCGGTACAGGCGACCCAGCAACCAAGGTCGGTCCGTTCAAGCAGACGGGCCTGCAAAGGGATGCGCAGCTGGCTGTCAAGGACGATGGGCTGGGGGTTCGGCCCATCAGCGAGGCGGACGGTGAGCAAAGGGTTGTCGATCAGCAGGGTGTTGATGCCGATGGCAATGGCGTCGCAGACGGCGCGGATGCGATGGGTGACCACCATGGACTGCTGGCCGCTCAGTCGAAGCTGTTCTCGATTGCGGGTGGCGATGCTGCCGTCCACGCTTTGGGCATAGGAAACCGTGACCAGCGGCCGGTGATGCTCGGCCAGGAATTGCGCGGCCAGGAGCGGCAATCGATCGAACCATTGTTCCGGGTTGACCTTGTGGGCACTGGTGCCGGAAAGGGAGGGTGGGTGGTCTTGATGCCGCATGGTTTATTGAGAATGCCCTCCTTGAAAAGGGACAGAGGATGCGGGGCGCCGCGCAGGGAAAAAAAGGTGCGGGCGTGCAGAGAGAGATGGCCTGAACCCATAGGATTTAATGGGGATTTGTTCTTGCCTACGTCCTTTCATCCTGCATTTTTAGCCACAGTACTGGCCCTGCCCGGACATGTCAAATATTTCATGGTCAATCCTAATCCGGCCAGGCTGAAGAGAATATCGCGAAGCCGGATGAGCAGGCAGAGGCTGAGACCAAGGACACTCCCCAGGCTTAGGGCGGCGGTTACCCAGGGCAGGGCGGACTCGAGGACACCGAGACCAGCCGGCAAGGGGGTGAGAAAGGCGAGGCGGGCGGCAATCACGACTGTTATCAACTGCAGGAAAGACAATGAATGCCCCAGCAAGGCGGCCATCAGCCAAAATTCGACGAATACCCCGAGCCAGTGGCCAAGGGCATAGAGGTTGGCCAGCAAAAACGGGCGCCGATGGCTGCGCAGGAGGGATTCGGTCAGCGTCTCGCCCTGCATGAGAGTTTCCAGCAACCGTCCGGCGAAGCCGGTGGGTGCGCAATGAGCCATGCCGCATAATCGCATGAACCAAGGGAAGAAGCGGGAGAGAGGACGCTTGCCCATGCACAGGGCTGCCACGGGAGCGGCAACAGCGGCCGCCAGGGTGACCGCCAGGGGAAGTGCCCATCTCCCGGCAAAGGGCCCGCTGCGCGTGACCGTCAGCATGATCAGACTGAAACTCAGGACCACGATGCTGGCCCAAAGCTCAAGTATTCGGTCCAGGGTGACCGAGGTTGCGGCCGGAGGCAACGGTATTCCCTGGCGTCGGTGTAGGAGATAGACCAACAGTGGCTCACCCCCGAAATGGGGCCCAGGAGTGAGATAGCTGACTGCATTGCCGGCAAAACGATAGGCGCAGACTGTGCACAAGCCGACCGGCGCGCCTAACGCCTGCAGGAGCTGCCACCAGCGGACGGTCATGAGCGGCAGCATTGTGATGTTGAGTCCCAAGAGGATCAGGAGGCCACCAGGGCCGATTCCGGTCAAACGTCCCCACGCTTCGCCCCAGGGCATGCCGCGCAATGCCTGCCAGGCCAGGGCCAAGCCGAGAATCAGCAGCAGCCCACGCCAGCCGATGAGTGGGGAAAGGAAGCCTGCAACAGATGATGTGGGCCGCCTGATCATGTCTTCTCGTTCCCCGCCGGGATTCCACCATCCCGGCTGCGGCGATAAAGGATTCCCTCTTCCGGGGACCAGAGGGACAGCGGGCCGGTGCCGGTCAGCATCAGGGTGGCGGCAATGCCGAAAAGGACCAACACCGGAAGACCTGTTCCGTAAAGGCCTAGCCCGCAGCTCAGCAACAGGGTGAGCAATAGCGCTGCACTGCGGCCCATCCAACCGATGCCGGCCAGCAGGCAGCAGAGGCTCTGTGCCCACAGCCAGACAGGATGCGGAAGGGAAGCAGCGCTCTGAACAAGGGTGACGATTCCGTCGGCCAGGAGGAGTGGGCGCAACACCAAGGGAAGGAAACGGGTCAACACGAGGCCTGCCCAATGATCCAGAGCGGTGCGCTGGTTGCTGTCGATGCGCAGCCGGCAGGAAATCACCAGCCAGTCCCGGCCAAAACCAACCAGGAGTGGCGTCATGACCAGAGCGGTGGCGATGAAGGTGAAGGGTGGATTGAAGAGCGGCAGCAGCGCCGTGGCCACCAATCCCATCTGGAAGCCGGCGATGATCCGCGCATAGGGCCGCGGTTGCAGCGCGATCAGGGGCAGATGCCGCTGTTGGCGCCACCAGATACCGAAAATAAAGAGGTAATAGGCCAGCCCCACCAGGAGGCTTAGGGCCGGCAACCGATCAAGGCTGACGGCCACCAGCAGGGCTACCAGCAGCCCTGCGGCATCGGTCTCGATATCCAACCGTTGGCCGAGTTCGGTTTGCCTATGCTGCCTGCGGGCCACAAAACCGTCCAGCAGGTCGGCCAGGGAAATACCCAGATAGATCAGTCCCGGCGCCCAGACCAGGGCCGGCGGCAGTGCAGGAGCCGGGAGAACAGCCAGGGGCAGGAAACCGGCAAGGGCGACGATGGCCGCACCGCGCAGCAGGGTGATCCAGGTGGCTGCCCCCAGGGTGTGGAATGGCCGGTCTGCCTCGCCACATCGGTGATTGGCCCCCAGATGGGTCAACAGCCGCACCTGCAGATACATGGCAGCAATCAGTCCCGGCAGCAGGGACGAAATGACAGGGGGATGCAGGCGAAGAAGGGGGCCGCAGAGGAATAAGGTCGCCAGCCAGGGGCAGAACAGGAGCGCAGCGGCCAGCCACGCCTGCTGGCGCAAGGGCGACGGCGCCCTTCCCGGTGCGCGCCAGGCCGAGGCATTGTCGCTCCGACCGGTGGAGGTGGTCGAGGGTGTCATTCGAGCAGGTTTGCTCGCAGGGCCGCGAGGGTCGCTTCGTCCAACCCGGCCTTGGACAGTAGGTAGTTGTCGGCCGTGCCGTAGGATGTGCGAAGGTGCGCCAGCATTGCGGCCAGGGGCTCTCGAGGTGCTTGCAGATAGGGTGCGGCCTGCTCCGGCCCAATGCCCAGATCGGCGAATCGGGCATAGATCGGTTGCAGACGCTCGGCATTGCAGGCATTGGAGTGATCGTGGTCGAGGAAGATATCAGCCTCGCACACCCCCAGGGTCAGCAGCAGCAAGGTCGCACAGATCCCGGTGCGATCCTTGCCGCCGGTGCAGTGGAAGACCAGAGGCAGGTTCGCGGGAGCGGCAATGAGCCGCAATATTCTGCCCCATACAGGACCGAAATCATCAAGATACTGCCGGTAAACGCTGATGAAGAAATTGAGGGACAGCCAGTCGCGTTCTCCGGACCGCAGGCGATCCATGGCCAGGGCCGGATCAAAGCTTCCCGCTTGGACCGGGAGGAGGAACAGGCGGATCGAACCATCCTGCGGCAGCTGGTCGGGGTGCCGCTGCTGCTCCTGAACGGTGCGCAAATCACAGACCACCTTGAAACGGAGGCGCTGCAGCATCTGCTGGTCTACTGCCGTCAGACGGGACAGATGATCGGAGCGAAAAACCAGCCCCCGCTTCACCTGGCGACCATCACCGGTCCGGTAGCCGCCAAGGTCACGGAAATTGGCGGCCCCGGAAAGCGGCAAGCGCTGCGGGCAAAGGGGATGAGAGGCGGATGCTGTCATGACTATAGGGCCGTATGGATATGCTGGAGAGGGTGCGTCATCATCGCCGGAGCGGACGACAATCCCTCATGGGCCATAGGGTTGGTAATCAATATATCTTTCCGGGCCGTCGGTATACCATTACGACATGTCCTCGAAGGGCGTCAGAGGGTGGCTGTTGGGTAGTCTGGTCACCAGATCAGGGTTGGTGATGAACGGCCGGCCGAAGGCGGCGATGTCCATCACGTCTTCGGCAAGCCGTTTCTCGGCGTCCTCTTCGGTGTGCCCGCAGTTGCAGGTGATGATCCCGTCGCAGTGGGCGCGAAATTCCGCCAGGGTCACGGGTTCTCCCGGCTGGTGAAAACCGAAGGCCAGCCCGCCCATGATGTGGACATACCCAAGGTGGAGTTTGCTGAGTTCCTTGGTGCCTAAATGCCGGGCGAACCGATCCAACTGATCCCCTGCTGGCTAATGACGGTTGCCTCAATGATCAGCAGGCCGGCGGCGGCGCGCTGAAAATTATTTTCGGCCATCATCTCATTGGGTTCCCGTGTCTCCCCTGCCCGCCCGCGGGACATGGGGGCCATGGCTATTCGGTTTATCAGATTCAAATCGCCTACCCGGACCGTCTCAAAGATTAGTTTTTACATTACATTTTCGATTGGTTAGAGTGGAAAACATGGCCCGATATACACTTCATCAGGCTACAATTTTGGAAATTTTAAACGACTGAAATTTTAATGACAGCAACGAATCCAATTTCTTTTGTAGCGGTTCTGAAACAGGCGGCCGTAGCGGTGGTGACGGCGGTTGAAGGTTACCGCATAACCGGTCAGCAGCCGTCGCATAACGGTGGCAATCGGTTGCAAACCCGTCTTCAGGAGCGGATGAAAATGCTTGGGGATCAGTGCCCAGGCATAACATGGCTTAGCGGGTGCTAGCAGGACAGCACCCAGCCTTTCCAGGAAGCGGTTGCGATCGGTGTTGCCCCTGAAAACATTGCGCCCGTTCGATCCCCCGACATACGATATGATGCAGGGCACCGGGCGCGTCGATTCCGGCTTGTCGAGCATATTTTGGCGCTATCACAAATTAACCTGAAAAGAAATGCGGAATTTCAACTCCGTCCCGCGTCTCCAGGAACGCGGAAATCCCGGCATGTCACCGCGGCGGCGGGCCGCATCCCGGAGGGTGACAAACTGGCCGGCTTCCCGCCTGAAAGCGTCGATGCCTTCCGCGCTGCCGGGCTTTTTCACTGGATACTGGTGGAGGCCGGCGGGGCCGCCCGGCGGCCGTTCAAGGCCCCGGCCGCGCACGAGCCGGTTATTCCCGCCTGCAGCGACTGGGTCATTGCCGTGGCGGGTATGGCGGT
>Ga0272444_10005332_pt1 | contig 11151 bp, 8 predicted proteins | sample SSMForm13_FD_201033 | JGI IMG/M metagenome (GOLD analysis project Ga0272444, IMG submission 201033) | Marine sediment archaeal communities from Little Sippewissett salt marsh, Falmouth, MA, United States - SSM-Form-13 | ecosystem: Environmental > Aquatic > Marine > Wetlands > Sediment ... | reverse complement strand
CTCCACAGGGAAGACATTCGTGTACCCGATCCCCCCCATGACCTGCATGGCGTGGTGGGCGGCCTTCTGGCATGACTCGGTGACGAACTTCTTGGTCTCGGAAACGAGCCTGCGCGTGCGCCGGGGCTCCACGCCGGCGTCCACGGCACGCGCCGTGGCGTAGACCAGGGCCCGGGAGGCGTCCAGCAGGGTGGCGGCCTCGGCCACCTGAAAGCTCACGCCCTGAAACCGGGCGATGGGCTGCCCGAAGGCCTTTCTGCGGGTGGTATAGCGCGTTGCGATGTCCAGGGCGGGCCGCGCCGCGCCCACGGTCATGGCGGCCGTGCCCAGGCGCTCCGGGATCATCATGGTATTGAAGACGGCGTAGGCGCCGTTCACTTCACCCACCACGTTCTCCCGGGGGACGCGCACGTCCTGAAAAACGACGCGCCCCGCCCCGCCCCCGCGGCATCCCATGAGCCCGTAGAGGTACTCTGTTTTCACTCCCGGCCCGCGGTCCACGAGAAAGCACGTGAGGGCCTCATAAGGCCTGGCATCGGGGTCGGTACGCGCATAGACCAGAAAGAAATCCGCGCCCTCGGCCCCTACGATGAACCGCTTCTGGCCGGTGAGGAGGAAGTGGTCCCCACGGTCCTCGGCCTTGGTGGTGGTGCCGAAAAAATCCGATCCGCCCCGGGGCTCGGTCAGGCACTCGGCCGCGAACCGCTCGCCCCGAAGGAGCGGCTTGACATAGGATTCCCTCTGCTCGTCCGTGCCGTGAAGCACGACGGCATCGCACACGAGCTCCGCGCCCACGCCGAAGACGCACGCAAAGATGTACCCCAGGGTGCCCACCTCCTCCATGACCATACACGTGGTCACCCAGTCCATGTCCCGACCGCCCCACCTGGCCGGGTACCGGCACCCCATGAGGTTCCTTCGGCCTGCCTCCCTCAGGAACTCCTTGGGAAAGGGAATCTCGTCCCGGTCCATGGCCAGGATCATGTCGCGCGGGACCCATCGCACCAGGTCCCGCACCTCATCGCGAAGCGCGCGCTGCTCGTCGGTCAGCAGGAAATCGAACATGGCTTCACTCCTGTTTCAATCCCCCCTGTCCCCCCTTTTTCAAAGGGGGGGACGAAGGAACGATCCCCTGTATCTCTCGTCTTCCATGGAGGACGATGGGACGGACATGAAAACCCCCTGCCTTCCCACCACATGCGTTCACGGGCATTCACCCGTCTCTCCCCTGTTTTCCCCGGCCATTTGTCATTGAGCCACCCGCTGTCACGGGCGATTCAGGATGCCCTTCACCTTCTGTGAAAGGGTGGTCAGGTCGAAAGGCTTCTGAATGAAGTCGTCGCATCCCCGCTCCAGGATCTCGCTCGCCTGCCCGTTGATGCTGTAGCCGCTGGAGAGGAGGACCCGTACCCCGGGATCGACCCGCTTCAGGCGATCGTAGACCTCGCCTCCCGGCATTTCGGGCATAATCATGTCCAGGATGACCAGGTCGATCTTCCCGTGATCCCGCTCGAATCGCCGAACCGCTTCGTCGCCTCCCCCCGCCTTCCATACGGTGTAGCTCAATCGCTCGAGCATATCCCCCCCCGCATCCAGAACGACGGGCTCGTCGTCCACGAGCAGGATGGTCCCCCTGCCCGAATCGGTGGATGCCGGCTCCTCCGCATCACGCTCGGCAGGGGCTTCGGTCACGGGAAGAAAGAGCTCGAACACGGTCCCCTCCCCGACCCGGGAGGCCACTTCGATGTATCCTCCGTGGGCCTTGACGATCCCGTACACGGAGGCCAGCCCGAGGCCTGTTCCCTTGCCGAGCCCCTTTGTGGTGAAAAAGGGCTCGAAAATCTTGGCGCGGGTCGCCTCGTCCATACCATGCCCGGTGTCCCGAACCACGAGCAGGGCATAGTCCCCCTTCTTGGGAATATAGGGCCGGTCCTTCATGTCCCGGCTGGACACGCTTCGCGTGGACAGGTACAGGTCGCCGCCCTGGGGCATGGCATCCGCCGCGTTCACCAGGAGATTCATGAGGGCCTGCTCGATCTGCCCCCGGTCGGCCGGGGTGGCGCGAAGGGACTCAAAGAGATCCGCATGAATCCGGAGCTCCCGACGTGCGATAGCGAACGTGCCGGCCATCTCCCGGACCAGCTCGTTGAGGTCGATAGGGTGGACTTCGTAGCGCCCCTCCCGGGCATAGCCCAGAAGCTGCTGCGTGAGGTCCGCCCCGCCCTTGACCATCTTCTCGATGGCCTTGAGCCGGGCGTAGTGGGGATGCTCAGGATCCAGGTCCATGGCCATGAGCGAGGCATTGCCCTGAATTCCCATGAGGAGGTTGTTGAAGTTGTGGGCGATTCCGCCGGCCAGGGTGCCGACGGCCTCCATGCGCTGGGCGTGCTGGAGCTGAATTCGTAGCTGCTCTTTCTCCTTCCGGGCCTGCTTTCGCTCGGTATGGTCCCGCAGGATTCCCCGAAACCCGATCGGCTCGCCGTCCGGTCCGGTGAGAAGGCTCACCGAGGTCTCCAGTGTCCTCATGGAGCCGTCCTTGCCAATGATCTCCCAGTCAAACCCCTTGTCCGGGCGTCCCGTCCGATAGACCCGGTTGAAGGTGGCGTAGACCTTCCCGGCCGTCTTCTCGTCCATGTAGTCGCGGTTGTTCATGCCGATCAGCTCGTTGCCGGCATACCCCATCACCGAGGACATGGATGTGTTCACAAAGGTGAAGTTCCCGGCCAGATCCACCTCGTAGTATCCCTCGTCTATGGTGTCGAGGATGTTCCGATACCGCTCCTCGCTCTCCCGCAGGGCCGTCTCCGCCGCGATCCGTTCGCGAATGTCCCGGTACATGCCATAGGCGCCGACCTGCTGCTCGCCGAGCACAATGGGAAACGCGAGCACCTCCACGGGAATCAGGGTGCCGTCCTTGTGCCGGCGCAGGGTCTCGAAGGAGACCCTCTCCCCCTGATCCACGCGCCGCATGATCTGCCGGGCCTCTTCGCGGCCTTCCTCGGGGACGAAAATGTCGTCGATGGCCCGCCCGATCACCTCCTCCGCCTCATAGCCGAAGACACGGGTGAACTCCCGGTTCACCTGCCGAATCAACCCGCCCTCCGACTGCCGCACCATGGCCATCTGGGATGCTTCGAAGAGCTGACCCAGGTAGGCCCGCTCCATTCCGAGGGCCTTCACCGCTTCTTCTTTTTCGTTGAGGATCTGGTCCAGATCGCTCTTGATCAGGGAGACGGCCTCGAACAGGAGATTGAAAGGGTGATCCGCACTCCCGGCCTCTGTTTCAGCGAGCCCCCGGCCGTCTGTCTCCCATTCAATGCTCCCGAGAAACCGGAGAAATTCCTCCACGAGCTCCTGGGTCGGCTCTGTTCCGGCGGTGGGCGGCCTTTTCGAACGCCGTGGATGCGACACCGCGGATCCGGGCGTCTCCGAACGAAACTCGGCCACAAGCCGCCTTGCACCGTCAGCGTCTCCAACAAACCGAACCGGAAACGGGGAGAAGGGTCTCCCCATCATGTAGGCGGCGCGAAGAAGGCGGTTGGCCCCGAAAACGAGATACATGCGAACGGGGTGAATCTCATGAAAGGCTAAGAATTCCCGAATATAGGCCATTCTGGCCCTGCCACCTACGCCTTGAAGCCCGGTGACATCGTTGATGGAAAAAAACGGCCCCGGCTCGCATTCCATGGCGTTGAACATGACCTTCATGTGCTCGAAAAGGGGTCGAATGTGCTTGTGTTCCAAAAAGCCCTCGGACGTCGCCTGAACCTCGTCCGGCTCCAGCCACTCATAGCGAATGGAAAATCCGTCCAAGCGAAGCGACCACCTCTTCTTCGCATCACTCCCGGCCCCTTCGGGCTCCGAACGGGGCTGTGCCGTCGAAAACACCGCAGCAGGCACGCCGTGATCCTGAAGGACCTCCCGGGCACGCTCCACTGCGGCCGGAAAGTCGTCCACAAGATGCACACGCGTGTCCGGGGTCACAAGGCGTTTTCCGAGCTTTACGCTTATCCTGAACATGGGAGAGGTGTTGCAGAAAACGAGGCCCACCAGTTGACGCCGGTGCCTCATGTGCTGAATGAAGGCCATCCGCGCACTCGGTGTGGCCCCTTGCAGGAAGACGTAGTCCTCGATCTGGACATAGGGCCGGTTCGACCCGAAGATCTCGTCACAGACCCGTTTCGTGAGGCTCAAGGCCTCTTCCGTATCCTGACGTGTTGCATGACCGGAAGGCCGGCTGTGGAGGATGAGCCCGCCGAGGACGCACAGAGTCAGACGGTATTCGCGGCCGAAGTCCACGTCCACCCACGCGGGCCTCTGGAGGACGGGAAGCCCGGAGATCGGACAGACCTCTACGCGTTTCGATGAATCTTCCAAACGGCTGTCGACGCTCATAGGGTGCGGTGTTGAAACGTCACTGCGCGTAATAGCGACGAACGCTCAGATCATTCAGGGCCCGGCGGACCTGCGTGCCCCTCACCATCCCGGACCGCTACGAAGGGGTCGCCACGGACGAGAAAGAGAGACGTATCAGTCCATAATACCCCCATCTCCGGTCCAATGAAAACCCCTAAAACGTACATAACGGCAGGGACCTCCCCAGGCCGTGAAAAGCCTCCCTACGACCCCTTGCCTCCTGAAACGTGTTTTCACGATAAAGGTCCCCCTCACGCGGCCCGCTTCAGCAGAATCGCGGTGACGGTTTCATCGCGGAAATCCTTGGGAATGAGGCCGTACGTGGAGGTCCAAACAAAGCGCAGAGCGTACCCCGCGGGAAGCTCGGCCGGTGATCAGGCCGTTTCCGAGCCGTCGTCTCCCGGTTCCTGTACCGTCCCGGATTCAGAATCCGTGATCTCGCCGTTCAGCTCTTCCTTTTTCTGCTGCTTCTTTCGAAGCTTTTCCTCTTTCTTTTTTCTTTTTGCGATCTCTTTCCGCCTCTTGTTCTGCTGGTAATTCGGTCGACCCATGGAATTCCCTCCTATGGACGCGTCCCGCATCCCGGTCCGGAGGGTGGTTCCTCGGGCTGGCAACAGGACACGTTATGAACAGGTATGCGCGCGCTCGTTCCACGCCTCACCATCGGCCGGGGCGTGGAACACCCCTGCCTCTTCGGGGGTTCCGACGCTTCCCGGGACGCCGTGGGGCCGGGCGAAACCGCCCTTCATCCAAGGCCAAGGACGTGATGGATGGCTGATTGTATTTGCGCGCGCCGCGCCAGGCATTCCGCAGAAGGCGCCGGGGCGCCGTCCCTGAGGACGCGCCGTGACCGTGCCCCCCCCGTGCGGAACACGGAGCGTGATGACTACGGAAAACGTATGCCACCCGGCCCGAAAACACAAGGAGATTGTCCCGACCCGCGGCAGGCCTCCTTTTCCCTGGCGCGCCTCGCTCGAATCTGCTATCCCCCCCTTTATGGACGCCTTGATCCAGGACGTAAGGGCCTATTCCATGGCCTGCTCCAACGGGGCCCGTGGCAGCCACGACTGGGAGCACACGCGCCGGGTCCTCGCCCTGTGCCTTCATATCGGGCGGGTGGAAGGCGCCGACCCATGCGTCCTGGAGATCGCCGCCCTGCTCCACGACGTGGGCCGATCGGCCGAGGATGAATCCAACGGGGCCGTCTGCCATGCGGAGCGGGGCGCGGACATGGCCCGTGAGTTCCTGCAGGGGCGGCTTCCGACAGGCCCCGGAATGGACAATGTGATCCACTGCATTCGGACCCACCGGTTCCGGGGGAACGCGCGCCCCGAGACCCTGGAGGCCCGGGTCCTCTTCGATGCGGACAAGCTCGACGCCATCGGCGCCGTAGGCATCGGCCGGGCCTTTCAGTTCGCAGGCGAGGTGGGGGCCACGCTATACAACCCCGAGGCCGATCCCCTGCAGACCGCCGCCTACACCCGCGAGGATACGGCCTACCGGGAGTACCGCGTCAAGCTGTCCCGAATCCGGGAGCGCATGCTCACGGCAGAAGGCCGGCGCCTGGCCGAGGAGCGCCATGCCTTTATGGAGCGCTTTTTTGATCGTTTTCTGAAAGAAGTGGCGGGTGAAAAGTGAGAGGCTTCTGCGGATCACGGCCACGGAACACGGTCTTTTTGCTCCGGACCACGCTCCCTTTCACTCGAACAGGGCCGTGCTGATGTAGCGCTCCCCGGTGCTCGGAAGAACCGTGACGATACGCTTTCCCCGGCTCTCCGGCCGCCCCCCCACCTTGAGGGCCGCGGCAACGGCCGCACCCGATGAGATGCCGCAGAGGAGCCCTTCCTCCCGGGCGAGCCTCCGGGACGTGGCAAAGGCTTCCTCCTCCGTCACCGTAACGATCTCGTCGATCACATCGCGATTCAGGACCGCGGGCACGAACCCCGCCCCGATCCCCTGAATGGCGTGGGGTCCCGGGTCGCCACCCGAGAGGACGGGCGATGCGGAAGGCTCCACGGCCACGGCCCGGAAACCGGGCCGCCGCTCCCGCAGCACCTCCGAGACCCCGGTGAGGGTCCCGCCCGTGCCCACGCCCGCCACGAACACATCCACCTCGCCCTGCGTGGCCCTCCAGATCTCCTCGGCCGTGGTCCTGCGATGCACGGCCGGGTTGGCCGGGTTGGCGAACTGGTCCGGCATGAAGGCGTTCGCGTCCTCCGCAAGGATCTCCCGGGCTCTGGCGATGGCCCCTTTCATGCCCCGATCCCCGGGGGTGAGGACAAGGTCCGCGCCCAGGTGGGCCAGGAGCTTTTTTCGCTCCAGGCTCATGGTCTCGGGCATGACCAGGACGATGCCATACCCCTTCACCGCGCAGACAAAGGCGAGTCCGATGCCCGTGTTTCCGCTTGTGGGCTCCACGATGCGGGTCTCCGGCCCGATTCGGCCCTCGGCCTCGGCGGCCTCGATCATGGCCAGCCCGATCCGGTCCTTGACGCTCCCGAGGGGGTTCCTGTACTCGAGCTTCACGAGGATCTCCGCCTCGATCCCCTCGGCCATTCGGCGGAGTCGAACCAGCGGCGTATCGCCTACGGTGTGAGTGACATCGGGGTGAATTCCGGCCATGGGCTTCTCCTGATGAAACCGCGTGTTGCGATTCGTGGCTCGTGTAGGGCGCGGAGGCTCCCGCCGGGTCGATCCGCCGACACGCTACGGGCGGGCCGTCACGCCTCTTCCGGCCGCTTGACCACGAGCTCGGGGCGTTTCGTGAAAACCCGGGAGTCCGGCGGGACCGACTCGGTGAGCCAGACATTGCCGCCGATAACCGACCGGGCCCCGATCACGGTCTCGCCCCCGAGAATCGTGGCGCCCGCGTAAATGACCACGTCGTCCTCGATCGTCGGGTGCCGTTTCCGGTCCCGGAGCTCCGGCACGGCGTCCCGGGGAAGGGAGAGGGCCCCCAGGGTGACGCCCTGGTAGATCCGGACCCGGTCTCCGATCTCGCACGTGGCGCCGATCACCACGCCGGTGCCGTGGTCGATGAAGAAGCTCCCCCCGATGTGGGCGGCCGGGTGGATGTCGATGCCGGTCCTGCTGTGGGCGTGCTCGGTCATGATGCGGGGGATGAGCGGGATGTCCAAATGAAAGAGCTCGTGGGCGATCCTGTAGACCGTGACCCCGAAAAGCCCGGGGTAGCTGAAGATGATCTCGTCGAACCCACCCGCGGCCGGATCCCCGTCAAAGGCCGCGCGAACGTCCCGGGCCAGGGTCTGCCGCAGCCGGGGCAGTCCCTTCATGAACCGGGCGGCCGTCTCCCGTCCGCGCTCCCGGCAAAGGGAGCAGGGCCGCTCGTACCGCATGCACTCGTGGCGCACGGCCAACGTGATCTGCTCGGACAGGGCCTCGAAAAGGTCTGCTGCCAGTTGCCCCAGGGCATAGGGCAGGTTGACCCGGTCGATCCGCTCGGGCACGAAGTAGCCGGGAAAGAGAAGGCGGCGGGTCATGCCCAGAATGCGGATGACCGCATCCCGGGAGTTGATGGGATCCGGTCCCACGTGGTCGAAGTTGCCTTCCTCCCCGCACGACCGGACCAGGTCCTCCACGATGCCCGGGATCTCTTGCCGCCATCGATTCTCGTCGGCCGCCTCGATGCGGCAGCTCTCCTCCCTCTTTTCCCCCCTGTCGCTCACGATCCTATTCCCTTCCCCTGCGCGGCGGGCTTCATCCGCTGGTGCAGGTCGCCTTGGCCGGGTCCCAGAACGGGGAGAGGGACCGAAGCCTCTCGACGATGGGCGGCGTCTTCTCGATGACGAAATCGATCTCCTCCTCGGTGGTGTAGACGCTCAGGCTGAACCGGATGGAACCGTGGGCCATGGTGAAGGGGACACCCATAGCGCGGAGCACGTGGGACGGCTGGAGAGATCCCGAGGTGCAGGCCGAGCCGGACGAGGCGCAGATCCCGAACTCGTCCATCATCAGCAGAATGGCCTCGCCCTCCACAGACTCGAAGCTGATGTTGCTCGTGTTGGGGAGCCTCTCCTCTCCGCCTCCGTTCACCAGGCTGCTGGGAATCGTGGCCGTGAGGGCCTGTTCCAGCCTGTCCCGAAGCCTTCGAACCTCGGTGTTCTCCTTGTCCAGGTTGGCCGCGGCCAGCTCGCAGGCCTTGCCGAGGCCGATGATGCCGGGCGTGTTCTCGGTCCCTCCGCGACGGTTCCCCTCCTGGTGCCCGCCGATGAGGTAGGGGGAGAACGTGGTCCCCTTGCGCACGTAGAGGACGCCGATGCCCTTGGGCCCATGAAGCTTGTGGCCGGAGAGGGAGAGCATGTCGATGGCGCTCTCCTTCAGGCGAACAGGGACCTTGCCCACGACCTGGACGGCGTCCGTGTGGAACAGGATGTCCTGGTCCCGGGCCATTTGAGCGGCCTCCTCCACCGGGAAGATTACCCCGGTCTCGTTGTTCGCCCACATGAGGGTCACCACGGCCGTGTCCGGACGCAGGCTGTCGGCGTACCGGTCCATGTCGAGCCGGCCTTCACCGTCCACGGGGATCTCGGTCACCTCGTAGCCCTGCTCCACCAGGTACTGACCCAGGGTGCGAATGGCCGGGTGCTCCACCCGGCTCGTCACCACGTGGCGCTTTCCCGGGTTCAAGGCGAGGGCGGACCGAACGGCCGTGTTGTCGCTCTCCGTGCCGCAGCTCGTGAAGAGGATCTCCCCGGGCTCGGCGCCCAGGAGGGAGGCCACCCGCTCCCGGGCCTCCTTCAGCCTGGCCGCCACCTGCCCGCCGAACCGGTGGGCGCTCGAGGGGTTGCCGTAGTACTCGCCGAAGTAGGGTGTCATGGCCTCGATCACCTCCGGGGCCACCCGGGTGGTCGCATTGTTGTCCAGGTAGACGGTCTTCATGAAGGCACCTCCTCCACATCGATCTCCGGCCACACCAGTTCCCGGAGCTTGGCTTCCACAAAGTTCTTCATGGTCTGCTGGCTGGCCTTGCACGTGGCGCAGGCGCCCCGCATGGACAGAAGCACGCGGTTTCCGATCACGTCGACCAGCTCGATGTCTCCCCCATCCTGGCGAAGGGACGGCCTCACCTCGTTCTCCAGGGTCTCCTCGATGAGCTGGATCTTCTGAATGTTGCTCATCCTGGGGCGGACCTTGGGCTGCCGCTCGGCCCGAATCGCCTGAATGATCTCGCGAATCCGGTCGTGACAGGTCTCGCACCCACCGCCGGCCTTGGTGTAGTTGGTGACCTCCTCGAGGGTGGTGAGGTTGTTCTCCCGCACGGCCTTCTCGATCTGCCGGTCGGTGATGCCGAAGCACTCGCAGACGATCTCCCCCTCTTCCTCTTCTTTCACGGGATCGCCACGATAGTGGGCCAGGGCCTTTTCCAGGGCCTGCTGCCCGAGGACGGAACAGTGCATCTTCTCCTTGGGGAGCCCCCCGAGATAGTCCGCAATCTCCTGGTTGGTGATCTTTTCGGCCTCCTCCACGGTCTTTCCTTTGAGCATCTCCGTGAGGGCCGATGCCGAGGCAATGGCGCTGGCGCACCCGAAGGTCTGAAACCTGGCGTCCTCGATCACGCCCTCGTCATTGACCTTGAGGCAGAGCTTGAGCGCATCGCCGCAGGCCATGGACCCCACCTCTCCCACTCCGTCGGCGTCCTCGATCACACCGGCGTTCCTGGGGTTCAAAAACAGCTCCTTGACTTTGTCCGTGTACTCCCACATGGAAGACCTCCCTGTTCATGGGCTCATGCGGCCTCGGCCCTTCAATCCGAATGCCGGGCAAGGGGCCGCCCGCTTGAAAACCGGCCTGAATCGCTCAAGAAATGCTACCAGATCCGCCCGTTCGAATCAATCCGTACGGATATAACATCCTGATCATACGATGGTTTTAGGGCCTGAGCACCGCACGCGGCCGTTTCCTGAAATCCATAGGCCGCAGCCCGTTCACGCCCTCCCCCGATCGTACGGCATCACAGGCTCCAGGACCTTGCAGGACCGGCACATGGTCATCTTCTCTTCCCAGCTCGGCCGGGCCTCTCCCCCGCAGATGGTCCCGTTGATGAACCAGCAGAACGCGCCCACGCCGAACTCCCAGGCCGGGCACCGGGCCTTTCGCTCGTCCGGGCAGTCCAGAATGTCCCAACAGGGAGAACCGGTCGCCCCCAGGCCTTCGGCGTGGACCAGGAGGAACAGAATCTGCCTCTCGGCGTGCGGCGGAATATTCCGCCATCCCTGCTCGTAGCTGTGAACGGCCTTGACCGACGTCCCGAGCAGACGGGCCATCTCCTGCTGGGTCTTGCCCAGCCTTTTTCGAACGGCCGCGAACTCCACTCGGTTCATGCGATCTCCTCTGCCAGGGGCCCGTCGTTTGCTGCGTCCCGAAATCCGCGGCATCCCCCCTTCGTCCCCCGATCAGGCGTGCCGCAGCAAGGCGAGGTGAAGGACCGCCGGCCTGGGATTCGGGGCGTCGGCCATACAAAACAAAGATACCACATTGTGGCACTTTGTCAAGGGCCGTCCCTCCTTCCGGCGCTTCGCCCATTCCTGAGCTTGACAGAACGGATCGACCCTGGTATTCCGTTGATAGAATCATTTTCTCTAGAACGAAATCACTCCCACGGGCCGCTCATGGCACACACCGACCCGATCATCGCCGACCGTGACGGAGAAATGACGCGCCCGGCCGTTCCCGGCGCATCCCCCTCCTTTCCGACGCCTGTCCCTGCCGTGGACC